>Ga0182024_10008843_pt1 | contig 21052 bp, 15 predicted proteins | sample P32metaG_FD_120480 | JGI IMG/M metagenome (GOLD analysis project Ga0182024, IMG submission 120480) | Permafrost microbial communities from Stordalen Mire, Sweden - P3-2 metaG (Illumina Assembly) | ecosystem: Environmental > Terrestrial > Soil > Wetlands > Permafrost | place: Sweden: Stordalen...
CACCACCGTCATCTACACGCCGAACCTCACGGCGCCCGGCTACCCGGACGACCGGGTCATCGCGGTCGACCTCAACGCCAACATCACCCGCGTGCTCAACTCGGACTACTTCGGTGAGTCCAAGAAGGGCGGGCTGCGGATGTGGAACAACATCGTCTACAACCGCGGCGGGCTCGCGCTGCATGCCGGGTGCAAGGTGATCCCGGTGAGCGGGAAGCCCACCGCGGTCCTGATCGTCGGCCTTTCCGGCACCGGCAAGACCACCACGACCTTCACCACCCAGCTCGGCAGCAAGCCCGCCCAGGACGACTTCATCGCGCTGATGCCGGGCGGCCAGGTCTACACGACGGAGAACGGCTGCTTCGCGAAGACCTTCGGCCTGGACCCGGACTTGGAGCCGGCCATCTACAACGCCACCACGAAGCCGGATGCCTACCTGGAGAACGTCTCGGTGGACGCCGACGGCAAGGTGGACTTCTTCGACACCTCGTACACCAAGAACGGCCGCACCACGTGGCCGTTCTCCTACGTCGACCCCTGGCCCGGCAACGAGGTCCCGCCCGCGGAGTTCCTGCTGATCCTGAACAAGAACGAGAACATCGTCCCCGCCGTGGCGCGGCTGGACGGCGCGCAAGCGGCCGCCTACTTCATGCTCGGCGAGACCACCGGCACGTCGGCCGGCGGCAAGGACGAGGAGGGCAAGTTCCTCCGCGTCCCCGGCACCAACCCGTTCTTCCCGCGGGACATGGCCGATATGGGCAACCGGATCCTGGAGCTGCTGCAGAGCCACGAGCTCAAGGTCTACGTGCTCAACACCGGCCGGGTCGGCGGCACGGACGACGCGGAGTCGAAGAAGGTGACGATCCCGTACTCCTCGGCGATCGTCCAGGCCATCGTCACCGGCACCATCGAGTGGGTCACCGACCCCGACTTCGGGTACGAGATCGCCGCCGCGCTGCCAGGGGTCGACGACGCCGAGATCCTGCAGCCGCGCAAGCTCTACGAGCGCCAGGGCCGGCTGGCGGAGTACGAGGGGATGGTCGCGCGGCTGAAGCGCGAGCGCAGGGAGTTCCTCGGTTCCTTCGCCGGGCTGGACGAGGCGATCACCAAGTCGATTCGCTGATCCGCAGGAGCCGCGCCACCGCCCGCCGCTGCTCTTCGCGCCTGCCCGGGATGTCCTTCGCGCCTGCCCGGGGCGTCCCTTGCTGCCCAGCGGCGTGGGGGGTGCCACTTCGCCCCCGTACGAGTTAACGTTCAGTTATGGGGGAGATACTCTGCGTTGATGGTTCAATCCTCAGCGTTGTCGCGGTAGCGTGCCGGGACCGGCTGGGGGAACCGTACGAAATCACCCTGGAACTCGCCAGGGACCAGGTGCCCTTCGCCGAGGTCGGCGAACGCTGCGGATCCCGGCTGTCGCGCCTGGCCGCCCGGGTCAGCGCGGCCCGCGAGGATCCGGATCAGGCAGCCGCCTGGGCGGATCCCGACGACCGCTTCCCCGAGCCCGAGAGCGAGCCCGGGCCCGGGTGCGAGCACGAGCCCGGGCCCGGGCCCGGGCCGCAGTGCGGCGCCTCACTTGAGACCTGCCTGCCGGGGGACCGGGAGTACCTTTCGCTTCGCGCCAGGCAGCGGACTGACCTGCCGGGCGCCGGCGAACTGCGTTGCAGCCTCCGCGCGTCGGCGGAATGGCTGGGCTACGGCGGCTCCTCCGCGGCAGCGGACGCCAGGCCAGGGCGCTGGCTGCTGAGCCGCCGCGCCGTGATTGAGGCATGGGGTAACGCAGGAATCGGCGTGCGGGCCATCCTGACCTCAGCCGAACTGGTGACATTCTTGGATACGGTGCTTAGAGAACCGGGCGTCGCCCTGGCCGGCCTGACGCCGGCCAGCGCCATCACCGCCGGGAAGCAGCTGGGTGCGAGCCGCCGGCCGGCCCGGTGGCAGCGAGGAAGGGTGCCGGATGGGTTTGCGAGGACTTGCCTACCGGCTCTACGAGCGCCGGCTCGAAGCGTCCCTGTCGCCAGAGGCGATCCCCAGGCACGTGGGGGTGATGTGCGACGGTAACCGCCGGTGGGCGAGGTCCGCGGGACTCACCGACGTCAGCGGCGGCCACCAGGCGGGCGCCGACAAGATCTTCGAGCTGCTGCAGTGGTGCCAGGAAACCGGCGTCGAGGTGGTCACCCTCTGGCTGCTGTCCACGGACAACCTGTCCCGCCCGGCCAGTGAGCTTGCCCCGCTGCTGCGGATCATCGAGGACACCGTGCGCGAGCTGGCGACCCAGAACTGGCACCTCAACCCGATGGGCGCGCTCGACCTGCTGCCCGCCGACACCGCCCGCACCCTCAAGGACGCCGGCGAGGCCACGGCCAACCGCACCGGCCTGCTGGTGAACGTGGCGGTTGGCTATGGCGGCCGCCGCGAGATAGCGGACGCGGTCAGGTCGCTGCTGCAGATGCACGCGACCAAGGGCACCACGATCGAGGAACTGGCCGAGATCCTCGACGTCGAGCACATCGCCGAGCATCTCTACACCGCGGGCCAGCCTGACCCGGATCTGGTGATCAGGACGTCCGGGGAGCAGCGGCTCGGCGGCTTCCTGCTCTGGCAGAGCACGCACTCGGAGTTCTACTTCTGTGACGCGTACTGGCCGGCTTTCCGGCGGGTGGATTTCCTCCGCGCGCTGCGTTCCTTCGCGGCCAGGCACCGCCGCTTCGGCTCCTGACGCGCCGCCGCTTCGGCTCCTGACGCGCCGCCGCTTCGGCTCCTGATCTGCCGCTGTCCCGGCTCCTGACACGCCTCGGCTCGGCCCTGACCTGGCATCGGACCGGTTCCCGGCCTGCCGCCATCCCCGCCTGATCCCCGCGGCATCGCCGTCAGCAGTCTTGCCGCGGGCCGTCGCCCCGGCCGGCTCGCGCCTGGCTTGCGACCGGCATCGGCATGCTCGTTGCTACTCGCCGCGTCGCGGTACTTCCGGGCGGCAACGGATCGAGAGTAACGTCAGAACCGACGGGCGGTGCGTAGCCGCCCGACGGGAAGGCCCTCGAGATCTTCGAGCTTCGCGTCCTGGCACGCAGGCGAGATGAGCGAAGGGCCGGCGCCCGGCCCATCGCTGGCCGGTCCCGGTCCCGCCGACACGCCTGTGTCCGAACGCGGCGCCAGCCATGGCGCCCAGGGGAGAGCGAGTGGCCAGTACTCCAGCGCGGCGCAAGCAGCCGCCGACCAGCACCCGTACCGATAACGGCAGCCAGGCCCGCGAGCCAGCGGGTACGGCTTCAGCGTCCGCGGCTTCCGGCCGGCGCACGTATGTCCTCGACACCAGCGTTCTGCTGGCCGACCCGGTCGCCATCGGCAGGTTCGCCGAGCACCAGGTCGTGCTGCCGATCGTTGTCATCACCGAGCTCGAGGCCAAGCGCGACCATCCGGAACTCGGCTACTTCGCCCGGCAGGCACTCCGGTTCCTGGACGACCTGCGGGTGGAATTCGGCCGGCTGGACGCGGAACTGCCGATCGGGGACCAGGGCGGTACGGTACGCGTCGAGCTGAACCATGCCGATCCCTCGGTGCTGCCGCCCGGGTTCCGGCTTGGTGACAATGACACCCGGATCCTGTCGGTCGCCCGCAGCCTGGCGGCCGAAGGCGCGAAGGTGGTGCTGGTCAGCAAGGACCTGCCGCTCCGGGTGAAGGCCGCTTCGCTCGGCCTGACCGCCCAGGAGTACCGGGCCGAGCTGCCTGCCGAGTCGGGCTGGACCGGCATGAGCGAGCTGGACGTCACGGCGGCGCAGATCGGCGAGCTGTATGAGTCGGGCCGGCTGGACTGCGAGGCGGCGCGTGAGCTGCCTTGCCACACCGGGCTGGTGCTGATCTCGGGTACCTCCGGGGCGGGCAGCGCGCTCGGCCGGGTGCAGCCGGACAAGTCAGTGCGGCTGGTCCGCGGCGACCGTGAGGCGTTCGGCCTGCACGGCCGCAGCGCCGAGCAGCGGGTCGCGCTCGACCTGCTGCTCGACCAGGAGGTCGGCATCGTCTCGCTGGGCGGCCGCGCGGGCACCGGCAAGTCGGCGCTCGCGCTCTGCGCCGGGCTCGAGGCGGTGATGGAACGCAAGCAGCACCGCAAGCTCGTCGTGTTCCGCCCGCTGTACGCGGTCGGCGGCCAGGAGCTTGGCTACCTGCCGGGCTCCGAGACGGACAAGATGAACCCCTGGGCGCAGGCCGTCTTCGACACCCTGTCGGCGGTCACGTCGAAGGATGTCATCAACGAGGTCCTGGCCCGCGACATGCTGGAGATCCTGCCGCTGACTCATATCCGCGGCCGGTCGCTGCACGACTCGTTCGTGATCGTGGATGAGGCGCAGTCGCTGGAACGCGGCGTCCTGCTCACCGTGCTGTCCAGGATCGGGGCGGGCTCGCGGGTGGTGCTCACCCACGACATCGCGCAGCGCGACAACCTGCGGGTCGGCAGGCACGATGGCGTGGTCGCGGTGATCGAGAAGCTCAAGGGGCACCCGCTGTTCGCGCACGTCACGCTGGTGCGCTCGGAACGGTCCCCCATCGCCGCGCTGGTCACCGAGATGCTGGAGGACACCTCACTCTGAGCCCGGCGCCGCGCCCGGCCGCCGGAACCGCGCCATGCCGCCGCCTCCGGGTGACGGCATGGCCCGGAGGGCGGTACCGTGACCAGCGTCATGAGTGACTCACCCGCGCCCCCGGGCGCTACCGCGCGGCGCCCGCTGGTACCCGGCGGGCATCCGGGGACGGCTCCCGCGGTTTCGGTGGTGATGCCGGTCAGGAACGAGGAACGGCACCTGGCCGACGCCGTCAGCCAGGTGCTCAGCCAGGACTACCCGGGCGAGCTGGAGGTACTGCTGGCAGTCGGCCCGTCGCACGACCGGACTCAGGAGATCGCAGAACGGATTTCGGTCGCTGACTCCCGCGTGACAGTGGTACCGAACCCCTCGGGGCAGATCCCGAGCGCCGTCAACGCGGGGATCAAGGCCTCCAGGCACTCGGTCGTGGCGCGGGTGGACGGGCACTGCATGCTGCCGCCCGGGTACCTGCGGAGCGCGGTGCGGGCGCTGGAGGAGACCGGGGCGGACAACGTCGGCGGCATCATGGCGGCCGAAGGGGTAACCCCGTTCCAGCAGGCGGTGGCCTGGGCCATGACCTCACCGGCCGGGGTGGGCGCGTCAGAGTTCCATACCGGCGGCCAGGCCGGCCCCGCGGACACGGTCTACCTGGGGGTGTACCGCCGCGCCGCGATCGAGCGGGTCGGCGGCTATGACGAGGCGTTCCTGGTGGCCGAGGACTGGGAGATGAACCACCGGATCCGCCGGGCCGGCGGGCTGGTCTGGTTCCTGCCTGACTTGCGGGTCACCTACCGGCCGCGGGCCAGCATCCGGGCGCTCGGGGTGCAGTACTTCCGCTACGGCCGGTGGCGCCGGGTGGTGGCGCGGCAACATACCGGCACGATCAACCGGCGGTATCTGGCGCCGCCGGCCGCGGTCCTGGCGATCGCGGCCGGAACGCTCGCGGGACTCGCCGGCCTGGCAGGATTCGCGGCTGGCGCTGGCGGCTGGCCGGTGATCGCGACCGCCGGGTTTGCCGTGCCGCTCCTCTACCTGGCCGGGATCCTGGCGGTCTCCGCGATGGCGGCGCGCGGACTGCCGGCTCGCGTGGCGATACGCCTGCCGTTCGTGCTGGCGACCATGCACGTGTGCTGGGGTACCGGCTTCCTCACCAGCCCGGCAAGGCTGGCGAGCGACCGCCGCAGCGGCTGACCAGTCAGTTCCTGAGCAGGACCGCGGCAACATCGAGATCGCCCGGGTAAGTGATCTTGATGTTGCGCTCGCTGCCCGGAACGGAGCGGACGGGGACCTCCGGCAGGTAGCGCAGGACGACGCCGCAGTCGTCGGTCGGGGCGGCCGCGGCGAAACCGGGATCTGCCTGCGCGAGCTGGTAGGCGCGGCTGATCACGGACAGCCGGAACCCCTGCGGCGTCTGGCAGCGCAGCAGCAGGTCCCGGCGCGGCATGCCGATCAGGATGCCGTCACGAGCCTCGACGATCGTGTCGGATGACGGGACGGTGACGCCGACGGCCCGGTGGGTTGCCAGCGCGCGCACGCAGCCCGCGATGGTCCGCTGGTCGACCAGCGGCCGGGCCGCATCGTGGAAGAGCACGTCGCATTCGTCCTCGCCGAGTGCCGCGATCGCCCGCCGGGTCGAGTCCGTCCGGGTGACACCGCCCTCGATCACGTCGGTCACCTTGCGGTACCCGCCGCCGGCTAGCAGCGCGCGTACCCGCGCGGTGAGGTGCGGGCTCGTGACGACCAGGATGGCGTCGATGCCCGGTGCTTCATCGAAGGCCGCGACGCAGTGCTCGATCAGCGTCCGGCCTGCCAGCGTGCGCAGCTGCTTGGGCTGGTCGCTGCCGAATCGCTGGCCGGATCCGGCGGCGAGCACCACCGCGACCGTCCGCATGAGCGGACTGTACCCGCCGGGCGGCCCGGCGGCACCCGCCCGGCCGCCCGGTGGCAGCACAGGTCATCCGAGCGCAATGGGTAATCAAGTGAACGCGTAGTGTACAAACCGTTGCCTGCCAGCGGCGAGCTGACCCAGGACCGCTGGCCGTGACAGGGAATGGGCGCCGCCGGCCGGGTATCGCCCGGGCTGACGGCGCCGGCCTGGTGTCGCTGGGGCTGATGGCCACGGCACGGGCGCAGACTGAGTGTTGCCGGTCTGATGGCGCCGGCCTGGGTATGGCCCCGGGCGTGCTGGGCGCCGCATTCCGGTCCTAGGCTGACGGGAGGTGGGGCATGACCGTGGCGGAGGCCGTCGGCGTGCTGCCTCGCCGCATGTCGGGCTGGGCGTCCCTGGCCCCGAACTCGCTGACCGGCATCTCGGTATCCCTGGGCGTGTGCGCTGCCGTGTGGTTCACGGCCGGCACCAGATGGGGAAACCTGATCGGCGCGCTCGCCCTGTGCGGCAGCTACCTGGCCGGCCGTGCCGCGGTCGGCCCGCGGGGGGCGGCAGCCGGCGAGGAAAGGCTGGCCGGCGTCTGCGCCGTCGTGACCGAGTGCGGGGCCTGCGCGGGTCTCGCGGCGGGCGGTCTGGCCGCCGCCGGCCCGGCGGCTGGCCGGACCGGCATGTGGCAGCTGGCGACGACAGCCGTGGTCCTGCTGGCGGTCAGCCAGCTGGCCGTTGGGTGCGGCCGTCGGCCAGCGGCCGGCGGTCCGGGGAAGGCGGCACGCTTCCGCGTGACCTGGCGGACTCTCGCTTTCCCTAACGGCGGGCGGGTGCTACTGATCGCCGTCGCCGCACCGGCCCTGGGAAGTCGAGCTGCCCTCTTCGGCCTGCTCGGCGGGTCGGTCATCGCGATCGGCTACGCGGTCGTGGCCGGCCGGCCACGACCGGCGGGGGGCACGGGCGTCAGGCCCATCGTGGCCTGCCGCGATGACGGGCCGGTCGCGAGCGCGCTGGGCCGGCCTATCCGGGGCCAGCTCGTGCCGCTGCCGCCCGCGCTCACCGGCCTGGCCGCCGCGTGCGTGCTCGCCGTTCTCGGGCTGCGCGATCTTCCCGGCTTCCTGCTGCTCGCTCCCGTCGTCGCCATGCTGCTCGCCTCGGTCGGCTCCAGCCATCAGCACGACGGCCGGCTCGACTGGATCGTGCCTGCCGTGCTGCAGGCAGGCCAGTACGTCTACATCGCCGCGATCGGCTTCGCCTCTGGTATCCCGGCGCCGGTGATCTTCGCCCTGTGCGCGCTGATCGCCGTGCACTATGCGGATCTCGCTGGCCATGCCCAGCTGCGCACGGCGCTGGGCTGGGACGGCCGGATGATAGCGGCCGGGCTCGGCGCCGCGCTGGGCATAGCGACGTTCGCCTACCTGCTGCTCGCGGCGTATCTTGTTGTGCTCATCTGCCGGGAAGTCATGACAAGCTGGCTGCCAGCCACGGAGGGAGACCGCCGGTGATCGGCATGGTCCTAGCGGCCGGCGCCTCGCGCCGGCTCCGTCCCGATACCGACGCGCTGCCGAAGGCGCTGCTCCCGGTAGCGGGCGAAACCACGATCCTGGACATCACCTTGCGCAACCTGGCCGCAGTCGGGCTGCGCGAGGTCGTCGTGGTGGTCGGGCATGCGGCCGGCGTGATCAGCGACCGGGCCGCGGACATGGAGCGCAGGCACGGGGTGACGCTGCAGCTCCTGCACAACGAACGAGCCCTGGACTGGAACAACGCCTACTCGCTCTGGCTCGCCCGCGAGTATTTCTCCCGTGGCGTGCTACTGGTCAACGGCGACACGGTTCATCCGGTGAGCGTGGAGAAGACGCTGCTCGCGGCGGCAGGCGCCGGCGGCCAGGGCGGCCCGGACGTGATTCTCGCGGTCGACGATGTCAAGCAGCTCGCTGACGAGGAGATGAAAGTCGTCCTCGACCCGCGGCGGCTGCTGGCCAGGATTACCAAGCAGATGGATCCCGCCCTGGCGCACGGGGAGTACATCGGCGCGACGCTGATCGAGGCGGCTGCCGCGGTGCCGCTAGCCAGCGCCCTGGAGGCAACCTGGCGCCGGGATCCCGGCCTGTACTACGAGGATGGCTACCAGGAGCTCGCCGATCGCGGCGGCGAGATCGCGGTTGCTCCCATCGGCGCGGTGGAATGGGTCGAGGTCGACAATCACGACGACCTGCGCAGGGCCCGTGAGATCGCCGTCCGCTGCTAATCTCGCGGGTGGTCACGGCTGTCGCCCGGCGTTCGCCGTGGCGCCGGCGCCGTTGCCGCGGGGCCGCTCGCCGTGGCCCGGCGCTTACCCGGAGGAGGCCCATGCCGCTGCTGGCCCGAATGCTGGCCGCCCCGATGATCGTCGATGTCCGGCGCGGGGCGGTGGCCGGCCTTGGCACGCTGCTTGCCGACCGGCGCATCGCGATGGAAGGCCGGGTCGCAGTCGCGGTCGGGCGCGGCCAGGGGGACAGCATTGCCGCCGAGCTGGATATCGACGCCGCGGAAGTCTTCCGTATCGATGATGGCACCCATGACAGTGCCGTCACGCTGGGCAAGCGGCTCCGGGCCGGGTCCTACGAGGCGGTCGCGGGCATCGGCGGCGGCAAGACCATCGACGTCACCAAGTTCGCCGCGCACATGGCCGGGATCCCGATGGTCGCCGTCGCGACAAACCTGGCGCATGACGGCATCGCCTCGCCGGTCAGCACCCTGGAACACGAGTCCGGGCAGGGCTCTTACGGTGTCGTCATGCCGGTCGCCGTCGTGGTGGACCTGGACCGGGTTCGCTGCGCTCCCGAACCGCTGGCGAGCGCCGGGATCGGCGACGTGATCAGCAACCTGTCGGCCGTTGCGGACTGGGAACTCTCCGCCGCCGACACGGGCGAGCACGTGGACGGGCTGGCCGCCGCGATGTCCAGGTCCGCCGCCCAGGCCGTGCTGCACCAGCCAGGCGCCGCCCGCTCAGATGAATTCCTCACGGTGCTCGCCGAGGCGCTGATCCTGTCCGGCCTGGCCATGTCGGTGGCGGGATCGAGCCGCCCGGCCAGCGGCGGTGATCACGAGATCATGCACGCGATCGATGAGCTGTATCCCGGCACCGGCAGCCACGGTGAGCTGGCCGGGGTGGGCGCGCTGTTCTGTGCCTACCTGCGCGGCGACCCCGGCCAGGCCGCGATGCTCTCGGCTTGCCTAGGGCGCCATGGCCTGCCAAGGACCCCGGACGACCTCGGCCTGTCCCGCGCGGATTTCGCCAAGGCAGTCGCCCACGCTCCGGCGACCCGCCCTGGCCGTTACACGATCCTGGAGTGCCTCGCCATGTCCGAGGCGGAGATAGCCGACCGAGTGGAGGAGTATGCCCGGGCCATCACTGGCTGAGCTCAGGGCGCAGGGCCAGCCGCAGGCGGTGATCGACCGGCTCAACGACGAGCACTGGGCCGGCCGGCTCTACATGCGCAAGTTCTCGCCCCGGGCGACCTGGGTATTTGCCCGGCTCGGCTGGTCGCCGAATGCGGTCACGCTGGCCTATGTCGCGTGCGGCATCGCCGCCGGGGTGGTGGTGGCATTCGGCGGCCTGGCCACTGCCGTCGCGGCCGCTGTCCTGATCCAGGGCTATCTGCTGTTCGACTGCTCGGACGGCGAGCTGGCCCGGTGGAGCGGCCGCACCTCGGCGACCGGCATCTACCTGGACTTGATCGGCCACTACCTGGGCGAGGCAGCGCTGCTTATCGGGCTCGGCCTGCGCGCCCAGGGTCATCTGACCGACACGGGCCCGTACGTCAGCGCGGGGCTGGCCGCAGCGGTGCTGGCCATGATCGTCAAGGCCGAGACCGACAACGTGATTGTCGCGCGAGCCAAGGAAGGGCTGCCCGCCGCGCACGGGGACGGGGCGCTGCAGCCCACCGGCTCGGGCATGGCCCTGGCAAGGCGGCTGGCCAGCGTGCTGCGAGTGCACCGGATCACCCACGCGGTGGAGCTGTCGCTGCTGATCCTGCTCGCAGCAGTTGCCGATGAGATCCGTGGCGGGCTTCTCGCGACCCGGATCCTCACGCTGGCCTGCCTGGCCGTGAGCGCGCTGATGGTCGTCGCGCACCTGGCGGCGATCGTCGGATCGAGGCGGCTGCGGTGAAAGCCGAGGCGGACCCCGGTGATGTCGAGTTGGCTGCTTCCCGTGATATCGAGGCGGTTCCAGTGAAGCTGTCCTGCGTCATCCTGACCATGGGAAATCGCCCGGCTGAGCTCGACCGGGCGATCGCCAGCACGGCGCCGCTCCGCCGCGATGGCAGTGACCTTGTCGTGGTCGGCAACGGCGCGGATGTGCCGCCGGTGCCCGACGGGGTTATCAAGGTCCGCCTGCCGGAGAACCTGGGCGTGGCCGCGGGCCGCAACGCGGGCGTGGACGCCTGCACCGGCGACGTCGTGCTCTTCCTCGACGACGATGGCTGGTATCCCGATGCGGACCTGGGGGAGTACATCGCCGGGCGTTTCGCTGCCGATCCGATGCTGGCGGTGATCTCGTTCCGCGTTGTCGATCCCGAGGGTGGTGCCGGGGTGCGATGGCACGTTCCGCGGCTGCGGGCCGGCGATCCGGGGCGGTCGTCGGTGGTGACAACCTTCGCCGGCGGTGCGTGTGCGATCCGGCGGTCGGCATACCTGGAGGCCGGCGGCCTGCCCGCGCAGTTCTTCTTCGCGCACGAGGAGACGGACCTTTCCTGGCGCCTGATGGACCGCGGCTACCGGATCGAGTACGACGCCGCGGCCCGGATGTGCCATCCTGCGGTGCCGAACACGCGGCACGCGGAATTCCACCGCCTGGACGGGCGGAACCGGGTGCTGCTTGCCCGCAGGAACCTGCCCTGGCCGCTGGCTGGCGCCTACCTGCTGGACTGGCTGGGGATGACCCTCATCCGGGTGAGGTCGTCCAGCGCACGGCGGGCGTGGCTGTCCGGATTCGCCGAGGGCTGGCGTATTGATCCGGGAGAGCGCCACCCGATCTCGGTCCGGACGGCATGGCGGATGACCCGGGCGGGGCGGCCGCCGGTCATCTGAGCTGTGCCCTGGCCGGCGACCGCCAGGATCCGGGCGGTGTGGGGACCGGTGACCCGCCAGCGATCTGAGCAATGCCCGGCAGCGGATATTGCCAGGTTTTTGCGCTCTGCCCGGGCAGGATGGCATCAAGCGGGGCATGATGGGACGAGCCGGGCGGGCCGCAGGAGTCAGGTCGGGCTGCGCCAGCCAGGAAACACCAGCAGGCAGGCCGGCCGCCAGGCACTAGAATCTGTCTGGTGGAGGATCGTCAATGGCCCTGCTCTCGCTGAGCGTCGCCCCGCCGGAGCGTAGCCGACCTGGCTGGCGGCCCTGGCGACTGACACCCGTAAAGGTCCCCCGGCGCTGGTGTGCCGCGGTTTTCGCCGCATGCGCGATCTTCGCTACCGGAGTCGCCCTGTTCAGCACTAATGACTTGCACCGGCACTGGGGGGCCATCGCTGCCTGCGCCTACCTGGTGGCCGCCGTGGCGACGCTGGCCTGGCAGTCGTGGGGCGTTGACCTTGCCCTGCTGGTAAGTGTCGGCGGCGCGCTCGTTACACCTCTGTTCTGGAATGCCGCCACGGGCAAGCGCCAGCCAGAGGTGAGCGTCATCCAGCGGTCAGCTGGCCAGCTCGTTCACCACCTTTCGCCCTATCAGAGCGCTGCGGCGCTCGCCGCGACGCACAACCCGAACGCCTACAACCCGTATCTGCCCGTGATGTCGCTGTTCGGGATCCCGCGCGCGCTGTTCGGCCCCGGGATGGTCACCGATCCGCGGATCTGGTTCGGCCTGGCCTTCCTGATCGTCTTCGGTCTCGCGCTAGCAGCGGCCGGCGCCCGGCACGCCGTTCGCTGGACATTCTTCATCGCGGCGACGCCGGTGATCGCATTCGAGCTCGCCGTCGGCGGCACCGACGTGCCCATTCTGGCCCTTATGTGCCTCGGGCTCGCGCTGCTGTGGCGGCGCCCCCGGCACGTGCTCGCCGGGCTCGCCATCGGCGTCGCTGCCGCGGCGAAGGCGACTGCCTGGCCCGCGGTGGTAGTCGCCGCCGTGCTGATCGGGGTCCGCGATGGCAGGAGGCCGATGCTGCGTTTCCTGGGCGCCACGATCGCGGCCTGCGCGGCGCTCATCGGCCCGGTGGCCATCCTCTGGCCATCGGCCCTGGTCGCCAACACGATCATGTTCCCGCTTGGCCTGGCCAGCATCAAGTCGGCCGCGGCCAGCCCGCTGCCCGGTCACGCGATCGCCCAGACCGGTCATGTCGGCCACGTGATCGCCATTGTGCTGCTCGTGCTTGCCGGGGTGGCCATCATGGTGTCCCTGGTGATCCGCCCGCCGCGCGATGTCCCGTCCGCAACCTGGCGGCTGGTGATCGGCCTGACGCTGATGTTTCTGCTGGCACCCGCGACCCGGTTCGGCTACTTCATCTATCCCGCCGCGCTGCTTATCTGGCTGCAGGTCTCGCTGCAAGCCGACAAGCGGTCCGGAGCCAGCCCGGCCGCGCCTGCGGGCACGGAGGCGGCCGGGCGCCCGATGGTCGGATCCGGCTCGGGGTCGGGGCCAGCCTCACAAGGCGGCCCCGCCTCGCTCAGCGGCCCGGCCTAGCAGTACGCAGGCCCGAGATCGGCGGGCAGCAGTCAGCAGGTCGGCGGCAGACGATCGATGCGAGGTCGGCGGCCTAGTCGCCGTGGTGCAGAGCGCGATTCGGTGCCGGTCAGGGCACGGTGGGTGCCGGTCAGGGCACGGTGGGGGTGTTCGCCCCGACGAACGTGCTGGTGTCGCTCTTGCAGCTGGCGTTACCGGAGATACCGCCCAGGCTCTTGGTGAGACGGGCAATCCCGCGCTTGTGGTGCTTGGGCGACGTTGACGGCGACGCGACCAGGCCCTGGTAGCTGGAACCGATGACCAGCGTGATCGTGCCCGGGGTCAGGCTGGAGTCTCTTTGCAGAGTGACGTTGCTGAGCCGTGCCTCCAGAGTCTTGACTGCTGGCATATCGGCCGTGCTCGCATACTTGATCACCGAGCTGGTGTGGTCGAACGGGGGATCGTCACCAGTGCCGACGACGTGGAAGCCGACGCTAGTCAGCGCTGCGGCGGCGGTGCCGGCGATGTTGAGCACGCCGGAGCCGTTCAGCACCTGGACGTTGACCGTGGACGGGTTGGCATCAAGGACCGGAGTCGTCTTGGGCTTGGTGGCCTTCTTGGTCGTCGGCAGGGTCGTGTCGTGTGCGATCGCGCTGAACAGGTTCGCCGACTGCGGCTGCTGGAATTGGACCTCCGCCACCGGATCGCCGGTATAGGGAACGGTCGGCACCTCGATGAACTTCACCGACTTCAGCGACACGTTCTTCATGCTTTCGGCGATTTGCAGCAGGGTGGACGGGTACATGTCCGTCGTCATCGCATCGGCGATGTCCTTGACGACCGAGAAAATCCTGGTCGGGCTGGCGAGCATGTTGGAGTGCTCGATACCCTGCAGCAGCGAGGCCATCAGGAACTGATCACGCTGGATACGCTGCAGGTCGGAGCCCTGTCCGACGTCCTCGCGGGTGCGCCAGAAGGCCAGCGCCTCGTTGCCCCCGACGTGATGCTCGCCGGCCGACAGGTTGAGACCTGAATTCACGTTGTCAATCGCGATGGGCAGGCAGACGTTCACGCCGCCGACGTCGTTGATGACGTGAATGAAGCCGGTGAAATTGAGCTCGACGAAATGGTCGATGCGGATGCCGGTCTGCTGCTCGATGGTCTTCCACAGGCAGGCCGGGCCGCCATTGGCGAAGGTGGCGTTGATCCGCTCGAACGAGCTCAGGTTCTCCAGCTGGCCCGGGCTGCCCTTCCCGTGGGCCGCGCAAGAGTAGGTCGGCACCATGGAATCACGGGGAAAGCTGAGCACGGTGGCGCGATGCCGGCCGGGGGAGATGTGCAGCACGATCACCGTGTCCGAGCGCTGGCCGCCGTCCGCCAGGCTCGCGCCGAACCTCCGGTTCACTCCGGCCCGGCTGTCCGAGCCGATCAGCAGGATGTTCAGCGCGTTGGTGTACTTCGGGGGCCGCTTCCCGAGGTCGGTGATGGCGACGTGGTGAATGCTGTCGACCACGTTCCGGTATTCCGCGTAGGCGCCAAGCGCCGCAATAACGAGGACGGCGGTCAGGCTGATCGAGGCCCAGGCCGCGATGCGCCGCCGCAGGCGCGCGCGGGAACTGCCCCGCGGCCTGCGGCGTGATGGCTGCCCCCCGGTACCACCAGCATCGTTGTGGCTCATCGCTCCTCCGGCACCGATCTTAGCCGTCCGGCGCACGTGACCTGTCGCTAACCGTTCAGGCAATGTTATGCATCGCTACCGGGAGGAATCGTCCGCTTCGCGGATGACATGCCACTGTACGGCCGTGGCCGCGATGGCGAAAGCCAGCCCCCCATCTACAGTGGTCCCGTGCGCTCTGGAGACAGTCCGGCCGGCGGTTCCGCTGCTGCTGACAGCACCGCGACGGGGGACAGCGCCGCGACTGACGACAGCACCGCGACAGGGGACAGCGCCACGACTGACGACAGCGCCGCGACGGGGGACAGCGCCGCGACAGGGGACAGCGCCACGACTGACGACAGCGCCGCGACGGGGGACAGCGCCGCGACAGGGGACAGCGCCACGACTGACGACAGCACCGCGACGGGGGACAGCGCCGCGGCAGGCCAGGGGAAGAAGGCCGGCTCTGGCCTCGCCGTCATCGGCCGCCGTCTCGGCCGCGTTGCCGGCCGTGTGCGCCTGTCGGATGCCGGTTGCGTATTTGCCCAGCTCACGACGCTGCCAGTAATCCTGGTGATGGCCTGGCTCCTGCCGGGAGTGCCGCTGCTGCTGGCCGGCTCGTTCATGCCCGCAGCGATGCTGCTGATTTCCGCCCCGCTAGCGGTGGCACTCGTGGTCTACGGCCTGCGCCGGGTCCCTGGCCGCTGGCCGCAGGCGCTGTCCGGCGCGCGCCCTGATCGCCCCTGGACAGCCTGGTGGGGCCTGGCCGGAACGATCGTGGTGGCCGCAGGCTTCGGCGCCTGGCAGTTGCTGGTCAACTCGGCATCGGCCATCGTCAGCCGCGACCCCGGGGCCTACCTGCAGTCCGGGTACTGGATCGCCCAGCACGGCACGCTGACGATCCCGGAGTCGCTGGCTGCATTCGGTGGCGCGCATCCGGGTCTCTCCTTTTCCAGCATCGATTTCTTTCCGCATGGCACTGCAGTGGCGGCGGCCGGCATGTCGGGCCTGCCCATGCTGATCGCCGGGGGGTTCTGGATTCACGGCTTGTCAGCTGCCGCCGCGATGAGCCCGATCATCGGGGCAATGGCACTGCTCGCGTTCGGCGGCCTGACGGGCCGGCTGGCCGGCCAGCAATGGGCCCCGGCCGGAGCGCTTGCGCTCGGTTTCACCTTGCCCGAGCAGTACACGAGCAGATCCGCGTTCAGCGAGACGCTGATGCAGCTACTCCTGATCGGCGGGCTCTGCCTGCTCATCGATTCGCTCACCCTGGAGAGCGCGGGAGAGGACACTGGCGCGGCGATGCCGCGGGGCTGGCCGCGCTGGCTTACGCCAGGCCGCGCGCTGGCTGCCCTGGCCGGACTGGCGCTCGGACTGAGTGTCCTCGCGCGGGCGGACGCGCTCCTCTACCTGCTTCCGGTGATTCCGTTCGTCGGCGTGCTGCTGGCCGGGCACCGGCGCCCGGCTCTGCCGTTCAGCCTGGGTCTGGTTGCCGGCGTTGGCTATGGCCTTGCTGATGGGTACCTAGGGTCACGGCCGTATATGGACACCCTCGCCTGGCCGCTGCGGCTGGTCGGGCTGGTCGCCGCAGGGCTGGCGGTGCTTACCGCGGCCGGAGTCCTGCTGCTGCGCAGGGCGCGGCTACGCCGCCGTCTCCGGAAGGTTGCCAGCCGACGGCCGCTGCGATGGCTGCCCGAGGCGGCCGGCGTCGTGGGCGCCGCAGCGCTGATCGGCTTCGCGGTCCGGCCGTACGTGCAGACCGTGCGCGCGCACGCGAATCCCGCGGCCGCCGCTTTCGTTGCCCGGCTGCAGCGGATGGAGCACCTGCCGGTCGATCCGTCCCGGCTCTACGCCGAGGACACCTTGTACTGGGCCATCTGGTACGTCGGCACGCCCGCGGTCCTGCTCGGCGGGCTCGGCCTGGCCCTGCTCCTGCGCCGGACCGTGCGCGCATTGCTGACCTGGCAGGACGTGACGAGGACCGCGCGCAACTGGGCGTTCCCGCTACTGCTCATCGGCTGGGGCGCGGCGGCCGTCCTGTGGCGGCCTGGCACCGTGCCTGATCAGCCGTGGGCGAGCCGCCGGCTGGTGCCACTGGTCCTGCCCGGCCTGGTCCTCGGCGCCATCTGGGCGTCGGCGTGGCTGGTGGGCTGGGCCAGGAAGCGCGGCGCCGGGACCGCGGCGTGGTCTTTCGTAGGAGCGTGCTGTGTGGCGGCGTTGCTAGTCCCGACCGCGGTGACGACGTTCGGCATCGGGCTGACTCATTCCGGCAAGGCCGGCTCGCTGCGGCCGGTCGCTGACGGGCTTGCCGTGAAGCGAACCAGCATGGGCGAGACGGACGCCGTGCGGAAGCTATGCACGGCGATCGGCACCGGCGCGTCTGTGGTGATACTCGACCGGCATGTCGCGCAGCAGTTCACGCAGGTGATCCGGGGCATGTGCGGGGTGCCGGCCGGCTGGATGTCAGATGCGTCCGCGGCCAACGTGCAGGGCGTGCTGAGCGGGATTTCGAGCGCGGGGCGACGGCCCGTGCTGCTGGCCCGCGATCGCTCGGAACTGGCGTCCTACGGCTCGCATGCTCGCAAGGTGCTCGATCTGCGGACCAAGCAGGATTCGCATGAGCTGACCCAGCCGCCGACGGCGCCCTGGCCTGCCCGCTACGTGATCTGGCTGGCTGCGCCCAGCACTCCGTCGGTCGGCGCCTGAGGCGAGGTGCGGCGATCTGGCCAGCCCGGGCCAATTTGCCCTGGGGCCGCGCTGGCCGGCTGGCGGCCTGACGCGGCGATTTGCCTCGGGCTGCGCGTGCCCCTAAAGTTAAGTCACATCGACGCGGGGTGGAGCAGTTCGGTAGCTCGCTGGGCTCATAACCCAGAGGTCGCAGGTTCAAATCCTGCCCCCGCTACCAGGTAAGTGCAGGTCAGAGGCCCGATTGCTGGAGACGGCGGTCGGGCTTTGATCTTTGTGGCAGCGGTGTGGTAGCAGGATCTGGCCGCACGGAACGGTGGGCGGCGGGGTCGTCTGGCACAGATCGGCATCTTGGCCAGGTTTTCTGTAGCCGAGTACCTCCAGTCTGGGACAGGCTCCGCTTCCAGACTTGGCGGACCAGTGCCGGCCTGCTCCTCGCAATCTTGCGACCCCGTGTCCCGGTCATCACGGTGTCTCTCCGGCGCCGGGGTCAGCTGCACCCGCGCGTATGGACTCGCATCGGGGCGGCCGGTATCTGCCTTGCGGCATGTATTCGCCGCGATCTGCGCTCGAGAGGACCTATCAAAGCCCTAGCGGATTTCAAGACCTGTACGGGAACGCCGCTGACCTGGGTGGATGTCTGCTCGTCTGATGATTTGGGCATGTATTTGGCATGCGTGTGGTTGGGGCAGGCGGATCGGGTGTGGGCGGAGTGGATCACCTGGGTGTTAGAGGAGGACCTTCACCTGGTCCTGGTGCAGGCGCGGGATTTCGTGCCGGGCAGCAGCTGGACTCAGTAGATGTGCGCGCCACTCGCACGGTCGCGGTGTACGGGGCCGTCGGGTGCGGGCTACGCGGGCCGCTGATGCGGTCGGCGCTTCAGGCGGCGCGGCGGCGGACCAGCCAGATGGTCGCGGCGAGGAGGAGCAGGGAGAGCGCGAGTAGCCAGCCGGCCTCGATCCACTGGAACGGCCAGAACCGGCTGTCGGGCTGGTAGGTCGTCAGCTGCCTGTAGCCGTGCTGGACGAGATACTGCACAGGGTTGATGCTGGCCGGAGTCGCGGGACCAGGTTGCCACACTCCGAATGTCACCGCCCGGATGTCGATCCGGGCGAATGTCTGATTGATCGCGGCCAGGCTGGCCGGCTGGCCGGCCCTGGTCCACACCTGGCTGATCACCCACGCGTGGCTATGAAAGTTGGGGTTTGTGCTGACCAGCGGTGCCGCGTAGTGCCTGCGAAGGAACGCTCCGGTCACGAAGGCGAGCCCGGCATACACGGCAAAGCTGGCGAACATCGCGGGGATGACCCGGCGGATCACGACGCCGGCCAGCGCGCCGATCGCGAACGCGGCCAGCGTCCAGGCGGCGAGCGCGACCCCGCGCAGGTCGAAGATGGTGGGATACAGCGGGCCGTTGTTGTCTCCCGCGCCGAAGACCGGCTGGATGTACCAGGAGACGAGCACGCTGAACGCTCCGGCCGCAGTCGTCACCGCGACGGCGAGCAGCACTAGCTTGGCGACCGTCCACCGGGTCCGGCCGAAGCCCTGGGTCCAGGCGTAGCGGAAGGCGCCGCTCTCCAGTTCCCTGGCGAGCACTGGCGCGGCGGCGAACGCCCCGATCAGCGCCGGGATCACCTGCAACAGACCGAGGGCGGCCCCCGCGCCGGGCGCGTAGGTATTCAGGAAGTTGCCGGCTGCCTGCTGGCAGGCACCTGAGCCTGCCGGGCGGCAGGCGGCCACGGCGGCATAGGCATGGCGCATCTGCAGGCCAGTGATCAGCAGGTAGACGGCCGCCACGCCGAACAGCGCGGCGACGCCGGCCAGCGCGAGCCGGTGCTGCCGCCAGGTAACCCAGGCCATTCTCCGCCACGGCACCGGCCGCAGGTCTTCGTCCTGTCCCGGCTGGGCGGCCATGGTCAGCGCGGTCAACGCGTCACCTCCGTCGGCTGGGCGTCCAGAGCGCGCGCCGGGCCGGGCAGCGCCGCGGCGCCGGGCTCGCGCAGGTAGGCCAGGGTGAGTTCTTCCAGGCTGACCGGGTGCGCGTCCCAGCCTTGCGGCACCGGGTCGGTCGTGCCGCTGGTTCTGACCAGCAGGTGGGCCTGTGCCTGGCCGCGCGTTGCGTGCACCACGCTCAGCTGTTCGGCGTACCGGCCGGCCTCGGCGGCCGGGCCGGTCAGCACGCGGTGGCCGGCGAGCAGGTCGTCGACGTCGCCGGCTACCTGAACCCTGCCGCGCGACATGAGGATGAGGTAGTCGGCCACCCGCTCGAGCTCGGCCAGCACGTGTGAGGACAGCAGCACCGACACGCCGTGGTCGGCCACCGCGGCCATCGCCGTGGCCATGAAGTCGTGCCGGGCCAGCGGGTCGAGCATCGCCATCGGCTCATCCAGCACGAGCAGCCGCGGCCGCCTGGCCAGCGCCAGGGTCAGCGCGAGCTGCGCCTGCTGGCCGCCGGACATTTTGCCGGCCTTCTGCTTTAGCGGGATGCCCAGCTCGCCCAGCCGGGCGCGGGCGTAGCGCTGGTCGAAGCGCCGGTTCAGGTTTCTGGTCAGGTGCAGCATGTCAGCGGCGGACAGGTTCTTGTACAGCGGCGTGTCCTGGGCGACGAACGCGATGCCGTCCAGCGCGGCCGGCGACCCGGCGGGCCTGCCGCCGAGCACCGTGACGATGCCCGCGGTCGGCTCCGCGAGGCCGACCGCAAGATTCAGCAGGGTGGTCTTGCCGACGCCGTTCGGGCCGACCAGCGCGGCCACGTGCCCGGCGGGAATGGCCAGCGCGCACTCGCGCAGCGCCCAGGTACTGCCGTAGCGCTTGCCCAGGCCGCTGGCTTCGATGACGTTCATGCCACGCCCTCCGTATCTCTGCCTGCCGCGCCACTGCCGCCGGAGCCGCCGCGGCGTTCACGGAAATCCCGACGCGCGCTGGCGAACAGCGCCACGACCCCGTCGTCGTCCAGCCCCGCCGCGTCGGCAGCGGCCAGCCAACCGAGCAGGGAGCGACGCAGCCCGGTCAGCTCGGGTAGCGCGACCTGGTTCAGCGTGGCCTGGATGAACGTGCCCTGGCCGGGCCGCCCGGCCGCCAGGCCCTTGATCTCCAGCTCCCGGTAGGCCTTGAGCACCGTGTTCGGGTTGATGGCCAGCGCGGTGACCGCGTCCCTGACCTTGGGCAGCTGGTCGCCGGGCTTGAGGTAGCCGAGCCGCAGCGCGTGCTCGACCTGGTGCACGAGCTGCAGGTAGGTCGGCACGCCAGAGGCCGCATCCAGCCGGAACTCGATCGGCGATGCCGCCCCGCGCGCACCCGCCGTCGGCGGGCTGACCCCTTTATCTATTGTCATACGACAAGATTACAGGTGGCGGCGTCGCTGTCAATCGGCTGCGGCCGCCGCCGGCATCCCGCAACTGGCCTTAGGTGACTGGATACCCGGCTGCGGGCAGGACTTCGCTTGCCACGGCAGGCCCTGGCCATCACCGACGCCGCACAGGCCGAGTGGTCCGGGCCGCCTGGCAGAGAGGAAGATACGTAGGCGACACCTAGCACTCGCCACTGGAACGCACGCCAGCATTCTTCGTGCGACACCGTCCGCAGCTCGCGTCATCTAAAGTGCGACCTAGCGGTTCTCA
>Ga0182024_10008844_pt1 | contig 21051 bp, 22 predicted proteins | sample P32metaG_FD_120480 | JGI IMG/M metagenome (GOLD analysis project Ga0182024, IMG submission 120480) | Permafrost microbial communities from Stordalen Mire, Sweden - P3-2 metaG (Illumina Assembly) | ecosystem: Environmental > Terrestrial > Soil > Wetlands > Permafrost | place: Sweden: Stordalen...
ATCGATTCCCAACCTCCACCGCCCTCTTCCATCGCAGTCTCTGTGCCGTCTGGATTAACGGTGACGTAATGATCACCATCCCTGCCCACCAACTTACCGTCTTTAATCCCGGTGATATGTAGAGTTGGGAATCCGTGGTGTTGCAGCCACGCTTCCGCCGCGGCTTTGTCGTGCTCAAAGCGAGCCCCTTTAAATCCCTGGTTGTATCCGTTCTGATCCGCCTGCAGTTGCCGAACCCAACCATCGGCAGTATCTGGCTCTGGCTGTTCCGTTTTGCCATGAAAATGTTCATGTCCCGCCATGAATTCCCCCTTTTTGATTCAACCCAGCTGGTCAGCCAACGAATGGAGTCAAATGAATATTGATCCACACGCCTGCTCATCATCAGGGGTGAGCCTAGAATCTATCGTTGCCTCTTGAATTAGTAAGGGTCTTTAGCGTTGTCACAGAATCATGCAGCTATGCTATCTGGACGAGCTGAATGCCCTTGGGCGCTCTCGTTGTTGCCGTGCATTATCACGGTGATCGGGGGTAAAACCTGGGTAATTCAGGGACAAAGCCTGGGCTATTCCATGGCAAAGATATGGCACGGTGTTTGCCACTATTATTTCTCTTTGCGGCAGGGATAATGATGGAGGCAAGCTCACAGGATTGAACGCGCATTGCAGCTCAAACTATTGCACAAAGGTCTCGTACTAATTTTGGTGCCCATGGCATTCAGCCTGGCATTCTTGGGCTTTCTTTCTCATCTTTTGCAGCAAGCCGATCGACAAGTGGAGCGGCAGTTAGCATCACAGAGAATGATTTCAATCGTCGAGGATATCCAAGCAGCTCGGCTGGAGGCGGGAGCCGAGATGGCTAAATTTTTCCTCCACAAGTCTTCCAAATGGGAAGAAAGACATGAAAAGACAAGCAGAAAGGTGGCGGAACGATTCAGAATTCTCTACCGATTATGCCAGAATAGACCGGAAAAGGTCGACATTTTGAATGTGCTCGCAAAGCGTGCATATCGCGACTATCGTATTCAACGCGCGCTTATGGTTAATGCACATCAACTTGGTGTCATTTCCACGCTGCCCAAAAACCAGCTCAATTACGTGCGCGAATTCTATGAAGGTGATACCGACAGGCGATTGTTTGAGCAGTTGGTTCGAGACGAGCGCCTGGTAGAGGAGTCGAGCATCGCCGACCGTGAGCAGACATGGTGGCAAGTTCAGATCACACTTTTTCTTGCCTTTCTCGTGAGCTTGTTGCTCACATTCGGATTGGCGAAGTATTTCAATCGTGACATTCGTACAAGACTGCACAATGTCAAATACAACATTCTCCAGATTGCCGGACGCGAAGAACTTCTTTCGCCGATGGAGGGCACTGACGAGATTGCGCAGCTCGATCGCGCACTACACCAAACGGCAAGACAGATCAGGGAGCTCGAAGCCAGTAAACATAATCTGATTTCGTCTATCGGAGAAAAGCTTGCCATGCCGCTCACAAAGATGAAACTAACTCTGATTCATTTGCTGCGTTCTGGACATTTTAATGAAAGGGGCATGGAAGATCTGTCTGCTGCCGATAGAAGTCTTGACAGACTTATTCGCATGGTTAGCGATCTGCTTTGTCTGGATGAGCTGGAAGAGAATCGTCTGCATCTGAATACGCGCGAAACGCAAATTGATGATGTCGTTGAGCTGTCCGCGCAAGCTGTTGATCGGGATGCCTCAGATAAGAGCATAGTAATTGAGTCACAGATCAGCGGACTGTCCGTTTGGGCAGACAAGGATCGACTGGTGCAAGTGGTGGCAAACCTATTGTCTAATGCCATCAAATTTTCACCCGAGAGGTCGTCCATCACTATACATACAGAACAGGTCCAGGGCACTGTTCGGCTTTCGATCATCGACCGCGGTCGCGGAATTCCTGAGGAGTTTCAAAAACGCTTGTTCGAGCGATTCGCGCAGGCTTTCAAAAGCGATGGAGACAACCACAAGGGTTTCGGACTTGGTTTGTCGATCTCGAAACAGATCATGGACCAGCTCCACGGCGCCATCACGTTCACGTCTAAGGCCGGCGAGGGAAGCACGTTTACCATATCTTTGCCGAAAGGTCGCGCGGACGCAACGCGGAACTTGCGATCCTTGTCGGATAAATCAGCGGCTTTGCCGGGTGATTCTGGCTTATCGGTTACGCCTTCTGTTGGCCGCACTCAATCGGCAGGCAAAGATTCAACCAAGGGCAGAGGTGGCTGGTTTGCCACAGGAACGACCCTGCGACAAAAAGGACTGATGCTTGTCGGACTACCTTTGATATTTCAGGTCGTGTTTGTCTGTGTAATCTCGCTGGTGCTCGGCCACGCTTATCAGCAGCTTAACGCAGCTGTACGTGCGCGGCAAATCGCCACTCAATGCACAGTCGTATTGCGCACAATCAATGAGATGACATTGGCGACTTTTTACGATCACATAAATTTGCCGGGGTTTCACGCGGACTATACTAATGCAAAGCAACGTGTTCAAGTGACGCTGACTCAATTGATGGATCTGGCGGATGCAAATGAGCTGCCCGCAGCAAAAAAGATTGCCCAGGTGGTCGAGATGTTCGAAGCCAGGGCAGACAAACCGTTCAGTTCAACAAAGGAAGGACTGGCCAATCTGGTTGGCGCGACAGAAAAGGATGACCCTCGCCGGTCTGAGAACATGATTGAAGAAGGGAAGGCGGGGCTGGATGAATTTGCTGAGCATGAGAAGAAGCTTGAGCACAGTGATCCGCTTGGCCGTCAAGACGTGCGGAAGATTCAATCGTTTTTGTTGGTTGGCTTCGCCGCTAACGTGATCATCGCGCTTGCATTGTTGTTGTTTTTGAGCGTTTCGATCAACAAAAGGTTGTTCAAGATCATCGCCAACAGCAAAAGGTTGTTGGCGCGAGCTGTGATGGTAAAGCCCGGAGCAGGAACTGACGAGATTTCGGACATCGATAAGACGCTTTACCAAACCGCCGCACGACTTTTCAGCCTTGAAAAGTTTAAAGACGAGCTTGTCTCTATAGTCAGTCACGATTTGCGCACGCCACTATGTTCGGTGCAAGGCGTTCTTTCAGCGGTAAGCGAGGGCATTCTGGGCCCGTTGCCACCGGATCTTATTAAAGAAGTTGCCACCACAGAAACAGAGACCGAGCGATTGGTAGGTTTCGTCAATGATCTGCTGGCCGCGGAACAGCTGAAAGCTAGCAGCGGCGACTTTAGTTCCCTTTGATCATGCCTGGGAAATCTGCCGCGAATGCTCTTTGCCATCAGCCTAAGAGATATACTTTCCATAATCCTAGACCTTTCATAAGAACGGGAAGAAGCGCTAAGCTGGAAAACATCGGCGTCAAAGCATTTACTGGGGTAGTTCAAATATTGAAATCATGAAGCCAACAATTTTTAACTGGATCGTTTACTCATTCTGGCTCGCCCTGGTCGTCTACCTCAGCATTTCGGCAATTGGCGTCAAGGGCGATACACGTCCGCATTGGCTCCAGAGTTTTACATTGTTGTTCGCATTGATCGCTGCATTTTGGTTGCCGCAGCTGGAAATTTTTCGCTTCATAAAATTCCAAACCGTAAACCCGTGGCTGAGCTGTTTTGGAGTCGGATTAACCCTTCTCGGCGGTTCGATCCTGATCTGGGGTCGGTTTTCTCTAGGTAAGAACTGGAGTCAGACGGTCGCTATAAAGACAGATCACGAGCTGATCACCTCAGGCGCTTATCGCTATGTTCGCCATCCGATGTATAGCGGCGGAATTATTGCCTGCATCGGTTCCGCACTTGCTGTTGGCGGACCATTTATCCTTCTGCTTCTAGTGTTGACTCCCCTTTTCCTCTGGCGCGTTGGTGCAGAGGACAAACTTATGGAAGGACAATTCCCTGCACAATACCCGGACTATAAAAAACGCACCAAGGCTCTGATTCCGTTTGTTTGGTGATTGTGTTGTCCGCTAGATAGTTCGCGGATCAGCGTTTGGGAAATGAATGTGCATGCAGTCTTGTCATGCTCTGCAAAAATGTCTCGTACTTGAGTGTTGCCGGCGGCCGCCCCTCCCAAGGATTGAGAATCGTCACCGTGCGCACGTCGGGATTGATCGTTAAAACAGAAAAGGCGTGTGGAGCGGCCAAGAAGACGCTGTTTCCATCAACATCTTTGACCGTGGCTTTGCCGTTGCCTGCTGTTCCACAAACGACTGACAGCTTATTCATTTCTGGCGCCAAGCTATCGAGCCCTTGAGGTCCGAGCTTTGGGCAAGCTTCGTCGATGTAGGTTTCTCCGCCTAGAAATTTGGAAACGTTGACACCGCTGCAAAGCGCATCGCGAGGGGCGTTGAGAAATTGCGGATCACGCAGCCACGTATTGCGGCGCAGCCAACAATGTTGAGCAGGCACTTTCTGCGTCAGATGTTGCATCAGTGCATACTCAAAGAGCTGCGCATACCACGGCCCTCGAATCGGAGTGTCCGTTGGTCTAAATTTACCGGTAGTGCGCAGTTGATTCCATCCTTGTTGAGCCGTGTCGGGATTGATATCGAAATACAGCTTTTCTTTGTTTCCCTGGTCGTCTACGCACCAGTTGCTGTATACGCGTACTCTGTAGTCTTTAGGACCGCGTTGTTCAATCGCATCGGCGAGGAACCTTGCTTTGTTCACATCAGTGGTCAAACTGTTCAGACTGGCAACCATTTTGCAATTGCCCATTCCGCCTTGATTGGACCGCCCAAGCGCAGGAAGCACTTGCGCATCAGCGTTGAACGCGCGTCCTTTGTACTCCAAGCTCTTGCCCATAACTCGTTCAATCAAGACTGCCGGTCGATCCCAAGGTGCAGAACCAACCTGCACGGCGCTCTCAATCTGAACAACGCCCGTTCGCTGCGCCGGAACAGTCGGTTTCGCTGGCATCTCCGGTATCAGCGCCAATGGACGTGCCGGATTTGAAACAGGCTGTGCAGTTGCTCTATTTGTTGCTTCGCGCGGGCTTGCGTCGCTGGAACTGCTTTGCGAAGTAGCCCGGGCTTCCAGTCGTTGCAGGAAAGATTGTCGTTGCGGAGGCGCTTTTTCCGGAGGAGCAGTCAGCAATTCGCTTCCGCGGGGTTGATTCGGCCCGGTCGCATCCTCGCCAGCCAACTCCTGACCCACGTCGCTTTCCATGAGGATGGAACCCATGGTTTTGAATCTAGCTGGAACCTGTTCTAAGAAACGTGGCAGCCTGGTTGGCTCGGTCTGAGGTCGCACGACGGGTTGCAGCCCGGCAGCATCCGTCAATTGGTACCCGGCACCAGCAGCAAGAGTCATGGTGAAAGCACTTGCTCCGCCTCTCGCTAAGATCTTGAGCGGATCGAAGTGCTCAATCGGATCGCTCATTTGCCGCTGAACCTCTGTCAGCGTTCCGGAAGTAAAGCCGAAGGCACTGCCAGAAAACATGTTCTGCAAACGAGGACTTGCCGAAATAGCTCCGTTCGTGAGCCGATCGCCGGCCTTTATGCCACCGTACGCGATACCAAACGTCAACACGTCGGTAGCCAGAGATACAGGGTGTGCTGCACTGAAGAGCGTGGTTCCCGCTCCTGTCAGCGGATGGAGATCACCGTTGCTGTCGAACCAGGTTTCGCGCCGCAAGCCTACGTCGAGAGATCGCGACGAGGCGCCCATCGACATGCCCTTAAGAGCAACATTCCAGTCTTTCTTAGCCCCAAGCTTGTTGAATGTATACTTGGTCAATGCACCTTTGGCACAACCCAAAGCACCATCCGCAAGCTGGTGTGTGGTCGTGTCCCCGACCTTGGCTTCGTTCAATCCAAAGATGACGGCGCTGGCGAAATAGCCCCGCTTGCCACCGACAAACAAAGGAACAGCCGCGAGAAACTGGCTGCTGTAATGTTCAAACTGATCGCGCGCGCTCGAGTGCTCCCCCCGCCAAACACTGGATACAGCAAAGTGCACAGCCGAATTCCCTAAGGAACGCGCTGCCTCAGTCTCGTTCCTCGATTCTTTCTGAGACCCGGTTCTAGACCAGGTCCCCAACTGGTTTCGCGCTTCAGTCGCACCACCTAAAGGAGGCGCTTCGCCCTTCATTGCCGCAAGAACTGATTCCAAACCCATTGCACGCTCCGTTGCAATCGAGCTAGATACTGGTTGGCACAATGTCTCCGTTAAAGACAAAGCTGCTTTGCGGCCGCCGACTCGCTAGCAAACTCGTTGGACTCGATCCATAAAGACTACCTTCACACGCGTTTCAACTGCATTTCACAAGCAAGTCCGACAGCACCAGCTCTGCAAAGTGCTTCCAAGGCAAGAATCTGAAAATTGCCGTCGAACCTTCACTCCGGGGAGAACCAAACGGGTTGTGTTGCAAAAAGTTCGGGATGAGAGAATATCAGCCTCTCTTTAGGCAACCAGGAAGCTACGAAAGCCAATGAATAAGCGGTTGCCCTGGTGATGGTATTTTTGCCATATGGTATAATTCCCTGATGAAGGCTAGGCTGATCTTTCGCGACAAAGTTGTCTTTCATGACCGTGCCATTTTGGAGATGGTGTTGTGGGAACTGCCCGAGAAAACAAAAGAGCAGCGCCACGGTTTGAAATATCGGCTGCATTACGGTTTGGCGGGTAAAACGCTGGTGCGATACGACAACGAGAAAGGCAAAGGCAATCACCGGCACCTCGACGACCGCGAAGAACCCTATGAGTTCAGTGATGTGCAGACCCTGAAAGCCGATTTCTTTAGAGACGTCGAAACGATAAGAGGTGAAAGCTTTGACTAAACAACAAAGAAAACTGGCGGTTGGAATAACCTCAGCCACGCAAGTTGGCGATCGCTTTGTCAAAGCCTGGAAGCGCGCCGAAAAGGGCTTGCCTCCTGAAGAGCCAGTCAACCGGCTGCATTTTGCCGACGCCGCAACGCTGTTCAAGTACCTCTCTCCCAAACGATTTGAGCTGCTTCAGCATCTAAGAGAAGCCGGACCATTGAGCATTCGAAAGCTGGCGGCCGAGCTGCGCCGTGACTACAAGAACGTGCACACAGACGTAAAAGATCTGCTTTCTGTCGGTTTAATTGAAGAGACAGACGACGGTCTTTTAAGTGTGCCCTGGGATGTAATCGTCAGCGAGTTGCCACTATCGGTCATGGCTAGGTAATCCTCGGATGTATTTACTTCAATGCGGCAAAGAATCAACCAGAAAAAGTTCATTGGGGAATGGCGGCGCTTGGTGGCAGCCTGATCTCCATATTGGAAGCTGCTCAGCTGGAACAGCGTCTGGAATCTGATCCGTTCGACCACTCCGCCCGCGCTACATTACTTGGCAATGATCGACGAACTGTCAAAAACGCCAGGAACAAATGGTACAAAACCCAGTTCGCAAACGAAGAGACACTTTGGAGAGTGAAAGCTTTTTGTCGATGGCACGCCGAGCATCCCATACATTCGGGGATATGATAAATTTACCTTTCAGCGTACCAATGCTTATTCGGAAATGCTAAACCTTCAATGCCTGAAAAGAAGAGTGCCAACCTGCTTTACTTTTTCTCAGTCCTTTTGCTTGGTCTTATGGAATGCGATAAGGTAATGGCTCAAGAATCCCAGTCACTGAGTAAAGCGCCGCCTCAGATAATTGAGCTCTCAAAGCAGCTTGAGGGCAAAAAGCCGCAGGATTGCTTCAAGATTATCCAAAACAAGTTTGGTGCTCCAGGAAAGTTTTTTGACACATTCTCCGGCAGAACAGGCGGCATCGGAACGTGGTTCATTGAAGGCGGCGTATTGACCTGCGACAACACGTTTGCATCTGTGCTTTTCGAATCGAAAACTCTGACCATAGATCTGATTAGACCCCCTATTACTGTGAGCGCAGGAATCATTGGTGACTTCTCAATGGACTCTGCGCCGACGCCGCCTTATGGAAACTGCGATTGGATGGGACAGTTAAGAATTGACAGCGAGCATAACTACATTTTCAGAGACGTCGCTAATCATACGCCTGCACCTGGTGAGCAACGCGACAATTTTCTGACTGTGCATCCTCGAGGCTCTGTCACGATTTCCTATGCGAAGGGGATCACGTCCGATACGATTCTACAAGACTTGCCGGATAACACGACTCTAGCCGAGCTTGTTTTTACAGCTGCTGATGGAAGTAAGAAAGAAACACAATCCTATAGCGTCGTCAGCACTAAACGGGTACTGCATTTCCAAGGTGGTGACTCAGCTAAGTTCCAGCTTAGTATGAGCTGGCCAAGAAACTAAGTACTGCCGAGCCGAAGGTCGACAAAAGAACGATTTGGGCACTACCAGTGGTGCCAAATCGAGCAGAGCGTCTTCGCAGCGCAAGATTTGAATGAAGTCGACTAGAGGCTGATCGTCATGTTCTGTTCGCCTGACCGAACACTGTTGGCAATTGAGCCTCAGAGGTACTGTCAGCCTGCAATTAGAGCACAATCAGGCGCAAGAAACATTCAAGGCGCGCAGGCAGCTAATCAAATCAGATTCGGCAGAAACCTTCGAGCTTTCCTATTTCTCGGGATGCGGTACTTCGTTATCGTGTTGGTGTTGTCCACCGCCACCAAATGTCGACCGGATCATGTGCTTATGGAGCTCTTTGCGCTGCTCCGGCGTCAGTACCTGGTTGACACTGACTAGGCTGTCCATGACAGTCATAGACAGGTCTGAGGCAGCAGATGATATCTGCTTCTCCAGGACTTTGACAGCGTTGGTATCTGTATCGGAGGCGGTGAGAAGGTCTTTCATCTTTTGGATGAGCATGTACATGTTCAGCCCTTTGGGAACCACGTTGGCAATGAACTGCCCCTTGATGTCATAGAGCTTCTGGTATTGATCGTCGCTGAGGGCATTGGGGCCGTCGAGCATGGCTAGAGGGCAACGGTGGTGACCACGGGCATGGGACAGCCACCCATGGCTATGCCCGTCGGCGACATTCCTGGTTCACCCTTGCCCATGCCGGGCGGCCCCATGCCCATGTGCCCTTCCAAGGGGGTCGCGCCATCAGGGGCGCCAGCAAGGGCCACTTGCGGCCTCTGGTTGAGCATTGGCGGCATTGGTCTGCTTGGCGGCGGCGGTATGTCACCGGTCAAGATGTCTCCCAGTTCCATCATGTCGCCTATGGCTTCTTGAGCCAGATTAGCGAGCGGTGCATTTGACGGCGTGTCGGGATTGACTACTGGTTCGGCACGAGTAAGCGTGTCTTGAATGACCGAATCTGTGTGGGGGCGTGTAGTGCTATCGTCTGCGGCTCTGGCCGCAGAATTAATGAGGATATACGACAGAGCCAGTGCCGCCAATACCAACTTTGCTTTTGTCATAAGGACGTCTCCTGCTGGAAAGCAAGCCTTCAATACCTGAATTGATGAAATTTGGATCTTCCTGAATCTTTTTCGAGCAGGCAAACCGTTTTCTCTGGCCGATCATACCAGGCTACGCAACGATGCATCTTCCTTCAAGATGCGTGCAACTTGGAAGGGGCAGCGACCATTCGTTTGATTTGACTTAAGACAAGGGCGACATTGCCTGCGGCACCGCCAGCAGTGGTAATCACATTTCGGTAGCGCTCACCGCTTCTGGCAAAGTGAACAGCTTATATGCAAGTGTTGGTTAGGTGCGTTCGATCAAGACACCACGCGGCGCTGCAATGAGCTGTCGCCGGCACTCGGCAGTCTGCGTCGATCAATCGAGCATGATGTGAGCGGCAATCGTTCTATTCGACGCTATCGTCCCCGAGCTAAAAGCTGGGCAATCCGATAAGCGTTTTTCTTCCAGCGCTGCTCCGCCTCTAGATACGGTCCGCGTGCATCAATGATAAATGTGTCTTCTGGAATGATCAGCAAGGGATCTTTAGGCTGCTCTGGATTTTCGTCCCCGATCCGACTGGAGAAAGGAAAAAACCACAAGCCACTGTTTGAGAATATTTCCCCATGCGGTGCGACATACCTTTGACCCGTGAAATTCAGTATGCCGGTACCGAGTAAAGGTTGGCTCAATTCCGGCAAGACACCAGCTTCGGTGCCGAATACCGCAGCGAACAGGCCGGGAGCCTGATTCTTTTTGTATTCGATACCAGTCAGCTTATCCCACAATATGGCAACCTCCGGCGGTCTTGGCACCGCTATGTTACCGAGCAACAATCGATTGGCATCGAGCGGGCGCAGTTCGGAACGCACCAAATAATATGAGCCAGAAGGCAAACAACCGATAATTCCATCCCCGTATGAAACAGCACTACCTTTAGTCCATTGAGAATAAGCATCTTCAATAGAATCGGGTACGGTTGCTTCAGCAGCGATCATTCGGCCATTGGGCAGACGTTGAACTTCCCAAGGATCATCTGAAGGTGACCAGGGCCTTTCCAATTTGTAGAGTGGTCGATCACAAAAGCCGAACTCGAAGGCATTGTTTTCGCCCGACATATGATAACCACGTCCAGCCAGATCATAGCTAATAACGTTGCCACAAAATCTAAGCGCCAAGTGCCTATTGGAAGAGCGCGACACTTCCAGTCGGGCAATTCTATTGTCTAGCGGTTCAAATTTATACAGTACGCAGCCTCCTCACCCTAAGGTGCCTCGATTATTTCATACGCCCAGACATGAAGCCAATCAGTTATAAACAGCGCGATTGCTTTGCTTCGCGGCACGTCTTCCGAGCAACGTTCAGCACCACTGTCGTAACACTTGCGCGGCTGGCCTTTAAACGCGTGATACCGGTGGTTGGATTATCGCAGGAGACCAGAATCCACTGCTTGCCTTTGTTATGGCGTGGATTAACTCAATAGCGCGGCTGGCTGTGGCCTTGCATGCCTACAAGTGAAGTTGTTTCCGTCCGGGCCGTCGTAATATCTCGCCTGTACAAGTCGCAAGAGCAAAACTTCAAAGAACGGGACTTGCACCCGTGCCTCGTCGAATTGGAGTCCGACGCGTGCAACTGCTACACTAATCCCCCATGCTTCCTGCTAAACTGCGGTCCGATTCTAGCAGGAGTGCGTTCGGTAAAACGCACAGTTTGAATTGGCGGGGGATGTTTGTACGCTCTTCCTTCCTGTTAGGGTACAGGCGTAAGCACAATGTTAACACCTTACACGATGCTTTGTCAAGATCGGCACCGCACTTAGTATCACATATTTTTCAACCGATAATCTCCAGCACAAATGCCGGCTCTTGCAAGAGCCGGCTCCAGAGCAGCTGGCGAGTGAGTGGTGCCATATGCGGTGCCACTCTACAGTCGATTTAGCGATGTCCTGATGATCAAACAAATGCTCAGCCTCTCCCAAGTTAAGTTGCGCGACAAAACGCAAATGTTTCATTGCATCTTGAACTTCCATTTCTTGCGCTGTAGCAAGAGGGTGGAGATTTGATTGTAGCCAAAGAGTCTCAATGCTGTCAAGAATCATTCAGCAGCCGACTCCACACGTGAACATGGAAGCAAGCGCTTTCTCAGTTTCTACTCCGGTTGAATCTTTGATGGCGGAACATATGATCCGCCACTTGAGCACAAGACAGTGTTGATGCTATGGTGATTTATTGAGAGACTCTGGGAGGCGTTCACCTCGTTGACAAAGCGAAAATCTCCAACAAACATTGAGTACTATGAATTAGCTTCGGAAGTTCGGCGTACCGATGTCTCGATTCTGTACCGTGCAATAGACAAACGCAAAAATCAACCCCTCACTGTGGAGATTGCTGCCAAACTGAGGCTCGGCTCTCCCGATCAAATCAGGGATTTCTACGACCGTGCACGCACACTCGCCAGTTTGGAACACGCCAACCTTTACATTCCTGCAGAGTTTGGAGTCACGGATAGTAACTATCCGTTCTTTGTCTGGACGTTAATGGAGACGACCGATCTCTGGGATGCCTTGGAGAGCTCACTTTCACTTAGCAGCGATTTCATCAGGACGGTTTTTCGAAAAGTGTGTGACGCCCTGGGACTAGCGTGTTCAGCAGGAGTTCAACACTCCATTATCTATCCAAGTGATTTACTATTTCGAAACGGTGAGGGTGATGATGATCCGCTGATCGGTGGATTTGAGCGCGAACTATTAGTACCAGAGGCTAGCGAATCACCTCAGGTCTATACTTTGTACAGGGCACCAGAGTTGTGCCTTGGTGCCGAAGCCGATGAACGGTCGACGATTTATGCGCTAGGCTGCCTCTTGTACGAAGCTGTCACTTCCAAACCTTACGAGCTATCGCCTTCCTTCACGTGCTACATCGCGGCACATGAACCGTCGCAATGCCTTACATGGCTTCAAGGGCTCCCATTCTCCAGGCAGCAGCCGGATCGATCAATGGCAGATTCAGGAGAGGCAGCCAGTCTTGAGCCGGTAATTGCAAAATGTTTGCAGCTCAACCCGACACAGCGGTACCAGGACTTAGTCGAGCTCAAAGGAGATCTCCTTAGCACGGCAGGTTCGGTCGCAGACTTGCTCTGATGATCATGGTTCGAATACTAAGCCACCGGATGTGACACCATGAACCCGACCTATAGTAAATTTTTTGCGCTACTAGTTGAGGTGGCCGGTCACATCGGGGAATTGCCTGGCCGTACCGCGCAGGCCCCAGGTCCTACTGGGCAAGCGCTGGGTGGTCATGCGCCGCCACCAAGTCGTGCGCCGACCACGAGTGATAGCGCGCTGGTGCCCAGCGTTCACTACATCCTCGATGACTCTTTTTCTGACTGTATCATCAGCGCCGAGGGTGTCTTTCTGATCAACGACGCCCTCAAAGAAAAACTTCTAGAGATCAAACCCACCGGTGTCACTTTCGCTGAAGCGCACGTGAGTATGTCAGAGCAGTTCTACGACAACACAGGCAACAATCTCGACTGGGTCGCGCCCCACCTCAACTGGCTCATAGTCGATGGCACCGTTGCCGTCGACGATTTCGGCACGGCTCTGGGCTTGTACACTCTGGTTGTCTCCGCCAGGGTGTGGGAGAGGATCAACGCAACCGGCGTCTCTTTCTGCCGTGCCGTTGAATACGATATTACTTCCGGTCCGGGCTTTCTCGGGCCATTTGGACAGCCCCGTCAGCGATCGAAATAGTCAGACTTTAGCCCTGAACCGCGCAGAAAAGTATCGTGGTCTTGCCACGCTCGCACAGGTTTGATCTCAGCGATTGCGTGCAAGCAATTTCCTCGGGATCAAATCCGCAATATTTCCCCCCACATTCGAGATTGCCGGAACGTTCTGTGGAACACGCATCGTTGGTGCGCAGACTAGGAAAGGGAACTGTTCGTTACCGGTGGGAACAATTTCTGCATCGCCTACGAGCAGTTCACCCGAATGTTTGCTGCGAATCACAGACTGGACCATGGTTTGAATCTTCCACTCAAACATTTCACTGATGCTCCAATCAAAGCCGCCATCCATAAAGCCAAAGCTGTTCGCAGGACTAACAAGCGCGTCTGCCTGGACCAAAAGGATATTACCGCCTCGAATGGATAATGAATTTGAGGTGCGGAGGAAGGCTAACGGAACACCATTTCAGCACGATGAGCTTCTTGCCGCTGCCGAAGGAGCGGATGCGTTATTCATCACTCCGTTCGATAGACAGATGGTTTCCCAAAAGAGTGCGACGATGCGGGAGATGTGATAACATGCCCTCGCCGACTGTTGATTTCGAACAATTGGCGAAAGCTTGGGCGTCTAGGCTGCAGGAGACACTCGAGTTAGAGTCACCGAGCGGAGCACCGAGATGATCAAGTGGACCAATGGTTGGCATCTGTGTTTGTCTTTGTTGGCGTTTCTGTTTACGGCTTTGCCGCCAGCGCATGCGGGCTTCAGTGCGTCTCCATTCATTGCTGATAGCAGTCGTGAGACCGAAGACTACACCGCGACCTTCACCAGCGAGGTGGGCCATTCGGCTTTTTATATTGCACAAAAAGCAAATCCGGAACCATGCGGAACTTACGCCGGTGTGTTGATTACACCGTGGCGTCCGTTTCAGGGCTTTCAGTCGATCAGATTCCTCGCCAAAGGCGCGTGCAGCTCCGATCAAGATGTGTATCAGCCGGCGGTGATCGTTGAGTGGGGAACTCCAGGACAAGTTATTAACCGGGCCTTAGCCACTTGCTCACAGGCAAAGCATCTCGGCAAAGCCGGTGATGGATACGAGCTCCTGCAATTTACAGCCGCCGATTTTGGCTTGACATCGAGCAGTGTCGTTCACAACATCATCATTTCAGATACAGGCATTGCCACTGAAGGTGCTTTCTATGTTGACGACATTCATATAAACGATCAGCGGGTCATGAAAGACTTCGCGGATGGCACCAAGTTTTACAACGTCACTGATTGCTCACCAACGGGACCGCTCGGCAGTGTTGTAGTGCTTGCTCGCGGCGGCACCCCTGGTAAAACTACGTTGACGTTGGCAAACTCTTCCAACAATCCACTGACGATCTTCATGACACTCGGTGGGGCAGCGCCCAACACTCCATGCGTTGCTGGTGGATGCGTTCAGGATGTTACACAGGTTTTCCCCGGCATGCAGCAAGCTGGAGGTTCTCTGGTAGGGAAGATCGTTTTGCCAGCGGGACAATCGGTCTCATATTCCGGAGGGTTGACTGTACAAGGCAACCTTTCGCTGGGCGCAGTGTTCCAGAACTGTCCTCGCAGTGGTTTTCCCAACGGTATGAACGTGGGTGAATTGACTTTGAATGTTCCGATCGGACCAAATACGCAATATCCATATCAGGAGACGGTGGATGTCAGCTGCGTGGCTGGTGTCAATGCTGACATCAACATCAGCATGACAAATGGGAGCAATCAGCCTGATACCACTTGGTCCAATTCGATCGCCGGTGCGGTGACGTCGATGGAAAACGGTCCGCTCAATGCCAACCTCAATAAGCCGGGAGTGTTTCCGCCAGGTTGCGACGATTGTGCGGACAGAACCGCCATCAATCCGCCACCATGTTTCGCCGGGTTTCCATGCGACGCTCAGCACATCTGCAACGTGCAGCGCCCGCAATCTGAGGAAGGCGGAACGGTGACGATCACCTTCAAGGGATCGCTGTAATGAACGGTATCGAATCTGGTGCCCGGCTCGCTTTATTCTGATCAAGCGAGCCGGCTGGCATTTCGGAGTTGCATAAGCACTTTCGAAGCCGGCAATATCCGCTGCTAAATCTGCACTACTCAAGGCTCACCCTTCCTTCAAATTCTTTTCTGACCAGAAATATTGCCGTCAAAGACGAAGCCGCTGCCGCCAGATGGACTATTTCTGCCGGTACGTTTGGCGTATGCAAACCGAGAAAGGGCCAGGGCAACCACCAGCCGACATAATAGAAACCGGCGGCGATGAGCATGGCGATCCATAGAGGTCGTGACCGATTGGCGGCAGGCTGAAACATTACCCAGACCATTGTGGCCAGAGCACCAAGGGTAAGGGTGAATTCTCTGAAGACATGATAGTTGGTATGGGTCGGGCCAAATCTCAAGGCCGGAGCCTGAAAGCTCGGATCCCAGGAAAAGGACAGGGTTTCCCAGAGGCTGGGCAGTCCGAACAAAATGCCGACGATAAGCAATGCACGTGCAAACTTCATTATAGGTGGGCTCTCACAACAACTCGGTGCGATACTTGGGTGCTAGCTCATGAGCTTTGCGTTTGAATTCTTCTTGCTCTGCTTCGGTCATCGCCGGTGGTGGCGTTGTGCGCTCATCAAGCGGCACCCCTATTTGGCCAAAGAAATCTTCCATTCCGGCTGGAGAAAACAGGCACAAGAGGCGCACGTTGTTTTGCCCCTGATTATGGAAGAAATGAGGTGCGTTGGCGGGGATGTTCACGGTTTCACCGGCGCGCGCCACGAGTTTTTTGCCCCGAAAAGTAAATTCGACTTCCCCTTCAAGAACATGGAACATCTCTTCGCAGTCGTGCCTGTGCTCGGTGGGACCGCCGCAGGGCGGCACATGCATGTCGTAAAGGGTGTATCTACCTGCGGTCTCTTTAGCTGAGAGCAAAAGCGTATAGGTGTCACCGACCAATCCTATATGAGGTAGATTTTTGTCGGTGTCGGGCCGGACAATTGTCAGCTCACGAGATAAATCATCGTCCGGTAAAGTGCTAGCAGCTGGCAAATTCGATTCGTTTGTCACTCAGTTTTCTCCATAAAATGTCAACGGTGCACTTCTCGAGGTCATGATTTGCTAAAGTCAGTACACAATAAAAGTGGCAAAAATGATTCCATGTAAGTAAGCGCCTACATACATAATACACAAACAAGCATGAAAATAAATGAGTAATTCGAGAAATCGTCAGCAAACCGAGGCGTCCCTGATTAAGGCGGCCACTCAAGCCTTTGCCGATAAAGGCTACGAGGCGACCACGACGCGCTCAATTGCCGACGCCGCCGGCTGCTCGGAGGCTTTAATCCAGCGTTATTTTACTGGCAAGGAAGGTCTGCTTGCGGCGATTATTCGGGACGAGGGCGCCAATCAAAAATATCCGGACCTTGTCGGACGGCCGCTGTGCGCCAGCTTGAATGAAGAGGCCAAGTATATTTTGACAAAATCGGTCGCGGTCTTCACTCAAAAGGCAGAGGTCATGAACATTTTGATTTCTAGAGTATTGGTCGATCCCTCCTTTCGCAATTACTTCAACGAAGTTGCCATGCGCGGACCGGTCAAGAAAGCAATTATTCTGAGGCTCGAGGCCTACGTCGCCGCTGGCATGATTGAAAAAGGAACAGATCTCGACTCGGCCGCCGAACTACTCATGTCCCTCAATCTGCAGCTCGGTTTTGTCCATCATCAGATTTTTCAATCGGAGCCCAAACGTATCAACAAGTTGATAAAGGAATTTGCCAAAATGTTTGATCGGGCCCTGTCAGCCAAGCATCAAGACTGACTATTGGTCACCAAGGTATGGAGTATTACCAAAGAGGCCAACAGAGGAAATTCCATGTCCAGGTTTCACCCATTCGTAACCACACTGATTTTGATTGTTTGCTCCATGCTACTGCAGCTGAACGTACCAACTTACGCAACTTCATATGGACCGCACTGTGACTTCGATTACGCACCTTATTTGCACCGTGTGGTCAGTCGAGTAAAAGACCATTGGCGTGCCTCGAAGCAAGAGCGCAAATTGCGAGTCGCGGTTCAATTCAAAATTTTGCCGGATGGTCACGTCGAGGATGTTCAGATCCAGAGTCCATCTGGAAATGAACGCGCTGACCGAGCTGCACTGCGAGCCGTCAAAATATCTGCCCCCCTTCCGTCAACTTCCGATTCTCGCCGTAGGCGCTAGCGGCTATATTGAATTTAGGCTGGTTTTCGATAGTCAGACGTTTCCTAAAGGTATTCACGGCGTAATCGTTCCTGGTTAGTTGGCAACGCGAAAGCAACGGCGATCGAGCGCTTACAGTCGACGCCTAGCTGCGCCTTGAGCTGCGAGTTATCATTCACTACCAGAGAAAGCGACTACTAGGAAGCAAGGTTTTCACGTCGCCCGTCAATTCAGTCGATCTCAATCCAACAACGTATCATGCTTTCGTCCCCAGCCCCTTACTCAATTCGCAACTCAATTCATCTGCATTCTGAAACCTTTTATCAGGATCTTTCTCCAGGCACTTCAAGACGACTTTAGCAAGCCAATCAGGAATTTTCAGCTGGGGATTGAACGGTGGTGCCTTCTCTGTCATATGCGCATAAAGGGTCATCAGACCGTTGTCTTTTTCGAACACGGGGTGACCGCTAAGAGTTTCATATATGATGCAGCCTACGCTGTAAATATCACACCGCTCTGAGGTCACACCTTTTTTGCAATACTCAGGACTGAGGCAAAGCCCATTGCCGTATAAGCTGGCGGTGTGCGTCATCTGTTGATCCCATTCCAGTCCGCGAAACAATCGCTCTGCTAAACCAAAGTCGACAATTTTGACTGTGCCCTGCGTGGTGAGATAAACATTGCTCATAGTGAGATTGTTATGCATTACCCCGGCTTTATGCGCATATGACAGACCATGGCAGATGCCGACGAAAATTGGCACAGCTTCACTCACTGGCCTTGCCCCATTTACTCCTAGATGCGACTGCAAATTACATCCGTCGATGAATTCCATAGTTACATAAGGGCGCATCCCAAGCAGTCCGCCGTCGATGATTTTGCCAATGTTGATATGGTCCAGACTGGCGGCATCCTTGAGTGCAGTGATAAAGCGCGTTGCCGTCTTGCGGTCTCCACTAAGATGCGCTTGCAAAACCTTGATCACCGCGCGTTCATTGTTAGGGCCGCTAATCTCGAATACGCGAGTAAGCCTGCCGTCCCCTATAACACCGATGATTGTCCATTTCTTGTCCACGATCGGTTTGTCCGTCCAGACCAGGGCAACCAGTTCAGTTCCATCTGTTGGACAAACATCCCCAGCTTCGAAACAACCTTGACACCGTCGACATATTTTTCGGCAGGGGAAATCAAGCACCCAGCGCATTTCCTCGAGCATTTCCTCTCTGATTGGTATCAGAAGCTTGTCGTCGGTTGGGCAAATAACGAGCGTCCCTGTAAATTCGCGTTTGCATGCCGGACATCTTTTTCGAATCTGCCGCAGTTTGTTTTTTTCCATCATTCGCATCCCTGAATTTGCGCAATCGCCAACGTTCGTGGCCGCGAGTCTCACCTTGATACAATAACATTCCCGCGCTTGTGTGCTTCAATGAAGACGCTGAGGCGGCCGCGGTGGTACCAGAAACAACCTGCCCCAATGCGAGGGTTCCAGTCCGCGCCGGTTTCGAAAATCATCGTGAATCCAAATCTGCCTCGCAGCTACAAATCTGCTAAAAAGCTTGACGATGGCAGCTTCGAAGTCGATTTTCCCGATCATCTTGCACACTGACCTGGCGGGCTGTGCTAGTCCTCATTTCTAGCACTTGTTGTTTTCCGCTGCAGTTATCCGCATACCCGAATGAAGTTAGAATTTCAATTGTTCTCAACCTTTTCCAGCGATTTGTACTTTTCTCGGTCCTTTGAGGCCGAACTGGTGTCACCCATTTTCGTATAAGCGAAAGCTCTGGTCTTGTAGTAGAGCGGCGCTTGCGAATACATGTCTATAGCGCTCGTGCAGTCATTGACAGCATTCTTGTATTCGCCCAGTGCGATCCAGATCCGTGCACGGGTGTGAAAGGCCTCAGGATGTCTTTTGAGTGCTACGGCTTTGTTGCAATCAGCGAGTGCTTGTTTCAGTTGCCCAAGTCCTAAATAGGCGTTCGCTCTGGAGACATACGTTCCCGGACTCGATGCCAGTGCCATGGCCTTATTAGCATCTTCAATAGCGGCACTATATTCCTTTAGAGCAACATGCGCCCATGACCGAATAGAATAAGCTGCCCCATATTCGGGATTGATGGTTAGGCACTTGTTACAACTTTCTAGAGCCTCCTTGGCTCGACTACAGCGGTTCAGTACGCGAGCACGCTCTAGATACGCTGGTGCATAATTGGGATTTAGCGTAATGGACTTGTCTAATGCTTGGAGCGCTTCTCGGTCCTTTCCCTTGCGAGCAAAGTCACTTCCCTTCCGGTACTCGTCCTCAGCTGCATTATTGAATGCAAATGCACTGGTGGTCGCAACTGCCAGTACTGAGCCTAGAAACAATGCTGTTGCTTTACGGTTCAATACAAGTGTTGTTTCCTCGAGTTTTGTTGCCTTCCCCTTTCGCATTACCGTCGATGCCTCTTGTTCGGTTTCGGGCCGGTGGTCCCATTAGTGGTGCCCTGTAACATTGGCGGACCGAAGGAGTGAACGTAACATGATGCTTCCGATCGATCGTTTTTGAGCAAATAGATCTTAGCTAAATGTTCTGCGGCTGATTGAAACAGCTTGTACGATCCTAGAGCTCCGCTGTTGTCTTCGCGCAGAGCATTATCATGTGCAGCCTTGAATGCAGCAATTGCGCTGTTATAGTCATCGATACGCTCATACATCAGTCCAGCATTATAAGCAGCGCAGACCATTGACCCATCTTGACTGTACGCTTTCATGAACAGGTCTGCAGCAGCTTTAAAATCCCTTTTCGAAGCAGCCTCATTCGCGTTGTCGAACAGTGTTACGGACTGCGAATTATAACGGCGCAGCGGCTGCAGAGATTCGCTGTATCCTCTGTATCGTATGAGCTTTTCGATATAGTTGGCGGTGTAACCTTCCTTATCGGTCTCCGGAATAGGCTCTTTGCCAACAACAGAATTTGGTTTACCGCTCGTTGTAAAAGCCTCCTTGGCGAATACAGCAGTGGATGAGAACGAGAGAAGCAAAAGGCAGATTACTTTTTTCATCTAATTGCTCCAGCGCAAACATACTAATCAAACTGCTGTCGTCCTTTTTACCTAACTTATCACGCTGGCGCACCATGCGTTCCGCAAAATAGTACCTGTCGTATAACGGCGCCAATTTATCCACCATGGCGATCGCATCTCTCTCCAAGACAGAACATGGTGAGTCGTCAGCCGGCGCCAAATGGGTGAGATTGTGACGTTTCTTAAGGGAATATACATTTTCACAGCAACTTATCAAACGCACCCAGGGCAAGATTCATTGAGATAGACATACCCTCGTTGCCACCACAGTGATGCATGATCCCAAACACACAACAGAAAGACTGGTCTCGTGAAAGGCCAGTCTTTCTGTTGTGTGATCGATCCCCTGCGCGAGGCAGGCATTAACTACGATATCACAAATATTTGTATTGCATGTTCCCACCAGCCGTATTGCGCTTTAACGTCCGCGGTGCATCGCCGTTTGTTATCCCGCTGCCGTGTCCGTTCGCGCCTGCAGCGCACAGGACCAGCGGTTCAAGGCGGTCATCGGTCATCGGTTTTCCGCTGCCTTTCAGCCAGTTTGGCCAATCATGCCTACAAAAATTCCGCAAACAAAAACACCGTCCGAACTTGCGATCGCGACGGTGTTTTTGCTACTGCCTGGCTGCCCCTTGCGTGCGGGCTCAGTATCTATGTATGCTTCAGCCAGTCCTTCGCATACATCGGGCTGCTTGCTACGGTTTCTGGTCAGCGCCGACCTGTCGTTTCCGCAA
>Ga0182024_10008845_pt1 | contig 21050 bp, 16 predicted proteins | sample P32metaG_FD_120480 | JGI IMG/M metagenome (GOLD analysis project Ga0182024, IMG submission 120480) | Permafrost microbial communities from Stordalen Mire, Sweden - P3-2 metaG (Illumina Assembly) | ecosystem: Environmental > Terrestrial > Soil > Wetlands > Permafrost | place: Sweden: Stordalen...
ACTGCGCTCTCGATTCCGATCGCGGAGACGCTGGTGCGGGTCAACTCCCGAGGCGAGATGGAACCGGTACTGGCCGTGGCTTGGCAGCACGATCCGGATTTTAGGCGTTGGCGATTTTCACTGCGCCCGAAAGTCACGTTCCACGATGGGGAAGCGCTCACCGCCGCCTCCGCCGTGCCGTCGCTGTTGGCGGCGTTAAAGCAGAAATACGGCGAGGTTTCGATTGAGGCGGGCGGCCAGGCCATCGTGGTGCAAGCCGATCACGCCATGCCGGAATTGCTCGATGACCTCGCGCTGCCGAGCGCCGCCGTCTTCCACAAGAGCGATGCGAGTCCGCTAATCGGAACCGGACCTTTCCGCGTCGCCACTTGGGAACCGGGCCGGCGTTTGACACTGGCCGCGTTCGACGGCTACTGGGGCGCGCGGCCGTTTCTGGATGCCATCGCGATCGAGTTTGGCGTTGGACGCGGGCGGGCCGAGCTGTTCGATATCCCGGTTGGGCCAGCGCGGCGGATACTTCCGGAGGGCCTAGCGACGTGGTCGTCGGAGCCGCGAACTCTGGTGGCGATCGAGGCGACCAACGCGCAGCCCGTGCTGCTTCAGGCGCTTGCACTGTCCATCGATCGGGCGCCGATCGTGAACGTACTCACGCAGCACCTGGGAGAAGCGGCGTTCGGTTTGCTTCCGCAATGGCTCAGCGGCTACGCGTTCCTGTTTCAATCCGCGCCGGATGTGATGCGCGCCAGGCAACTCGCTTCTCAACTGCGTCCGGCGGCGATGAGCCTCAGCTACCCGCCGAACGATTTGTTTCTGCGATCAGTGGCAGAACGCGTCGCTTTGAACGCCCGCGATGCCGGGATCGCGATTCAGCCCACGCCCGGAGGCAACGGCAATCTGCGCCTCGTGGAATGGCCGCTCGAATCCACGGACGCCGCCGACGGCCTCAAACGCATCGCAGAGCAGGTGGGGGCCGGCGATCGCGCCAGGCAGTTGGATCCCGCGAAGCCGGAAACTTTGTACCAGTTCGAACGATCTTTGCTGGAGGAGCACCGCATCATCCCGTTGGTTCACTTGCGCGAGAGTTACGGCATCGCGCCACGAGTTCACTTCCAGCCATCAAGCTCCGACACGTTCGCTCTGCATCTGGAAGACGCCTGGGTGGAGAAGTGAGCTTTCGAACCAAAGTCTTTCTCAGCATTACCGGGACCGTGGTTCTGGCCGTGTGGGTTGTCGCTGCGGTGGTTTCCACGCTGGTCACGAAATCGTTCGAACGCAGAGATTCCGAGCGAACCGCGGCCCTTTTCATGCAATTTCAACGTGAGTTCGATCGAGGGGGTGCGGACGTGGCGCGCCGCGTGGAAGCCGTCGCCGATTCTGAGCCCGTGCAGCGCTTGGCCGTTGATATCGCCGGCAACTTCGATCCCTCGCAGTATGTCAATCTAGCCCAGACACTGGCGAAAGAGCAATCGCTCGATTTCCTGGAGCTGGTGGGTCCGGACACGTCCATCGTCAGCTCAGCGGAGTGGCCCGCTCGCTTCGGATACAAGGAGGACTGGCTCGCGCAATCGGCAGACTGGAAAGCGCAAGGGGTTTTCCTCAAGAAGGAAGATCTGGCGGATGGCTCGGTGCTCGGCTTGATCGCCGTTCGCAGTATTACATCGGGAGAGAAAACGCTGTACGTGGCTGGAGGCCAGCGGCTGGACAACGATTTTCTAAAATCGCTGCCCGCTTCCGAAGGCACACGCCTGCGGCTCTACCGTAATTTCGAGCCGTTCCCTCCGGCGGAAAGTTTGGGATCGAAGCTCGCGGCCGAATTGGTACGCGACGTCCGGCAGCGGAATTTGGCCCGGCAGCGGAATTTGGCGATGATGCGCTTCAACGCAGACGCGACAATCATGGCGATGCCTCTGCGGGGCCGCGACAACCAATTGCTCGCGATCCTGCTGATTGAGAACTCTCGCGCTGAACTGGCCAGCTTGAAGAGAACCATTCAAGGGACGGCGGCGACCGTGGGCGTCGCGGGCGTGCTGCTGGCATTGCTACTGAGCTTTTGGACGGCGTCACGCGTGACGCGTCCGTTGCGCGATTTGGCGTCGAGCGTGCGAGAGGTGGCGGGAGGCAACTGGGACACGCGCGCCAGCGTGTCTTCCTCGGACGAGGTCGGACAATTGGCGGGGGATTTCAACGGTATGACGGAGCAATTAAGGGAGCAGCGCGATCGTATGATTCAGGCGGAACGAGTGGCCGCGTGGCGGGAGTTGGCGCGCAGGCTGGCTCATGAGCTGAAGAATCCGCTGTTTCCGCTGCAGATCACGATCGAGAATTTGCAGCGCTCGCGCGACGCAGCGCCCGAGCAGTTCGACGAGGTGTTTCGCGAAAGCACTTCCACATTGCTGGCCGAACTGGGGCACTTGAAAACGATCATCGGACGCTTCAGCGATTTCGCCAGGATGCCCGCGCCACAGCTCGAACCGGTGGATGTGAATCAACTGGCGCGCGAAGTGATGCAGCTTTTCGAAGCGCAACTTCGCGTCCCTGGGCAGCCGGCAATCGTAACGAAATTGCAATTCGAGGCTGAACCGGGCGAAGTTGCGGCCGATCCGGACCAATTGCGCCGCGCACTGCGAAACCTGGTCCTGAACGCGCTCGACGCCATGCCTCAGGGCGGAACGCTTACGGTTCGAACGTCGCGGCACGACAACAAAGTGGCCCTGGAAGTTTCGGACACAGGCCACGGTCTGACGCCCGAAGAGTGCGACCGTTTGTTCACGCCTTACTACACCACCAAGCAACACGGCACGGGACTCGGCTTGGCCATTGTCCAATCGGTAGTGAGCGATCATAGAGGCACTATCACGGTCCATAGCGAGCCCGGTAAAGGGACGACATTTCGCATCGAGTTGACGGCATGAGCAAACTACTGCTGGTGGATGACGACGCCAATACGCTGGCATCGCTGGCGCGGGCTTTTCGCCTGGCGGGGCATGAAGCGGTGGTATGCGATCAAGCCGATCGCGCGCTCGAACTTGCGAAGTCGCAGCGCTTCGATGTAATCCTCTCCGATGTCGTGATGCCGGGCAAGGACGGGCTCACGCTGCTGGCCGAATTGAAGGCGGCGGGCGTGGCGGCGCCCGTGGTGATGATTTCCGGACAGGCCAGCATCGAGATGGCGGTGCGGGCCACGCGTCTGGGAGCGGTGGACTTCCTGGAGAAACCGCTCTCCACCGAAAAGTTGTTAGTGACCGTTGAGAACACGGTGAAGCTAGCGCGTCTGGAAGACGAGAACAAGCGGCTGCGACAGCGAGCGGGCAAACAGGAATTGATCTGGAAATCCGCCGTCATGCAAAGTGTCATGGCGAAAGTGGAGCGCGTGGCGGCGAGCGAAACTCGGGTCGCAATACTCGGTGAAACCGGGGCCGGCAAGGAGCTGATCGCGCGCACGCTGCATGAGAAAAGCCAGCGCCGCACTGGACCGTTCATTACGCTCAACTGCGCGGCGGTTCCGGCTGAGCTGATCGAATCCGAGCTGTTCGGCCATGAGAAAGGCGCTTTTACGGGAGCGGCCACGCGTCACGCCGGTAAGTTCGAGCAAGCCCACGGCGGCACGCTTTTTTTGGACGAGATCGGCGACATGCCGCCCATGATGCAGGCCAAACTGCTGCGCGTTCTGGAGCAGAAGGAGGTGGAGCGCATCGGCGGCGACCGGCCCATCACCGTGGACGTGCGCGTAGTGGTGGCCACGCACCGCAATCTGGACGAACTGGTGCGCAAAGGCGAGTTTCGCCAGGATCTATACCATCGCGTCTTTGTATTTCCGATTGTGCTGCCTCCGCTGCGCGAGCGCCGTGACGACATCCGGCTGTTGGTGGATTTCTTCGCGCAGGCCGTCGCGGAACAGAACGATTGGAAGCCGCGCGAAATCGCGCCGGAGGCGTATGCCGAATTGGAGCGATATTCGTGGCCCGGCAATGTGCGCGAGCTACGCAACGTCGTCGAAAGACTTTTGCTATTGACCGACGACCGCGTCGACGCCTCCACCGCGCGGCTGGCGCTTCCATTCGATTCGAGTGTTGCATCGCTCGCGGCCGAAGGCGGTCCGCTTTCAGAGCGCATGGACGCGCACGAACGCGCGATCATCGTGGCTGAGCTAAAGAAGAACAATTACAAGATGACGGATACAGCGAAGGCATTGGGGCTCGAACGCAGTCATCTCTACAAGAAATGCCAGCAACTGGGAATTGAACATCGGACCGTCGCGGGCTAGAGTCTGGCAGGTATATGAAATCTGCCAGATTTGGTAAACTTGGCAGCATGGAGATGTTTACCATAAAGGTAGATGGCTCGGGCAGGATTCTGCTCCCCGCGAAGGTGCGCAAACAGCTCAACCTGCGCAAAGGCTCAGAGCTGATCGCCGGTTTGGAGAAACAGCAACTCGTGCTCAATACGCGCGCCGAGGCGCTCCGGGAAGTGCAGGAATTCTTCTCGCGACGCCGGCCTGCCGGCACACTCTGGTCGGACGAAATCATCCAAGATCGCCGTAGGGAAGCCCGCCGCGAAATCGATGATTGAATACATTTTGGACTCCACGGCGCTCATAGCTTTGGTGGGCCTGGAATCCGGATCTCAACGCGTGGCGGAACTGTTAGAGAACTCAGCGGTCAGCGCGCTCAATCTCGCCGAAACGGCAAATAAGCTTCTGGAAAAGGGATTCACCGCGGCAGAGGTTAAGAGTGTCTCTGGCGAAGTTGAAACTGAAGATCGAAGATTGGTCCGAAGAAATGGCATATCGAAGCGCGGAGTTTAGTCGGTTCAACAAATCGCACGGGCTTTCTCTCGGAGACCGGGCGTGTCTCACCTTAGCGAAACAACTTCACGCCACCGCCGTCACTTCCGACCGGACATGGCGGCGCCTTCCTTCCCTAGGCGTTTCTGTCATGCTATTTCGATGAGAATCGGCGTCTTCACCGCACTATTGAGCAAGGTTCCGCTGGTGCAGGTTCTCGAGAAACTGCAGAGCCTGGACATTCACACCGTGGAACTGGGCACCGGCAACTATCCCGGCGATCCGCACTGCCCGCTGTCGATGCTCACCGATCGCAATGCGCTACGGGAATTCAAGCTGAAGCTCGAAGATCGCGGCTTTTCCATCAGCGGGCTGAGCTGTCATGGGAATCCGCTGCATCCGAACGCGGCCCTCGCAAAAGCCTTCCAGGAGACCAGCCGAAAGACGGTGCGCCTGGCCGAAAAGCTTGGTGTGCCCGTAGTCATTGATTTTTCCGGCTGCCCCGGCGACAGCAATAGCGCGAAATATCCGAACTGGATCACGTGTCCCTGGCCGCCTGAATACCTCGAAGTCCTGGATTGGCAGTGGGAAAAGAAGGCGGCGCCGTATTGGGCCAAGCACGCGCAGTTCGCCAAGGATCATGGCGTCAAGATCGCCATTGAGATGCATCCCGGCTTCGTCGCTTACAGTCCCGAGACTCTGCTGAAGCTGCGATCCATCGCGGGCCCGAACATCGGCTGCAATTACGATCCCAGCCACATGTTCTGGCAGGGCATCGATCCAATTGAAGCTATCCGGGTGCTGGGCGATTCCATTTTTCACGTGCATGCCAAGGATACGCAAATGTACGCGGCCAATCTGCCGAAGGCCGGCGTGCTGGATACGAAAAAGTACACCGACGAACGCAACCGCTCCTGGATCTTTCGGACGGTGGGATATGGGCACGCCTACGGCTGGTGGAAAGAGTTTGTCTCTACTCTGCGCATGTACGGGTACGATTACGTGCTTTCCATTGAGCACGAGGACTCGCTCATGTCGCCGGAAGAAGGACTCGCCAAGGCCGCTGCTTTCCTCAACGAAATCGCCATCAAAGAGAAGCCGGGCGCTGCATGGTGGGTTTAGAACGCCGCTTTTGCCGAACGGGCCAGGCAGAGGCGGACATATCGCGAAACTTCCCCGGCGTCATGCCTGAGTGCCTCTTGAAAAGAGCGCAGAAGTGGCTTTGGTCGGAGAAGCCGCAGGTGCTTGCGATCTCCGTCATCGAAAGTTCCGAGTTGGAGAGAAGTTCAGAAGCATGCTCGATGCGCCGTTTGCGGATGTATTCTCCGACGGTCAGGTGAAAGTGCCTGTGGAACTCGCGCGACAGATGCACGGGATGCACTCCCGCGACGCCCGCCAAGGCGGCCAGACCGGGCGCTTCGAGATAGGAATCCTGCAGCAGGTCGCGCACCCGTCTTAACCAACCCGGCGCGCTCGATCCGTGCATCTTATCCGAAGAGCGTGCGCTTTCGGCGAGCATTTCGAGTAGAACGCCTTCCATGGCCAGCGGCGAGACGTCGTCTTGCGCCATAAACTCGTGAATCATTCGATTGGCGAGCCACGCCGAGAGCGGTCCCGTGATTTCCCTCGGCTCGGAATGGCGGCGCGCGTGTTCGTCACCCAGCTTTTGAATCGCGGAGGGCTCGATCTTCACACGCAGCAGACGTGCGGCGGTTTCGAATCGATTTTCGTGGCGTTCACCGGCGGGCAGCAGATGCAATGCTCCTTCGCACCAGCGAAATTCCCGATGCGCCGAGTTCTCGGTATAAGTTCCCGAGAGAACCAATGTCAGATAGGTGTTGGCGTGGCAATGCCGCGGCAACAACACACCTTCGGCATAGAGAGCTTCAGTGAGAGAAAATCCCGCGATATCGCGGCGGCGGATAGTGCTTCCAGCGGCGTCCGTCACGGGACAGGGGCTACTTGGCGTGGAGACCGATTCACGAGCGCTCATGAAATACTGTACGCACCGCGCTGCGCTTTCGTTTGCAAAAAACGAGCTCAACAGGTGAGATTCCCAGGCTCGGACACTACTTCCCAAAAGCGAACGCAACGAACGCGAAATGATTTATCGGCAAGGTTAAGCCGCATACCAGAACGTCTTGCTATTTGAATTCGGGACTGCTCACGTTGGCAACTTCGGCAGACCAATTCTGGCGAATAAGTCCGTTCTGGTCCGTGAAAAACGTCCGGCGGCCGGACGTGTTGAAGACCTTGGGATTGGCATTGAGGGTGTAGCCGGAAGGCGTGGCTGTCATGGTGAAGATGTAGCCGTCCTTTTCACCCACTGCCAGCGCTTGAGGAATCAGGTCGGCAGCTTGCGGCCCGGGTCCTCCGCTGGTGGGCGGCCCCAATTCGGCCAACGTGGTTGCGAACCTCTGGAACTGCGACATGTATTGCACCTGCATGGTGTTAATGGTCTGCAACTCGCGGATCACCGCCATCTCGTTGGCGTTCATGCGCGCGCTGCCCAACTTGGGAACGGCGATGGCCAGAATAATCAGGATGATCGCGATGACGATCAGAAGCTCGATCAGAGAGAAACCGCGTGCGCGGCGGCGTTTGCGAAACTGCTCCATGACAATAATTATGACGCGAAATGGAGTCGGCGCGTGGAGGGAGGTTTGTCATGGTACCAGCGGAGCGCCGGCCGCCAGGGCGATGGCGCCCAGAACGCCCGCTCGGGCGCCCAACGTGGGAGGCACAATTTCGGGGGGCGCAAGGTATCCGTTCAACAATTCGGCTACCCGGACACGGAGCTTGGGAAACAACTCCGCGCGCTGCATGACGCCACCACCCAGCACGATACGTTCGGGCGAGAGGATACAAGTCCAGTTCACGATACCGTGCGCCAGGTAATCGGCCTCCAAGTCCCAAGCCGCATGGCCGTCGGGAAGCAGATGCCCCGGCAGACCCCAGCGCGCTTCGATGGCCGGGGCCGCGGCCAGCCCCTCCAGGCAATCGCCATGATAGGGGCAGTTGCCCGCAAACGGATCGCGCGCGCGATCATGAGGGATGAGAATGTGGCCCATCTCGGGATGCAGCCGACCGTGCAGCAAGCGGCCATTGACCAGCGCGCCTCCGCCCACTCCGGTGCCTACGGTGCCATAGATGAAATTCCGCAGCCCGCGCGCAGCGCCCCAACGGGATTCGGCCAGCGCCGCGGCGTTTACGTCGGTATCGAACGCGACCGGGATTGCGAGCGCGCCCGTCACTGCCCCGGCGAAGTCGAAGTTCCGCCAGCCCCGTTTCGGCGTCGAGGTGATGTAACCGAAGGTAGGCGATTCCGGATTGGGATCGATGGGGCCGAACGAGGCGATGCCGATGGATTCCACCGGCTCGCGAGATCCAAAGAATTCGGCTACACGCGCGATGGTCTCCTGAGGTGTGGTCGTGGGAAACTCGACGATTTCGGCGTCTTCCGGGCCGCTGCCGGCCGCGCAGACGAACTTCGATCCACCAGCTTCGATTCCACCCAGACGCGGCATTAGTCTAGTTTACGCGGGTCCGGCCTTCGATCCCGCCGAAAGAGCAACGGCCGTTAAGACCGGTTTGGGTGGAGCAGCAGAAAACACCTGTTGAGTTTGGGATCTTCGTCACACCCTCCCCTGCGTGCGCGTCCGCCACAGGCGCCGCGCTGCCCCGCAGGGACGGATTACGGCCCCAAAACCGACCCGTGCCCTCGGAGCGGCGACCGGGTTACAATAAAAGGCATCCATGAAATTATCCGAATTTGCCCGTGTATTGGCCCTTTTCGGCTTCGCCGCCGCCGCGATTGCGCAGCAGCCTTCCGCCGCCACACCTCCGAAACCGGTTCCTCCGGCTCCCCCGGCGCTGGCTCCGGTCACTGCTCCCGAAAGTAATCTGGCGCCCGACGCCGTCGTTCTTACGATCGGCAATCTGCAAATGACGCGCGCTCAATTTGAAGTACTGCTGTCGGCGCTGGCTTCCAACGGCCGCCCGGCCGCCAATCCCGCCGCGAAACGGCAAGTTGCGGAACAGTACGCCGAACTAGAAACAATGGCTCAGGAAGCCCGCCAGCGCAAGCTGGATGAGAGCCCGGAAGTGAAGCAGATGATGGCCATCCAGGGCGACAGCTTTCTCGCTAACGCCTTGGCCAAACGGATTTCCGATGACACCCACTTCACCGAACTCGATCTTCGTTCCTATTACGACTCCCACAAAAATGAGTTCGAAGAAGCGCAGGGCAGCCACATCTTGATCCGCTTCAAGGGATCGTCCGTGCCGTTGAAGCCGGGTGAGAAGGATCTCACCGACGAGGAAGCGCTGGCCAAAGCCAAGGACATTCGCGCGAAGATTCTGGCGGGCGCCGATTTTGCCACGCTGGCGAAGGCCGAATCGGATGACACTGGTTCCGGCGCCAAGGGCGGTGAGTTGGGAACCTTCAAGCGTGGCCAGATGGTCCCGGCGTTCGACCAGGCGGCGTTCTCTGTGCCGGTGGGCCAGGTGAGCGAGCCGGTGAAGACGCAGTTCGGCTATCACATCATCAAGATCACGTCACGCAACGCCAGGACTTTCGAGGATGCCAAGGCGCAAATCGAAAAAGAGCTGAAGCCAAAGCTGGCGAAAGAAGCCTTGGAACAGTTGAAGGTGCACACGCCGGTAGCGTTGAACGAAGCCTACTTCGGCAAGGAACCCTCGTCGGGCGGCCCGCAAACGCTGCCGATGCCCGCGCCCGCAAAATAGCCGGTTAGCACATCGCTCCCTCTGGTCGCGGCTCTGTAAGTGGCTTCGAGCGCGGAGTGCGGATTCTGAGCCGCTTATCGCATTCGTCCCGCCCACGCCAGGAAACGCATCAGATCGCGGCGGTGTTGCCGGATAAAACGCCAAAATTCGGCGAACCCGATTTGGCTTGCCGGAACGCCCCAGTAGGTTTCCATGCGCCAGCGCAAATAGGGGCTGCGCCAAGGACAGAAGCGATATCCCCTGGCGGCGCGCCACAGGAAGCGCAGCATCAGTGCAGTTGGCTCACGGCCTTCTTCGACGTATCGGGAGTTGCGTAGTAGCCGGTGCGCGTGCGCACTTGCGGGTGCCCCGGACCATTCACTGTCACTCTGATCTGACGGAAGCTGCCGTCCATTTCCGGCACGGTCGGAGAGTAGGCGATGGTGTACTGATTGCGGATTTCGTGCGCCACCTGCAGGGCAACGGCGTCCACCTCGGCTGGACCCTTGGGATAAAACGCGAGCCCTCCCGAATCGCGGGTGATGGAATCCAGCGCGCGTTTGGCTAGCCGCGCCTCGCGGCGCTCTTCTTCGTTCAACAAGCCGATCGAGTACACCAATACTTCATTCTGCTGCGCGCGATTCACCAGTTTCTCCAGGCTGATGTTGCTGGCGTTATCGTTGCCGTCGGTGATCACCAGAAGAACCTTCTTTTGCCGGTGGCCTTCCTTCTTGAGGTAGGTCATCGACATGTCGATGGCGTCGCGCATGGCCGTGCCGCCGCGAGAATCGATGCGAGCCACACCGTCTTCCATTTTCTTGATGTCGCTGGTCAGGGGAACGTCCAGAAAAGCGTCGTCATTGAAGTTGACGATGAATACCTCGTCCTGCGGGTTGGAGGCCTTCACCAGATCGAGCGAAGCCGCCTCCACCCTCTGGCGCTTTTCACGCATGCTGCCGCTGTTGTCGATGATGATGCCGAGCGAAATCGGCACGTCCTCCCGGCGGAAGATCTTGATGGGTTGCTCGACGCCGTTTTCAAAAACCTTGAAAGACCTCTGCTGCAGATCCGTGATCAGCTTGCCGTCTTTGTTCAAAACACTCACGGGCAGCACCACCAGGCGCGTGTCTGCCCGGAAGGTCGGATCTTCGGACACAGGCGGCGGGGGTTGGGCCCAAACAAAGCAACAGGAAGCCAGCCAGGACAGGATAACGAAACTACTGAGAAGGCGCATAATACCCGAGGCGGAAAAACGCCTTGAGCGGAGGAAGGCCGCGCGGCTGCACCAGCTTGACGTTGACGTGGCGATACTTGCCGTCCCGCGCCTGGTTGGCGGAGCTGTAGTAGAGCACGTATTGATTGCGAAGTTCGATTCCGATTTTTGCGGCGATGTCGGCAAGTTCGTTCAGATTCTCCACATTGTAACTGCGGCCGCCGGTCAGCTCGGCAACCTGACTCAACAGGCTCGGCCCCATCTGCTCTTCCGGAGTCCGGCCGCGGGATCCAATGGGCTCGAAGATCCCGATTCCATAGATCTGTACATCAGCTTCCCGGACCGCGTTTTTGATCTCACTTTCAGTATAACGGCTGTTGTTGTCGCCGCCGTCGGAGATGATCAGAATAGCTTTGCGCGGATTGCGCGCCTTCTTCATCTGATTCATCGCCATGTATACGCCGTCCAGCAGGGCGGTCTTTCCCTTCGATTGCGCAAATTGCAGGCGGTTCTGAATATCGTCGGTATCGGGGGTGAACGGAACCACCAGCTCCGGCCGGTCGTTAAACTCAACCAGGAAAAATTCATCTTCCGGATTGGCGGTCTTGAAGAACTGGACCGCGGCCTGTCTCGACTTTTGCAGCTTAGGCCCCATGCTACCGCTGGTATCGAACACCAGTCCGATGGATAGGGGCGCATCTTCGCTCGAAAAGTCCCGAATTTTCTGCTCGATTTTATCTTCGAAGAGGCGGAAGTGCTCCTTTTCAAGACCAGTGACGAAGCGATTCAGCGGATCGGTGACCGTCACATTGATCTGGACCAGGATGGTGTCCACCCGGAGGCTTCCGGGACGCTCCTCGATCACCTTAGGAGCCGGATCAGTGGTTTTGGCGCGAGGAGTGATGGAGACTTTGTCGTCATCGGCCGAACTGGAAGCCGGCGCAACGAGGAGCAACCCAACAACAGGGATGAGACATGCAAGAAGGCCGAAACTACCAAGCCGTGCTAAGCCGCTCGCCACCGTAAATTCACCCGCCTACGCTACAACTTTTTACAGTATATCATCGCCTCCATCGGCTGAATATGACAATTTGAATCTCTTCGGCCAGCGTCTCCGGTTCGGCCCCCTTCGACTGATGGAAGAAATTGCAAGGCAGCATTGGGCGCTGCGTGCCTGGCTGCTCAAAATAAAGACCTTTGTCATTGGCTACCCAGTTGCTGTAGTTAGCGTTTGGTGCCCGCGAAGCGAGCAGGAGGGTCCGACCATGAATAAATTAGGTGTGATCCTATCACTAAGCATAGGATCTTTACTTCCATTAGGGCTGTGGGCCCAAGCTCCCGAGCCTCCACAGAACAGCGGTGGCCAGCCAATTTTCCGCGTTACCGTGGTGGAGCGGACCACCAACGCGGTCAGCTATCGTCATCGCAGTGGCTGGACCAAGGTGGATTTGCGGGGCACGCCGCTGGCGCCGGACGCCACCGGACATGCCGACGTGAATAGCCGGCCGGGCTATATCGAAGTGAAAACGGAAATGCATAAGTTGCTGCCCGCGTCCCAATACGGGCCCGAGTACCTGACCTATGTGCTTTGGGCGATTACTCCCGAAGGACGATCCAAGAACCTGGGCGAAGTGGTTTTGGACGGCGGAAATTCGCACTTGGACGTCACCACGGACCTGCAGGCTTTCGCGCTCATTGTGACCGCCGAGCCGTATTTTGGCGTTAGCCAGCCGAGCGACGTGGTGGTGATGGAGAACGTCGTGCGCCAGGACACGCTGGGCAAGGTCGAGCAGACCAGCGTGAAGTACGATTTGCTAAAGCGCGGCACGTATACGATGACGGGAACGCCAGGCAAATTCCATGCCGTGAAGACCGATAAAGCGGTGCCCCTGCAGTTGCTGGAGGCCGAGAACGCCGTCCAGATCGCCCAAGTGGCTAACGCCGACCAGTATGCCAAGGACACCTACGACAGCGCCGACAACCTGCTGCGGCAAGCGGAGGCCTACCAAGCGCGCAAGGCCGGTTCTAAACCTGTGATCATGACATCGCGCGAGGCCGTGCAGAATGCCGAGACCGCCCGGCTGTTGTCGCTGAAACGGCAGGAGGACGAGCGAATCGCGCGCGAGAAACAGGCCGCGGCGGATCGGGAAGCGGCGGCTCGGGCTGCCGCAGACGCATCTGCCCGTCAGGCGGACGAATCGGCTCGTCAAAAGGCTTTAGCGGACGCGCAGGCGGCGCAGTCGGCTCAAAAAGCAGCCGAGGAAAAAGCATCCGCGGACGCAGCGCGCGCGCAGGAGGAAGTGGAGCGGCTGAAGGCCGAACAGGCCAGACTGAGCGCGGATGAGCAGCAACGGCTGGCCGAGGCGTCCAAATTGCAGGCGCAACAGTCCGAGCAAAAGGCGCAGGAGGCGGACCGCTTGCGTGCACAGGCCGAACAGGCGCAGCAGCAGCTACGTCAACAGTTGCTGGAGCAGTTCAACTTGATCCTGGAAACGCGCGACACCGCGCGCGGCCTGATCGTCAACATGTCCGACGTGCTCTTCGATTTCAACAAGTACACCTTGCGTCCGGCGGCGCGCGAAAAGCTGGCCAAGATCTCCGGCATCATTCTTTCGCATCCAGGCCTGCGCCTGGAAGTGGACGGCTACACGGATAGCGTCGGCAGCGAAGACTACAATCTGAAGCTATCCGATCAGCGCGCCGGTGGCGTTCGCAGTTACTTGATCGGCGAAGGCATCGCGCCCGACAATGTCGTCTCGAAGGGCTTCGGCAAGGACAACCCGGTGGCGTCCAACGACACCGCCGCGGGCCGTCAGAAGAACCGGCGCGTGGAGATGGTGGTTTCAGGCGACATCATCGGGACGCCAATTGGGACCGCGAAGCAAGCGCAATAAATCTTCGGCGCGAGCCGCTATTGGCGCTCCACCACCAGAATCGTGAAGGTGCCGGGCTTGGGCTTCGGCCGGCCCTTTTGACCGGCGGGCGGGGGGATCATCTCCGCGGCGGACAGAAACATGCGCTTGGATTTCGGATCCAATGCCATCGTCTTGGCGCTTTCCTGAGTCTTGATGTCGCCCACGGATTCGTATTCATCGGGACTCTTCTGGTGGATCACCGATATTGTCCCGTCGGCGTTCGAACAAAAGATCAACTTATTGTCGGCATCGAACGCGACCGCGTCGACACGCGTCCCGATCGGCAGAGTCGTAATTACTTTGCCTGTGTCGGCGTTCATCACCGCCATTACTTTGCTTCGGCATCCGATGAACAGCCGCGAGTTTGACGCATCAATGGCGAGGCCGGTCGGAGTCTTGCATCCCGTGATTGGGTACTTTCCTTTGACGGTGAGAGCCTGCGGGTCGTAAGCGACCACTTCGGCTTCTTCTTCCAGATTCACGTATCCGGTTCCCTTCCCGTTCACAACGCTCGCTTCGGCGCCGCCTCCCAAGTCCACCTTGCCGATGACAGTCTCCTTTTCCGGATCGATGGCGCTGATGGCCGCGGCGTCGCCATGGCACACCAGCACGCGTTTGCTGCGCGGATCGTAGAGGATGAAATCCGGGTCTTTGTCCACCGGGATTTTCTTGATGGTCTTGAAAGTGTTGGTGTCAAAAACCGACACCATAGACTCGCCGCCGTTGGTGGTAAAGCCGCGATGCAGCGCGGGAACGATAGCGATGCCGTGTACACCCGGAGTGTCTTCCACTTTACCGAGCAACTTGCCGGAGCCGGCATCCAGGACGTCGACCTCCGTGCCATGCGACGCATAAACGCGGTTGGACGACGCGTCGAAGGTGACATAGTCGAAACCGCCATCGCCTGGGACGGCATAGCGCTTCGTCACTTTGAAGCCCGGTGCGTCCGCTGCCATACCAAGCGCGGCCAGAGTGAAAAATCCCAGGAGCCGAGAGAGTGTTCGCATGAATGCCAGCATAGGTCCGCAACCTGAAATTGGTCTTAAAGAGTTCCGCCAATCGGGGCGATAATGAGCGCTGTTTGGCGTTAGGTGCGCATGCGCGTAAAAAAATAGAGCCCGGCCATCGCAAAGATTACGTCCGGCGACCAGGCAGCCAGCATGGCCGGCAGCAAATTCACATCGCCCAGTTGCTCGAAGAGCTTGCCGAGCGTCCAGTAGGCGATCGCGATAGTAAAGCTGACGCCGACGCCCGCCATCGCGCCCCGGTTGCCGGCGAGAAACGCGAACGGGACGGAGATCAGCGCCATCACCAGCGCAAATAGCGGCAAAGCGAACTTGCGGTAAAAGCTGACCTGCAACGTAATGGTGTCGATGCCGCTGCGCTGCAGTTCACGAATGTACGCCGCCAATTGCTGGTAATTCATCTGCTGATCCTGCAGCACCTCCTGCAGGAAGTAATCCGGCTGCTCATCGAGTTCCATAAACGTCGCAGCCTGTCCCGGAAAATTATTGAATTTCTCCCGCAGGCCGCCAGGATCCTCGCGGCTCCAACCGTTTTCAAAAACCCAGGTGCGAAGCGTCGGCTCCCAACGCGCCTTCTCGGCGGAGATGTGCTTGTGAATACGGAAACTGGCCGCATCCAGCTCGAAGACTTGCGGCCCCAACATCAGCTTTTGCGCCCCGTCAATGTACTTGAAGTAGAACACGCGTGGATCGTTGTTCGATCCGGGGTCAAACACCCAATGCCGGTCCGGATGCAGGTAGGTCTGCACCGGCTTGCCCTTGATCTCCTTGCGAATTGCGTCCTGCTTGCGATTGGCGTCCGGCACATAGTAGTGCGCAAACGCGAACAAGCCGCCGCTCATCAATAGCGCCGCGGCCAGCACCGGGACGGCCAAGCGATACAGGCTGACGCCGCTGGCTTTCATGGCCGTAATTTCGTTGTGCTTGGTCAGAATGCCGAAAGTGATGAGTACCGCAACCAAAACGCTCATGGGCGCGGAGTCGAAAATAAGCTGCGGCGTCAGGAAGAACAAGTAAGTAAACACGCGCGACATGGCAATGTTGTTCTTGACGATGTCGCTCAACAGATCGAAAAACGTGTAGACGTGGGTCATCAGCACGAAGCCGATCAGCAGCAGCGCGAACCAGAACAGGAAGCTTTTCAGGACGTAGCGGTCCACCACTTGGGGGATCAGGAACATTCGCCAACCGCGGCTGCGCGAGCGGACCTGGGCGGCGGCAGCGGGCAGCTTCCCTCGCAGCACGGTGAACATTGCGGCCACCCATCCGGTAATCCCGCCGATCAAGTCGCGATCGCCGGGCCGCTCCATGCGCGTCAGCAAGAACACGCCAACCACCGCGAAAATCGCGTTCGGAATCCACATTGCGACGCCCACGGGAAGCTTCTGCTGCTTGGCCAAGCCGTTGGCTGCGATCAGGCCGATCCAGTAGACGAAGGCCAGGGCCACCGTCATCACGAACGCTCCCGATTTGCCGCCCTTACGCGACGAAATGCCGAGTGGAATGCCGATCAGAGCGAGCAGGAAACAGGCCGGCGGCAGCGCCAGCCGCTGGTGCAGTTCGATGCGCGCTTGAATCACGTTATCGTGGTCGAGGGTTTTATCGCGATAGGCCAGGCGATAGAGCGGAATTGTGTCGATCTCGGTGTAGCCTTTAGCGTGAACCTCATTCGGCTTGGTTGCTTCGAGAACCTGCGCGCCCGACGACACCGACTTTCTGTAGTATTCCTTCGGATCTTTCCCCACATCGTAAACGACGCCGTCCTGCAGAAAAAGCTGGATCTGATTGTGCGGTACATCCGGGACGGCGACGGCGTGGGGGGCCACGGTGACGGTGGGTCCATCGCCTTGATCGTGATCGGTCTTCTTCTGTTCCTCCACGGGGGTGGTGTCCGCGATAAATACGTTGCGCCACTGATTCATCGCGCCCGGAGTCACGTCGCTGATGTAGAGAATCCGATTGGGAAACCCTTCGTCGAACACCTGCGGCTGCACCTCGGAAGTCAGTTCGGCCGCCACCAGTTGATTCAGAACTTTGAATGTCTTCCAGGTGGAGTAGGGCGTCAGCCAGAGCGACGCGGAGGCAGTAACCAACATCGCCAGCGTTGCAAATACCAATACCGGCGGGATCACCCTGCGGCTCGGAACGCCGGCTGCGCGCATGGCGACGATCTCGCCGTCGCTCGACATCCGGCTGAGGGCGATCAGAACCCCGACCAGCACGCCGAGGGGCATCGTAAAAGACAGTGTGAAGGGAATCGCCAGAACGAACAGATGAGCTACGGTGGCCGGCGGCGCCGAGCTGCGTACCAGAATTTCGAAGAGCTTTCCGACGCGCTGCAGGAACAGCACGAAGGTGAAGAGCGCCGCGCCAAAAATCGCGCTCTTGGCGACCTCTCGAAAGATCGCGCGGAACAGCAGCCCCATGTTTAACTGCCTTCCGCCTTGTGCCGCGCCCCGGAAGTCATGGCCGACGCGCCGGTGAGCGCGGGCGGCGGCACAATGGGCGGCTTCAAAATTTCTTCCTTGGCCGGCTCCAGTTCCAGTTCCTCAAAAAGCACTGCCGGCGCAATCACCGAGGCGGTGGTGGTAAACGTGCCGGCGCCCACCAGGGCAAACGGAGCGTTCGAATCGATTAAATCGAAAACGTAGTTTTCATCGGACGCCGCCACAATGTCCTTGAAGGATCGGGCGGACACTCCGTGGAAAAGAAGGCCGCGCACCAGTTCTTCCCGGCCATCCGGATAAATTTTGTACGCCAGCAGCGGAGGAACCACAGCGTGCGATCCGCCGGCGGCCTGCGCCACTTGTCCGAGTTCGTCGATCGATGCCGTCGAAGGATAATCCAGCTTCCGGATCAGAATCCCGTACGGCTTGTTGCCTGCGCGGCATAGATCGATCAGCTTTTTCTTCATGTCGGCCGCGGGCGTGGTCTGAGACACGCGGATAAACAGATTGCCGAACCCGGGCGAGCGGTCGCCGTACGAACCGGTCATCCGTGCACGCCCATTGGAGCCGGGATAGTCCTTAAACACCGGCGTGCGCGTCAAAAGAAAACTTTTCAGCACTCCTTTTTCCACCAGCGTGAGCGGCTGGGGAGCAACGCCCTCCATGTCGTACAAATAATGTCCCAGCAGCGTGTGGCCTTGATACTGCGTCTGGGTGGGATCGTCCACCACGTCCATCCACTCCGGCAGAATGCGGGACCCGACCTTGCTTTCCAACTCGCTTGGTGAGTAACGCGAAGGCCGCCCGGGATCGCTAATCGGTCTGCGCGTGATCTTCAGATTGTCGCCCAGCAGCTGGCCGAACAGTTGGGCCGCCGCCGGCGCCTCAAACAGCACGGGGCCGTCGTAGGCTTCCCCGGCCGGAGCTTCGCTCAACGCGGTGACATGTTCGCCCACCGCCTTGATTTCCCGCGTCAGCACGTCTTCCGATGGCAGGCCGTCCGGGCTGAAAGCTTGAAAAACCAGCGCGTCTCGCACCGGGGAGCCATTGGGCGCCAGGCCATGCCCCGACGCTCGAATATACGTCAGGTCCTCGGGAGTCCGCAGTTCCGTGCCTTCCGAAGTCACGATGTAGTTGGTGGATTGCGAGTTCTGTATCTCTACGCCCGAGCTAAACACTTTCGGATACGCGTCGAAGAGAGCCGACAGCCGGATCACTTCACTCTTCCAGGATGCGGACGCAAACGGTTTTCGCTCGATCGGCAAAATCAAGTGCACGGCTGGAACCTGGGAAAAGTCCGGCTGCGCGTCCGGCTGGCTCATGTTCTTCAGCGACGAACGCTTGCGTGCGATAGACTCCTCGGCGGTCTTATACGCGCGATCGCTGGCCAGCCAAAATACCTCCCGGAAAGCCAGATAGTCATTGTCCAGCGGCAGTTCCCCCGGATCGTAGCGATTGCCGACGAAAGCTTCCGAAAAAATGTGATCGCTGTTATCGAAGTTGGCGGTTCCGACGCGCATTTCAACGGACGGAATGCGAAAAGCCGAATCGCTTTCCGCCACCAACGCCCCCAACGCAGCCGCGATCGAATGGCTAACGGTGTCCTCCACGCGGTATTCGGTGTAGTAGGGAGGGTCCAGCCCGAGCCGGATCAGGGAGCTGACGCGTTTGATCTCATCCTTCATGGCGCGCAACAGCGTGTCATCTTGATTTTGTGGATCCGGTTGCGTTTTCGGCGCCTGAGCGAAGATGGGAGCGGCCAGTAACAAGAGCCCGCAGGTTGCGGCCAGGCGCTTCACTTTGAAGCCCCCACTCACTTCGTAGCCCCGATATCAATGGGCCGTCCCAGGAACGGCGGGCGATCCTGGGAGTGCTGCTTCTTCTGAACTTCGATCTCGGAAACCAAAATCGCGGGCGAGCTGGCCGACACCGGCACCTGTCCCGATTCAGCGCCGCAGTAGCCGTTGAACACTTGCGGCTTATCCGAGGTGGCCAGGATCTTGGCGAAACTGGAGAGCGGGGTTCCCACGATGTCGACGCCGCGCACCAGTTCATCCGGCCGGCCGTCGGCAAAAACGCGGTAAACCATCAGCGGGATCACGGTGAACGCCTGCAGGCCGCGACGTTGCGTAGTGGTGTATCCGCCCGTGATCTCATCGAAGAACAATCCATACGGCTTGTTCTGACGCTTGATCTCGGCAATCAACATCTCCCGCAATGCTTGCTCGGAAACCTGCTTCTTCGATTCCACAATCAGGTTGGATTGCCGCGAGACAGTTTCCAATCCAGGCTGCCGTCGGCCATGCCCATTGGAATGCTCCACGCCGTCAATCGGAGAGCGCGACATCAGGAACGTTTTCAGAATCCCGTTCTCCACCACCGTGACGGGCCGGGCTTTCACGCCCTCGTCATCATAGGTGTAGTAGCCGTTCAGATCGACGCCATCCAGTGTTCTGCGAGTGGGATCGAACGTTACGGAAAGAAAACTGGGTAAAACCGCGGTCCCTACCGCCTTGGTGAACGTTTGGCCGTCGGCTTCGTCTTTCTGGCGATGTCCCTCGATGCGGTGCCCGAAAATCTCGTGGAAGAAAACCGCGGCGGCGCGTCCGGAAAGGATAGCCGGACCGACGAACGGCTCCACGGCGGGCGCTTGCACCAGGTCCGCCAAATTGTGTCCCACGCGTTTAGCCGCGGCCTCAATTTCCGCCGGCGGCGGCAAGTGCGCCAGGTCGTCCGCCTGGAAATCGTCCATCGCGACCAGGTCCATGCCGTCCGTGGCCTTCCCGCGCGCGACGATGGACAATGAGACGAAGTCGCGTCCATGCAGCAGCCGCGTGCCCTCCGTGCTCACCATGTACTTGGAGATTCTCCGGGCCGAAACACTGACGTTTGAGTACAGCACGTCGGAAAAATCGGCCACGTCGGCGGACCACTTTCGTGCGCGCTGCGCCCACTCCTCATCGATGTTTCCTACAGGCGGGGGCGGTTCCCGATAGACCGCTGGAGGCTCGTTCGAAAAATCAGCCGAGCCATCGGCGTCCTTCACCTTCACTTGCTGGTCGGACTTGATCTCGATCAGACGGCGCGCCGCCAGCTTGTAGGTTCTATCGGTGTCCAGCCACACCAGGCGCCGGATGGCACTGGGCACGTCGTCCAACGGAAGGATTTCGCCGTTAGTGAACCGTCCTCTTTGCCCGTTCACCGAATGATAGTTGTCCAACTGAGCCGTGCCGACGCGCAGCGTCACATCCAGATAGCGCAGATGGTCCTTCTTGCGGGACTCGATGGCGCCAAACGTCGCCGAGAGGGACTGGCTCTCCTCATCGGTGACCGTATAGTCCATGTAATAAGGAGCCGGATCGCCGTTTTGCTTCAATATGGTGAAATTGCGCTGCAGTTCGTCGCTGAGGATGTCCAGCAGCGAAGGAACCGAGGCGGCGGCCAAGGGGAGGGCAAAAGCGAGGGTAAGCAGGAAGCGGAGCACGAATTATCAGGATAGCAAGGCCGCTGGCGAAAAGGAGGGTAGTGGGCTACTTTGGTTTAGCGCCCGAATAAATCCGCGCACACCATGAAGGCCATAAACACGGTACCAGACGCCATAACGAGAAATACAAAGCCCCCTGTGATCATTCCGAACCAGTAGCTGATCGGTTCGCGATCCCGGCGAGAGCTGCGACCTTTCACCGTAAGCACACCACTCCGAAGGGAATCGTAGTAACCGCGTCCAAGGAGGAAGGCAATCGTCGCGCAGAAGGTGAGTATGAAGAGATTACGCGCCACTCGTGACCAAATCACGATTGTAACGTTTTACGCCGCTCTTTCTAACCCCCAGTCTTGTCTCATGCAAGCCCGGGACCAAATCGACCTCGGTCATATCAGCAAGGAACAGGGGGAAGTCTGCCGGGATAGAATGCCAGAGCCGTAGGTGGCGACAGCCAAGAC
>Ga0182024_10008846_pt1 | contig 21049 bp, 16 predicted proteins | sample P32metaG_FD_120480 | JGI IMG/M metagenome (GOLD analysis project Ga0182024, IMG submission 120480) | Permafrost microbial communities from Stordalen Mire, Sweden - P3-2 metaG (Illumina Assembly) | ecosystem: Environmental > Terrestrial > Soil > Wetlands > Permafrost | place: Sweden: Stordalen...
CATTCGCTCGATTTTCGACCCTCGCGGCAAGCCTAAGCCTGGCGGTTTCGTTTACCGCGATGCACGCGCAAGCAGCGACTCCACGCCCCGACCTCGGCGCCGTCTCGGTTCTTTACGCGGGATCCCTCGTGACGCCGATGGAGGGGCCGCTCAAAGCAGCGCTGCACGAGCGTGGAATCGAGTTCGAAGGCGAACCCGGCGGTAGCAAAGAGCTGGCGAACCTCATTGTGGCCGGCATTCGTTCCCCGGACGTTTTCATCAGCGTCAATCCGGCACTCGTCGCAAAGCTCGGAGATCGCGTGGCGTCGGCGACGACGTTCGCCGGCACGAGCCTCGGCATCGCCTGGGCGCCAAACTCTAAGTACGCCGCACTCTTCGACGGCGTCGCCAACGGAGCGACGCCGCTGCAGCGCGCGCTCGAAACGCCGGGCCTGCGGATCGGCCGCACCGATCCGCAACTCGATCCAAAGGGCGTCTACACGGTCGAAGGCATGACAACGTGGCTGGGCCACGACGGCGAGCAGCGGATTCTCGGCGACGACGAAAATCCGTCGCAGATTTTTCCCGAACAAGACTTGCTCGCGCGCGTCGACACGGGCCAAGCCGACGTCGGATTCTTCTACCGCACCGAAGCCATCGCGCGGAGTTATCGCTTCGTACCGCTTCCCGGCAACGCCGCGCTCAGCGACCGCATCACCTATACGCTGGCGATCATGAAGGCCGCGCCGAATCCGCAAGCCGCGCACGCCTTCGCCGATTTCGTTCTGAGCGGCCCCGGGCGCGCGATCCTCGAGAAGGCCGGTCTCAGCTATCGGTGACCACCAAAGCGCAGTTCCCGCACGAACAAGCCTCCGACGGAAACTTCGAGCGGCAGGAGGATGCCTTTCGCGATTGGGTGACCGCCGACGGCAGCTCCGGCTATCCCGCTGCGGCCGGCCGTTATCATTTATACGTGTCGCTGGCCTGTCCGTGGGCGTGCCGCACGATCGTGGTTCGCAAACTCAAAGGCTTGGAAGATGCAATCGGCATGACGATCGTGGACCCGATTCGCGACGAGCGCGGTTGGCGCTTCACGACGGCGCAGCCCGATCCCGTCAACGGCTGGCGGTTCTTGCGCGAAGCCTACACGGCGAGCGATCCGGCCTACGCCGCTCGCGTCACCGTGCCGCTGCTTTGGGATAAGCAAAGGCGGCGCATCGTCAGCAACTCCGACGACGACATCATGCGCATGTTGGAAAGCGAGTTCGATGCCTTCGCCGTCAATCCGAAACTCGATCTTTATCCGCGCGAACTGCGCGCCCAGATCGACGAGCTCAACGATTTCCTCTACGTAACGTTCAACAACGGCGTCTACCGCGCGGGCTTTGCAACGACGCAGGAGGCCTACGAAGGAGCCGCCTACGAAGTCTTTACGACGATCGACGCCATGGAGGAGCGCTTGGCATATCGTCGCTATCTCTTTGGAGAGCGTCCGGTCGAAACCGATTGGCGATTCTTCGTGACGCTCGTCCGTTTCGATCCGGTCTACTACGGTCACTTTAAGTGTAACCTTCGCAGGATCGTGGACTATCCGAACCTTTACGGCTATCTGCGCGACCTATATCAAATTGACGGCATCGCCGAGACCGTGAACTTCGATCACATCAAGCGTCACTATTACCTCACGCACGACGACATCAATCCGACCCGAATCGTCCCGATCGGGCCGTTGATGGATCTCAACGCGTCGCACGACCGGGATCGCCTCTGATTTTGGCCTGACGGCCGGCTCCCCATCGCGGGAGGGGGTTCCAATCGGCTTGCAAGAAGGCGCCTCGATGGAGCTTCGTCCCCTGGGATTCGGCGAGATTTTCGACCGGGCCGTGACACTGTACATTCGTAATCTCGTCCCGTTCGCGACCATCGTCATCGTATTCGTTCTGCCGATCTCGATATTGCAATACCTGCTCGATCTGGGCTCCCAACCGGAGTTCTACGCGATGGTTCAGATACTTCGGCACCCCGCGCGCGCCCAAACCCAACACATCCCAACGATGTTCGAATCTCCGGGGCTGATCGCAATTTTCATCGCAACCCTATTTTTTACGTATTTGCTTTGGCCGTTTGCGCTTAACGCGGTTGCCGTGGGTGTCGCGGCATTGTATCGCAATCGGCCGGTAGTGTTTCGGACGTGCTACGAGATCGTGCTCCGCCGGTGGCTGCAGATCGTGGGGCTGATCCTGTTAGACTTCGTCGTGGTGCTGGTCTGGTACGTCGCCACCGTGCTGCTCATCGCGGCGATCGTGGTCGTAGCCGTATTGCTTGGGAAAGTCTCGACTGCGCCGATGTTGTGGTTCTGGTTTGGCTTTATCGGCGCAATCCTCGTTTTTATCGTCTCGATTCCATTGCTCGCACCATTATACGTTGCGCTCACCTTTTCCATGTACTCGGTGGTGATTGAAGAGCGCGGCGTGCTTGAGTCGCTTTCGCTCGGTTTTGCGCGCATCTTTAACCGGGCCGAGTTCTGGCGTGCGCTGCTCTTCGCAGTTGCCGCCGCGGCTACGGTGTTCGGCGGATCCATGATGTTCGGCATCCTGGCAATCGCCGCGGCATTCGCGCACTTGCCCGGGCTGCAGGCCATCATCGAAGGACTCGCTCGCGCCGTGATTACCCCGTTTGCAGTGGTGCTCTTAGCCGTCTACTATTTTGACGTCCGAATTCGGCGCGAAGGCTTTGACCTCGAAGCCAGCCTCGAACGTCTCTCCGCCACGAACGTCGCATGATCGTCGCGATCGCGGCTGCGGCGGCGCTGGCACCTTCGAAAGACGCGTTGATCGAGCGATGGCTGCGGGCCAATCACGCCCACGTCGTCGTCCGCCTTGCGCCGGCCCCGGCTCCCTTGATCTCCCCACCCGATCTACGGGCTCTGGCGCAACGCGAGTTCGCGGTTAAGGGCAGGTATCAACTCGCCGAATCGCCCCTGGCTGCGGCTGCCGAACCCTGGTGGTCGCAAGCCTTGCACTGGATTTACCAGCGCTGGCAGCGGTTCTGGGACCTCTTGTTTGCGCGCGTCCGCGTCGGACCGCAAGGAGCCGCGAGCCTCGGCGATGTGCTGCTGGTGCTCGTCGGCATCCTGATGATTTTCGTTGTGGTGCGCTTGTTGAGAAATCTGCAGGTCGAACGCTCTCAGTCCGGTCCTCGGGCTGCACCGCTCCAAGAACCGCCGGCTCCGGGTACGCTCTACCAGCAGGCCTGCAACGCGGCCGGCCGGGGCGATTACGGCACGGCGGCGCTCTTGCTCTTTGCTGCGATGGTCGCGCTGCTCGACCGGCAGGGCGCCGTGGACGGAACCGCCAGTGCGACGGTCGGAGATTTGCGGCGCGAACTGCGAGCCGGCAATGCGAGGCTCGTCGCTCCATTCGATGCGGTCGCCGCGCCGTTCGTCCAAGAGGCGTACGCGGAGCGCGCGGTCGACGAGCCGCAGTGGCATCGTGCACGCGACGCGTTCGCCACGCTGCTCCAAGAGGGAGCGCAGCCGTAAAACTCCGTCCCGATCTCATCCTTCTGGGGACCTGTGCGCTGCTGCTCGTGCTGCTGGGCTACGGGCGCAGCTCCTTGGAGCAACAACGGCGTCCCTCGGTCTATTCGACCTACGACACGGGATCGCACGGTTACCGCGCGCTCTACGGGGTGCTCCGCGCCGCCGGCGTTCCAATGCAACGGTTCGAGCGCGAACTGGGCACGCTCGATCCTGCCATCCGGACGCTGATCGTTACCGGATACGAACACGACCCTTCCGCCAAGCCGCTCGACGAACACGATGCGGCACTCCTGCGCCGTTTCGTTGCCGCGGGCGGGCGTTTCATCGCGATTGACGCCGAGTTCGCGGGGCCGCAGGACGTGACGCCGGCCGCCGGCACCACCCGCCAAGCACCCGGCGGCGGCGACGCGATCGCGCTGGTGCGAAACGCGTACACCGCGGGCGCCGCACGTGCGAGCGGGTCGATCAACTGGATATTTCCGTTCAACGAGCCGCGCGGCACTCCGTTGCTGGCCAACAATCACGGAATGGTCGCCGTCTGGTATCGCTACGGCCGCGGCGAGGTCGTTGCGATTACCGCGCCTTCCCTCTTTGATAATGCGGAGCTGCGCAACGCCGATAACCTGCGCTTCGTGTACAACGCGATCGCAAACCACGGCGTGGCGGCGTTCGACGAGTACGTCCACGGCTACGACGATCGCCTAACGATGTGGGCCGCGCTGCCGGTGCCGGTCCACGTCGCCGTCTGGCTCATCGTTGCCATCGTCGGGCTGGCCTTGATCGGGGCCAACGTGCCGTTCGCACCGCCATATCTTCCCGAGCCGGCGGACGAGCGCGACTCGTCTGCGTACATCGCGGCGATGGCGGAACTGATGCGCCGTTCACGTCGCCGCCCACCCGACGACGAAGTGGTGTGGCGGGCAGCGATCGATTTCCAAAGGCGAAAGGAGCACGCGTGAATACATCGGTTGGGGAAGTTGCCGGCCGGCTCGCGTCCGGAATGCAGCGGATCTTGGTTGGCGCGGATCGCGTGACGCACGGACTTACCATCGCGTTGCTCGCGCGCGGCCACGTGCTGATCGAAGGCGTACCCGGCACCGGCAAGACGCTGGCAGTCCGTGCGCTCAGCGTGCTTCTGGGCCTAACGTTTCGGCGTATCGCATTCACGCCGGATCTTATGCCCTCCGACGTCGTTGGAACGACCATCTTCAATCCGCAGACGGCGGAGTTTTCAACCCGAACCGGTCCGATCTTCGCCAACGTCGTGCTGGCCGACGAGGTCAACCGCACGCCGCCCAAAACGCAGTCGGCGCTACTCGAGGCGATGGAAGAGGCGCGTATCACCATCGACGGCGTCTCGTATCCGCTGCCGCAGCCATTTCTGCTCTGCGCGACGCAAAACCCGATCGAGTACGAAGGAACCTATCCGCTCCCCGAGGCGCAGCTCGACCGGTTCATGATCAAAGTTGAGACCACGTATCCGCTGGAGAGCGAGGAGCTGGAGCTTCTCGCGCGCGCGGCAGCCGGCTTCGACGCTCGGGTGTTGGAGACGTCGAGCATTCTCCCGGTGACCGACGCCGCAGAAGTGCTCGAAGCGCAAGCGGCAGTTCGGCGCGTCCATCTTTCCGACGCCGTACGTGACTATGTCTACCGCATCGTTGCGGCGACGCGAACGCACCCGCGGCTGACGCTGGGCGCGTCGCCGCGCGCAGGCATCGCGCTCCTCATGGCAACGCAAGCCGCAGCGGCCATCGAAGGCCGCGATTTCGCGACGCCCGACGACGTGAAGGACGTTGCCGATTTCGTGATTTCACATCGCCTCATCGTCGCGCCCGATGCCGAGATCGAGGGCGTTGCCGCGCGCGACGTGCTGGGGGATATTCTCGCCGGCGTTCCCGTCCCGCGTGCGTAAACTCTGGTTACCGGCGTGGGTCACGCCGCGATTTCTCTGGACCATCGCCGCGATCGCGTTGCTTCTTGCTTGCGCGCCCGGCGTCGCACTCTTCGTATGGCTGGCCGCGCTCCTGGGCGCCGCACTGGCCATCGCGACGCTCGCCGATGCCTCGCTCGGGCCGCCGGCATCGGCGTTGCGCATCCAGCGGCTGCCCCCGGCCCACTTCGCGCTTGGCGCACGGGCCGAGCTATCTTACACGATTGAAAACCGATCGAAACGCACCGCGCGAGTCGGCATCGTCGAAACTCCCGTGCCGGCGTTGCGTTTCGACGTCGACGAATGCATCGGCGAAGTTCCTTCGCAGAGTCGCGTTACGTTGGTTCGCACGGTGATGCCGATCGCGCGGGGCGCCGGCGAACTGCAGAGCCTCTACTTCTGGTACGAAAACGCGCTTGGCTTGGTACGTCGCCGGCGCCGCACCGACGCGCGGCAAGCGATCCGAGTCTATCCCGACCTGGCGGCCGTGGAGCGATATGGCCGCCTCCACGTGCGCAACCGTGTCATCGAGGCGGGACTGCGCCGTATGAAGCTGCGCGGCACCGGGACCGAGTTTGAGTCGCTGCGCGAATGGAGCGATGGCGACGCCTTTCGCACGATCGACTGGAAAGCGAGCGCGCGGCGCGGAAAACTCATGGTTGCGCAGCACGAAGTCGAGCGTAGCCAGAACGTGCTGCTGCTGCTCGATTGCGGCCGGCTGATGACGCCGCGGCTCGGCAGCGGGCGCAAGCTGGACTACGCCGTGACCGCGGCGCTCTCGCTGGTAAAGATCGCCGGACTCGCCAACGACCGCGTGGGGCTCGTGGCATTCGCGCGCGAGATCCTCGCCGCTCGGGCGCCCCGTTCGACCCGATCGTCGGTCGCCGGCCTCTCAGACACGCTCTACGGCCTCGAGCCGCGGTTCGAGGAAGCAAACTACACTCGAGCCTTCACGTACCTTCGCCATCACCTGCGCAAACGTTCGCTGATCGTCTTTCTCACCGACGTGATCGATCCGCTCGCGCAGGCCGCGACTATGGCCGAAGTGGCGTCGTTGGCCGCGCACCATCTGCTCATTTGCGTCTTCATGAACGATGCGGCGGTGAGCGCGGCGCTAAGCCAAGAGCCGCATGACGCCGGCGCGGCGTATCGTGCGAGCGTTGCACTCGACCTGGCGAACGAACGCCGCGTCGCTAAGGCGATGCTCGAGCGTACCGGGGCCATCGTAATCGACGTGCCGGCCAAAGCGCTAACGACGAACTTAATCGACGAGTATCTGCGCGTTAAACGGCGCGGTCTGTTGTAACGGCGCCGTCACGCCGGCCCGCGCCCGTAAAATACAGAACGAGCATGAGTGCGGTGAACAGACCGATCGCGATCCGCACCGAAACCGGCAGACGGCGCGGCGAAACGAAGGCCTCGATCGTGCCGGCGACGACCAGCATCGAAGCGACCCCCAAAATCAGCGTCCCGGCCCGTCGCGCATTGGCAACCAGGACGTCGCGCCGTCGCCGGCGCCCGGGAAAGAGTGCGCCTGCGGCAATCAGCAGGCCGGCCGCTCCGGCAATCTGGATGGCGGTTAACTCGATGACGCCATGCGGCGCGATCGTCGCCCAAAAGTCTTTTCCGAACCCGGCATTGCTGAAGAGCGCGGCCATCCCGCCCAGCATCAATCCATTGAAACCGATGATATAGACGGTCAGCGCACCGAGCGTGATCGAGCCCGCAAAGGCAACGATCGCGACCTTGAGGTTATTTGCGATGATCATCGCCGACATCGCCGGCCCGAAGGTTGGATCGACGGCGAAGTTCGAATCGTGCAGGCTCTTGCGGATCGTCTCGGGGACGAGCGCCTTGGGCAACATCGCGTACGCATCGGCCGGATGATTGCGGACGAGCACGTAGGCGACGACCGCGCAGGCTACCGTAATCGCCGCGCAGGTGGCGATGTAGGGGAGCGACCGGCGGAACTCCTCGGGAAAGACCCGCGCGTAAAAACCGGCAATTCGCTGCGTGCCGCTCTCGGGCGCTCGGGCATAGACCTGCGCGTGCGCGCGCGCGACGCAGCGGTTCAGATACTCCAGTAGAACGCGGTCGAAGCCGCGCCCTTGGGCGTAAGCAAGGTCGCTGGTCGTTGCCCGGTAGAGGCGGCCGAACTCCGCGACCTCGTCCGGCGAGAGCGCGCGCACGCCGCGGCGCTCGATGCGCGCAAGGAATGCATCGAGATGCTGCCACGTCTCCGATCGGCGCGTGATGAAAGCGGCTTGCGTCACCGAGCGGGAGTTGGCGAGCGGCCGCCGTCGAACCTCGGTGCTGTGGATCGTACCGTTGAGGTTCGTACGCCCGAGAGCATCGCATTTCGCTACGAACTCGCCGGACTGGGAAGCCGTTTTCTCGCGCTGGTCGTGGATCAAGCGATTCAGTTCGCAACCTTGGGTGCCATATTTGCCGGAATTGTTCTCGCGGCAACACGTTTGCCCAAGCACCTCGCGCTCCACGCAGCCGAGAAGCTTGGCGAAAGTTTCGCCATTGCGTTCATCATTACGGTTGCGTTCGCGGTCCTGTTTGGATACTTCATCCTCTCTGAAGCGGTTTGGAACGGGCAGACTCCCGGCAAGAGGCTCCTCGGCCTTCGCGTTGTGCGGGACGGCGGCTATCCAATCGACTTCGGCGCTTCGCTGATTCGCAACCTCATTCGCGTTGGAGAGGCGCTGGTGGGCTACTATATTCTGGCCGCGATCAGCGCACTGATTTCACCCGAAAATAAGCGGCTCGGCGATCTCGCGGCCGGCACCATCGTCGTCCGAGATGCGGGTTTAGCCGCGCCGCGCTCTTTGGCTGCGCGCGATGAGGAGCCCACGTACGCTTCAACGACCTACCTCGCCGGCGAAGAACGGACCCTGATCAAGCGCTTTCTCGAACGCCGCGACACGCTGGCGCCCGATCGCCGAAAAGCGCTCGCGGCGCACCTTGCAGCGCGCGTCCGGGGGCGGGTGCCGACCGACCTGGCGGGATTGGAGGACGAGCCTCTTTTAGAGCGCCTTTAAAAAGGCGCCACCGATGTCGGATGTCATCCTGAGCTTGGCGAAAGACGTCTTGACATACGAACATATGTTCGATTAGCATGAATCTTCCATGGCGGCGCTAGCACTTTCCGAGGCGGCGGTCCACGCTCGCCGCAAGGCGTTCGAGGCCCTCAAAAGCGAGTTGAGCGCCAAGGCGAGCCTGCCATCCCTGCCCATGGAGGGAACCGTCGCCACCGCTATTCCCGAGCTGGACCGGCTGCTGGCAGGCGGTTTCCCCTCCGGCATCGTTGCCACACTCGAGGGCGCGACCGGGCGATGGAGCGTTGCGGCGGGGCTTGTCTCCGCGATGACTCGCAGAAGCTTGGTCGCAATCCTCGACGACGGGGCGCTCTACCCTCCCGGCCTGGCCGACGCGGGCGCCTGCCTCGAGCGGGTTCTCATCGTTCCCGTCCGCAAAGCACTCGAGGTCGCTCGCGCGGCCGATATTCTACTGCGCTCGCGGATATGCCGGCTGATTCTCATGCCCGCCATCGCTGTGCGCGACTCGATCTGGGCGCGGTTGGCTACGCTCGCGCATCGCAACGGAGTGCTCTTGATCGTCATGGCGACACGCGCCGGCGCCGCCTTGAGCGCGGCAGCGGAACTGCGTCTGCACTGTGCGCTCGAGCGAATCATCATGCGTGGTACGCACGGACTTTGGGGCGGCTTCGCCGGCTTCGAGCTCCGCGTCAATCTGCGCAAGCACAAGCACATTCTCCCCGGACGTCAAGCTCGCGTACGCGTCGGCGAGGTCTCTGATGCTGCTCTGCGTTGACGTTGACTTCCCGGAGCTGTGGGAAGAAATGCTCGATGCTCTCGATGCAGTTTCACCGCTGATTGACGACATTCGCCCCGGCTTGGCCTTTCTCGAAATGCACGGCATCGCCGGCGATGTACGCGCATGGATGATGCAGGCGCGCAGAGTCTTGAACGGCTTTGGATCTGTGCTGCGGCTCGGTGCCGGACCGAATAAAATCGCCGCGCGTGCGGCGGCATATGTCGCCGACGGCAGCATCTGCGAGCCGGGTTCGGAATGCGAGCTGCTCGCGCTGCTTCCCCTGACGCTGCTCGATATCGAAGCCGAGGTCGTCGAACGGCTGGCGTTACTTGGAATCGAGCGGCTCGGCGATCTGGCGGCTTTGCCGCACGGACCGTTCGTGCGCCGCTTCGGCACGGCGGCGGCACGCTGGCACGAACTGGCGCGCGGCATCGATCGCCGGCCCTTCGTCCCACGAAGCCGCGCCGTTGCGATCGAGGCCTCGATCTTCGGCGAAGGTCGCGCCGTCGATGAGGCGCAGGTCTTCTTCGCGCTGCGCATGCTGCTGACACGCGTCAGTGCCGATCTCGAGCGTTGCGGCAAACGCGCCGGCGCGCTGCATCTTGCCCTCGAGTTGGAAGATGCGCAAACCTGCACGTTCGACGTGCCGCTTGCAATGCCGACGGCGCACGAGCGCACGATGTTCGACATGATGCGCGCAAAGCTCGAAGGCGCAACTTTTGAATCGGCAATCGTCGGGTTGCGCGTGCAGGCACGTCAACTCGAGGAAGGAGGAGAGGCTCAAGCGCTGTTCGGCGCCGGCGACTTCGATCCGCAGCGCGTCGCCGTGACGATCGCACGTCTCGAAGCGATGCTTGGCGAAAGCATCGTGCGAGCCACGACGCGGGAAGCACATCTACTCGAAGATCGGTTCGTCTATCAGCCGTTCGTCTGTCAACCTGAGTCGAAGCACCCCGAGTTCGTCGGTCATCCTGAGCGCAGTCGAAGGATCGTTCCTCAGCTGCGTTTACTCGAAGTCCGCGAAATCGCTGTCGAGCTGCGCGCCAGAGAACCAGCGATGGTCGACGGCCAAGCGGTGATGCAATGCGTCGGCCCTTGGCGCATCGCCGAACGCGCCTTCACAATCTCACCCGTCACACGCGACGAATACGATGTCGTACTCGAAGACGGTACCTTCGCCCGCATCTACCGTCAAGGCTCGCACTGGTACATGCGCGGCGTGTATGAATAGCAACAATCGCGGGCTCAGGCGTGGGATCTGGCAACGTGATGCCGAGGAAGCTCGGACCGACGAGCGGAGCCATGGATGGCGAGAGCGAGGAGGCCGTGCAGCAGGAGCGCAGTCAGGATGACGAAGCGACGAGCGGTTCCGAGGCATCACGTTGCCAGATCCCATGCCTGAGCCTACGGGTGACTACGCCGAGCTCCACGCTTGGTCCAACTTTAGTTTTCTGCAAGGCGGATCGCATCCCGAAGAGCTGATCGAGCGCGCGGCCGAGCTTGGATTGTCCGCCATTGCGCTGACCGATCGAGACGGCCTCTACGGTGCGGTGCGCTTCGCGGCGCACGCGCGACAATGCCGGGTCAACGCGATTATCGGCAGCGAGCTGACCTTCGAAGACGGCGCGCATCTCGTGCTGCTCGTCGAGAACGAACGCGGTTACGCGAATCTCTGCCGGTTGATCTCCGCAGCGCAAATGCGAGGGAGCAAAGGCGATGCGCGCTTGCGCATCGAGGATTTAGAGACTTACAACGAGGGACTCATTGCGCTTTCCGGCGGTCTTTACGGTCGCGTCGAGCGCGCGCTCGCGGGGCCCGGCTTTCGAGCGGCCGTAGAAGAAGCGCAACGCCTCGCCTCAATTTTTAGCGGCCGGTTTTATCTCGAGCTCCAACAGCACCTCATCTCACAAGAGACGCAAAACAACTTGCAGCTCGTACGGATCGCCGGGCGCTGTCGCTTGCCGTACGTGGCAACTAATGCGGTCGTCTACGCGACCGGCGACGATGCGCTGGTCGCCGACGTGCTCGCCTGCGTTCGCGACGGCACGACGATCGCACAAGCGCGCGCCGCCAACAAGCTTCGCCCTAACGCCGAGTTCCATCTCAAGCCGCCGGCGGCGATGCGGAGGCTCTTCGCCGAGCATCCGCAAGCGATCGCGGGCACCGTCGAGATCGCGCGGCGTTGTACTTTTAGGCTCGAGCGGCTCGTGGGACAGTTTCCGCTCTTCCCGGTGCCGGAGGGAAGCTCGCCGCAGCGCTATCTGCGCAAGCTCGTCCATGAAGGCGCGGCGCGGCGCTATGCAACGCCGCTGGAGGCTCGCGTCGAGCGGCAGCTCGAGTACGAGCTCGGCCTGATCGCCAAGATGGATTTGGCCGGCTACTTTTTGATCGTCTGGGATATCGTGCGGGAAGCGGCCGAGCTTGGCGTGCTCTGCCAAGGCCGCGGCTCGGCGGCAAACTCGGCGGTCTGCTATGCGCTGGGCATCACCGCAGTCGATCCGATCGCGATGAACCTGCTCTTCGAACGCTTCATGTCGGAAGAGCGCCGTGAAATTCCCGATATCGACATCGATTTCGCCCATCAAGATCGCGAACGCGTCATTCAATACGTCTACGAGCGCTACGGCCGAACGAACGCAGCGATGGTCGCGGAGGTCATCACCTATCGAACGCGCTCGGCTATTCGCGACGTCGGCAAGGCATTGGGATTGACTCTCGAGCAGGTCGATACGATCGCACGCGAGTTCGACGTGCACGAGCAGCTGCCGCAAGAGGCCGGCCCCGAGCTACTCTTTACGCTCTGCCGGCGCATCGCGAACTTTCCGCGCCATTTGGGCATCCACTCCGGCGGCATGCTGATCACGCGCGATCCGCTGGTTGGCGTGGCGCCCGTCGAGTGGGCGACGATGCGCGAGCGCACGGTCGTGCAGTGGGACAAAGACGACCTCCAAGAGTTAGGTTTGATCAAGATCGATCTGCTCGGCTTGGGAATGCTCTCGCTCTTGCGGGAGGCCTTTACGCTCTACCGGCGCTGCCTCGATCGCAACGATGTGTGGCTGGAGCCTGTCCTGAGCGGAGTCGAAGGGCCTTCGGTGCCGCGCGATCTTGCGCTGCACACGATCCCCGCAGACGACGAAAAAACCTATGCCATGATGCAGCGCGCCGATACGATCGGCGTCTTTCAAATCGAATCTCGCGCCCAACAATCGATGCTGCCGCGCCTAAAACCAACGTGCTTTTACGACATCGTCATGCAAGTCGCCATCATTCGTCCCGGACCGATCCAGGGGCAGATGATCCATCCGTTCTTACGCCGGCGTTCGGGCTTGGAGCCGGTGACCTATCCGCATCCCAAGCTCAAAGCGGTACTGGAACGAACGCTCGGTGTGCCGCTCTTTCAAGAGCAGGGCATGCGCTTGGCGATCGAAGCGGCGGGTTTCTCGGGAGGTGAAGCCGACGAACTGCGCCGCGCGATGGGGCACAAGCGCTCGCGCGAGCGTATGGACGCAATGCGCGTGAGGCTGGTTGACGGTATGATTCGCAACGGCATCGATCGTACCGCTGCCGAGCAACTCTTCCATATGCTGGAAGGATTTGCCGATTACGGATTTCCGGAGTCACATGCCGCCAGCTTTGCGCTTTTGGCCTATGCGTCGGCGTACCTCAAATGCCGCGTGCCCGCAGTTTTTGCCGCGGCCATTCTCAACGTACAGCCGATGGGTTTTTACTCGACCGAAGTTTTGGTCAACGACGCGCGGCGCCATGGCGTGGCCATCCGGCCTATCGAAATTAACGCTAGCGAGTATTGGTCGCACGTGCAGAGTGACGGCGCGCTGCGCTTGGGTTTTCATCTCGTGCGCGGGTTGGGTGAAGCACAACGACAGCGGCTGGAGAACGCCGTCGCCCAAGGGCCGTTCGCCGGCATGCTCGACTTCGCGCAGCGTACGCGGCTCGAGCGCGAAGCATTGGAGAATCTGGCGATTGCCGGCGCGTTCTTTCCGTGGCACGCATCGCGTCGCGAGGCGATGTGGGCCTTGCGCGGCCTGGACGAACGCGAAGCCCGCGGCGAGCTCGGCGCGCTGATGGACGTCGACGAACCGCCGGTACGATTCAAACCGCTGGCGCACCGCAGACTCGCCGCCTTCGATCTCTGGTCGACGGGCGTCACGCCCGCCGGTCAGGTGATGGAACATTTCCGCGAGATGCTTGCGGCGCAGTGGGTCGTCGCGGCCGCGCAACTGCCGGCACTGGCTGCCAACGCACGCTGTCGTGTCGGCGGCCTCGTCATCACGCGCCAGCGGCCCGGCACTGCCAAAGGCTTCGTTTTTCTCACGCTCGAAGACGAGACCGGCGTCGTCAACGTGATCGTGCGCCCGAAGGTCTACGATACGTTTCGCCGTCCGATACGCACCTCGTCAACCCTCATCGTCGAAGGCAGACTGCAGAAGGAAAGCGGCTGCATTGACGTTCTGGCAGAAAAGGTCTGGAGCTTCGACGACGGCGGCGTCACAAAGTCCCTTTCCATCCACAGCTTTCAGTAAGCATGAGCCTTACTTCCAAATTCCCGTCAGCAACGGGGCCTTGCACTCTTTGGCGATGCAGGCGACGCCGAGTATCTTTTCGACCGTTCGAAGCACGGCGTAATGATCGACGTTCTGCGTGTCGTTGACGCCGGCGCGAATCATCGGTCCGACGAGCACCGTGGGAATGTGATTCTTGCCGCTGTTGTCGGGGGCGGCTTCATCCCACGTGAGGATCAGTAGCCCGTCGTGCTCCGTATCCCACGCGATTATCGGCGGTAGATTCTTCGAAAGCCATTTGTCGCCGATTCTCACGGCGCAGTTATGCGTATCGTGGCACAGGTTGGGAGTGATCCAGACAAAGGTCGCGACTGTGGGCGGAAAACCGTGGTAGACGAGATTATCCGAAGAGGGAACGTTTTTGAACTCGACCCACGCGTTGTGATTGCGATCGTAGAGGCCGTGGTAGCAGCCTTTGTACCCATCGTGCGGCATTGACTCGGAGTAGCCGGTAAATGTCTTGCCTGCCGCGATTAGTTCGGAAGCGACGTCGGCCGCTTTGAATGAGACCGGGCAGGGATCGCCGTGGATGCCTTGCGTCGAGCCGGAAAAAAGCGCCAAGTAGTTCGGCTCGCTCGGATGGCCGATGGCGTGGCTGTTTTGCAAAAGAACGCCCTGCGGCACGAGTGTCTTGTTAAAGTACGGCGCCTGCGGACTGCCGGCTACCCGATTGTAGTCCTTGTTTTCCATTAGCACTATCGTAACTTGAGACCCGTGCGGCCCAACCAGGGGTACCAAACCGGTCGGGACAACTGCGGCGACGGATGCGGCGTTGCCGCCGCATCCTGCAAGCGCGCCTGCGAACACTGCGGTCGCAAGGGCGATGCAAGGACGGGGTTCCCACCGCGGTACGAAGGTGTGAAGTGCTGAATGCAGATTCATGTTCGCGCCTTTCCTGGAAGAAACGCGCTATTAACTTCGAGGCGCATTAAGGGCTTCCTCGACTTCGAAACGAAAGCGGTAGCAATGCGTAAAGTCAACACCAACGAACTCGAGCCGCTGACGTGGTCGTCGCCGAAAGGAACGTTTGCAGGCGAAGGCGTTCAAATATCGGAAGGGCTGGGCCGCAAACGCGACTCGACCGATCTCCTCGAACGCCATCCCTTCGACGTCGAAATTCTGCGTATCCCGCCAGGCAAAGCGCCTTACCCCTATCATTCGCACAGCGCGCAATGGGAGTTCTATCACGTCATCTCGGGCAGCGGCAGCGTGCGGCACCAGGACGGCGTAACGCCTGTCGTCGCGGGCGACGCCTGCCTCTTTCTTCCGGGTGAACCGCATCAGTTTGTCAACGACGGCTCGGAGATTCTCGTGATGTACGTAATTGCAGATAATCCGATCGGCGAATCGTGGTTCTATCCCGACAGCGGCAAATGGGGCGTGCAGTCGCCGAAGCGGCGCCTCATGCGCTCGGATGACCTGGAGTATTTCGACGGCGAGGAATGAAGGCGCACGCAAGAGCGGCGGCCCGCGCTCCTGCTTTAAGCAAAACGGAGCGCCCAAAGCAGGTTTTGAAACGAAGAAACAAGCCGAGCGAGCGATTCCCCGCACGAGCACCGGATTGAAGCCGTACCGCTGCGAGAAACACGGCTGGCATCTCGGTCATTGACGAAGGCTCTTCTTGGACCAGGAGAAACACCCCGAAGATGCCGCGCCGCACTCCTGGGCCTCTCGTTCTTACATTTGCTCGTCCAATACGCGGGCCTGGCGACGGCCTTTAGGATTTTCCAAGATCGCGTCGACGCGCTGCACTATCTCTCCGAATGCGCCGGTATGTGATGGGTGCCTCGGAGTTGCGTCTCCGCAGGCCCGCGCGGGCACGCTCCGTCGCGTCAATCCGGCGTGCGTTACGGGCGTTTTTAGAGGCGCTTGCGTTTGACGGTTCCGCTCTCGACGATATCACGACGGCGGCCGGAGAGGCCTTGGCAAACGCCGCCGAGCACGCTACGCACAAGACACGACGCGCCGCAACCGAGACGTCGAGTTGCTCGCCCGTTTCGAGCGCGGGGAGCTGCGCGTAGAGGTCTCGGACGGCGGCTCCTTTATCGAGCGTTCGCCCTTGCCGGGACGCGGCTTCGGTTTGCGCATCATTCGCGCAATCGCCTATCAGATCCAAATCGAGACGTCGCGCGGCACGTGCGTCCGGATGCTCTTTCCTGGTCCGCTCCGAAAAGTTGACGCACGTCATCAGTATTAGCGAATAAAGCCCGGGAGTTTTGTCGCAACGCGTCGTAATCGTTCTTTAATCTCGGACTTAGATTAGGAGGAGCGGATGCGGTGTGTCCAAACGGCGATTCGGATATTATCGGTCGCCGTTTTCGCGCTATCATTTTCTGCTTGCAACGGCAACGGCGGGGTTTCGTCGGTGCCGCAAGCAGCACAGAGCTTCGTTGGCGGCGTGCAACGCCACGCCTCGAGCAGCAAAATTCAGCATATCGTCATTATCGTCCAGGAGAACCGCAGCTTCAACGATCTGTTCTACGGATTTCCGGGTGCCAAGACCGTCAAGTACGGATACAATACAAGCGGGGAGAAGATCACCCTTCAGCCGATTGGGCTGGAAACCAATTGGGATATCGAACACCAGTTGGGCGGGTTTTTAGCAGCTTGCAACGGCACGGGCAGCTATCCAGGCACCGACTGTCAAATGGACGGTTTCGACAACGAGGGCTGGGGGTGCGGTTCGTGCCCGAACGCACCGTATAGCTACGTGCCGCACAGTGAAACGAAGCCATACTTCTACATGGGCAAGCACTACGTTCTGGCCGACCAGATGTACGCCTCAAACCTCGATGCCAGCAGCTTTATCTCGCATCAGTACATCATTGCGGGTCAAGCCAGCTCCGCGGTCAACTACCCTAACGGTGACTGGGGATGCGAAGGCGGCCCGAGCGAGACCATCTCCACGATTACGCAAGAGCGTCAGTACGGCAGCAACATTCCGATGTGCTTTAACAATAATACCCTGGGCGCCGAAATGGATACTGCAGGCCTCCCCTGGGCCTACTATGCGTCGTCGGTCTACGGCGACGGCGGCATTTGGAGTGCCTACCAGAACATCGCGCCAATCTACAACGGTCCCGACTGGAGCAAAGACGTCATCAGTCCGCAGACCAATTTCTTCAGCGACGTTTCGAACGGCAACCTTCGCAGTTTGAGTTGGATCACGCCGACCTGCGCAAACTCCGATCATGCCGGCTGCGGCGCCAAGACCGGCCCCGCCTGGGTTGCTTCGCTCGTCAACGCGATTGGAGAGTCGAAGTATTGGGATAACACCGCGATCTTCATCTTCTGGGACGACTACGGCGGCTGGTACGATCCCGAGCCGCCCGCAATGCTGGATTACGACGGCCTCGGGATGCGCATTCCGATGCTGATCGTTTCCGCGTACGCAAAGAAGGGTCACGTCTCGCATACACACTACGAGCACGGCAGCATCTTGAAGTTTGTGGAGGAGACTTTCGGGTTGCCGGCGCTAGCGGCAAGCGATACGCGCGCAACCGCGCCCGACGACGCCTTCGATTTCAAGAAGCCGCCGAGAAAGTTCGAGACAATTCCCTCTGAATTCGGCATTAACTACTTCATGCGTCAGGCGCCCGACCATCGCAACCCGGACCCTGGATAACGAACACGCTTCGGCTTCGCATCGTTATCCAATGCGCGGCCGCAGCCGTCGCGCTTCTCCTGTGCGCCTGCGGCGGCGGAGGGGTTTCGTCTGTCACGCCGCCCGCCGACAGCCTCGCGAGTATCCGGCGCAACGCCTCGAGCAGCAAGATCAAGCATATCGTCATCATCGTTCAAGAGAATCGCAGCTTCAACGATTTGTTCTACGGATTTCCGGGCGCACGAACGCAGTCGTACGGTTACGACACCAAGGGTGACAAGATCGCGCTCCAACCGATCGGCCTCGAAACGAACTGGGATATCGAACACGACTTGAACGGGTTCCTCGCGGCCTGCAACGGCAGGGGCAGTTATCCGGGAACCGATTGCCGGATGAACGGCTTCGACAGCGAGTACTGGGGCTGCGGTAAGTACAGCTACCCGTCGTGCCCCAACTCCAACCCACCATATAGCTACGTGCCTCACTCCGAGACCAGGCCGTACTTTTACATGGGCATGCACTACGTTCTAGCCGACGAGATGTACGCCTCAAACCTCGATGCCAGCAGCTTCATCTCGCATCAGTACATCGTCGCCGGTCAAGCCAGCTCCGCCGTCAATTTCCCTCTATCTGCGTGGGGTTGTCCGGGCGGCTCTACCGATTACATCTACACGATTACGAAAGAGCGTCAGTACGGCGGCGAGATTCCAATGTGCTTTAAGAATAATACTCTGGGAGCCGAAATGGATACCGCAGGCCTTTCATGGGCCTACTACGCGTCGACGGTCTATGGCGACGGCGGCATCTGGAGCGCCTACCAGAACATCGAGCCCATCTACGATGGTCCCGACTGGAGCAAGGACGTCATCAGCCCGCAAACCACTTTCTTGCGCGACGTTTCAAACGGCAAGCTCCGGTCGCTGAGCTGGATCACGCCGACGTTCGAAAACTCGGACCACGCCGGCTCCGGAGCCAAGACCGGCCCCGCCTGGGTTGCCTCGCTCGTCAACGCGATTGGAAAATCGAAGTATTGGGATAACACCGCGATTTTCATCTTCTGGGACGACTACGGTGGCTGGTACGATCCGGCTGCACCCAAGAAGCTGGACTACGATGGGCTCGGGCTGCGCATTCCGATGCTGATCGTCTCGGCGTACGCGAAGAGCGGTCATGTCTCGCATACCCACTACGAGCACGGCAGCATCTTGAAGTTTGTCGAGGAGACTTTCGGACTGCCCGCGCTAGCGGCGAGCGATAAGCGCGCGACGGCCCCTGACGACGCCTTCGATTTCAATAAGCCGCCGAGAACGTTCGAGACGGTTCCCTCGCGATACGGCATTGACTACTTCATGCATCAGCCGTCCGATCACCGCAACCCGGACCCCGGATAAGGAGAAAACTATGCGTCACATTTCAACCGTGCGTGCGCGAGTGCCGATTTTGGCCGTCGCGCTCTTCCTCTCGGCCTGCAGTGGCGGAGGGGTTTCGTCTGTTACGCCGGCCGCCGACAGCCTCGCGAGTATCCATCGCCACGCGTCGAGCAGCAAAATTCAACATATCGTCATTATCGTTCAGGAGAACCGCAGCTTCAACAATCTCTTCTACGGATTTCCAGGGGCCAAGACCGTCAAATACGGATACAACACCAACGGTGACAAGATCACTTTGCAGCCGATCGGCCTCGAGACGACGTGGGATATCGTGCACGACTATTACGACTTTCTCCAATCCTGCAACGGCACCGGCAGCTATCCCGGCACCGACTGCCAAATGAACGGTTTTGACGGCGAATACTGGGGTTGCGGCGGCTCGTGCCCCAACGCCAACCCTCCGTACAGCTACGTGCCGCACAGCGAAACCAAGCCATACTTTTTCATGGGCAAGCACTACGTTCTGGCCGACCAGATGTACGCGTCGAACGTGGATGCCAGCAGCTTCATCTCGCATCAGTACATCATCGCCGCTCAAGCCAGCTCGGCGGTCAACTACCCTTCATCTTGGTGGGGATGCCCGGGCGTCTCCAGCGGCGATTACATCGGAACGCTTAACTCGGAGCGCCAGTACGGCAGCACGATCCCGATGTGCTTTAACAATAATACTCTGGGCGACGAGATGGACACGGCGGGCCTTTCGTGGGCCTACTATGCATCGACGTACTACGGAGATGGCGGCATCTGGAGCGCCTACCAAAACATCAACCACATCTACAACGGTCCAGACTGGAGCAAAGACGTCATCTCGCCTCAAACCAACTTCTTCAGCGACGTTTCGAACGGCAAGCTTCGCGCCCTGAGCTGGATCACGCCGACCTGTGAAAACTCCGATCATGCCGGCTGCGGCAGCAATACCGGGCCCGCGTGGGTGGCCTCGCTCGTCAATGCGATCGGACAGTCGCAGTATTGGGACAACACTGCGATCTTCATTTTCTGGGATGATTACGGCGGTTGGTACGACCCCGAGCCGCCCGCAATGCTGGACTACGATGGCCTCGGGATGCGCATTCCGATGCTGATCGTTTCGGCCTACGCGAAGAAGGGTCATGTATCGCACACGCACTACGAGCACGGCAGCATCTTGAAGTTTGTCGAGGAGACTTTCGGGTTGCCGGCGCTGGCGGCCAGCGATACGCGCGCGACCGCGCCTGACGACGCCTTCAATTTCAATAAGCCGCCGAGAAAGTTCGAGATGGTTCCGTCGGTCTACAACATCAACTACTTCATGCATCAGCCGCCGGACCATCGTCCTCCGGACAGCGACTAAGGAAAACGACGATGCGTAGCGCCCGAATGACCACTGTGCTCTTACCGGGCGCAGCGGTCGCGCTACTTTTCTGTGCCTGCAATGGCAGCCAGCTCTCGTCGGTTCCGCCGGCCGTCCGAACTCTGGCAGGTGCGCAGCGCCACGGCTCGAGCGGCAAGATTCGGCACATCGTCATCATCGTTCAGGAGAACCGCAGCTTCAACAATCTGTTCTACGGATTTCCGGGTGCCAAGACCGTTAAGTACGGCTACGACACGAAGGGTGACAAGATCGCCCTCCAGCCGATCGGCCTGGAGACGACCTGGGATATCGTACACGACTATTCCGATTACCTCGTGTCTTGTAACGGCACCGGAAGCTATCCGGGGACCGACTGCCGGATGAACGGTTTTGACAAACAATACTGGGGCTGCGGTCACGGCAGCGGCCAGCCGCCATGCCCCAACGCCAATCCTCCGTACAGCTATGTGCCGCATGCCGAAACGAAGCCGTACTTTTACATGGGCAAGCACTACGTTCTGGCCGACCAGATGTACGCCTCGAACGTTGATGCCAGCAGCTTTATCTCGCACCAGTACATTATCGCGGGTCAAGCGAGTTCCGCGGTTAACTATCCTTCGTCGTGGTGGGGCTGCGAAGGAGATTACAGCAACTTTATCTCGACGCTAACTGCGGAGCGCCAGTACGGCAGCGCCATCCCGATGTGCTGGAAGAACCAAACTCTGGGCGACGAGATGGATAAGAGCGGCCTTTCGTGGGCTTACTATGCGTCGACGATCTATGGGGACGGCGGCATCTGGAGTGCCTACCAG
>Ga0182024_10008847_pt1 | contig 21045 bp, 14 predicted proteins | sample P32metaG_FD_120480 | JGI IMG/M metagenome (GOLD analysis project Ga0182024, IMG submission 120480) | Permafrost microbial communities from Stordalen Mire, Sweden - P3-2 metaG (Illumina Assembly) | ecosystem: Environmental > Terrestrial > Soil > Wetlands > Permafrost | place: Sweden: Stordalen...
CAACGTAATCGATACCATCAATCACGCAAAGTCAGTAAACTTCGACCTCAGCGCGCAGGGGCAGGTGGACCTGGCCAAGAGCGGCGTCTCGGGCAAGATCATCACCGCGATGAAGACGCGCGCGCGTAGTGCCACGACTCATCACCCTGCTTCAAGTTCTGGTAAAAGCGCTGGCTAGGCCGATTTCACGGCGCTAAGATCGTCACTATACGGGCCCCTCGATTTGATTCTGCAGTGCAGTGGTTGGAGTCGACTCCATTCTTCGAGTGTGCTGTATGTCCAAGGTGAGATTCAGAATCCTGCTCGTTCTTCTGCTTGAAGTTGCGGCGTTTCACGTCGTGGCGGCGCACGCCCAGAGCTTCGGAAGCGCATTCCAGCGCAAGAAGATTGTGCTCGTGCGCAAGCTTCCGCCGACCGGCCACATCGACGGCTCGAGCTTCATGGTCAAGGTGTCGGGAACTGGCATTCCCGGCGATGTAGTCCCGGCGTTGCAAGCCACCATCGAAAGCCTCATCATCAGTAACGATTCACGGCTGCATTCGGTGACCGATCATCCTGATGCGCTGATTAGCTGCCAGGTTACGACCTACTCCCAGCAGCAGCAGAACGAGACTCAGGCTGGAGTCAGCTTCGGCAAGAAGCCAGCGCCATCGCAGACGTTTACCCATGTCCAGGGGCTGATGACGGTTACCTTCAATGCGCAGGACATCCGTTCCAGCAAGTCGATTGCGGCTGGCCCCGTCACCGCGAAGTTCGACCAGATGTACCCGGTCCCGTCGGCTCAACCGGCCAAGGCGAACAGCATTTCCGGGATGGCCGGCATCCTCTCCCACCTGCCGACGAAGCCGGCGCCGGGAGGAGAAGAGGCGGACAAACCGCCCACCCCGGTGGAACTGCGCGACATGCTGGTTAAGAACACCTCCTACCAGATCGCATCCCACCTGGTGAATACCTCCGAACAGGTTCCGGTGAATCTTGCAGTTGGCGGAGGGCTGGACGACGCGGACAAACTGATGGAGCAGACGCTCTGGACGCGCGCTCTGGAAGGGCTTGAGACCATGACCCCCTTCCCGCAACCGGGGGCGGACGCCTATCGCCTCTATGACCTCGGCGTGGTCAACGAGGCGCTCGGGTACCAGGCGGAGGATGTCACCCAGGCCCGCAAGTATCTGCAGGAGGCCTCCATCGACTATGGCAAGGCGATCGACGCCAAGCCCGAGGAGAAGAATTTCCTGCAGCCGCAGACCCGTATCGACACAGCACTCGCCCACTATAAGACGCTGGGTGACGAGGCGGTCGCCAGCCAGCAGAAGGCGAGTGCGCCTCCCGCCGCGGATGTGCTGACCAACGCGGATGTGATCGCCATGGTCGCGGCCAGGCTGGACCAGGGCAACATCATCGATACCATCAAGACCTCCAGCGCGGTGAACTTCGACCTCAGCGCAAAGGGCCAGATCGATCTCGCAAAGGGCAACGTGAACGGGCAGATTATCGCGGCCATGAAACAGAAGGCGCGAGGACGCTAAGCGCAAGTTCTTGCGTTCGTTGTGTGGTACGACAGAGTGTTTCGAATGAGCATGAAAGCTTTACCGGCAATCCGGCGTCTGGCGGCGATCGCGCTCATCGCGGCGCTCGCCTGCTTCTTCGTCGTCCCGGCTGCGAAGGCGCAGGGACGGTGCGGCGCCGGCGTGGACCTGGTGGTGCAGGCGCTCGAGAAGATGCGCGCCGACTCCAGCAACGATGAGCTGGGAGACGCCGATCAGCTGCTTAAGCGCGCCGCCGAACTCTGCGGGGAACTCGGCGATGCGTGGTACTACCGCTCGCTGGTAGAGCGCAAGCTGGGACACGCACAGCTTGCCGACTTCGCCATGCGCCAGGCGCAGAGGTTTCCGTCCGACGCCAGTTCGGAGCAACTGAATCCGTTTGTACTCGCCACGCCCGTTCTGCAGGCCAGCTCGCGCGCGGTGACGGGTCCGGCTGCGGCCGCCCCGGGAGCCAACTCCGGACCTCCTGGGCAGCGCTGGGCGCTGATCATCGGCATCGGCACGTTCGCGGATCCCAACATCCTGCCCCTGAGGTATACGACCAGCGATGCGCGGAGCTTCCAAGCCGCGTTGCTCGACCCGAAGATCGGAAACTTCCAGTCCGACCATGTGCATACCCTGCTCGACGATCAGGCGACGACGGTAAACATCAAGATGCAGTTGAACTGGCTGGCGCGCAGCGCAGGCCCCACCGATGTCGTGGTGGTCTACGTGGCGACACACGGGTCGGCCCGCGACCTGGATACGGTGGGTGTCAGCTATATCGTTACCCACGACACCGAGATTGGCCCGCACATCGATCCAGACAGCCTCTACGCGACGGCGCTTCCCATGGTGGACATCGCCAATGCAATCGCCACCCGCGTCAAGGCGCAGCGCGCCGCCGTCTTCCTCGACACCTGCTACAGCGGCAACGCCGCGGTGAAAGACACCAGCCTGATCGCCCCGGGCATCAAGAATGCCTCGCCCTCCGCAAAGATGCTTGACCACATCAAGCAGGGCACCGGGCGGATGGTCTTTGCGGCCAGCGGCACCGAGCAGGAGTCGCTCGAAAGCGACTCGCTGCAGCACGGATTCTTCACCTACTACCTGGTGCAGGCGCTGCAGCAGGAGGGCGGATCGGCGCCGCTCTCGAAGATCTTCGACTACACGCAGCAGCATGTCAGCCAACGCGTCGCCACCGAATTCAAGCAATACAATCTGCAGCAGAATCCGGTGATGAGCCGCAGCGAGGACTCCACTGACTTCTCGCTCGGCCCACCGCCCGGCGCGCCCGCTGCTGGAGGCTTATGAACTCCAGTCCAGGCCGATCCGGCGTCCTCTGCCGCGTCGTAAACTTGGATTGCAGTCTTGCGGAGTCCTGCAGCGATGAGCAGCAAAGAGACAAACACCAGCCGCCGCAGCTTCCTCACCAAAGCTGCCGGCGCGGCGCTGGCTACCGCGCTTCCGGCCGCCACGCAGCAACCTGCAACCGCCGGCAAGGCCGCCTCAACCACCGCGAAGCGCAAGCGTCCCCTCAACGTTGTCTTCTTCATGTCCGACGACATGCGCGCCGAACTCGCCTGCTACAACAGCCGCTTCAACGTGCATAGCCCCAACATCGACGCCCTCGGAGCGCATGGCGTCCGCTTCGACCGCGGTTACTGCCAGTTTCCGCTCTGCAATCCGTCGCGCTCGTCGCTCTTCACCGGTCACCTGCCGCGCGAGACCAACGTCCTCGGCAACTCTGCCGCCGTGGTCAAGCAACATCCCGAGTGGATCACCCTGCCGCACCTCTTCCGCCAGAATGGCTACACTACGCTGCGCAGCGGCAAGCTCTTCCACGCCGGCCTCGACGACCCCGCCGCCTGGACCGACTTTTACGGCGACGTCGAGTCGATGCATCCCACGACCATCGGAACGAAGATGGAGATTCCCCCGGCGCGCATCCCCATGCCCGACGGCTCGCTGCCTCCGCTGCCCACCAACGCAAAGGCCGAGCACTCCGACGAGATTCTCGTGCTCGAAGGCAACGGCGAAGGCGCGGGCGACTACATGGTCGCGGACCTCGCCATCAAGTTCCTCAACCAGGTCGCCGCCGACCCCGATAAGCCTTTCTTCGTCGGCTGCGGATTCTCCAAGCCGCACTCGCCGCCGCAGGCTCCGCAGCGCTTCTTCGACATGTACGACCCCGGCAAGATTCAGCTTCCGCCCGATTTCGCCGCGTGGCCCACCGTGCCGCCAGGCTGGCCCAAAGCCGCCATTCGCCCGCACAACGCCGACCTCTTCATCGGCCGCGGCGCATCGGAGTCCGAAGCGAGGCAGGTCATCCGCGCCTACCTCTCGTCCATCTCCTGGGCCGACTGGAATCTCGGCCGCGTCGTCGCCGAACTCGAACGCCTCAAGCTGCGCGACTCGACCGTCATCGTCTTCGTCGCCGACCACGGCTACCAGCTTGGCGAAAATGGAAAGTGGTCGAAGGCCGGCTCGCTCTTCGAAGGCAGCACGCGCGTCCCGCTCATCATCGACATGCCGGGCGCAAAAGGAAACGGCCACGCCTGTACTCGCACCGTGCAGTCCATCGACATCTACCGCACGCTTTGCGAACTCGCAGGGCTCGAAGTTCCAGCGGGCGTCGAAGGCACCAGCCTCGTGCCTCTTCTGCACGATCCCCGCGGCCCGTGGGAGCAGCCCGCCTACAGCATCTGGAGCGAAGACGGCCACACCATTCACGGCACCGCCATCCGCACCGAGCAGTGGCGCTACGCCGAGTACGGCCCCAACGCCGCCAACGGCGCGCTGCTCTTCGACGTCCACGCCGACCCCATGGAACTCCACAACCTCGCCGACGACCCAAAACACACAGCCACCCGCACAGAGTTGTCCAAGCTCGTCAACGCCTACAGCTACCCAGCCTGACCTCCGCTCGACCCAGATCGCGTCGAGCAGTCATTCGCATCTGCATTCGCGCCACCAGCCCCAATCAAATCATCTCCAATACCAACATGTTCCAGTCCATGAAGCCCTTATGGCTCAGGGCTGCGCCTGTGTCCGGGTGGTAATACTCATTGAGAGAACCGTTCAGCTTCAGATCTGAAGCCAATAGCGCAATCGTTCTATCCGCTAAGGTACTGGCTTCCTTCTGAAAGCCGTATCGCTGGAGCCCTTTCCATGCAAAATAGTTCACGATGATCCACACCGGCCCCAGCCAGTTGCTGGGATTGGAGCTGAAGGCAAGCGAGTACATCGACTCCCGCGACGAAAGGGAACGAACGCCCCAGCGGGCACACAGCCGGTCATCGGCGACGTAGTTGACCCTCACCAGATCGTTGGCCTGCGCCTGCGAGGCGATGCCGCACCACAGCGGCAGGAATCCCGTGAACATCTGAATCCTCATGGGCAGGCTCTTCCACGACATGTCCATCCCGCGCTTTACCGTAGGAATCAGTTCAGCCCTGCGGTCGACACACTGCACATCGGCCGAATAGTAGTAGCTGTCTCTCGGATCCCAACAGTACTTCTGGATTCCCTGCGCTACAGCCTCGGCCTGCGCGGAGAGACGTACGTGGTCCTTCGGACGTCCCAGCCGCCATGCAAGTTCAGCCGATGCCCGCAGGTCTTCATGGTAGAGACAATTCAGAAGAAGGTTGGCCGACGAGAAGAAGGGCCGGCCAAAGGTAGTCGGGTCGTTGTCGTCGCCAATCGCCACATCGTCTCCCCATACCAGCAGTCCAATCGATGATGTGTTGTGCGCTGTCCAGGCGTCATAGAAGCGCAGAATGGTGTCGAAGTGCGGCGCCAGCCAGCCAACATCTTCGCGCTGATCGGCGGCCAGCAGCCCGAGTTGCCCGAACACGGGCTTGGCCTGATTTCTTGATGCAGCGCCGCTCCCCAGAAGCCGAAACGGGTCTGGATCGGTTGTGCTCATCATGATTGGGATTCGTCCATCGGCAGAAGCATGTTCGAGAAAATTTAACAGGCTGCCGGAGACATGCTCGCAGAGCTTCTGCTTCAACGACTCATCCTGCTGCATCGCGGCAAGACGAAAAAGTCCCTGGCTCGTCCAAAGCGTGTCCCAGTCCCAAAGTTGGGTTGAGTACTGTTTGCCAGGCAGGCTGGGCGACACGCTGGGTTGCTTCAAGATCCCGTCGGGAGCACGGAGCAGCCGGGGCGCATTCGCCGCGAAGTAACTGAGCAGCGCATCCGCGTCTCGCCTGCGCTCCTCGCCGGAGAGCGCTGCCGCGCCTTCCGCGACGGAGGGTTGGGGCCGTTCGGCGAAAGCTGTAAGCATCGAGGCAGCACTGGAGGCGGCCAACCCAGCTAATGCATCACGTCTGGAAATAAGCGTCATTTTATCGTTCGTCCTTTTGAGGGGCTGTTGAAAATAAGAGGTTGCTGAAAAGGCCGTCTTCGTTAAGGGCACGGATTTATCCGTGCCGCAAAAGCCGCAGAATCTGAGCGGCTTCAGCCGCTGAGGTCACTGTACGCGGGAACCGACCACTTATTCAGCACCCTTTTGACCCCATGCTTCTTCCGCTGTTTCCGCCGCCATTGACACCCCGCTTATAATAGATACATAGGTCGAAGTCGCGGACAGGTGGATTTGTATGTACCAGTTAGTTATGAGCAAGAAAGAGATTCCCCCAGCGCAACTCCTTTATTTACTGGATTTTGCAAGTTAGATACCGGGGGGGAGGGGGGGCCATGGACGAAAAAATACCGCGCGTCAACGTCGGAGTTTGCGGCGGAGTCGCCGCTTACAAGGCCGCTGAACTCGTCCGTCTCCTGCAGCAAAACAAAATCGACGTCCACGTCGTCATGACCCGGGCTGCGCAGGAGTTTGTCCGCCCGCTCACGTTCTCCTCGCTCACCGGACACAAAGTGATCACCAGCATGTGGGAAGGCGATGCGCCCACAGGTCTCGACGATCAGAATCAGATCGAGCACATCTCCAGTGCGCAGTCCGCCGATGCTGTCGTCATCGCTCCGGCCACCGCGCACGTGCTGGCCAAGATGGCGCACGGCCTCGCCGACGACTTTCTGTCGACCATGCTCCTCGTCACCACCGCGCCGGTCATCGTCGCGCCGGCGATGAACGTGAATATGTGGAACCATCCGGCTACTCGCGCCAACGTCGCCCTGCTGCGCGAGCGCGGTGTTATTTTTGTAGATCCCGATAGCGGCTATCTCGCCTGCGGAATGACTGGCTCGGGACGCCTCGCCAGCGTCGAAAACATCGCCGAAGCCGTTCTCGCAGCGCTCGCCGCCGCGAAGCCCGCGCCTGCACAAGACCTCGCCGGCGAAACCATTCTCGTCACCGCCGGCGGCACGCGCGAGGCGATCGACCCAGTCCGCTTTCTCGGCAACCGCTCCAGCGGCAAGATGGGCTACGCGATCGCCGAGGCCGCGAAACGGCGCGGCGCGCAGGTCATTCTCGTCTCGGCGCCTACTTCGCTCTCGCCTCCCGCGGACTGCGCTTTTGTGCCCGTCACCTCTGCCGAAGAGATGCGCGTTGCGGTGATGGAGCATCTGCCCGCCGCGACGGTCGTCATCGGAGCTGCCGCGGTCGCCGACTTCCGCATGCCCGCAATCGCTCCCGGCAAGCTGCGCCGCGAAGGCTCGCTGCACCTCGACCTTGAGCCCACCGAAGACATTCTGCGCGCGGTCGCTGAGGCGCATCGTCCCGGCACGCTGGTGATCGCCTTCGCCGCCGAGATGGACGCCGACGTCAGCCGCGCACGTAAAAAGCTGCAAGCCAAAGGCGCCGATGCGATTGTGCTGAACGACGTCTCGCGCCCCGAAATTGGCTTCGACTCCGACCGCAACGCCGCGACTTTCGTCACGGCCGACGCAGCCATCGAAATCCCCGAGATGCCGAAGCGCGAGGTGGCCGACCGAATTCTGGACCAGGTCGCAGCGCTGCGTGCCGCCGTGCTCAGCCCAGGGTCGGCATAGTGGTGTCGACGCCGGCGCGGATGCCTGTCGGCCAGCGTGCGGTGATGGTCTTCAGGCGCGTGTAGAAGCGAACGCTTTCCGGCCCGTAGATGGCGTGGTCGCCGAACAGCGAGCGCTTCCACCCGCCGAACGAGTGGAACGCCATCGGCACCGGAATGGGCACGTTGATTCCAACCATGCCTGCCTGCACGGAGTTTGCAAAAGCGCGCGCGGTGTCGCCGTCGCGGGTGAAGATCGACGTGCCGTTGCCGTATTCGTGCTGGTTGGTGAGTTCGAGCGCGGTCTGGAAGTTGTTGACGCGGACGACGCCGAGCACAGGTCCGAAGATCTCTTCCTTGTAGATCTTCATCTCGGGCTTGACGTGGTCGAACAAACACGCGCCGAGGAAGAAACCGTCGCCTGCCGGCAATTGGTCCTCGCGGCCGTCGACGATGAGTTCCGCGCCTTCGATCTGGCCGTGCGCGAGATAGCCTTTGACGCGGTCGCGATGCAGGCCGGTGACGAGCGGACCGAGTTCGGCGTTGGCTTCAGTTCCCGGCGCAATGGTGAGCGCGGCGATGCGCGGCTTGAGCTTGGCGATGAGGTCGTCGGCGGTCTTGTTTCCGACGACCATGGCAACGGAGATGGCCATGCAACGCTCGCCGGCGGAACCGTACGCCGCTCCGACCAGTGCGTCGGCGGCCTGGTCGAGATCGGCGTCGGGCATGACGATCATGTGGTTCTTGGCTCCGCCGAGCGCCTGGACGCGTTTGCCGTGCGACGTGCCCTTGCTGTAGACGTACTCGGCGATTGCCGTGGAGCCGACAAAGCTGACGGCCGCGATTCCGGGATGCTCGAGGATGCCGTCGACGGCCTCCTTGTCGCCGTGGACGACGCTGAAGACGCCGTCGGGAAGACCAGACTGCTTGAGCAGTTCGGCGATCAGGATAGACGCGCTGGGATCGCGTTCAGAGGGCTTGAGGATGAAGCAGTTGCCGCAGGCCAGCGCGAGCGGAGCCATCCAGAGCGGAACCATGGCCGGGAAGTTGAACGGCGTAATTCCGGCGACGACGCCGAGCGGCTGGCGCATGGACCACGAGTCGATGCCGGTGCCGACCTGCTCGGTGAACTCGCCTTTGAGGAGTTGCGGAATGCCGGTGGCGAACTCGATATTCTCGAGACCGCGGGTGACTTCGCCCTTGGCGTCCGACAGGACTTTGCCGTGCTCGGAGGTGATGATGCGGGCGAAGTCGTCCATGCGCTGCTCGAAGATCTCGCGGAAGCGGAACATGACGCGGGCGCGGCGCAACGGCGGCTGCGCGGACCACTCGGGAAACGCGGCCTGCGCGGCGGCGACGGCGGCATCGAGTTCGGCGCGATTGGCCAGCGGAACGAGCGCCTGCACCTTGCCGGTCGCGGGGTTGAAGACGTTGGAGGTGCGGCCGGAGGCTCCGGGGATGGCTTTGCCGGCGATCCAGTGAGAGATTGTGCGCGGGGCGCTGGTGGCTGCGGATTCGATGTTGGGAAGCACGGCTGTGGACATGGGCTGAAACCTCGATGGTGATGCACTAGATTAGTCCATCTGCGGACTGCTGGAACAGCGGTGCGGATGGAAATCTATTGGCCGAAACCCTGGGTACCCCCACCCCCCCCTCCCGTATGATCTTGGCGAGAAAGTCTCTGGATTCATGCGCTTACGGGGCGTAGGCATCTCCAAGATACTCATTCCGTTGCACTTACTTCTAAGATCGTCTTTCTATTGGACTTATGGCCAGCGCATGACAAAGTATTCATCTTGAATGGGTTAGCTGGATCGGCTATATTTGGCGACGGCGCTCAATGAGATTTGCCCCTACTACCATTATAGTCCTTTGAGCGGGGTAGTCGGCCAAGTCTATTCCATTATGGATCATAGAGTTAGGTCGTTTGGGGGCTTGACACGCGAGTTTGGCTTGTTTTTGAAGGAACTTAGCCATTAATCACTGATTCGGGGTGGGTTGCGGGGATAAAACTATCGACCCCAGATTCGCATAATTCAGCCATAAATATGGTAGGCTCAAGGAATGAGAACGACAGTGGACATCCCGGACCCGATTTACAGGGAGATCAAGGCGCGAGCGGCGCGAGAAGGAAGATCCATCAAGGATCTTATTCTGCAGAGTGTAGCGATCACTCTGCGCAATGAGCTGCCTGCCGTGCGGGCTCGTCGTAAGGGCAAGTATCCGATCATCCATGCGAAGAATCCAGGTTCATTGAAACTGGGACCGGAGGGTGTTTACGAATACATTCCTTTTCCCTGATGTCAATGTGCTGCTTGCGCTTGCACATGACATGCATCCTCATCATGAAGTTGCACTTTCCTTCTTTTCCGAGGTCGATCTGCCTTCGTACCTTTCGACGTTCTATCTTTGCCGCGTCACGCAGCTGGGTTTGCTGCGATTGCTGACCAACCGAAGTGCGTTGGGTATCGAAGCGCTCACGCTACGGCAGGCATGGCAGGCCTTCGACCGCTTCTCGGACTTCTGGAAGGCAACGTTTCTCGATGAGCCGCCGGAGTTCGATGATCTTTTCCGGCAGTACACTCGTCGGGACGAAGTATCTACCAAGGTATGGTCGGACGGATATGTAGTCGCTCTTGCTGCTGCGAGCGGTTTGAGGTTGGTGACCTTCGACAGAGCGCTTGCGAAGCAGGATAAGGGATCGATTCTGCTGAGGACGATGGGCTAGGCTTTGACTTCGGCCTCGATGAGGTCGCGGGCTTTGGCGAGGGCTCGGTTGGCGTAGCTGGCGCCGATGAAGTCGCGGAAGAGCGGGTGGGGCTCGAGCGGCTTGGACTTGAATTCGGGGTGGAACTGGCAGGCGAGGAAGAAGGGGTGGGTGGGGATCTCGACGATCTCGACGTAGGTGGCGTCGGGGGTGGTGCCGGTGAGGCGGAGGCCGGCGCCGGTGAGGATGGGCTCGTACTCGCGGTTGAACTCGTAGCGGTGGCGATGGCGCTCGGAGATCTCGGTGGTGCCGTAGGCTCTGGCCGCGAGCGAGCCGGGCTCGAGTTTGCAGGCCCAGGCGCCGAGGCGCATGGTTCCTCCCATCTCTTCGACGCCGGTGAGTTCGCGCAGTTTGTAGATGATGCGGTGGGGGGTGGCGGGGTCGAACTCGCCGGAGTTGGCGCCTGCGAGGCCGGCGACGTTGCGCGCGTACTCGATGCAGGCGGTCTGCATGCCGAGGCAGATGCCGAAGTAAGGGACCTGGTTCTCGCGGGCGTAGCGGATGGCGTTGAGCATGCCTTCGATGCCGCGCTTGCCGAAGCCGCCGGGGACAAGGATGCCGTCGAAGCCGGTGAGTTGGGATTCATAGTCGCGGTTAGGACGGCCGGGGGTGCCGCCATCTGCGAGGTCGCGCGTGGGTTGGTCTCTAGTTTCAAGGCCTTCGGCTTCGAGCCAAGTCACTTTCAATTTGAGGTTATGCGAAAGTGCGCCGTGGACGAGGGCTTCCTTGAGGGATTTGTAACTGTCTTCGTACTCGACGTACTTGCCTACGATGGCGATGGAGACTTCGTCCTGCGGGTTGTAGGCACGGTGGACGATGTCCTGCCATTTGGCGAGGTCGGGGGCCTTGGCTTCGATGCGGAGCAATTGGAGCGCGAGAGCGTCGACGCCCTCGATGGCGAAGTTGAGTGGGACCTCGTAGATGCTGGCGACGTCGCGGGCGGCGATGACGGCGCTCTCCTGCACGTTGCAGAAGAGGGCGATCTTGTTGCGCATCTCGCGGGGCACGGCGCGGTCGGAGCGGCAGAGCAGGATGTCGGGCTGGATTCCGATGGAGAGCATTTCCTTTACGGAGTGCTGGGTGGGCTTGGTTTTGAGTTCCTGGGCGGCGGCGATCCAGGGGATCAGGGTGACGTGGACGAAGACGGTGTTATCGCGGCCCAGGTCTTGACGCATTTGCCGGATGGCTTCGAGGAAGGGGAGCGATTCGATGTCGCCGACGGTGCCGCCGATCTCGACGATGGCGACGTCGCAGTCTGCGGCGACCTTGCGCATGGCGTTCTTGATCTCGTTGGTGACGTGGGGGATGACCTGGACGGTCTTGCCGAGGTAGTCGCCGCGGCGCTCCTTGGTGATGATCTGCTCGTAGATGCGGCCGGTGGTGAGGTTGTTGTCGCGCGACAGGCGGGCGTGGGTGAAGCGCTCGTAGTGGCCGAGGTCGAGGTCGGTTTCCGCGCCGTCGTCGGTGACGAAGACTTCGCCATGCTGGAAGGGCGACATGGTGCCGGGGTCGACGTTGAGGTAGGGGTCGAACTTCATCAGGTTGACCTTGATGCCGCGCGCCTCGAGCAGGCAGCCGATGGATGCCGCGGCGAGACCCTTGCCGAGCGAAGACACAACTCCGCCTGTTACAAAGATGTATTTCGCTGACATCTCCGCCTCCGCTTATTTAGTTGTCTGGATTTGCCGCGCGTGTGGGGCACGTATAAGTATCGCAGGAATGAGGGGCGGGAGCAATGGGCGAGTTTTGAGCAGGTAGCCAGCGGATCAACGGGGACGCGGCGCAGCCGACCGCGCCCCGCCGTAGTCCGTCTCTAGTGAGCGGCGACCATCTGTTCGGCTAACTGGTGCAGGCCGGCGCCGTTGGTTGGGCGGGTGTAGAACATATGGCCGCCGGGGAACTCGTGTACCTGCACGCGGTTGGGGTCGCCCATGAGAGGCATCTGGTCGATGGAGAGGATGGAGCCCATGAAGGGGCAGGAGAGATCGTTCCAGCCATGCAGAATGAGGATGCGGAGTTTGGGATCGGCGGCGACGGCCTGGCGGAGGTCGGGGACTGATCCGACGCGGAGGTCGGTGCTGCGGTCCCACAGGCGGTTGACGTCGTAGGAGAGCGCGTTGTAGCGGGCTTCGGTCTTCCAGCCCACGGTGCGGGTGACGAAGTCGACCATCGCGGTGGTGGTGGGAGCGATGATGCTGGCGAGGATGGGGTCGTTGGACTCCTGGTCAGGCGAGAAGGGGAAGGGATCGAAGCCGGTGACGTTGGAGTCGTAGATGGAGCCGAGGCGGCCCTGGGAGCGATGGACCTCGCGCAGATAGGCCTGGGTGTCGAGGCGTCCGCCGGAGTACTTGACGAAGGTGGGGTCGAGGCCGGTCATCTGGGTGACACGGGCAATCATGGCGTCGGTGGCGGCTGGATCGGAGCGGCCTTTCAGCAGCGTGGTGGCGTATTCACCGCGGGTGTAATCGATGACGTCGGCCATGGCGGCGTCGGTGAGTTTGCCCTCGGATTCGAGATGGGCGGCGACGATGGGCGGCAGCGTGGTCATCCATGGGATGGGCGAGAGGTCCTTGTCGCCGAACTGCGGGTTGAGGTACGGGCTGACGAGGACCACGCCGTTCAGGCCCACGCCGAGGGTTCCCTGCAGGTAGAACGCGATGCGCGGGCCGCGGTAGCCGCCATAGGACTCGCCGATGAGGTACTTCTTGTCCAGCAGGCGGTCGTTCTTGACCAGCCACTTGTAGATGACGAGGGAGAGGTATTCGACGTCGGGAGTTGGGGCGTAGAAGAGTTTCTTGGTTTCGGCCTCGTCCACCTCGGAGCGGGAGAAGCCGGTGCCGATGGGGTCGATGAAGACGAGGTCGGTGAAGTCGAGCCAGGTGCCGGGGTTGTCGGTGAGGAGGGCGGGATCGGAGGGCGAGTCGCCTTCGTTGGCGAAGGCGATGTGCCTGGGACCGATGGCGCCGAGGTTGAGATAGACGGAGGAGGCGCCGGGGCCGCCGTTCAGGGCGAAGGTGACAGGGCGGTTGTGGGGTTGGTCTTTGGGCGTGTCGAGAACGTAGGCGATGTAGGTGACGTCGCCGGTGGGCTTGTCGTCGTCGGACTTGAGCGTGATGGTGCCGACGGTTGCGGTGTAGTGCAGGGTTTTGCCATTGACGGTGATGGTCTGGGCGACCGACTTGTCTTCGGGGAGCGGGTCCAGCTTAGGCTTTGCCGCTTCGGCGGGCTTGGGCGCCGCGTTCGCAGCGGCCGCGGCCGGGGCGGGTGTGGCGGCGGGAGCGGCCTGGGAGGAAGACTGGGCGAAGGCGGACAGAGAGAAGGCGAGGAGCGCCGGGGTGAGAGCGAGGTTACTCAAGGTCATAAGCTATATCGTAGCGCGGACCTGGGTATCAAAACTCGTCCATGTGGATCTGATATACCTGGCCGCCGGTGGAGGCGCCGGTGACCCGCAGGAAGTTCCCGACAATCTCCATCCGTTGCGGGGAGGAAATGCCAAAGACGCTGGCCAGCGGAAGCATCAGGGACGGATTGCCGACGTCCAGCGCGTTGATGACGCCTTCCGAGTAGCATCCGACATACGCGAGATTGCCCTGCACAGCTACGGGCAGCGCGTGGCAGTTTTCACCGGTCGCGGACAGCGACACGATCTGTAACGGCTTCAAGGCAGCGGGATTGGAAATGTCGATCGACTCCAGCGCAGCCACGTCGAACAAGGTCACATAAGCCACGGTTCCCTGTACGGCGATCTGCTGCGGCGAGTGGGGCACGACCAGTGGGCTGCCAACCAGCGCCATGGTCGCCTCGTTCACGACCTGGACCGTGCTGGAGGCGCCCAGCGGGTTGCTCTCGGATCCGGACGTCACGTAGATGTAGCCGCCTGCGATGGCAAGGTACTCCGCGTTGGCAATGCCGCCTGCAACCGGACTCGCCAGGGTCACCATGGCTTCGATCGCCGGGCTCGCGGGGGATGCGATGCTCACCTTCGCGACGGCGCCGTTCGCGGTGGCGCCGCCGAAGAGTGGAACCAGCACGTTCGTCCCATCCAGCACGATGCCGGGAAAGGGCATCGGCAGGCCGCTCAGCGATCCGAGCGCGCTCAGCGATCCGTCCGCATTCACGGTCAGGGTCAAGAGCGAGTTGGTGTCGTAACACGCGGCGGCCATCACATTTTTGCCGCCGATGGTAGTCACCGCCATGCCGCTGGGATCGCTACAGGGCGTTGTGTAGGGCGTTCCCGCCAGAATTTGCGATCCGCTGGAGGTGTTGTAGGTGAAGATCTGGCTGGTGCCTTGAACCGAGACGAACTCAAAATCTCCGAACGAAACGATGGAGTTCGGAGTGCCTGTTTGGGATGGAGTGACGCTGGAGATCAGTGGCGAGAAGGGAATCGGCGAGGAGCAGCCAGCCAAAAGGGTCGAGAGGCCCAACGCCAGCGACACGGCACTTCTCACGCGACGGGCTCCTTCCTGCTCAACACGGCAGCACCTTTCCGCGGCGAACTGCAAGGCAAGTTGCATGCCTCGAGTCCGCGCCCGTCCATGCTAACAGCCGAGCTTATAGTTTTCTCATAATTTCGGCGTCGAATCGCGACTATCACGGATATTCCGCTGGGCCAGCAGTTTCTGCCGGTGCTTGCGAATGTAGTGGGCCGCTACATCGGGATAGAACTCCCGGATGGCACTGAAACCGACGTCGCGCATGACCGAATAGCCGAACTTGGTTGCCAGCGCGTCGAAACTGGTGGCCGACGAGGGATAGTAGTAACGCGAGACAACCTGCGCGAGCACCTTGCCTCCCAGCCCGGCGAAGTTCGGGGTCTGGCTTCCGCCGTATGTGCGCGCCACGCCCTGACGGCTGATGACGTACAGCGCGCGCGCGGGGATGCTGTGGGGACTGCCTAACGCGTAGTAGCGCGTATCCTCGTGGAGCGTGCTGGCCAGGAGCCATGCGGATAGATAGGTGTTATCCGTCTTGTCCAGAAAGCCACGCCAGGTGTAGTTGTAAAAGCCTCCGACGCCTTTGCCGAGCGTCGCATGCGAGTCCATCCCTTCGGCCGTGAGTGAGGTTAGTCCCAGGAAGACAAAGGTTGAGTAGTCCAGGGCCTGGTGGTTTGCGACGGTGAAGTTGTACTTCCAGCCCGGAGGGTGGGGAGCCGACCCACTGGAGACGGAACGGAAGTTGGGCATGATGCCCAGGATTCGCTTGGGCTGCTGGTGTTCGAGGGCAACCGAGTTGCCGCTCGCGTCGAACGGAGGCGCCGGCTGCGGACTGGCGTCGGACTGCGCCGGTGGCTGGCTTCCCGCACGGGCGTCAATTAGAAGAGACGAACTCGTATATTCCGTGTCCAACGTCAGCGGCAGAGGCGCGTCGGGTAGATCGAGCGGCACGGGTTGGGCCGGCAGAACAGACGGAAAGAAGACGAGTAAAGCTAAGTAAGGAAAGGCGCGCAGAATGAGTTTCCGATCGTGATCGAGGATGCGCCTGGACTTGACGCTATTACTGGTTAGACGGGCAAATCGTGAACTGGATTCAGTTGCGGCGATCAGCGCCCGTGTTCTTCGAGGAACTTCTCGACCTCCAGCGCGGCCATGCAGCCTGTTCCGGCGGCAGTAATGGCCTGGCGGTAGCGGCGGTCCTGAATGTCTCCGCAGGCGAAGACTCCGGGAACGGGCGTGCCGTTGTGGGTGGGGAAGACGTTGTTATGAGTGAGGATATAGCCGTCCGGATCGAGGTCGAGCTGGCCCCGGAACATCTTTGCGTTGGGGATGTGGCCGATGCCGAGGAACATGAAGGAGACGGGCAGTTCGCTGCGCTCGCCGGATTTGACGTTGCGCAGCCGGAGGCCTTTGACGTCCTTCTCTTCCACTCCTACTACTTCTTCGACGACGGTGCTCGACATGAACTTGATGTTGGGGTGTGCGATGGCGCGCTCCAGCATGATGCGGCTGGCGCGGAAGTTCTCCGTACGATTGATGAGCGTGACCCTGGTTGCGAAGCGGGTGAGGAACAGCGCCTCTTCCATCGCGGAGTCGCCGCCGCCGATGACGGCGATTTCCTTGCCCGAGGCGAAGAAACCGTCGCAGGTGGCGCAGGAACTGACGCCGTGGCCGATCAGGGCCTGTTCGCTGGGCAGGTTGAGCCAGCGGGCGGAGGCTCCAGAGGCGATGATCAGGCTGCGCGTGTGGATGGGCTCTTTGCCGGCGCCGAGGTTCAGCGCGTAGGGGTGCTTGCTGAGGTCGACGGAGACGAGGTGCGCCATCTGCAACTCGGCGCCGAAGCGGGTGGCCTGCGCCTTCATGTTCTCGATCAGCTCGGGTCCCTGGATGCCCTGCGGCCAGCCGGGAAAGTTTTCGACCAGCGTGGTGATGGAGAGCTGGCCTCCGGGCTCGTGGCCTTCGAGGACGAGCGGCTTGAGGTTGGCGCGGGCGGCGTAGATGGCAGCGGTAAGGCCGGCGCAGCCGGAGCCCAGAATGACGGTGTCTCGGGTCGTGATGTCTGACATGGTGATGATTTGATTGTAACTGGGTGGGTTGGATTCGCGGCGCGGGTTCAGTCGGAATCGCGGTAGGGACAATGACGGCAGCCGGAGTTGCAGCAGTAGCCGCGCTTCAGGTGGTATGCGGCAGTGAAGACGATGCTGAGGCCTTCAAAGTAATAGTCTTCGGGGGTGAGGTCCTGCTCGGCTTGCGCGTTTGCCGGAGCGGAGGACTGCGGCGATTTGGGCGAGGTCGGCATGGGGGCTCAGAACAGTGTAGGCGCGGGCGGGGCGGGTTCGGCCGGTGGTCTTTGCGGGATCGGCGGCATGAACCTTCGCTTCTTCGGCGAAGCAACTGGTGGTGCTTCGTTTGCGGCCAGGTTCCCGGGACCTTCCGCGACTTCAAGCAGGAGTGAGCCGTTGCGATAGCGGACGTCGCGGCCGGGAACTGCAGGAACACGCTCGCCGGGGACGACGATGCCGGCGAGGTTGAGCGGATCGGCTGCGGCTACGACAATCTCGTGCAGCGATTCATGTTTGCGGGCCTCGCGCAGGGATTCGACGGCTTCAGGCAGGGCAAACTGTTCGCCGCCGAAGCCGGTGACGAAGCGGCCGCCGCGGACTTCGCCGCGGGCTTCGAGGCGGCGCAGGATGTTGAGGAGTTCGCGCCACTTTGGGGCGTTGGATTCGCGGGCGAGCAGGTCGCGGAAGAGGACGCCGTAGCGGGCGAGGAGCATGCGGGCGAAGGATTCGAGGGCGGCGTCGGTGCGGCGCGCGCGCTGGACGGCAGCGGACTGGGCGGCGGCGCGAGCTTCGTCGGATCCAGCCGATGACGATGAGACCGTCGTGGATGGGGCACCCGGACTTGTGGGTTCGTTGAGCAAGGACCAGCGGCCCGCGGTGGTGCGCGTCGGGCGTTTGCCTGGTGTTTCGGTGGTGGTCGCTTTGCGGCGCGGGTCCATCAGTGCGCGGAGTTGATCGAAGCCGTCTGCCGCTGCGAGGCCGGCGGTGGCAAGCTCCCAGAGCGCGTGTGCGGTTTCGGCGCGAGTGAGGCCGGTGATGCGCTGCAGGTCGTTGGCGAAGCACGCGCCGCGCTGCTGCAGGAGGGAGCGGATTTGCAGAGCTTCGGGCGAGAGCGCCGCGGCGAGAAGCTTCTCGTCGACGGACTGCTGTGCGAGCGCGTGGGGAAGCCAGTCGGCGGTCTCGCGGATGTAGAACGTGATGGGCGCGGCGTTGGTTGGAATCACGCGGCGCGGACGGGCGCCGCCATCGCCTGTGGACTGGCTCTGGGAGAACCATGCTGGGTGCGGCGAGATGCGGCCCCAGCCGACCGCGCCGGAGAGGCAGAGCTGGTCGAGCCAGCGGGGATCGTAGTTCGCGACACGCGCGGGAAGCAGGGTTCGCTCCCACTCGGCGGCGGGCGCTTCGAAGCCTTCGAGCTGATGGAGCGCGGCCAATACGCCTTCTTCGCCGCTGAGCTGCGTCTGCGGCGCGAGGTGCTGCCAGCCGAGCAGCCAGCGCATGTAGACGGCGGGCGTGACTGGCTCGACCTGCTTGCGCGCGGTGGCTAGCGTGAGGCGGTGGATGCGCTGCAGGATGCGGCGTTCGCACCACTCGATCCGGTGGTCTTCTTGTGTTGCGGGGTGCTCGAAGGCTCCGCGCATTAGCAGGCCTTGCATCTCCATGGCGAGAAAGGACTGGAAGATTGCTGCGGGATTGAGGCCGAAGCGTTGGGCGAAGCTGACGGCGGTGGTTGGGCCGAGGATTTGTGCCCAGCCTTGGACGCATTGCTTGATGGCGGATTCATTTGTAACGGGTTCGGCGGCGCCAGGTAGAACGGGCAACGGCAAAGGCGAAATACGGGGATTCTTCCCCTTCACTTCGTTCAGGGTCAGAATGACAGGCTCGTGGTGCAGGGCGGAGATGTGAGGCAGGCGTTCGGTTGCGGCCCAGCATGCGATGCCGTTGAGGTCGATGACTTGCGCGCGGCCGGTTTCGGCGAGGCGGTCGAAGTAGTGCGGCCAGTGGCGAACGTCGCGGCTGTCTGCCTTGGCTTGCTCCAGGAAGCTGAGCGGCATTGCCACGAGCGAGTGGAGCAGATCGTGCAGCTCGTGCTCGTCGCGGAGGTCGGGCCAGAGCTCGCGGCGGACGGTGTCGATTGCGGTTTGATCGAGGCGGCCTGCGCCGTCGGCGATGCTCGCAGGCAGGTCGCGGCGCAGGTTGACCGCGCGTGTGCGGCGCTCTTCGAGGCCAGCCTCGTCGAGGAACGCGTATGGATTCGCGTTGAGGAGTTCGTGCGCGAACTGCGATGGAACCGGCGTGTCGACAGCCAGGCAGCGGATTGCGCCGGATGCGATTCCGCGGAGGATTTCGTTGAGGCCTTCGAGGTCCATCGCTTCCTGAAGGACATCCTGCATGACTTCGTCGACCAGCGGATGGTTGGGAATCTGGATGTCGCCGACGATGGTCTCGAAGCAGGCCGCGGCCTGCGGGAAGACGCTGGCGAGCAGGTCGTCGGAACGCGTGCGCTGGATCTGCGGCGCGATGCGTTTGCCTTTCGACATGCGCAGGAGTTGCAGCGAGCGATTCGCGGCCCAGCGCCAGCGCGTCTTGAAGATGGGCGAGGCGATGGCGGCTTGTTCCAGCAGGCCTTTCGCGGTCTGCTCGGTGAGGAAGTGGAAGACGTCGGAGAGCGGAAAGCTGTGCTGCTCGGCGAGCGAGATGTTGATGCCGTTGTCGGTCGCGGCGGCTTGCAGTTCAAAGTTGAAGCCGCGGCAGAAACGCTTGCGCAGTGCGAGTCCCCAGGCTTTGTTGACGCGTCCGCCGAAGGGGGCGTGCAGGATGAGCTGCATGCCGCCGCCTTCGTCGAAGAAGCGCTCGGCGATGATGGTGGTCTTCGATGGAACGGCGCCGAGGGCGGCGCGGCCGGCGACGATGTACGCGATCAACTGGTGCGCGGCGGAGGCGCAGATGCCGCAGTTTTCTGTCAGCCAGGCGGTTGTGGTCGCGATCTCGTGTTGAGGAGATGTGGCGTCACAAACCCACATCTCAGAATCGAGATGTGGGGCACCCACGTCTGCTGGCGAGACGCTGGGCGTGCGGGCGGCGATCTGCTCGCGGAGTTCGCCGACTCCATCGCAGAGCACTGCGGTGCGTTGCGGCGCTTCGCCGAACCAGAACGGAAGCGTGGGCGGCGCGCCGTGAGCGTCTTCGACGAGGACGCGGCCTGCGGCTTCGATGCGCTGGATGCGCCAACTTGTGTTGCCAAGCAAGACGACATCGCCGGGACTGGAGTCGACGGCGAAGTGCTCGTCGAGCGTCGCGATCTGCACTCCTTCGGGCTGCAGGATTACGTTGAAGAGCGCTGTGTCGGGAATCGCGCCGCCGTTCGAGATGGCGATGGAGCGCGAGCCGCGGCGCGGATGAAGCTGGCGGTGAACGCCGTCGCGCAGCAGGTATGCGCCGTAGCGGCCGCGCGAGGATTCGATGCCCTCGCTGAGCAACTTGACGATCTCGTCGAAGAGCTCGCGCGTGAGGTTGCGATAGGGATAGGCGCGGCGCAGGACGTTGTAGAGCGCGTCTTCTTCCCATGGTTCGGCGCCGACCATCGCTACTATTTGCTGCATTAGCACGTCGATCGGTTGCGGTGGAACTTCGAGCAGGTCGAGTTCACCGGCGCGCATCTTGCGGACCAGCGCGGCTTGTTCGAGCAGGTCGTCGCGGGTGGTGGCGAAGAGGCGGCCTTTGGGAATCGCTCCGCGCCAGTGGCCGGCGCGGCCGACGCGCTGCATGGCGACCGCGACGGCGCGTGTGCTGGCGATCTGGCAGACGAGGTCTATATTTCCAATGTCTATTCCCAACTCAAGCGAGGCGGTTGCGACGAGGATGCGGATTTCGCAGTTTTTCAGACGCTGCTCGGCGTCGAGGCGGAGTTCGCGGGAGAGCGAGCCGTGGTGCGCGGCGACGCAGTCGGGACCGAGGTGCGGCGTGAGGCGCTCGGAGAGGGCGAAGGCAATTTTTTCGACCAGGCGGCGCGTGTTGACGAAGACCAGCGTGGAGCGGTGCGCGAGGGCGTGGCCGGCTAGTTTGTCAAAGACCTCCTCCCACATCGCGTTGGTGGTTACTGAACCTAGTTCGTCGGACGGAATTTCTATTGCGAGATCGAGCTGGCGGCGTTGGCCTACCTGGATGATCGTTGCGGGCACACGAGCGGTTGTGCCGGTCAAGAATTTGCCGACCAGTTGGATCGGGTTCTGCGTGGCGGAGAGGCCGATGCGCTGCGGCGGCGTGCTGCGGCCGGTTAGAAATGCGCCCGGCGAGAGGCGATTTTCGCCGCAGACGAGGGCG
>Ga0182024_10008848_pt1 | contig 21042 bp, 24 predicted proteins | sample P32metaG_FD_120480 | JGI IMG/M metagenome (GOLD analysis project Ga0182024, IMG submission 120480) | Permafrost microbial communities from Stordalen Mire, Sweden - P3-2 metaG (Illumina Assembly) | ecosystem: Environmental > Terrestrial > Soil > Wetlands > Permafrost | place: Sweden: Stordalen...
GACAGAACGCGTTTCTTCACGCCGACTACTTCGCGCTCGGCGGAGTGGCCCAAGGATTTTGCAGCTCCTCGTACTCCGTTCAATTGACGCTGTAGCTTGCCTACCTGCTTTTCTAGCTTTCTCTCTCCGCGCTTGATCGCTGCCAGAATGTCCATGAACCCTCCGCATGAAATCTATCTCAACCGACGTCAGTGCACCAGACGTACCGCTCTAAGTAATTACCTTGGCAGGAACTTTACGAGCCCGATCGTGACTGGTGTCACGAAGGGAGCTACTTCACGGTCAATTTGTGGCGTTGAAATACTGTGCAAAGTGTCGCAAGAAGCTGTCTCAAGGAGACATCGAAAAGAGAACAGGATTGTTGCGCTGCTACATCTTCCGTGTTGAGAATGGTCATACGGTTCGGGCCATCGAAACTCTGGGGAAACTGGCGCGGGCTTTGGGAGTGGCTTTCTATCAACACTTTTATATGACAGTGACAAACCGTCTCAGCTCCCGAATCTGCTGAAGAGGAAGACCTCAGACGGTCTTATTTGGAGAAACTCGGGAAAAAACGCGTTGCAAACTGAGAAAATGTCTTCGTAAGACGGCGGATCGTGACTCAAAAACTCTGCTTTCGGTCGCACAAAAACTGGGGTCGGGTCGGAATCGCCTCGTGCAGCCTCGCGGGGCGGGGATTTCAGCGCTTCGCCGAGCAGCGGTGAAACGGAGACACCAACCTTATCTGAATACGGATGAAGGTATCTCAAGGAGTTCTTGCCCAGCCAGACGACGTACTTCTCCCCAGCCTTGGTTTTGGTCGCGCTAACCAACGTAGCTTGGTATTGAGCTCGTGACGCACACTTCGTAAGGATATCCGATGCGCTATTCGTCTGGGCCGCATAATCTGGCTTCGCTATAACGGAGATCGAGCCACTGGTAGAGAAAGTTCGTTTTGCAGTTCGGGCATGTCCGGGCTTCGCCAACGTATGGGATTAGCGGTCTAAGCGGGACGTGCGAACGGTCACGGCGCGCTTCCTCCGCGGCAGCGGCGTCGATCGTTGTGTGAGTGAATTTGTGGGAGCATTTGGGACACGTCAGCATCCAGCACGGCATGTGGCCGGTCCTCGGAAATCAATGGTGGTTAGATGCCAGCAGAAATCAGAAGGACGGCACGCCGGGATGTTTCTCTCTTCAAGCTGAAGCAGCGTGTCTCGTTACCTCCAACACCTGAAGGTCGGCCGCTTTTCGGATCCTTCTCAACGTTCGCTTTTTCGCAGATCACTCTCCAGTGTTCTTTGCTCCCGTTGAGCATGGCTCACCTCGAAGGGGTGTATAACACATTTCGGAAAATCTTGTCTGCCCGATGCAGAACTTAGAACGTGCTATTCGGAATCGCCAATAGGAGGTAACGATAGCAGACCCTCAAACGTACTTGACGATTGTTTCCGATATGAGAATTTGAAGTTCGGCTTCTGCATCCGATAGTGCAAGCTCCTCTTCCACAATTGCCTCCTACAGTCGGCTGCGCATTTGAACTTCGTCGGTCTCCAAAATCGCGCACAGGTAGGCCGTTTGCCATGGGTTAGGTCGCTTGACTGTTCATGGGGGCCATCTTTCGGGGAGCACGCTGGAGCTGTAGGCTTGCGTGCGCACCGGAAGATATAGTTGATGCTTTTCAGGCCTTTATTTGGTACGGTGGCGTACGTAGCGGTGCTCTCCAGCTTTCTGGCTGTCACCCGTGGGAGGTGAGTGTGCCCCAATGGGTTCTTCAATGTGTAAACTGCAAATTTATATTTAAATATTCCCAGATTAGCGACGTAGGCATGTCTCGATTGCGAATGCAGCCGAAACCAGACATTCCGTTGAGCGGTGCCGAATGCATGTGCTCGAATTGCGGACAAATCTCGGTCTACCGACGCACCGGGCTATCGTATCAAGGCTCGCCAGTGCGACATGACCGACTCGCTGAATGGTGAATGGGAGAGGCTCCCCGACCAAGCTAAAGCATCCTCTAGCGCTTTCCGAATACACGAACATGAAATCTAAGCCCAAGAGCAGCTTCAATCCGCAAGTTTATCTCGAATCCACCGGGGTTTCGCGAAGGTTCAGCGAGTTTCGAAAAAGACAAGCAATTTTTTCACAAGGCGAGCCAGCGGGTAGCGTCATGTACATTCAGAAAGGGAGCGTGAAGTTCACGGTGACAAACGAGAGTGGCAAGGAAGCGGTCGTGGCGATTTTTGGTCCTGGGGAGTTTTTCGGAGAAGGTGGCATGTCAGGGCAGACGCTTCGTATGGGGACGGCGACCGCCATCGTGCCGACTACAGTTCTTATTATTGGAAATGACGAAATGAAACGCGTGTTACACGAGGAACTCGAAATGTCCGACCGTTTCATCACGTGCATGCTGATAAGGAACAATCGGGTAGAGGCCGACTTGATCGATCAGCTTTTCAACTCAACGGAGAAGAGATTGGCGCGGACGCTCCTGCTACTCGCTCATTATGGCGGAGACGGCCAGCCCGAGCGGATACTGCAAAAGGTTTCTCAGGAAACTTTGGCGGAAATGATCGGTACGACGCGCTCCCGTGTGAATTTGTTCATGAACAAGTTCAGGAAGCTAGGCTTCATCGACTACAAGGGCGAGATCAAAATCAATAAGTCCCTTCTGACAGTTGTTCTGCACGAGTAACGCTGGTTCCGATTAGGGCGCTTGTAGGGTTGGTTCACGCTGTTAGTGCATTCCATAGTCGAGTGATCCAGATCATCGCACAAACGATCACCCTGACAATCAGACCGAGAGCAACGGTGAAATCGATACAAAGAAATCCAATTCCATGCGGATTCGCTCGCATGCTCCCAGACTAAATACCTGAATATTTGTGAAACGAAAATACCAAGAAAGATCGGCCCGAGCACATTAGGGCGCTATCGCTGCGTTGTGAAGAGACCCTTTTAAACAACCACCCGCCGTAAGTCGCTTTGATCTACTCAGCGGGGCCGAATCGAAGCTCCATTTCATGTTGCGGCCATCAGGTTTCGCAATGGGCACAGGTTGTAGGCGGCTCCGGTGAAGGTAAACAGCCATCCCACTTTGTCGATCCCTCGCAGTTTGACCTTCTTTAGCATCCCTACCATCTTCATCCACCCGACTGATTGGTCCACTCGTTTTCGCTTCCGCTGACTCACCTCATACCCCGCATGCCGCGTGGTTCGCTCGTCCACCGCGCTCCTACACTTGGTCGTGTTCTGCGCCACATGCGGGGCGATGTTCATCCCGCGCAGTTCTCGGACGAATTCCTGAGTGTCGTAATTCTTGTGACCTCCAAAGTTAATTCACAATTGGATAAAAACATGTTCAGTTACGCAGTTCAATTGCGTCTGGTTGGGGCTGCGAGCCGTGCTGCAGAGTTGCGGGCGTTCGTCTCCACCAGTTTGCTGGATGGCGTCAGAGGTACTAGCCAATAGTGCCGGTACTCATAAGTTTCGGACACCCGCCCTTCCGTTGGCCTACTCGCCAGTTATGTCTGACCGCCGTAAAACCTACTATAGCTCTGCTAAATATTAGCTGACTTTGATATTAAATTATTAAAAAACTAGTTCTACATACAAGAGAGAAACAATGAGCCTTATCCGCACAAACCTAACCCTGGTACTAGCCACCTTCCTGGCTTTAAATTTGATTTGGCTCTCTGGGTGCGTCGGCGTAGGCAAACAGCCACAGCGCCAACCGTCGAATTCGGGTGTGAGTTCGGTGACGGTGGCACCTTCCAAGGCTTCGTCGGTTACCGGCGGTACGCTTTCCTTCAGCGCTACGATGCAGGGGACATCCTCCAACACGTCCGTGACATGGAGGGCACTGACGGGCACGATCACGACGGCGGGCGTTTACACCGCGCCTGCCAAGGCTGGAACTGACACAGTAACGGCGACCAGTGTTGCCGATCCGACGGAGACTTCCTCCAGCATCATAACCATCACGACGTCGGTTGCGAATCCGGTGGTGACCTCGATCGAAATCGCGCCTACCACTGCGCAGGTGACGACAAGCGGCACCCTTCAGTTCGCATCCACTGTTCAGGGCAGCGTCACGGACAAGAGCGTCCGCTGGACCGCCACATTGGGCATGACCAATTCGTCGGGACTCTACACGGCGCCGGCGAAGGCTGGCAACGACACCGTGACGGCAATCAGTAATGCCGATTCGACCAAAACGGCTTCTGCCAGCGTGACGGTCGAAGTTCCAGCAACTTCGCCGTCGCAAACGGCTTCGTGCAATGGCGCTGCGTGTCCAGCTTTTCTGGGTGCTGAGGGTGGCGGCGCCGCTTCTGTCGGCGGACGTGGCGGCGTAGTTATGGAAGTGACGAATACGAATGATTCGGGAACCGGGTCCTTGCGCGCTTGCGTGCAGTCCAGCGGCCCGCGCACCTGCATCTTCCGCGTGGCCGGCGTATTCAACATCACCTCGGGAGACAATTACGCGGGAAATCCGTTCCTGACGATTGCGTGCCAGAGCGCGCCAGGCGAAGTAATCATCGGTGGGCCGAATTCGAGCGGGGCTGCGCTACGCATCTCGACGCATGATGTGATCATACGTTACTGCACCTTCAGCCCGGATAACGCAAACACACCTTCTGGCCCGGATACAGGCACGGTGGGAATCACGATCGTGAACTGCGCCGGGGACGGGACACTGACCGGCGGCGGCTGCTTCAATATCATTACCGATCACGTCACCACGCGTTGGTCGGGGAACAAGAGCTGGATCACGACCTCGAACTTCACGCCGTCGGTAAATGGCAACGGCAACGGCGACGGGCCAAACCACTCGATTACCTCCCAATGGTCACTCGACTACGAGCCGCACGAAGGCCATCCAGTCGGCTTCGGGACCGCTACGGACGAAACTTGCGTAGGCACGCGCACCAATCCGAACTGCCTTTCCGTGTATGAGACGGACATCGATTTCCATCACGACATGTTCGTCAACGTGGACCATCGCATCCCGGAGAACTCCAACGGCTCAACGCGCTGGATCAATAATATCGTCTATAACTGGAGCTACTACGCGAACGAGTGGCTGGGCGCGGAGATCATCGACGATATCAACAACAAGTTCGTGCAAGGCAACCTGAACCCTTCGGCACAAGCGCATCCGATTCACTTCACGACGAACAGCCCGGAGATGAGCGGCGCGCCTTCGGTCTACGTTGTGGGGAACGTTCTTGGTGCCACACGTACTAGTGCCGTGGCCTCAGACCAATACGGCACGCTGGTAGCTCAAATCACCGGCGAAAACGGCAACGAAACCGGCCCGATCCCAAGCAGTTGGGAACGCACCGGCGCGATGGCGGCGAGCAACGCGTTTCCGATCGTGCCCGACGCAACCGAAAACCTCGATAGCTTGCTGCTGGGGACGGTTGGAAATTCTCAGCATGTCGATTGCAACGGCAATTGGGTGGCGCACCGGGACGCAGCTGACCAACGCATCGTGGCGCAATATCAGAACGGCGGAAGCGGCGGCTTTTGGCCGAACGGCGTAACGTATACCGGCCTGTCGAGCTTTCCAACGCCAACGGGCGACTGGCAAGATAATCCGGTTACCAACTTCACCGCTTGTCAAGAATCTTTGCATGACGGGATTCCGGACCAGTGGAAAACGCTCAATGGTCTCAGCACCACCGATCCAAAGTTGTACAGCAGAACGGCTCCGAACGGGTACACCTACCTGGAAAATTACCTCAACGGAGTGGGGAACTAGTCCACGTTCGGTTTCTCGGAAACATCGCACCAGGGAAGCAGGGGCCTTACCAACTGACGAGCCATGTTGATTCGCAATCACAACTCGTTAGTAGGGGAAACCCCAAAAGTCAGGACGACGAAGGGTTCTGTCGCGCTTCTCTCGACATTTGACCTGGACCACCTTCCATCGTTCTCCTTTATGGTCCACAAAGGAGCCTTGCTCGGGAACCGTTTTGTCATCATTCATGTCGAGGTCGATTTCTTCGGCAGCTGGATCGCCGTTGTAACGGAAGATTATTTGCCTAGCGGTTCTCATTCTTCCTTCGCTGCATAGAAACATCGACCAGAATTGTCCGTCCCGAGGCGCGACTCACAAGGGAAACCTTCTCCGCCTGACAGTAGTTGCCTTCGGGAGAGGGCAAAACAATTTTATTGCTATAGCTGCGTAGGGCAAGGTTTACGGATAAGGGCGACTGGCTGTACGGACGGGCTGGGCAGTCCGAAAGGGCGCACGAGATTGGTTAGGGGGAAGATATTCAATGGTTAAAGAAAAACGGGACCCAATGGCCCTGATGGAACACATGGCGGAAAGCGACGAGGCAATGCAGTCGTTCACAGTAAACAAGCCGGCGAATATTGATATGTCGAGACTGGAAGACCGTGAATTTGTGCAGGTGCTGTCAATTCACGTGGAGGCTGGTTTGTTGTTTGAGGCGGAGCCGGGCGTTTTCAAGTTAACGCCAGGGGGCATTGAGCACTTAAGAGAAACGGCGAGGAGTTGGAGGCAGGCGCGCCTGGAGAGGGAGCGAATGAGCAGGAACTGACGCTAAACTCTGCGGCATCAGAGCGCAACCTTACCCTAGGCTTGCAGGAAGCATCGAGGTGTCTGTCGTGTTTGTAGTGATTCGTTTCGCTAGGAGCGACCGCGACGCCGCTGTTTACCGGCCGTTGACTCGCCACCTCTCGCTCTTGGCCCACGCCGTTCTCATTGGGCGACCGAGTGGTTCAATCTATCGGTGAAGCGATACAGCAAAGCGCTGGGAACGAGAAAAATACGATTATCTGGTTCTATCGCAGTCACGCTTATGTCCTCCACGGCCAGGACCTATCGCTTGGAGGCACTATACGAAGTTGATGCTCACGGCCTCATCCGCAATGCTGACCCCAATCCTCCCGGCTGAAGAGTTGTTAGATCAGAACCGCGATTCCCGATCTCCTGCGCACCGAAACGAAAGCGTAGCCTTGCCTTTGGGCCGAGCGTGAGTGCAAAGAGTACGCGAGCGGCGAGAATCCAGCGCACTTAGTCTTCCCCAGTAGTACTGCCAGCTTGTCGAAAAACAACCTTGAACTTAAAGTTTGTCTTCAGCATCTGTTCTAAAGCCCTAATGGTCTCCTTGCTGCTCTTTCGAGTGTCTGGCACAAAGGTCTCGCCCGTGGTCGATTTAACCGCGAGAGCAAGAACGTAGTTCGTTGGATACGCGACTTCTTGAAACTGAATGCACCACGTCATTGCTCCTCGGGCGGGCATTCTCTGTTTTCCCGTCTTTATTTCTTTAATCGCCTCAGCAATATCGGCAACACTAACTTTGCCGAGTATCTCTTTCGATGTCACGGTCAATTGCCCCCAACGTATGTCTATCTGAGCCTATTATTTTATACAATCAATAGAGTCTCAATGGCTGAGCAGCCTAAACTATCGTGAACCCATGCCGCTGCGAGACATTCCCTCGTCGGCGGACAATCGCAAGATGGTTTCACGCATTGTCAGCGTGAGGATGAGACCCGAGCCACTCTTGAAAGCTAGAGGCCGTACGGAAGGTCTTGGAGGTAAACTGGGCCCCGACTGGCTGCCAATAGATAGTTGCGCTATTTGTTAGACCATCGAGACATAGGCGCTTGTGCGCATTGGTCCCCGCGTCTGGCAGCCTGTTTCTCAACCACACGGCACTACCGTCGTCGATTCTACTAACCTCGATAAAACCATCCTCGCGAGCGGCGATTCGAATTGCTTTAAGTCTTACCATGTCCTTAGCATATATACATTCTTCTTCGAATGATACGAATTAGTGATCTTTATAGTTAACGATACATAATTTATTTATATATATATATTAATGGTTATACTTATTGTTATTCCGATGATACTAAAACCTTGACGTACGGCTGTCCCCGGGGGTGAGTGTGGTCATTGGACAAGTATCGAAACGCCACGCCGACGAAGGACTCGTCCAAGCCGGATTCTGGAGTGCATTTAGGGGGAGAACCCCTAAGACCGTTCGCTTCCGGTCAGAGGTACTTTAAAGCCGGATAAATACGGACGAGGGGCCTGAATGATGGTTAAAGTTGTCTTATTGCTGCAAAAGTGTGCATTACTGTACATACAGTCGGCGCGCAAATCTGCTCCAATGACGGTGCGGGGCTTGGACGAGGCGCACTTGACCACCAGACCGGGCAGCAAAGTCGGATAATCGGAAACTGGATTGTGAATTCTATTCTGAAAGGCTCTAACGAGAGCAAGACATTGTCGCTTGTGTGGAGGTTGTTTATGTTGGATCAAGGCCTTTGGGCTGAAGTCAAAGTGGGTAGCGAACATCTAAGGTTATTCTCAGAGCAAAATGCGCTTGGGGTGCAGGCTTCCGTCTACAACGTAAATGCGAAAATCTGGATCGCCCCGTCTGAGGCCGTGGAGGATATCGAACAAGGGAAAGATCGCGCAGCAGCACACGCGATGACATATCTACTCCGTGTCGCCGACGCGGAACTACCTCGATTGAGCTGGAAAAAATCTCGTTCGGCCTAGTTTCACGCATTGTTGACTCCAACTTCTGCAGAATTGGTAGGGATGGGTTGGGAGTCCGCCGGTAGGGGCTTTGACCCGCTGCATCGCTTCTTTGTCTTGACGTTCCTTCCTGACGGGTTCGCGCCAGACTGACAAGCTCTGAGCCGCTTCGACCGTTAGGCACAGGCTGCTTTCGCCCTGAACCATCCCAATATTTGCACTATTTATAAAATCGGCGAACACAACGGTCAACCCTTCGCGGCCCTTGCGCGGGGCTCAGACGAACAATCGGTAATGCGAACTAGGAAGGCGCGAATTGTGACTCGATGGTGGGATGCACCGAAGATTTGGGACCTCGGATCGAACAGCGTCCGGTCAACGAACCACTTCTTCACCGCAAAGCGGCTGGGTGCAACTTGTGTAGTAGCACTTTGTGTCCCTCTTCTGAGCCTAACTTCCTGCTAAGAATATCGATAAGAGTACTTCCTTCAAGCACGAACCGTCCGAGCAGGGACACAAGGTGGGATCAGCACTGCGTCGCTGATAGGCTAGAAAAGCCAAACGAACAACGCAATCAAAACAAGGACTATAGCCAATATCGGAAGCACAGGAAGCCCATCGGTCGAATCAGCCGGACGTTGCTGTTGCTGGATTCTCTCGGCTGGCCTCGGTTTTGGGTCGTAGTTCCGAATTTCGTCCAAGTCCGCGATCTCCACTAGTTGAGCTTCGGTGTTAAGTTGTTCGACGCTGAGTTCGGCTTCATCCACATGCGGTTTTTGGGTCCGAAGATCGAGCCACGCTTTGAGAACGGGAAAGGCTTTTGTGAGCAGGAAGGAGATAACCACGACGGTCGTGACGGTGTAGGGCCATCGATCGGTAACCCATTGCACCAAGTGTTTAAATACTTCCCACATAAATAAATCTTGCCGCAATTATCAGCCCGATTTGCTAATAAAGAAAGTAACTTCCGATTTCACGGTTTTTCAGCATTTTCGGGGTTTCTGCTTCGCCTTGTCAGGTTCCGCGCCTTGCTTGGTATCCATTTGCAATACCATTGCTGCTCTTGCGGTTGCAGCGTCGAGTCCCATTGCGTGAGCGGGACCGCTCGGATGGATCAAAGACAGGCTGCTAGGTCTACGTTTTCAGCTTGCCATCCGGTTTGTCATGTAGAGCAATAAAGTGCGATCCTCGGGCCGCATTCGGGAGAGGGTGTTACATAATCTTGCGAGATAAGCGGGCTGATCGTTCTTTGTGCGCCCACTGGCGGCCGTAAAGGTGGTTCATCACCGTCGTACAGGAATTGGTACAGCGGCATTTCAAGGGCTATCTTTTCGAGCGTTTCGAGGGGGGCGACTGTATGCCCGTTTTCAACGCGAGAAATATACCAACGCAGCAAACCCGCGCGGTTTTCGCTATTGCCCTGAGACAAGTCCAATTTTCCCCGGACCGTACGCAATCGTTCCCCAATCAGCATTTCCGCTCCGGTCTCTGTTTTGGCTTCAGTTCACCTCGGTCTATAAGACTGTCAGATATAGTGTAAATTACAGTACGACAATAAGACAACTGCTTATCACCACAATCGTCATATGATATGAGGACAGCGTCAGAGTGTAGATTTCTGCACGTCGTCATCGGCCTCGGTTGCGGTCTCGTATCAGGTACGCGGCTATGGGCTGACTTCGGTGTCCCTTTCCGGACAGTGGCTTTCCGCGCCCCCATGTTAGGTTAGTCGTAAGCGCCAAGGCTTCCAATTTACACGCTTGTGGCTCGAAAATGAGACCAACGTCACGAGAATATCGCGGGTGGATTATGCCATCGGAGGAACCGTTGAAGGCAGGCGAATTTAACGAAACGAGGACCGGGAGGGCGTTGCACCCACAGTCTGAAAGTTATAGCACTAGCGAGGTATACAAAGTAGCAAAGATTAGTGCCGCTCTTCAGTTTACAGCGGAAGAGACGATTTTGCTGCGGGGCCTGGCGAAAGGAAATTCGGTCAAGCAGATTGCGCGACTGCTGCGATTGCCGCGAGAGTCGTTGTTCCGGGTGCTAGGCGATCTTCGGAAAAAAACCGGGATGCTGAACGATGGTGCGCTCGCGGCGTGGGCGCTGCGAAACGTGGCATGTTTAGATCAACGGAGCGCCGAGCGATAGCCGGCCCTCACCGAAAACTAGGCTTACGTGTTAGGCGCGATATGTATGAACAACATAAAGTCGTAGGCGAGGTCCTGCGGTCCATCGAATATCCCAACACGCAGGTCTTGCTCGACGCGGCATGTGGCGGAAAAGGCGCTCAGATTCGACTCTATGGCGATGAACTGGCCGGTCGTAATTCTTCTCTCGCCTATATCGATGCCGCGCTCGTCGTAAATGGCGAGATCAAGGTTGTAGTCGAGATTGAGTATTCGAATGTTCGTCCGTTGTATCTCTGCGGCAAAGTGTTTGCAACCGCTCTCAGCAGCTACCATTCTCGCGAGAAGATCAGAATCCCTCTTGCCGACGAAATGATGTTCGTTCACGTCATCCAATTTCTCGAAGAGCAATCCGAAAGGCAATCCCGAAAGAGAGCCAGAAGGACCTCCAGACTCCCTCAACGCGCCTACCTCGAACGAGAAATTAATCGGCTGCTACAGGACACAAGAAGCCGAATACGGCGCTATGTCTTTCAGTACGCCTCTTCCGGGTCTTTCTCCATAGGAGGAAACGACGCTCAGGCATTGAAGAAGGAAATTCTTGATTTTCTCCGCCCGTCAGGTACTTGTTCACATGAAGCCCAAAGCTGAAGCTTCGCCAACAAACCGGCGACTGCCTCGGTTCTTTCAAGAGCCTTCGAAGACGCGCGTCAGAAGTTGGCTCCTGTCCACTTTTGTACAGTTTTGCTCCCTTGCGAGCGCTAGTCTGGGGTCGTCATCAGAGCCGACTTCTCTTCGGCTTTGTGACTGAGCCCGCCCGGAAGCGCTAACTTCCGGGCGGGCCGTTTTACGTCGGTTCGGAAACTAGAGGGTCTGAGCAGGAAGCGGCTCTCCGACCGAGTCGCTGTTTGAAGTGTTGCGGAGGTCTCGGCGGGGAGGCGGATAGTTTTGGCGTTGCGTAGAGATGTTGAGGATTGGTTCTAAATCTACATACGCGTCGAAGGGAATACTGCCCCGTTTGATACATCTTCCCTAAAATACCGTCCGGCCTTTGTACCGGCAAAAAGGCAGTCGTCGCTCGATGTCCCCGGTGTTCGAGAGAGCAAAGCTGACCAGGTCCACCTCAATTCTGAAATTTGCACAAACATGTATGTAATGAATCGTGTAGATCGGACTGTGACGTATTGGTAATGCCCAGTACTCTAAAGTGTCCAAAACCGAACAGACGTGAATGTCTCTATCTAATAGGTTCTCCGTATGAATTGGGCATGGTCCGGAGGCCCGTTGGCGCGGAGGCTTGTCTTTTCATTCCCAGATGGCTTCTCGTTGAACGCTTGTCTGCGCTTGACTACATGCCTGCGGGCCTGCCTCTGCAACTCGAATAAGAGCGGACTCGGAATATGGGATACAGGAAGCCAAATGATCTAGTGATCTCGCAAACAGCGGCGGCGCATTCAGATCGGAGGCAATCGTGACGCCCGGAGAAAAGTTAAGACTATTGAGGACACGCCTAGGTATGACCACACGCGATGTCTCATTGCAGAGTCGTCACTTCGCCGATGCTCATGGCAGTCCCGAGTTCTGCATATCCAACGCTTGGCTCACTCAACTTGAAACGACCGACTCTATCCCCAGTCTTCATAAGGTCGCCAGCCTAAGCAGCATTTACCACGTGACATTTTCTAGCGTCGCCTTGCTATTTGGTGTGAATCTGGACTGCATCGGAAAACATCAGATCGAAACCGCTCTCGAAAAAACCCATCTCGTCGACCTGGATGTTACAGATCCGGCCAGAGCAATGGTCTTCCCAGACCGCTTAGAGGACGGCTACAGTCTAGACGGGACGAACTTGTTGTCACGCATCGTGCAGCACTGGGGAGAAATTCCTATCGCTGTCCTCCAACATCTGGACCTTCGGACAGGACACTATGGCTTTATCGGTCTTCGAGATTTGACACTCCAACCATTACTAAGACCAGGTTCATTTGTCCAGATTGATCCGCAAGAACGAAAAATACGAGCTGCTCGATGGCATACGGAATTTGACAGGCCGATCTATTTTCTGGAGCTTCATGACGGCTACGCTTGTGGCTGGTGCGAATTACAAGGCAATCAACTCACCCTGGTACCCCATCCCCTCTCGCCGTGTACGGTAAGGCGATTTGACCATCCCCGTGACGTCGAGGTCGTTGGTCGAGTTGTAGGTATCGCGATGCGGCTGGCAGCGTCCATGAGTCCGGCGGAAATAGGAACGCACAAATTGTCCAGAAAAGAAGATGCCAGGTGGGCAAGGGTCGAGCCAGTTCCTGTTGGAGCCAGCAATAGCGCGGGATCAAGTGGAACTGTTTAGGATTCGAGATACCGATTCGTTCTCAGAATGTCACTGGTCTGACTACAGGCGAGATTGAAAAACCAATTCACGCCGACTTTGCTCGGCAACTTCTTGAGAACACCGCGGATCCGATAGTATTCTTAGGACAAGTACTATTGCTGGTGAAATGTCACAAATTTAAGATGATAGTCGGAAGCCAGTCTAGGGGCACTTGTGCATCTTCCCTTATAGAGCTTTATAGAGCGTTGTGCAGGCTCCCGCCGAAAGTTGGCTTCCAGAGTCTTGGGCCTCAGGCTCTCAAAGAGCGATAAGATAGGTCAAGATCACGCAAGTGTGAGCTGCCTGTTTAGTTCTTTCGCAGGTTGAAGAACCGCTCAAGGCGTGCAATTCCGCTTTTAGAAGCGGCAAAGAAGTGGACTTCTACATAATTCCCTCCACGCACCAGGAAGAAACCCACAGAGATAGCACAAACCTCAAACGACCTTGACGATTTCAACTAGCGAACACTGCCAACTGAGTCGCTCAGACCTACTGCAACGCTTCCGTGGGACAGCACGACAGCTCCATGACGGAACCAGACAAACGCTGGCTACGTTGCCAATGAACTTAAACTCAAGAACTTAGCGCAAGTGTCGCCAATACCGCAGCGGAGAGCGCAACTTGGCCCGAAGAGGTTTCATAAAGCGTGCGCCCCGTCTCTTATGGCACCGTTCGCTACTGTTGGAGGGGCAGCACGTCTCACAGCGCCGGGCGGAGTCCTTGAATTCTCTCAGAAGGAAGGGGCACGACGGTGAAGGTAGCCATCCCCGTTAAAGTATGCGACCGAGTTTCTACGGCGCACGAATAACGGGGTTTAGAGAGCCAAAGCGGTTCCAGACCTACGTTCGGTCTCGCACTCTGCCATATTTGTTGGTGCACCAGGTTGGCTCGTGCTCTGCGTTATGGGCGCGACAACCTCGTGGTCAGCAATTTCCTCCTGCCGCAAACAGGAGAGTACGAGCTCTACGCGATTCGAAACGCCCAACTTGTCGAAGATTTTAAATAGATAGTTCTTAACGGTATGCTCGGACAAACCTAACGTCCGCGCAATCTCGCGATTGGAAAGGCCTTCGACAGCCGCGCGGGCCACATCCGCTTCTCGCTTTGTCATGCGTTTTGCCACCGCAGAGTTCACTGCCCGTGGTTTCGGCACTTTCATGAACTCATCCAGAACGTAACGTATTTCCGCACCGTTTGCCCAAATCTCTCCTTGAGCAATCGCCTCCAACGATTTCCAAAGCAGTTCGAATGGACTCTTTCGGCAGAACACTCCGTCGGCGCCGCACCTGAAAGCTTCGATTATTAACTCCCGATTTGAAGCGCCCATCAGCGCAAGAATTCTGGTTCCAGGGCTAATCCTGCGGATCGCGGGCAAGATGCGAATACCAGCGAAAGGCCCGTCTTCTAGATTGTTGCTGATGATAACGATTTGTGGATGCATTTCTTGCAGAACCTTGAGGATTTCGGTCGTTTTCGATGCAACGCCGACGACGTGATAGCGATCCTGAAGGGCGTAAAGCGCCATGCTCAGGACGTCGCAGTACATTCTGGTCGCCTCGGAAACGAGCACAGTGGTCCGGCCCGCGTGGAACAAACCTTTATCCGGCAATCGCTCCGCTGTCATGAACAGCACCTACGTATGAAGAGATCCAAGAAATACGAACCGGCATTGAGTCCCGCACCGTCGTGTTCCGACTTAGTGGCTGTCATGGCTTTCTGTCGTTGTGCGAATTGGGTCCGAGACGGACTAACGAAATATCAATTTAAGTAAACCAATTCGCGCAAGCCTCGGCGCGGCGCTCTCTTCCGATTCCTGGAAAATATATCAAAGGTCTCTTCGTCATTGTGGCGCTGGATCGCGAGGGCAGCGAGTTGAGTGACCCTGTCAATTAGCTGCAGCTCAAGGGGCGTGGGGCTCCGCGAGACACAACAGTACATCTGCAGAGATCCCAAAAACTCCTCATTCCGCAAAGGAATGCTGGCAGACCAGAAGACCTGCAAACCGAATTGCAAAGCGTTCCGCGTAATCGCATGGAGCTCCCGGTTCTCTGAGTGTAGGATGACCGAGACAACATTCCCTATCTGAAGATCGATAGCCGCGCACAATTTGTTTAAGACACCGGGGAGAGGCGCGCCTATCGAGATAAGTTCGACAATGCTCGTTTCTCCACGCAAAAGCGTTTCCCTTTTGTTGAGGTCCTGGTGATGCAATGAAGCCTGGTTCGGCGCCCATCTGACACAAGATTCATTTTTCGGCATGCTAGCCTCCTCCTCACCAAAGGAGCATAAATGCTAGTGCGAATCAATAATCGAAATCTGTCCACTACGGTACACTTTTGGGTTTTTGCTCGTGAACACTCGGACGCGGGAAACTTGCCTCAAATCTCAGGTTCAACCAATTCCGGTTCCAGAAACGAGACTCAGTATGAAGACCCCCTGTCGCCGCTTCGCGTCGAGAGCCCGAAATTGTTACACTAATTAACAATCCGTCGATGGTTGTGTACAACCGAACATATGTCAAACTTTCTCCGGCTCGCTTCTCTGCGTAGTAGCGAATTCTCCCGGTCGTCAGGTTGGCCGAGATCGACGGATTCACGACGTGCTTTTGGCTCGAAACAATCGAAACCATCCGGGCGCCGCCTAAAAACCGTCTGTCACCATTAATCTAACGATTACTACCTTATGCGTGATTCTTCACAAAATATAAGATAGCTGCGCCTTCATGCTGGCAGTATGATGGGTCAAGAAAGCTAATGCGAGACGATCGAGACAAAACGATAGTCGAGATCCTCGCCGCGCTCTCCAAGGCATTACGATGAGGCGTTTCTGTGACTCGGGCGAAATTGGTACGGACATCCATGGGTGGCCCGGGAGACAAATGACAAACGACCAAAATAAAGTAGTGCGGAACGTCCTCAGCACAGTTGCTTCGGCTCTAAGACTCGGCGTCACTAAGAATCAAATAATCCAAGCAATTCAAGGCATAAGTGGCGGCGCCGACGCGAAAACCATGCGCGGAGCGGCAGCGGGGGCGTCGAACGATGAAAAGGATCGGGATAACCACATTGTGAGAACCGCGACTCCGAGAATAGACAGGAAAAGTCGAAATGATTAGACAACAAGATGCAAAGCGATGTTCTAGGGGCTGTTGTTTCTATTTATGCGATCGAGCTGTCTCAGAAGGCGTGTATATGGCGGAGATGTGCGCTACCAGCAAAAGATCCACATTAGAAACTATGATTCCCTGTTTGAACATAGATTCGAATAAGAGAGCATCGAAAGAGACTGGCTACTATATCGGCCGCCCGGTTTCGGATTCCAGACAATCGTCAACAAGCCGATACGTCTATGCAGCCACAAATCACGGGTACTTACGAAACGCGACACCCGATGATTTCGAAAAGTGGAACCTATCTTATGGTCGATACAATCGAAATTAACCCACCGAGCTAGAGTCAGTGCGCACACACGCGTGGCGGTGTGGATACCTATTTATTGTTTTCGGGGTCCCAGAAAGGCTGCTTATTCTGGCCGCAGGGATAGCTTCGAGTTCAGATCTAGTTCGCGGCCTGAAAAGTCACTCCATCTAACCGTTCAGGCCACTGAAGAGAATCGCAGCATGGGCTGCTTCGCCCAACGCTTCGATCACTCATCAAATGTTTCCTCGGTAGCATCATGCCCGACCGTTGACGTCATGCGTGCCGCCTCTCTTTGGCTGCATTTTGAACATCCATCATCGAGCCTGCCACCGCGTAGTCCCTGGGCGACTAGAACGTCTCACCTCCAGACCTAGGAATCGTGCCACGAGATTGGCTGGCCCGTAGTCCAGTCTTGCAATGGGAACTATACCAACCAAAGTAAACGAAATGTGGCAGGGCTATTTCTTCGGAGAATACTCACCAATCGCTCTCGGCTCCATGGATGCCGCCTCACGGACGGTGAAAATCAGGGTAACGTCGCTGGTGGTCGAAGGCGATTGAACAGCGGGGATCAGTGAATATTGGAACGGTCATGCATGGAGAAGCGCTGTCCACGGTTGCGCTAGCTGCCAACTAATGGATGAAAGCCGCCACACTCCGAAGTATCCCTTTACCGGTGCCGCAGAAAGTACGATAGAGGAATCAGGCGCCAAGGCATTGCCACGCGTCCAAGAGCTTTGTCTGCTCGGCTGCTATTTGGATTCGTTGGTTCCCGTCGCCGTTGAAATTGAGACGATAGTCAAGACTGTAGACTCCAGATATGAAATCTAATTCCGACAGCGACTTCAATCTACAGCTCTATCTCGAATCGGTCGGGGCATCGAGAAGAACGGAATGGTTCCGCAAAAAGCAGGTCATCTTTTCTCAGGGCGACGCCGCGGATAGTGTCCTGTACATCCAGAAAGGGAGTGTAAGGTTTACAGTCGTAAATGAGAGCGGCAGGGAAGCAGTAGTAGCGATTTTTGGGCCTGGCGACTTTCTTGGAGAAGGAGGGATTGCAGGTCAGAAGGTTCGCATGGGGATAGCGAGCGCCATCGAACAGACGACAGTTCTTGTCATTGGAAATGACGAAATGATTCGTGTTCTCCATGCGGAACACGACCTCTCTGATCACTTCATCCTTTATATGCTTAAACGGAATATTCGAGTCGAGGCGGACCTGATCGATCAACTCTTCAACTCGACCGAGAAGAGATTGGCCCGCACTCTTCTTCTTCTCGCGAGCTATGGCAAGGAAGACCAAACCGAGACGGTACTCCAAAAGGTTTCTCAACAGATGCTGGCAGAAATGATTGGCTCGACGCGCTCTCGCGTGAATTTGTTCATGAACAAGTTCCGGAAGCTAGGTTTCATCGACTACAACGGCGAGATCAAGGTCAACAGATCTCTTCTGACGGTCGTTCTGCAAGATTAAAGCGCCAATGCTGATATCGATGTATCCGGGAAACGGACTTGGGCGACGCGAATTCCAATTCCTTTCGGCATGTTTGTCAAGAAGCGTGATACTGACGTTGTCATTCCTAGCTTGCATCGCCCGCGTTTCGCTCGTCCTTAGCGGCGAGAGATCATCTTCAGGCTTCGCAACGCCGATCTCTTAGGAGACTACACAGCTCCATCAGACTCGTTTACCAAGGGCAATCAGACCCACGCGCGGTGCGTTGTGATAGCTGGGCGCGGCTTGGACGTATCCTCGTGCTTCGCGCGTCGCGAATGGCTGGGGCGCGGCAATTGGCGCGGCGGATTGAACCACGGCTTTAAAAACCAGCTCCATTCGCCCGCGGACGTGGAATTTCGTCAGCAGGGACGAGACGTGAAACTTTACTGTACGCTCTGACAGATTCAAGGAGGCGGCAATTTCTTTATTCGAACGACTGCGCATCACTCCGCCGAGGACCTCTTCTTCACGACGCGTCAACTTTACAGAACGAGTCACCGAATATCCAGCTTGCAACAGGTTTTCCGCTTTCTCTGCAAGACTCGCTAGGGCCTCATGAGTGGCCTCCACCATCACAACGTAATCCGCCGGCGACTGCCCCCGGACCATACAATGCATAGCCAGCAAACCAGCTGCTTCTTCTACTGGAAACTGCCCCTTCGGGTTGGCTTTGAGGTTAAAATGCGACACACCAGTTTTTTTCTCATAAAAAAAATAAAGGTCTCGGCGAGGGCTTGGGCGCAAACGGTTGGGTTTGCGTGAGAGTTTAGTTTCGCGGATTATCTTCACGTGAGAGCCTCCACTGTAGTGCCCGGTAATGGGAACTGGAAAACTGCTTGTTCCCGCGACATCGTTCGGGTCTGGATTTCGATGACTTCATTTTTCAAGCGTGCAATATAGGACAGTAGAATTACGGACGAAAGCGTTAGCTTATTGCGATGAAACATGAACTTCATCGTGCCGCCCGCTGTTCTTCAGTTGCGTACAAAACTAAAAACCCTGAATTCACGCAATGTTGGCATCAGTGCCCAACGTGCCTAAAGGATTGGTTTCACCAGATGATTAACTCCCAGAACGTCTCTCCTGATTTGTATTACCGAAAGTGTCCTAGTTGCAGTCAGCAGAAAGTGACTATCTTTTCTTCGGATGTTGAAAAGCGGAAACAAAACCCTCGCACCTGAAGGGAAAAATCTAGCTTCCCTCGTGGCATCAACGGATTCTTATCGAAGTTGATTGTCCTCGTTGCCGAAACCAGTCTAGATTGACAGAACAAATCTCCTAGAAACCAATCGCGCGTCCGGAGTCCGCAGGTAGAACTCTTTTCCGCTTCATCAAGTAGAGTTCCGAGTCTGCCGCGCACAAGAGGGTCTCAATCGTGTGACCGTCTCGGGGATACATGGCAACACCGACGCTGACAGAAAGCTTCGGTCCTTCGTCGTCATTTGCAACCCCTTCGCGGATACGCTGTGCCACCAGGTTGGCCGCTGCTGCGTTAGTCTCCGGCAAAATAAGAGCAAACTCGTCGCCGCCGAAGCGCGCGGGAGTATCGATGTCCCGGCAGCAGGAACACAAGGCATCCGCCAGCCGACAGAGTGCCTGGCTGCCGATCATATGTCCGAAGCGATCGTTGATTTGCTTCAATCCGTCCAGGTCAAAAAACAGCAAAGAAAATTCTCGTTTCGTGCGCATGCTGCGCTTGAGTTCCGAATCGAGTACATCAACGAAGTGACGATAATTGGCCAGACCGGTCAGCGGATCCTTGGCGGCCTGTCGACGGAGGTGATCCTCCAACTCTCGCTGCTTGGTGACGTCTTCGGCGATGAGCTCGTAGGCTTCCAGCTGCCCCCGCTCGCTAAGAACTTCCCGTCCGCTGAGCCGGACCTTCAGAATCGCATGGTCCTTCCGCTTCCATTCTATTTCGACTGGATCGACGAGGGCATCGGCGCCCGATTCACCCAACAATTGTGCTCGTCTGCCGTGATCCCGAATAACATCTCGAGCAAGATCGAGGGCCAGGAGTTCCTCTCTCGACTCACAACCGAGCATCCTCATCATCGCCTCGTTCACTTCCAGAAACCCGCCGTCGAGACTGCAGCGGCAGATTCCATAGTTTAGATTCCCAACCAGCGCACGGTAACGCGCTTCCGAACGCCCCAAATCTCTTTCGGCGCGATCCCGTTGACCGCGCAACACTTTCTCGGCCAGAGCCCGATGAACGGCCACAGGTAGATGGCCAATGCTCTCCATTTCAATGCAATCGGCAACGCCTTTCAGAATGAACTCCGCAACGCTTTCGCGTTTCAGTCCGTAAACTACCAATATGAGTGGGATATCCTTCTTCATCTGGCGCAGGATTTCGAGAATTCGCATTTCTTGCCAATTTGTTCCCGGGTGCTCCGACACAATAAGGTCAAAGGTCTCCAACCGAAGCCGCTCTACTAATTGTTCGCGAGTCACAACAACATCCGAGCTGACCGTAAAGCGCGCTTTCTTGAGTTCATGCAAGCAGCGCGCAACGTCCGCCTCGGAACGGTGAAAAAAGAGGATTCGTACGGGATTTCGCCTGAGCTCAGGTATGTTCAGAGCCGAAGCTCGGTTAACTTGCTTGAGGTTAGGTTCAGATCTCGAAGACATGGCACTCCCCCCGGATAAAATCCCGGGGGGCAGTCCCTTTCTACCCAACCGCCCCCCGGCCTAGTCGGAGTTAACTACCAGTGAGGGTATAGAACAAAGACGTCCATAAACTGTTTCATTTAGAACATCGGCAAGTTATAGGACGTAACTAATACGGCACAAGTATCCTGTGTTATCGCCGGAGCCGGTGGCGAGATCGAGTGTGTCAAGCCAAATAAGATCACATCTGCTGTTTCAACAGCGCGCCACCGGAAGAAGGGCGTTTGAATCCAATCAGCCCGAAGCTGATGAGCCGGCCTGTTCGTTCGCATCGACCAAAGTAACGAACCCGCTTCGTCGTAAGCATGTCGACGGTTATTATCTAGTTTTAGTGTTTTGATGTAAAAGGGTCGACAGATAGCGTAGGATGTATTTCGCTATGGAACAGTAGTTTAATTTAATATATTATGGAGAAGTTGATATCCAGCGGTGGCAACATGAAGGTAGTTACAAAC
>Ga0182024_10008849_pt1 | contig 21042 bp, 21 predicted proteins | sample P32metaG_FD_120480 | JGI IMG/M metagenome (GOLD analysis project Ga0182024, IMG submission 120480) | Permafrost microbial communities from Stordalen Mire, Sweden - P3-2 metaG (Illumina Assembly) | ecosystem: Environmental > Terrestrial > Soil > Wetlands > Permafrost | place: Sweden: Stordalen...
CGGGAGGTATAGCATCCTGCGCCTTCGCCTCCGCGAGCCATCGGATCGGGGTGGTCTGGATGCCATAGTCCTTCCGGACGGCCTCGGGGAACGTCCTCGTGATCATGAGTCCTTGGCGCCCGCTGCGCACGAGGTCGGAGAAACTCTCGAACGCGGCCTTAGGGTCGTGCGCCAGGTAGGTGCGCCCATCTTCCACAGGATAGCGGATCGGCTCTGCGGTTGTCGCTGTCTCCGTGACAGGGGCGACCGAGTAGAACCCTTTCCTTCTAAGCCCAAGCAACAGGACAAGGTCACCGGTGCCGGCGATGGGATTCTGAAGGGTGGGAAGATTGTGGGCGCCGGTATATCTGGCGATGATTGTCTGGTAGCTACCCGCAAAAATAAAGGCCATTCCGAGGATGATGTATTTTGTCTGGCCTCTCTTCAGAGGTGATTTCTCGGAGCGATAGTACCGGAATAATAGATAGAAGATGAGGACTCCCATGGCCGTGAAGTAGATGTCTATGCCATCCGGAATCAAATAAGGGCCGTTCGTCCCTGGGCCCGGGGTCCATCCAAATGCAGTGAGTTTGGGTGTAGTTTGGACGAAGCTCAGATCCCCAATCAGGAGCGGCACCCACACGGTGGCTGCCACCCATGCGTACCCTCCGACAAGAACACACTTTTGCCATATACTTGGTTTTTGGCTAATGAAGTACACCACGAATTGATACTCCAGTAAAATTATGGGAGCGCTTACTGCAAAAAAATCGGCATAATGGTACCAGCCTAAGGCTGTCGCGGCATCAGTGCTCGCTTGAGCTAGGAATGCAAAACCAGTACCGAGGAGGAAGACTATGTTGACGGCCAGGAACGCCCAGTGAACCTTCCTCTTGAACGGAATCCGGATTGTAAGAATAATGATCACGCCTGTGACCAATTCTCTTGCCAGCGCAAAAATTGCATCGAGACTGAGGCCGAATATGCGGTATACGACCAGCGCATCCACGACTGTCACGCTATAGGATGCACCCAGCTAGCAGATGTTACGCCCCTGAATCACTGTTTCCGCTGCGGACGAGTTCTCTGTTCCCTATTTAACCGAGGGCCGCTGCTTCACGAGTGTCAAGAATTTTTCCCATGTCCAGGGACACGGTGACACGAACGACATGCCGTCCCCGTCTAGCGGTGAAATATCCGTACGTTCCTCGGCGTCCAAACGCAGTTAGTTTCGTTACGTACCGGACTAACTCATGAACTGACGCAATGCATATCGCCAGAAGCCGGAGTAACTCCTCTTCGCTGTCTACGAAGCAGGGTACCCAGGATCGCGAACACCGCGACGTTTACTCCGATTATCGCGAGATATGAGAGCGGGAAAGAGGTCGATGAACTGGTTGTGGTGCTCTGAGCCGAGGCAGTCGCGGTCGTGGTTGTGGTGGAGCTGGCCGGCGCAGAATTAGTCAGAGTCGTGATGGTTTGGGTGGTGCTCGGGCCGGAGCCTGTTGTAGAGATGACGGAGACCGTGTAGTCGCCGTTATTGACCACGAAGACTTCACCCTTGGCTGAGTCGTAGGCGGCGTCATAGGGGTTGTTTCCGACGGTCACTGTGCCGACCACGGCGTTGTTAGTGTCGGAGATGACTGAGACCGTATTGTCACCAGAATTGGTAACGAAGACCTCGCCGTTGGTGGAGTCGTAGGCGGCGTCCTCGGGGGATGCTCCCACCGTCACGTTGGCAACCACCGTGTTGGTGACGTCTGAGATGACGGATACCGTTCCGGAGTCGAGATGGGTTACGAAGAGTTCACCCTTTCCGGAATCGTAGCCGACGCCGTACGAACCGCTTCCCACATTCACCGTCCCTATCACTGCGTTGCTCGCGTCTGAGATGACGGAGACCATCTCGGAGACTGAGTCGGTAACGAAGACTTCACCCTTGCCAGAATCGTAGGCGAGCGCATAGATGTAGCCTCCCACCGTCACGTTGGCGACCACCGTGTTGGTGACGTCTGAGATGACGGAGACGTTGGCGCCGCCAGTATCGGCCACGAATATCTCGCCCTTGCCGGAGTCATACGCTAAGCTTTCGGGCTTGACTCCCACATTCACCGTCGCGATTACGGCGTTGCCGGTATCCGAGAGGACTGAGACGGTAGCTGAACCGGAATTGCTCACGAAGACTTCGCTCTTCGCGGCGTCATAAGCGACACCATATGGGCTATTTCCGACTGTCACCGTCGCGACCACGGCGTTGTTGGCGTCTGAGATGACGGACACCGTGCCATCATAATAGTTGGCCACGAATATCTCGCCCTTGCCGGAGTCGTAGGCGATCCCGGTGGGCGTGTTTCCGACTGTCACGGTCCCGGTCAATGTCTGGGCGTGCACGAGGGGCACAAGGAAGGCCGAAGATAGAAAAAACGTCGCCAGCAGGAGAAGCGACGCCCGCGCGGAGCGGAGGTGCCGACGCTGGACAACCAGCATAACGCGATTGTATGTCTAAACCGCGCATTTAAGTCTGCAATCAAAGCTCCCACCACTGTTCCTCTCCCTGTTCTCTTTCCGAATGAGGATTCCGTTCGATCGAGTCCGCCTATCCAGGAACCTGCGATTCACCTAGCGATCGTGGCACAGACATTCAAGTTATCACTTCGTCAGGGCACCCTTCATTATGCTCCGCACCAATCTTTGCGCCGCATTTGGGGCATTCGCTATCCTGGAGAACAGGTGGTGTCTTCTTCTTCAATCCGCTTCGAACAACTGGATTCGAGCAATCTAATAGGGTATTCGTCGCCAAGCACCTTCCATTGCTTGTGAGTTCAAATCTCACCGACCCCACATTCTGCTTCGTTCACAACCGTGACCCCCAACGTCGTTCTGGGGTGTGTCGACGCGACGAAAGACCTGAGACGTTCGAAATACAAAGAGTCTCCTGGGCGAGGATGGCTATCGTTTATGTAACTCCTAGAATGGACGCAGGAAATTAGGAGGTCGCGTGAGAACGACTTTGAGGGTCCGTCGGGATTCCTGCTCTTGCACCTATCCGGAGATAGCTGGGAGGGGCCAATCTTGAAGGCAAAGCGGTCCACCGAACTGCACGCGCGCTCCAGTTTCCTCTCTAACTTCATCTTGGGAAGTCAGGATGGATTGGTGAACGTCCTCGGAATCTTATTGGGACTCACCGCCGCCACGAGCGACGTCCGACTGATCTTCGTCGCAGCCTTTGCGGCGCTCGGCGCTGAATCGATCTCGATGGGAGCCGTAGCCTACACATCTACGCTGGCTAGGAGGAAGCAATACCTGAAAGAGGTTAGTCGCGAAACTACCGAGATGAGAGAAATGCCCCAGCTAGAAAGGCAGGAGGTGAGGGAGATCTTCCAGAGATGGGGGTACCAGGGCGAGGACCTCGAACGTCTGACCGACCTGATCGCTTCCAAACCGAAGGCGTGGCTCGAGTTCATGATGTCCCACGAGCTCCGGCTTGAGGAGGTCGACGAGTCCGAACCCAGGAGGAGCTTCTTGGTCGTGCTAAGCTCCACCATATTCGGCTCGATCATCCCTCTGATTCCCTATTTCCTGGTCGGCAAAGACGTCGTGCTAGGCGCGGTGGTCTCGGTGACGGTCAGCGGTGTGGTCCTCTTCTGTATCGGGTTATTCGAGGCGAGAACAACGGTTGGGTCGCTCTGGAGGAGCGGGCTCCAGATGGCGGCAATCGGTCTGGCCGCCGGGTTGGCTGGTTTCCTGATAGGGCATTTCATAGGTGCCTCGCCGGCTTAGCTCTATCTAGGTCGCAGGCTTCCACGCTCGCCTCTCAAGTGCCAGGGAGATTTTCCTCCTGGGTGCCTTGGCCGGTGTCATCCGAGTGGGGGCCGACAATTGCCCTCGATTCTTGGCCGGCGGAGCTACCGGTCTAGCCTTCGGTAGACTGCGATCGCCATGAAGAGAAGAATCGCAATGATTCCGACGGCCAAGCTCGCCTCCAGGTCCACCTCCGGCACCCCACCTTGCAATCCTAAGCTTGCCGCAAGGGCCCCATTGATGAGAGCGTACACTATTGCGCCGACCAGCATGAACGTAGCAACGTATCCAAGCAGGCGGGTAATGCTCATGCCCTCAGTTTTCTCCCCTTGCGAAGCGAGCTGCATTGGCTTCACTCCATGTCACAGTAGCCTCTTCGCGAGGGGGCCGTACGCTCAGGCTCCTACTTAGAGAGCAGCTTCCACGACATCACGATGCCCACGCCCGTCAGGACTACCGCGAACGCCGTGATCACGCCAAAGTCCACCAGAAGGCTGTTTGTCCCGGGAGACCCGAGCAGGAGTTGCCTCGCTCCATCAATCGCATAGCTGATTGGATTGAACTTGACCACGTATTGGAGCCACGTCGGCATGATCTTCACCGGGAACAGCGCGTTGGATGCGAAGAGTAGGGGGAGGTTCAGCAGGTTGATGATCGCCATCTGTGTCTGCCAGTTGCTGGATTTCAGCGCGAGCGTAACGAAGAGAGACGAGAGTGCGAAACCCATGAGGAAGAGCAAAGTGAATGCCCCGACTATCCCGAGCGCGCTGAAGTGAGACACGTCCATGCCCAGGACGACGGCTATGGCGAGGACCATCACGGACTGGATGAGCGACCTGATTCCGCTCTGCAACACCTTCGAGGTGACAATCACTCCTCGGCTGACAGGGGTGCTTAGCGCCTTGTTCAGGAAACCGAACCTGCGGTCGAAGACCACCGACATTCCGCTGAAGGCGGCCGTGAAGAGTATGATCGATGCTAGCATCCCGACGGAGAGGAACGAGAAGTAGGAGGACGTCCCGAAGATCGACTGAACTTCAGCGCTCGGTATGAACGAGCTGAAATTCAGGGCCTTTCCGAATATGCCCAGCCATACGATCGGCTGAATGAGAGATATTAAGAGCTGGTAAGGATTGGTGTACCACTTCCGCAGGTCGCGCAGGGTCAGTGCCCATAGACCGTGGAGCGGGCTGGTGTCCAGTTTGGGCAGGCCCCTGGGCGCTATCGCGGCGTCGCTGGTCACCGCCGTCTCTTGGACAGTGGTCGTCCTGGTGAATTTATCTTCCACGGGCTTCGAGCCGTCCACGCTTGTCAGCTCTTAGGACCTCGCCTTCGCCATCGTGACGCGCTGGCTCATCGTCGCCCACCTGTTGGTCTCCTCCTCCCTGAGGGTACGCCCCGTCAGTTCGAGGTAGGCCTCGTCTAGGCTGGGCTTGGTGAGCGATATCTTGTTGACATGGAGTCCCTTGGACCTTATGAGGTCCATTATCTGGGGGGATGCCTCCTCGCCGAGCTCGGCCTTTATCCTGTAATCGTTTCCGTTCTTCTTGACTTCCTTCACAAGCGGTATCTTGGCTATCTCGGAGGAGATATCAGGCTCTGCCTCCTTTACCCCCACCACTATCACATCGCCGCCGACGCCCTCCTTCAGCTCGTCTGGCGTCCCAAGCTTGATGATGTGCCCATGGTCGATTATCGCGATCCGGTCGCAAAGGGAGTCTGCCTCCTCGAGATAGTGCGTTGTGAGGAAGAGGGTCATGTGATATTCATTCTTCAGCATCCTGATGTACTTCCAGACCGCCGCGCGCGTCTGTACGTCCAATCCGAGGGTCGGCTCATCGAGGAAGAGCAGTCTGGGGTAGTTGATTAGGCCGCAAGCAAGCTCGAGCCTCCTACGCATGCCTCCTGAGTATGTCTTCACCTTCCTGTTCGCAGCGTCCTGGAGTTCGACCAGTTTCAGCAGCTCCGCCGCATGAGGCTTGGAGTCGCTGCGGGGTATGCCGTAGAGGTCCGCGCAGAGAATGATGTTGGCGATCCCGGTCATGTCCTCGTCCGCCGTGTACTCCTGAGGCACTATCCCTACGTTCCTGCGGACCTCCGTCGCCTGTTTGTGCACGTCGTAGCCGCAGACTGTCGCATGTCCTGAGCTGGGTGGAAGCAGCGTGGTGAGCATGTTGATAGTGGTGCTCTTCCCCGCTCCGTTCGGCCCGAGGAACCCGAAGATCTCTCCTTCCTTTATCTCGAAGCTGACGCTGTCCACTGCCTTCAACTTACCGCCGTAGGTCTTGCTGAGGTTTTCCACCTTGACGATGGCCCTTTCGGGGCTTTCAACAATCGGCTGGCTGGTCATCATCTTGGATCGTTACTTCCTGGCCCTGATCTCAGCGGCAGGCTTGATCTCCTTGAGCGTCTGGTTCGCCCACTCAAGCTGGCGCTCGAGGTTCAAGACGTACTCCTTCAGGATGTATTCCCTGTCCTTCGGCGGCATCACGTCCATCTTGCTCGACATGATCTCCTGCGTGAGCTCAAACTGTCCCTTCGTGCCTTCGCTCATGAAGCGCATCAGGTGCTCGGGCTGGATGAGCTCCACGAACAGCCGCCTCATTGCCATCCAGTTCCTCCCGGAGTTGAGGAACAGCTTCTCGTCCTCCTTGATTGATTCTAAGCCCCGCGGGGTGATCGCGTACACCTTCCTGTCGGCCCCCCTCGCACCCTCGTTCGCCTTGATGTAGCCGTTGGCGACGAGCTTCTTGAGTATCGGGTATATCGAACCGGCTCCCGGCCTCCACGCGCCCTCGGTCTTGCTGTCGATGTCTTGGAGAATCTCATAGCCGTGACAGGGGTTCTGGGCGATCTTCCGCAGCATATAGTGAAGCAGCAAGCCTCTGGGGGCCCCCTGAGGATGCGTCAGCGACTTCGTGTCTGCGTGCGCGGGCATTTTTCTCGTGCGGGTACCGGCATTGGGAGTATATACATACATCGCATCGGATATAGTTTCAGATTATCGAAGGATAAGTTTAATTGGCTCTCGCGCTCGTTTTGCGTCGAAAACCCTTTTTGAGTCTGTCATCCGTTGGCGCCGACCACAGCGAGCTGCTGGACTCTTTCGGCCGCCACGCACGGAAGCTGCGCATCTCGGTCACCGACAGGTGCAACTTCCGGTGCAACTTCTGCATGCCCCAGCACCCGGCCTGGATGGAACGGGATGCTCTCCTCAGCTTCGAGGAGATCACGCGGCTGACAGGAATCCTGGCCCGTATCGGGATAACGAACGTACGGCTCAGCGGCGGCGAACCCTTGATGCGGAGGGACCTGGAAAAACTGGTCGGGATGCTGACGCGGGTTCCGGGGATCAGGGCGGTCGGCATGACCACGAACGGCGCGATGCTCAAGGAGAAGGCGAGAGCCCTGAAGGAGAACGGCCTCCACTGCGTCACGCTCAGCCTCCACAGCCTGAAGCCCGACCGGTATCATGAGATCACGGGGACGAAGGACGTCTACTGGAGGGTGATGGAAGGCCTGGAAGAGGCCAGGAAGGTGGGTTTTGAGCGGGTGAAGGTCAACTGTGTCGTCACCAAGGGCTGCAACGAAGACGAGGTCGGCGATTTTGCGAAGCTGGCCCACGATGCCGAGGTCTCGGTCCGGTTCATCGAGTACATGCCGTTCGACGGCTCCAAGGTCTGGGACCCGGAGAAGGTGGTGAGCGGAGATGAGATTCTCCGGAGAGTCGGGGAACGCTATTCCCTGATACCACTGGAGAGGGAGCACGGCGCCACCGCGAGGCACTACAAGTTCGGCGACAGCTCGAACGGGGAGATCGGGATAATCACATCGATGACCAAACCGTTCTGCTCCGACTGCGACAGGATAAGGCTCAAGGCGGACGGGAAGATGGTCCCTTGCTTGTTCAGCGTCGATGAGTATGACATCAAGCCGATGATCAGGGGTGGCGCCGGAGACGGCGAGATATCCGATTTCATCCGAAGGTCGTTCTGGCTAAAGTCCGAAGGGGTCGAGAAGATGCTCGAGCAGAACGTAGAGCTTAAGCACGTCAGGCCGATGTACACTATAGGTGGTTAGACTCTTGTCGATCCGTGTTACGCTGCTGTATTTCGGTCAGGCTAGGGACGCGTCCGGCAAGGGGGACCAGAAGTTCTCGCTACCGCCGGGCTCAACCGTGGACGCGCTCGTCAACCTGGCGACGGACAAGCACTCGAAGCTCAAGAGGATGAAGGGCTCTATGCAGGTCGCGCTGAACGAGGAGATGGCAAAGGGGGACGAGCTCCTGGAGGACGGAGATGTAGTGGCGCTCCTGCCCCCTGTGGCTGGAGGTTGATTGGTTTTGTCTAAGCGACTGACGAAGAGCCGGATAGACCCGGATTCGGTGCTGAAGCAGGTCCGGAACCGGGAGTCAGGGGGCACTGTGCTCTTCCTCGGAACCGTCCGCGACAACAGCGATGCCGGGAAGGTCGACCTGATCCGCTATGAGGTCTACGAGCCCATGGCTGAGAAGAAACTGCGGCAGATCGAAGAGGATGTCAAGCGCAGGTGGCCGGTCAAGGTCAAGTTGGTCCACAGAGTGGGAAAACTCCACGTGGGCGAAGTCAGCGTGGCGGTAGCCGTATCGGCGCCGCACAGAGCCGAGGCCTTCGAGGCGTGCAGACACGCGATAGAGCTCATAAAGCGCGACGTACCGATCTGGAAGAAGGAGAGGCTCGCCGATGGCAGAGAGGTCTGGGTGGAGGGACATGGAACCAAGCAGTCTCCCAAGACCCGGAAACGTTCGCCGTGAACGGAGCGCGCTCGAGTTGACAAAGAGATTCGTCGAGTACGTGTCGCTGAAGGAGGCGCTGAAGACCCTGCGAAGCCACACCAGCATATCACCGGCCCGGGAGCTCGTCCCGCTCGGAGGCGCCTACCAGAGGATATTGTTCGAGGACGTCATCTCCGCGCACGACATCCCGATGAAGGACAGCGCTCATATGGACGGATTCGCCGTCCGCTCGTCCGACCTCGCCGGAGCCTCTGAAGCGCACTCGGTCTCGCTCCGGTCGGTGGGAGGCAGCCCCTTGGGAGTGGTGCCGAAGAAGGTCGTGAAGAGGGGGGAGGCCCACTCCGTCCTCACGGGAGGGTTCATGCCGTCGGGAGCTGACGCGGTCGTTCAGGTCGAACGTACAAGAGGATCAGGCTCAAGCATCGTCTTCACCAGGGCCCCTGCGCAGGGGGAGTTCGTCTACACGGCGGGGCGCGATGTCAGGAAGGGAGAGGTGGTGCTGCAGAAGGGCAGGCTCCTGAGAGGGTCTGACATAGTCCTGTTCGGCGCCCTTCACGTGGACAAGGTCCCCGTCTACGCCAAGCCACGGGTGGCGATCATCCCGACCGGCAACGAGCTCACAGAGGACATACGCGACGACCGACCGGGAAGGGTCGTCGAGACGCACAGCTTTCTTTTGTCCAGGATGATAGAGGGAGCGGGTGGGATTCCCGTCCAGATGCCGATCGTCCGTGACGACCTGGACGAGATAACCGATTGCATCAGCGGAGCGCTGAAGACCGCGGACGTCGTCCTCACCCTCGCTGGGTCATCCGTCGGCGAGGCAGACCTTACGGAGAACGCCATCGAGGCGCTGGGGAAGCCCGGCGTCCTAGTCCACGGGATGAAAGTGCACCGTGGCAGGGTCATGGGCTTCGGCGCGGTGGCCGGGAAGGCGATAATAATCCTGCCGGGGCCGATACAGGGAGCGGCCAACGCCTTCTTGCTGATGGCGTATCCGTTGATCCGGTCCTTCCTGGGCCGGGGATTCGAGCAGCCTCTCTCCATCCCTGCCGCGATGAGCAACGCATGGGAGGCGGGCGACCGATATCCCGACTTCTCCAAGGTCGTCTACGTGAAGATAGACCTGAGCGGGCCGGATGTCAGAGTCCACGCGTCGGTCGGCGAGACCGAGAAGATGACGTTCCTCACGCAGAACGACGGTTACGTCCTCGTCGACGAGAGGACTACTTCTTTGGCGAAGGGCGACCGCGTGAGGGTCCACCTCCTGCCTGGGCTCTCACCTTACTAGGACGTTCTCGGATGAGTCTCTTCGCCCTCCGCAACTCCTCCTCCGTGTCGATGTCGAGCAATACGTCCCCGTCGACCTCCACCCTTAGGAGGCCGGCCTGTCCCATCGCGATGGCCTTCGCTCCCTTGTCACCCTCCAGACCGCCGACCTGGGGGTAGAGGCTCCTCCTGAGCAGCACCGGCGGGCTCACGAGGTCACCCGACGCTGCTGCGACGGCGTCTGCTCCCGTCTCTCGGAACTTGGTGACTATCCGGTCGACGAGTTCGCTGGTGACAAAGGGCTGGTCGGCGAGGCAGACCACGACGGCCTCGCTCTTCTCGTCCAGCGAGCGCACTCCGACCCTGAGCGACGAGCTCAGACCCGTCTTGAACTCTGGGTTCAGCACGACCTTGGCGCTCCCGTCGCCGAGCCTCCTGCGCACGTCGGGCGCGGCGTGGCCCAGTACCACGACCACTTCGTCGACGTCGGACTCATTGAGCATCGTGACCGCCCTCTCCACAAGGGACACGCCGTCGAGTTCGACAAGCTGCTTGACGCGCCCGAAGCGGCTGGAGCTCCCTGCGGCGAGGAGCAGCCCTGAGACGAAAGGGTGCGAGCTCATGCGGGAGTCTCACTCCGAAAAATGCGGAAGCACCGTGCGCGTGAACTCTCTGAGGAACGTCATCTCGTCGGGGCTGGAACTGTGAGCATAGACCTTAGTCACCCCGGCCTTGAACAGGCGCTCGATGGCGCTGGTCGCCTCGTCTATGGATGTCATTATGTGCCAGGACTTTTTCAGCATCTCATCCGAGACCTCTCTGGCGGCCGTCTCCTCGAGCTCGCGGGGGTCATGGATCTGCGACATTAGGACGCCCTTGAGCGCGGTGGGTTTCCAGCGCCTAGCCGAGTCGAGGGCTCGCTCATAGTCCGCGGAGAAGGAGAGCTTGTACTCTGTGATGATCTCAAGAGAGTCCGGGCCTCTTCCGTTTTCCGCTGCAGCCTTCTTGAAGTCGTCTAGCTGGTCCGTGAACCCGTCCCTCACTAGTGTTATCAGCCCATCACAGTACTTCGCGACGACCCGGGTGGAATTCTTTCCCGTGGCGGCCATGTACAGCGGTATCTTCCCTGTGGGAGGAGTGTAGAGCCTCGCCTTCTCGGTCCGGTAGTGCTTCCCGCGATAGCTGATGAACTCCTGCTTCTTGTCCCAGAGGCTCTGGATTATCTCTATCGCCTCAGTCGTCCTTTCCAGCCTCTCCATCTGGGTCCCCCATTCGAAGCCGTTCGGGACCTCGTTCATCGCCTCCCCCGTGCCCAGGCCGAGCCCTATCCTTCCCGGGTAGAGGTTGTCCAGGCTCGCGAACGCCTGCGCGACTATCCCCGGTGAATATCTGAAAATGGGGCACGTTATCCCCGTGACGAACTGCATGCGCTTCGTCCTCTCGGCGGCCGCCGCCATCCACACCCACGTGAAGTTCCCGTAGCCGTTCGTATGGAACCACGGGTGGAAGTGGTCGCTCGCCATCATCGTCCTGAACCCGCCCTTCTCTGCCTCGACGGCGAACCCGAGGAGCTCGTTCATCGAGTACTGCTCCTGGGCTGACCAATACCCGACCTTCGCGGAACCCGGGCCGCTGCTCTCCACATCTTGACGAGGACGCGGCGTTCTATTTTAGCTAGTTCAACGCATAAATCCGGAGCCGTACCCGTGAGGGACCGACATGTGGAATCCTGCGAGAGAGGGGATCGACTTCATGATGACCGCCGGCCCTGTCGAGGTCTCGCCGCGCGTCCTCGCGGCGCTCGCACAACCCAGCGTCTACCACTACTATCCCAAGTTCGTCGACTTCTTCGACTCGACCACCGAGAAGCTGTCGAAGGTCTTCATGACCAAGAAGGAGAACGTCCTGATCCTTCAGGGAGAGGGAGTGCTCGGGCTCGAGGCTTCAATCGTGTGCACGGTCAATCCGGGCGACAAGGTACTGGTCTTCGAGAACGGACCATTCGGGCACTGGTTCGGGGAATATGCCTCGAACGCCGGGGCCAACCCCGTCTATTTCCACGAGGAACCGAACCGGGGCTTCGACCTGGACGCCGCGAGGGCCTTCATTGAGAAGAACCGGGACGCGGTCGCCGTCACCATCGTCCACTGCGAGACTCCAGCAGGGCTGCTCAACCAGGTCGAGCCCATCTGCAAGGAGGCGAAGAGGCTCGGGATGCTCACGATAGTCGACTGCGTGGCGTCCCTCGCTGGAGCTGAGTTCAGGCCGGTCGAATGGGGGATGGACATAGCCATCTCTGCCTCGCAGAAGTGCATCGGGGCGCCAGCCTCCCTGACCCCCATGGCAATCAGCCCGTATGGATGGGAGCGGGTCGAGAAGAAGAAGAAGCCGGTGAAGAACTCGTACCTCTCTCTCCTGGACTGGAAAGAAACTTGGCTTGCGTCGCGCAGGTTCCCGTTCACCCCCTTCACCAACGACGTCTACGCCCTCAGCGCCGCACTCGACGAGATCCTAGAGGAGGGCCTGGACAACTGCATCGCAAGACACGCGGACGCCGCCCGATACTGCAGGGAGGGGATCAAGAGGCTCGGACTGGGGCTCTGGCCGCTCCGCGAGGAGGACTGCTCCCCGACCGTCACCACCTTCCAGGTGCCGAAAGGCAAGACCGACGCGGAGGTAATCGACGCCATCGTAAAGAAGCACCGCATCCTCATCGGCGGAGGCTACAAGGAGCTCAAGGGTCAGCTGCTGAGGATAGCGACGATGGGTTACGGAGCGAAACGCCACTTCGTCTCGGCGACGCTCGACGCGCTCGAAGACGTCCTGAAGTAGGGCGCCCTTTCAGCTGGGCCTCAAGTTAGAGATTATCTGAAGGGCCGCGTTCCTCCCCGGCACCCCGCTGATCCCGCCTCCGGGGAAGGTTCCGGCCCCACAGAGGTAGAGGCCGTCCACGGATCGGACCCTATACCCGTCCAGCAGTCCCTTCGCAGGCCGAGAGTCGAACATCTGTTCGATGGCCATGTCGGCGTGCATGAAGTTCCCGCGAGGTATCAGCACGTCCCTCTCCATGTCTGGCGGCGATATCGGCCTTATCTGCTCGACCATCTTGGAGACCCCTGGTGCGTACTCCTCGAAGAGCCCGAGCAGCCGCGATGCCTCTCTCTCGGCGCCCTCTTCCGTCCACTTCGCTCCGCGCGGGGCGTAAGGGGTATAACGGGTCTCGATCATCAGCCCGTGCTTCCCCGGAGGTGCGAGGGAGGGGTCCGTGATCGAATGAAGCGCCACCATCAGGCCGGGCTCGCGCGGGTTCCTCCCCTGCGAGAACTCCTCATGCGCCTCGGCGAGAGAGGCCACCGACGGAGAGATGAACGTGGCTGCACCCGCTGCGGCTTGCGAGCTCGTGCTGACGTACTTGGGCACGCCGTCCAGCAGGTAGTCTGCCTTGAACGTGAATCCCGCGCTGACCTTGATGCCGCGCACCTTCCTCCTCTCGGCCGAGCTCAGGGGCGTGCCGCCGTCGAGGAGCTTGAGGAGCGTCTGCTTCGGGTCCGCGTTGGATGAGACTATGCGGGATCGAAACTTCTTACCGCTCACCGTCTCGACGCCCGCAACCCTTCCGTCTGCCACGGTTATCCTCGCGACCCTCTCGCCTGGGATCACCCGACCCCCGTTGGCCTCGACCATCCGGGCGAGCGCCTGTGTGAGCGCTCCGGACCCGCCGATCGGCCTGGCTACCTTCTCCGCGCCTATGTGCCACGCCAGGAGCCAGCCAGTCCCGGGCGCGGCCGGGGATTGACCCACCGCTGCGGGGCCTAAGAAGGCTATGGGCGAAGAAATGTACTCGGTCTCGAAGGTCTCCTCCAGTAGCTTGGACGCCGGCAGCGCCGCCTCCTGCAAAATCTCGTCGGCCTCATCCTTTTCGATCTCGGGACTACTACGGATGGATTCCTCGAGCGATAGCGGACCCGACAGCGAGGCGATTCCTATCGCGCGCTGGGTCCGGGACCACCTGGCGTGGAACCTCTCGTAGGCCCTGGCGTCCTTCTTCGAGAACCCCGAGATGTGTGAGAGAGTCTTCTCAAGTCTGCGGTGGAAGAGCATGCACCTCCCGTCGTTGAATGGTGAGAAGACCGTGGGCTCGAGCCCGTAGTACCTGAGGCCGTACCGGGCGAGGGAGAGGTCAGAGACTATCGGGGTGTTCTGGATGACGTAGTGCTCCATCCCGTAGGTGTTCGCCCTCCATCCCGGGGAGACCTCTTCGGTGACGACGCAACCTCCGACCACGCCCTTCTGCTCGAGGACGGCGACGGAGAGACCCTCCTTTGCGAGATAACCTGCGCAGACGAGCCCGTTGTGGCCTCCGCCCACTATTATCGCGTCGAACGACGCGCCTGAACTCCGAGCCCGACGGGTCATGACTGTGGCCAACCCATGGGGCGACTACGTGTAGTAGTCGGCGCCCTTCTTGATTCCCTGGAACCACTCTGCATCGTGAGCGAAGAAGAGGGTGCCCTTCGATTTCCTGATGAGCTCGAGTATCTTGAGGATCGACTCGTAGGACTTCACAGAGTCCCAGTGGATACCGCCGACCAATCTCTTGTCGAGGTTCATCTTCGTGTTGATCACGTCGCTGTCGATGAAGAGCTTGCCGAGCTCGTTGGTGTCCAGGACTGGGACCTGCAGGCCTGCCGCGTGCCCGGGCGCGGTGACCAGGCTGATGCCCTCGAAGAAGTTGTCGTAGTCCCCGTTGAGGAACTCGTAGTGCAGGCCAGGCACATCGAATGTCTCCCTGCTGTAGCCGATAGCCTCGAACGGTTCGGGCACGTAGGCGTGGCGCATCTCCTCCTTCTGGACGTAGAACGTCGCGTTCTTGAAGAGGTGATTGTTGCCGGCGTGGTCGAAGTGCAGGTGTGAGAGGATGACGTGTTTGATGTCCTCCGGCCTCTTCCCGGCCAGCTTGAGCTGGCTCTCGAGGCTCTGGTCCTCGCTCTGCATGGGCTTCTCCCACGCGTAGTGCTTCCTAGCGTTCTGCAGGCTGTAGCCCGTATCGATCAGGATATCGCCCTCGGAATGCTCGACGAGAGTGCAGTAGACCGGGAACCGATACATCTTCCCGATGTTGATCTTCCACGTGAAATAGGACAGGTCGAACTCGAGAGAACCGAGGTCGAGTATGTGGACCTTCTTTATCATGGAAGGATTATCGTTCCCCTTTCTTGATATAAGTCTTGACGGCATGGGGCTTGTCGGAAAGTCTCGAACAATCAAGCTCGTCGGAGCCCCGGGTCGAACGGCCAGTCGTTGAAATCGCAGCGAACTAGCTCTCCGAGACCCTCTTCATGACCCTGAGACTCTTCAACGTCATCCACTTGCTAGGCTCGCCGGGCTCTTCCAGCGCGAAGGCTTTCGGCTCCCCCTTCAGCCGATAGTGAGGCCGATAGCGAGACTCGACGTCGGGGTGTACCTTGTCGATAGCCCACGTACCGTCGGCCCGAGCCTTTTTCTCCAATATCGCCAACGCCGGCCTCAGCCTCTTGTCATCAGCGTATCCGAGCTTCGTGACGATGTCCAGTCCTAGCAGGATGTCGTAGTAGTAGTGATTGGGGTAGTGAAGACGCAACCACGGCCCGTACCGCGGGCCTTCCTCCATCAGGTGTCTTTCCAGGTAGAACTCCGCTCCGCGTTCTGCAGAGCGCTTGATGGATCGCGTCCAGAGGCCGCGGGGTAGGGCGGCGAAGGCGCCCAGACCTTCCCAGCAGTCGAGCGTCCCTGTCTTGGATTTGAAGCAGTGCCATCCGCCATCGTCCTTCTGGTTCTTCACGATCCAGTTGAAGAGCCCCTTCACGCGAGTGTCATCGATGTAGCCGAATCGTGTCAGCATCCTCGCCAGGTTTCCGACGATGCAGATCTCCCCTTCAGTCACGGGCAGCTCTTCTTTCAGCCAATCGGCGAAGAAAAGCTCGCATGCGCGCTCAATCCTCCGATTCTTTTTCGTCAGACCCAAGTCGGAGAGGACGAGCATTCGCCAGTTCGTCGCCGTATATTTCGGCCGGTAGATGCTCTTACGCGATTCCCAGTTGCCTCCCTTCCTCTGCGCGTCCAGTATCTGCTTGGCCCACCCCCGCCTTGAGATCTGGTCGTAGGCGGAACGCGTTTCTCCGCTTGAAGGAGGGTGTCCCAGCAGGTCCACCAGCGTGAAGTATCTCACGGACGGCTGATCTTCTTCGAGCAGCCAGCTTAGGACCGAACCTTCACTCGACGAGGCTGACAACCTGCGATTCCGGTTTGGCTTGCGCGGATTGATTAGTCTTTCGAGAGTTCCCGCCGCGGAAGGTTCTGTGGAGCTGCGTCGCTTGGTTCGCTGAGAACGCTTAATTGATGAACACAGAATCACCAAGGCAATGGTCCTGCCGCTGAGAATCGGTATCTGCCCTGTCATGATCGAATATCCTCCAGCCGAGATAGTCGAGAGGGTCCCGAAGTACGAGGAGGCGGGCTTCGACCTGCTTTGGGAGGGCGACCATACCCTCCCATGGCATCACACCGGGGGGCACGGCGCTAGCGCGCTAGTTATGGCGGAGGCCTACCTTCAGAGGACCCGCTCGATACCCGTCCACTATATGGTCGCTGGCATCGGGATCCGCCACCACCCGGTCGATATAGCGCTCCAGACAGCGACGATGGCCTCCCTCCATCCGGGCAGGGTCTCCCTCCACCTCGGGACGGGCGAGGCGATGAACGAGAAGACGACGACGGGCGTCTGGCCCTCGGACAAGGAGAGGGTCGAAAGGGTCACGGAGGCATTCCGACTCATAAAGACAAGCTGGACCTCAGAGAGCTATTTCCGATTCAAGGGCGAGTACTTCGACTCCTTCTTCTATCTCTACGACAAGCCCGCGAAGCCCATACCGATTATTGGCGTCGCCGGAGGGCCGAAGATGGCGGAGCTCGCGGGGGAGCACTGCGATGGCATACTCACTCTCGGTCCGATCGACTTTCTGAAGAGCACCGTCCTCCCCGCCTTTGAGAAAGGAGCGAGGAAGGCCGGGAAGGACCCGAGCAAGCTCTCGAAGATGGCCTTCATCGACACGTCTTACCACCCTGACATGGCTAAGGCCGTAGCCAAAGCGAGGCTGTACGGTGGGGTGCTCATCCCCGAGTGCTACTCGGTCGTCCAAGACCCGAGGGTGATAGAGCAAAGGTCCGCCCTCGTGAGGGACGACGTCCTTACGGCTGCCTTCGCCGTCGGATCAAGAGCGGGGGACCTGGTGGAACGATACGCCGCCTTCGCCAAGGCTGGGTTCGATACCCTCATCTGGGCCGAGATCAGCCCGGACGCCGACCTCACGGCCAAGTTCTGCAAGGAGCAGTTCCTCCCTGCGCTGAAGGGCACCGTCTAGCTCAGGCGTCGACCGTCTCAGGATAGTTGGGCGTCGGGAAGAAGAAGACCATCACGAGGTCCTCCTTTCCATCGTTCCTGATGCCATGGGGCACTCCGGAGGGGATGTGAAGAGAGTCACCCTGTCCGTATGAGATGAGCTCATCGCCCACGGTGAGCTTCCCGGTGCCCGAGACGATGTACGCGAGCTCCTCCGCGTCGACATGGACCTTCTGTTTAGTGTCCGTCCCTGGAGTGAACACCGAGTAGCCGAGCGTCGAGAGGTTCGATCCGGTCGTCTTGTTCGTCACGATGAGGTTCGAGAAGCTGTTCTGGCCTATCTTCACCTTCTCCCCCTTCCCGAACGGCACTACCGTCACGCGCCGTTTTGCCGTCTTCCGGGTTGCCGAGGGAATGCACTTCCGCTCAGCCGAAGATGACCGTCTTCGTCTCGGAGTAGGACTCCAGCCCCTCGACGCCATACTCTCGTCCTGTGCCACTCTGCTTGAATCCGCCCATCGGGACCTCTATCTCCCAGCCTCCGGCCCCGTAGACGGAGTTGATCAAGATCGTCCCCGCTTTGAGCTCCTTCGCTGCGGCCTTGGCCCGTGCGAGGTCCTTCGTCCAGACGAATGCGCCCAGGCCGTATATGGAATCGTTGGCTTTCTCGATAGCCTCGTCCATGTTCTTGACGATGACAATCGGGAGAGCCGGGCCGAAGACCTCTTCCGCCAGCATCTTCGAGGAGGGGTCTGCGTCCCCGACTATCGTTGGCATGTAGAAGTATCCGTTCTTCATGCCCTCCTCTTTCGGTTCGGCGCCTCCCAAGAGGAGCTTGCCTCCCCTGCTCACCGTCTCCGTCACCTGCTCCTCCACCTTCTCTCTCTGCCCGCCGCTGTGGACAGGGCCCATCGTCGACTCGGGCCTCATCCCGTCCCCGACGTTGATGGCCTTCGCCCTCTCCACAAGCTTCTCCGTGAACTTGGCCGCTACCGACTCGAAGACGTAGGTTCTCTTGACGCACATGCACCCCTGTCCCGCGTTCCTGAACCGCCCTCCTGCGGTAGCCATCGCCGCCGCGTCGAGGTCGGCGTCGTCAGCGATTATGATGGGATTGCTCCCGCCCAGCTCGAGCGTGACCCTCTTCAATTGAGAAGACGCGAGCTGCATGACGTGTTTCCCTGTGGCGGTCTCACCGGTGAAGGACACCTTCTGTGTCTTCTTGTTCGTAATCAATTCCTCCCCGACGGTCTGGCCCGACCCGGTGACAAAGTTCAGGAGTCCGTTCGGGAGCCCGGCCTTGGCGAAGAGCTCAGCCGATTTGAGCGTCGAGATGGGTGTGGTGCTCGCGGGCTTTACGACGATGGAATTACCCGCCGCCAACGCGGCCGCGACCTTCGCCCCCATGAGGAGTATGGGGTTGTTCCACGGGACTATCGCGACCACGACCCCGATCGGCTCCTTCTCGACCACGGCAAGCTTGGTCGTGTCGGAGATGTTCACCCTCGATCCCCTGAGCTTCAGCCCCGCGTAGTACTCGAGGGTGTGCGCGAAGAAGCGTATCTCTCCCAATGACTCGGGTAGCGTCTTGCCCTGTTCCAGGGTGAGAAGCTTGGCGAGCTCGCTCTCGTTCTGCCGCACGAGGTCGCACGTCACCTGAAGGATTCTGGATATATTGGCCGGCGACGGTCCGCGCCTCTGCTTCGCAAGCGCCGCATCCGCGGCGTCTATCGCCCTCTTCGCGTCCTCGATAGTTCCCCGCGCGACCGTCCCGACCGCCGTACCGTTTGCCGGGTTGAAGATATCATACGTCTCGCCGCTCGAACCATCAGAGAAGGCTCCGTCCACGAAGAGCTTGTACGTCAATCATGACTGTCGTCCTCGCAGGTCTTATTGAGGGTTTGTCGAAAAGCGGCCGTCCCAAGGCTTAAATAACTTCTAGACGATGTTAGCGCCACTTGGCGGCCGCAAGTGCAGGCCAAACGGGCTTCGTGCGCGAAGCGACGGATCTGGTAAACCAACTTTCTTCGCTCGACGCGTTCGTCCGGTGCGTCATGTTTTTCCTACCGCTGACGAGCTGGTCGAGCTCGCTCAAGCCCGAATAGGGTCGTGCCTCACACTTGGCACCTCGGGACGCGCGCCTATACCAGGGGAGAAAATTCGACGCACACGCGCACATCGGCGAGTTCCCTGGGTGGGCGGCCCTCTCGGGGAACGCGAAGGAGCTCGTCAGCATCATGGACGTGCACAGCGTGGAGAAGGCCGTCATCTTCTATCCCGACAACAACCTCGTCAGGAGAGCGGTGAAGGCATATCCGGAGCGTCTCCTAGGGTGCGTCTGGCCCGACCCCTACGACCCCGGCTCGGCTGAGACGGTCCGGAAGGCGCTCTCGACTTGGGGTTTCAAGGGCGTGAAGCTACATCCGCTCTTCGGGGCATACCTACCCAATGACGACGTCGTCCACCCCATCATGGAGGAGGCCCGAAGGGCGAAGAGACCTGTCCTCATCCACTCGGGCCACGAGCCCTTCTCCCTGCCGTGGAGCATCGGCGAGCTGGCCGACGTTTTTCCCGACGTTACGATAGTCATGTTGCACATGGGCGGCGGGAACGGGATCTATATCCAGGCGGCGATCGATACTGCCAAGCGCCACGACAACATAATGCTCGAGACCAGCCACGTGACCATGTATACGAAGGTCAAAGAGGCCGTCCAGAAGGTCGGAGAGGAGCGCGTCATGTACGGCTCCGACTATCCGTTCGGAGAGACGACAATCGAGGTCCGGAGGATCACGGCTGCGGGACTCACAGAGTCCCAGCTCGACAGCGTCTTCTACGCCAACGCCAAGGGGCTATTCTACCCATGAGGGCGCTCGCAGCCTTTTAATCGTCCACCGCCCGCGGACCGTCTGATAGCGCGACGTGACAAGAAACAGACCGATGCGCACCATACCGAAGCTGTACGAGGGGGAAAAGATCGACGCCCATGCCCACATCGGAGACTTCGGTAGTTGGGCGAACGTCGCCTGCGACGAGGACGAGTTATTGCATTCGATGAAGCTGTACAACGTCAAGAGATCCGTGCTGTTCTACTGGGACAACGAACTGGTCCGAAAGGCGGTCTCGAGCCATCCACAGAAACTGGTCGGTTGTGTCTGGCCAGACCCGAGAAAGAAAGATGCGCGCATGCTCGTAAGGAAGGCCCTGACCGAGTGGGGTTTCAAGGGGATCAAGCTGCACCCTCTCGTGCATGCTTTCCTCCCGAACGACGAGATAGTCTACCCGATCATGGAGGAGGCGAGAGCCGCCAGGGTGCCGGTCCTAATACACTCTGGCCATCCTCCGTTCTCCCTGCCATGGAGCATCGGCGAGCTGGCCGAGAACTTCAAGGACGTCACCATCGTTATGCTTCACATGGGACACGGCCACGGTATATACATCAAGTCGGCTTTGGACGTCGCGAAGCGCTACGACAACATCTACCTGGAGACGAGCGGCATGCCGATGCACAGCAAGGTGAAGGAAGCGGTCGAGCTCTTGGGAGAAGAACGCGTCATGTACGGGTCGGACATCCCGTTCCACGACCCGTCGGTCGAGATCGGGAGGATATGCGCCTCCGGCCTCCCTCGCAGGCTGCTGGAGCGCGTCTTCTACACCAATGCGAAGGAACTATTCCATATCTGAGCCTCTCGCCGGGACGTCGCTAGCTCGCTCAGCTTATTAGACGCCGACTTCTACTTTTTGCGCGTTGCTACTGTTCACCGCCAGTCCGACCGACCTTCCTCCCAAGGTGCGGAAGGCTCTCGGGAGGCAGATGATACATCCCGACCTCGACCCCGAG
>Ga0182024_10008851_pt1 | contig 21041 bp, 20 predicted proteins | sample P32metaG_FD_120480 | JGI IMG/M metagenome (GOLD analysis project Ga0182024, IMG submission 120480) | Permafrost microbial communities from Stordalen Mire, Sweden - P3-2 metaG (Illumina Assembly) | ecosystem: Environmental > Terrestrial > Soil > Wetlands > Permafrost | place: Sweden: Stordalen...
CCTGACGGCCTCTTCCCTAAACTCCTTCGTGAACTTCCGTCGAGAAATTCCCATAACTCAATTCTCCATTCAATGAAAAATGAGTCTTAACCGACTGTCTCAGTTTAGGGGACAACTCCATTCTGTCCAAGGCTTTCTATTCCCAGCGATCCGTAACTAGGGATGGCCCCGCAGCAATCAGTGCGCGGGCGGACCGAGAGCGGCTTCCAGGGGTTCAAGAAGTATCGTCCGAAATTCTGAATGCATCGGAGTATCGTGTTGCAATTGAGCGATGACTTTTTCCACAAGATCGCTCTTGTTATATGAGTTGCCGTTGCGCGAGACAATATCTCCGTTGATAACGATTTCCGCACCACGTCCGAAAATTTGATCCAGGATTGACGGCGGATAGTAATACTCGATCCCATTCCTTGGCCAAACCACAACGTTCTCTCTCGGAACTCCCATTGCGGCAATCTGCTCTGGGAGGCCAGAGGTATGCGCTGAATCTAGTACTACGAAGATCCGGTCGCGGTATGGGCTCTTTTGAATATCTGTCAGAAGCTCTCTGGCAATATGCAGAACCTCTTTTATCCGCCCCTCGCCGTGAGCCGGTATGATACTGACCTGGGAGGTCGAATACTGCGACGTGATTGCGCGCTCAATGAATTTGTGATCACACTTCCCTTCAACGAGTAGAATCGCAGAGGGAAGGTAGAGCGTCTCAAATCTGTTTCCGAGCAAGAAGAAGTGGATGCGATTGAACTCGATCTGGCTTTCTATCCGCTGGATGGTAATTTCATCGCTCCTCTTTTCAACGTGATAATTATTGGTGATACGTTGGCGGTCCAGGAAGATCGTAGAATGCGTCGCAAAAATGAGGGTCTTTATGTGAGGGAAGTACCTCTCTCTGTGCACACGATCAAACAAGAAGTCGGCGAGGACACCCTGAGCCTCGGGACTGATGCCGAGCTCAGGCTCGTCGATTAGGAACGTATCGTAAGTAGAATCCAGAAGACTGCATACCAGCGTCGTGATGAGTCGGACACCGGAGCTCGTGTATGAAAGATTGTGACCACCACACGAAATATACTTCTGCGACATTGAATTGTTTTCGACTGTTTGCCGGATTTCGAGTTCGACGCCTAACAGAATCTTGGTGATCTCGCTCAGGCGCGATCGTTGGTCATCTGACAATTCCGCGATTGACTGTTGGAGATTCACCGGTGAGTTGTCGATGTTTTGTTGTTGCTGGCTCCATTGGCTCATGAAATGTTGCCATTTTTGCTCTTTGCTGTTTCTGTTGGGAGTATAAAATCCAAGCAGGTTGAAATTCTGGTAACGAGCTGGGCCAAGGTAGGAGGCATTTTGGCCCCATTGCTGAGTTAGCGTCTTTAGAAGAAACGACTTGCCACAGTTGTTTCGGCCGACTAACACTGAGTATTCGGAGTCTCTCAGCGACCGGACGGCGTCGCCAGACTCATCCGCTACACGAGTCCCGGGCTTTTGATCGTATTGATACATAGATCATCATTAGCGTCTACGAGAATTTTACCAGTGATGTGTCTGTAGCAAACTGCAATCGCCAAGCCGGATGTAAATGCCACTTAAATTCTGTGGCGTTGGGGAGTGATTGACGGGGCGCTTCCAGACGGCCTAATAGGCACGAGATTTCTTCGCGGCGGTCTCACGAATAGGCCGCATGGTGCAGTGCAAGCAGGCCATAATTTGCCAGGTTGGGTCTGCTCGGCCCCCTCGTAGTCTATGGGCGTGGAATCTGCAAGTCATCGCAGATTTTGCGGGCCAGAAAATCGTTTACTTCGCGATGCCGAGGTACAGCCGAAGATCTTCGCGCCTTGCGGTTTACGTACATCGTGTGGTTGCCGCCCTGCCGAAGCAGCTCACAGCCATGCTGCTCGAGATGCCGGATGAGATCGGTACGTTTCAAGCGGCGGGCAGGATCAAAGTTTCCCGAATGACCTCGGCGCCCGCCAGCGACTGTTCGGACAACTCGCGGTTCGCGTCCAAAACCATGGCAACGGCCTCTTCCAGGTTCGCGCGCGCTTCTTCGATAGTCGCCCCTTGAGTGTTCGCACCTGGCAGTTCTTCGACAAACGCCACGTAGCCTTCGGGCACCTTCATGTATACAGCCGTGAATCTCATTTGCCCCATCCGCTGCAATCATACCAAGGCTTCGCCAGCGAAAGCCTGGGATAATAGGGGACGGGAATTTCCGATGCGCTCGAAACTTCACAGCCTTGCGATTTTGTTGCTGCCCGCCGCCATTGCGCTTGGTCAACCCGACCACATGGAGCACCACTTCGATCCCAAGGAGGCGGCCAAGAGTTTCGACGACCCGGCGCGGGATACGTGGCAAATGCCCGATCGCGTGATCGCGGCTCTCAATCTGAAGCGCGGACAAGTTGTCGCGGATATCGGCGCTGGCACCGGGTATTTTTCGGTACGGCTGGCGAAATCGGAAGCTGCGCCCAAGGTTTATGCGGTGGACATCGAACCCCAAATGGTTAGTTACCTGCGTGAGCGAGCCTCTAAGGAAGGATTGAAAAACGTGATCGCCGTACAGGCAGCCGCCGACCAGCCCAATCTGCCGGAGCCTGTCGATGTGGTTCTAATCGTGGACACCTATCACCACATCGGCGATCGCGAGGTGTATTTCCGTAAGCTCGCAAAGTCGATCAAGCCGGGCGGACGGGTGGCGATTATCGACTTCAAGCCGGATTCGCCCGAGGGCCCACCGAAGGAATTCCGCTTTCCATTGGAAAGATTCAAATCCGAGATGGGCAATGCGGGATACACGCTGGCGGCGCAGCATGACTTCCTCCCTCGGCAGCAGTTTCTGATCTTCAAAGTAGCGGGCCCATCATCCCGGAAGCAGTGATCAGCCCGCGGGCCCCTTACGGCGCTCGCCTACGGCCTTGGCGATCTCCGAGTTCATTTCGCCGCCGATGAGGATGGCGCCGTTGGTCACATAGAGCCACAACAGCAGCATGACCGCGCCGTTCAAGTGGCCGTAACTGCGGGAATAGTTGTCGACGTGGTTGAAATAGAAGCGGGCGCCGAAGGTCGAGCCTATCCATAGGATAAGAGCGCAGACTGCGCCAGGCGTGCTAGAGCGCCATTCGTGCTCCCGAAGATTGGGCGCGAAACGATACAGCACCGCGAACGATAGGAACAGCGACGCGGCCACGACCAGCCATTCCAGGACGCGGATGGCGATGGCGCCCCGATGGATTCCACCTTGGATACGGGCGCCGTAGAACATCACGAACAGCGCTATCGTACCTGTGACCGCCAAAGATAATGTGAGGCCCACGATGGTGACCGCCATTTCCCGCCAGGAACGATGTTCCTCCACTTCGTAGGCTTTATTGAGTCCGAAAATCATCGCCCACGTGCCGTTCAGAGCAGCCCATAAAGCCCCGGCGCAAACAGAAATAAGCGGGATGCCGGAAGGAATATGCTGGTTAAGCTCCTGCATCATTTGCTGAAAGAATCGCGAGAGTTGACCCGACAGCATTTGGCTCGATAGGTCCTGAAGCAGATACTTCATCTCATTGCCGAGTTGAGGCACTCGGGCGCTGATCTTAAGAAGAACAAGCAGAGCCGGAAATATCGCCAGGAAGTGGTAGAAGGCCATTCGACCGCCTTGACCGAAAACGTCGTCGCGCCAGGATACACGAACTGTCCGGCGGAATAGATCTGATAGCGATAGGCCTCCGAGGGTCCAGAGATTGCGCATGGCTCTGTATCTATTGTCGGCGGAGTCGGGCGGCCGGCGGTTTCGCACGAGTGCGCGCGCCACGGTAAGCTGTGGGCAGTGCCGGAATTGCCTGACATAGTCGTCTACATCGAAGCTCTTGAAAAGCGAATCCTTGGGCAAACGCTGGAGCATGTGCGGCTGGCGAGTCCGTTTCTATTGCGCAGCGTCGACCCGCCACTCAGCCGCGTGGAAGGCAAGACGGTTCGTGAACTTCGGCGAATCGGGAAGCGAATCGCCATTGGAGTCGATGAAGATCTCTGGCTGGTGCTGCACCTGATGATCGCGGGACGGCTCCACTGGCGGTCCCGGGGAGCCAAGGTTTCGCGCCCGCGCGGTCTGGCGGCGTTCGATTTCCCGAACGGCAGTCTGGTGTTGACGGAGGCCGGCTCAAAGAAACGCGCGTCGCTGCATGTGGTCTCGGGCGAAGCCGGACTTCGCGCGCTCGATCCGGGCGGCCTGGAAGTGCTCGAGGCCGACCTTCAGGAGTTCACGAAAGTCCTGACGTCGTCCAACCACACGTTGAAGCGCGCTCTCACCGATCCGCGATCCTTCAGCGGCATCGGCAATGCATATTCCGACGAAATTTTGTTCGAAGCGCAGCTTTCGCCGGTCGCTCTGACGCAGAAGCTTAAAGCCGAACAGATCGCGCGGCTATACGACGCCATCCGCCGATCTCTAACACAGTGGGCAGCGAGGCTCCGCGCGGAAACCGGCGGCGAATTTCCGGAAAAGGTCACCGCCTTCCGCGAAGGAATGGCCGTGCATGGCCGCTATAACCAGCCGTGCCCGCGCTGCGGCGCCAAGATCCAGCGCATCCGCTACGCCGACAACGAAACGAACTATTGCGCGATTTGCCAGACCGGCGGAAAGCTGCTGGCCGATCGCGCGCTCTCGCGCCTGCTCCGCGAGGACTGGCCCAAAACGCTGGACGAGCTGGAGTTGCTTACAATCAAGAAATGCTGAAGCGCCTGCACGCCGCGGTTCTTCTTGTATCTGCCGCCGGATTTTGCCAGCAGCATGACCATTCTTCCGCGCCCGCCGATAGCGGTCCCGCGCCGCTGCTCGATGGCCTCGGCCATTTGCATCACGCGATCACAACATCGAAGCCGGAAGCGCAGCGCTATTTCGATCAAGGCCTGACCCTGGCTTATGGCTTCAATTATGACGAAGCCGCGCGATCGTTTCGCTACGCAGCCAAACTTGATCCTAAGTGCGCCATGGCTTATTGGGGTGTCGCGCTGGCGGTGGGACCAAACTACAACGATCAGGAGATCGGCGCCGCTCGCAGGAAGTCGGCTTACGAAGCCAGCCAGAAGGCTCTCTCGCTGGCAGGCAATGCCACGCCGGCCGAGCAAGGGTTCATCCGCGCTTTGACCAAGCGCTTTTCCGCCGATCCCAAGGCCGATCCGAAGAAGCTCAATGTCGATTATGCGCAGGCGATGCGCGAGGTGATGCGGCAAAATCCGGCGGACTCGGACGCGGCCGTGTTATTCGCCGATGCCGCGATGAATGTGCATCCCTGGCAGCTTTGGACGCATGACGGACAGCCGGTAGAGGGCACGCCCGAGATCGTGGAAGTGCTGGAAGGCGTTCTGAAGCGCGATCCCAACCACATCGGCGCCAATCATCTTTATATTCACGCGGTCGAAGCGTCGCAGCATCCCGAGCGGGCACTGGCAAGCGCCAATCGTCTGACCGCGCTCTGTCCCGGAGCCGGCCACCTGGTTCACATGCCCGCGCACATATATATAAGGACCGGCGATTATCACGCGTCGTCGCTCGCCAACCAGCAGGCGGTCGGCATCGACCAGGGCTACGTGAACAAATATCACATCACGGGCATGTATCCGGTGATGTATTACACGCACAACCTGCATTTCCTGGCGATTTCGAGCTGCTTCGAAGGACGGTTCGACGAAGCTAACCGGATCGCGATCAAAGTAGTCAGTGGCATGCTGCCGTACGCCAAAGAGACGCCCATGGCCGAATCGTTCCTGCCCACCCAGACCTTCGTCCTGGTTCGATTCCGTCAGTGGGAGGAGGTCGCGACGTTGCCTGAGCCCGACAAGAATCTGCGGCTGTTGCACGCGGTCTGGCATTTTGGCAGGGGCATGGCGGACACCGGATTCGCGCGCCTGGACAAAGCCGCGGCCGAGCGGGATGCATTGGTGGCGGAAACCAAAACGCTTCCGCAAAATGCAATGCTGGGGCTTAATTCCGCCCATAATGTGCTTGAGATAGCGGCCGGAATGCTGGACGCCAACATCGCTCGCGGGCAACGCAATTACAAACTCGCGGCAGAATTGTTAAGCAAAGCATCGCACGCCGAAGACAAACTCAATTACGACGAGCCGCCCGATTGGTACTTGCCGCCGCGTGAATCATTGGGCGCGGTCTTGTTCACCGATGGCCGCTACGCCGATGCCGAGGCCGCCTTTCGCTCTGAGCTGAAGTTGCACGCCAAGAATCCGCGCGCGCTCTACGGGCTGGCCGAGTGCCTGAAGGCCGAGAAGAAGGCCGCTGAAGCCGCGACGGTCCGCAAAGAGTTCGAGACCGGCTGGAGAAATGCGGATATCAAGCTGAAGATGTCGGACCTGTAGGCTGTCAACCACGGACCAGCCGGTCGATAGCGGCCTCGGTTTCATCCACTAGCCTGGCAATCAGATCCTTTGCCGATTGTCAGGATGGCTTCTTTGTATGCCTCCGCGATCCCGGCTTCGTCGCACGTGAGGAACGCGGTTCCCATCTGGACGGCGCTCGCGCCCAGAGCCAAGGCTGCGGCAATTCCCCGCCCGTCCATAATTCCGCCCGATGCCACAACCGGCGCCTTCACCCGCATCCACCACTTGCGGAACCAGCGCCATGGTCCCGATCATGGCAGTCTCGAACGAGCCCCCGAAGGTCCCCCGATGGGCCCCCGCTTCGCTGCCCTGCACTACTACCGCGTCTACGCCGGCCTCTTCGAATTGGATGGCCTCGTCAACCGTCGTGGCCGTACCCATAACGTACACGCCGCGAGCTTCTCTTCAAAACGATCGCTCGAAATCGCGGGGAGTTCGGGCGGAGGCAATCCGAGGCCGGCGTTGAAGCGCGCGATGTGGTCCAAGGCCGCTTGCGGATTAACAGGCTCATCCGGCGGCGGCAGTGAAGCGAACAGATTATTCCCAAAAGGCCGGCTGGTTCGCGCCTTCAACTGACGCGATTCTTCGCGAATCTGCTCCGGCGTCAGATAAGCGCTGGCCAGGAATCCCAATGCTCCAGCTTCGGACGCCGCGACAGCCAGGTCCACCGTGGTCGCTCCGCCCATCGGCGCCACGATAATCGGGTGCTCGATCCCGAGCCGTTGTATCAACTCGTTCTGAAACCGGCGGCCATTGACACCCACGCACGAACATCGTAGCATCATGCAAAGAGCTGGCTTAATGGAGGATCTACATCGTGACACCTAAGTGCCTCGGCGCCCTGTTTGCGCTGGTGTTGTTTGTGACCTGCGTACCCGTCTTCGCGCATCATTCCTTTGCGGCTGAGTTCGATGTCCACCAGCCCATCACGCTCAAAGGCGTGGTCACCAAAGTCGATTGGCTAAATCCGCATATCTATCTTTATGTCGATGTGAAAGACGCCAACGGCAACACGGTTAATTGGTCGGTGGAAGGCGCGCCGCCCAATACGCTGTATCGGCTGGGATGGAGAAAAGACACGCTCAAGCCTGGCGACCCGGTCACCATCGACGCTTTCAAGGCCAAGGACGGATCCTCCACAGCCAACGCCCGGCAGGTGTTGCTGCCCGATGGCCGCAAAGTATTCGCCGGCTCCGCTGACGACGGCGGTCCCAAAGCCCCTCCCACGAAATGAGCTGATATGTATAAGTTGATGCTCGTTGCCGCGCTGGCGGCCAGTGCTGTCGCCGCGCAATCGTTTGCCGCGAAAACGGAAAAATCCTCCGCATCGGCGTCCATTCCGGACATGAGCGGAATCTGGCAGGGTCCTTATACGCCGGACCTCACGAAACCTCTGGGTCACGACCTTCCCTACACGCCCCTCGGCTCCGAACGATTCAAGAACGTGGTGCTTGCCAACGACCCTGCGTCGTATTGCCTCCCAGTGGGCCCGGCGCGCGGAATCCAGGCGCCCATGCCGTTCCAGATTGTTCAAACGGCCGGTTTGGCGGTAATCCTGTTCGAATACCAGCACACCTATCGCCTGATTTACACCGATGGGCGCGCGCATCCGGCGGATCTCGATCCTTTCCGTTGGTTCGGCGATTCGATCGGCCACTATGAGGGCGACACGCTAGTGGTGGACACGGTCGGGATCGGCGATCGCACCTGGCTCGACACCGCCGGGCACCAGCATAGCGATCAGTTGCACATCGTAGAGCGCTTCCAGAAGCTGGATGCCAACAACATGAAGTGGAGCGTGACCTTCGAAGATCCGAAGATGTACAAGGAGCCGTTTACCGTGACGCTTCCTCTCCAGAAGCAGAACACGGTGATCATGATGTACTCCTGCGAGGAAAACGAGAAGGACCGCGGCCACCTGGACGCCACCAAGCATTGAGGCAGATCACCCGAGTTGGCTATAAGTAATCTAAATTACGTACTCCACTCCTAACATAGGACACCCAGTACGTCACCCCTGGAATTGTTTCCAATTGTTCTGCCTCTTCATCCTCACTAAGATGAGTTAGGTTCTCTCGTCGGAGGCCCTTCGAGGAAATCTGTACCAGACGTGGCCATTGCTTTTCGTGGCGCGATTTTCAGTTCAAGTGTTCAAGCGTTTACTTAAGGAGGAGAGAAATGAAGCTTAGCCTTGCTCTAGCGAGCATGTTCTTAGCATTCGGCATGTATGCTGGTGCCGCACCAATGTTTCCAGAGTGCCCTGCGGTCGGGGCTGATACTGGTTGCGAGTTCCTGATCACGGTCAATGCGGACGGCTCGACAACCGTCACGGCAGATTCGACCCTTGGCGCATTCGATAGTTCAGACGATACGCTAGTCGGTGTACTCAACAATTCGAGCAGCACGGTGACATCGATTCCGCTGAGTAGCGATCAGGGAGTCTTTCAGTTCGATGGCGATGGCGCTTGTATTTCGGGCGGCGTCTACACTCCACAACCGACCGCTTCCCAGTGCCCGGGCGGTTCCTATCAAGCCAGTGACCCCGGAGATTACGAGAGTGCGGGCGCAACATTCGGCACCGCCAACCCAGCCGGGACCAGCGACACCATTTTCCTGAATTTGGCTCCGGGCGCATCGACCTGGTTCTCACTGGAAGGCGCATTGGCCACAACTGATATCACAACCGGTTCGGCCGGTGGCGGCCCCAGTGGAGTACCTGAGCCGGCTTCCATCGCTTTGCTCGGCATTGGACTTTGCGGACTCGGCCTTATTCGCCGGACTCGCAAATCGTAGTAGCAAATCCTATTAGTCAGGGCGCGCCGGAAATTCGGAGGCTGGCGCGCCTAGGCTGCTGGGTCTTTCCCCACCTGCAGTTCCCCCCTAAGTTCCCTGCCCCTTTCAGTTACGTACTAGTCAGCACAGTCCTTTTGCGTTTGACTCCTAACAGTTAGATTCGTAGAATTACGTAGATTCTCTCGTCGGAGGCTCTTCGAGGAAATCCGTATGAAGCTCCGGAGTTGTTTCTGTCCGGGGCTCTCAGAGTACATTAGCGTTTCACTTTTAAGGAGGAGAGAAATGAAGTTTGCCCTCGCTATTGCGAGCATCTTAGTAATTTTCGGTACTTGTGCGAGTGCCGGAGCGCTGTATCCAGAATGCCCGGCTGTCCAGGACAACACGGGTTGCCAATTCCTGATCACCGTCAATCCAGATGGTTCCACAACAGTCACGCAGGATCCGGCTCAGTCCGGTCCTTTCGACGGCTCAGACGACACATTAGTCGGCGTGCTCAACAGTTCCAATAACACTGTGACTTCGATTCCCTTGAGCAGTGACACCGACATCTTTGGCTTCGATGGGGATGGCGCCTGTATCGCCCCGTCGGGAACCTATTCACCGCAACCGTCGGCGTCCCAGTGCCTCGGTGGCTCTTATCAAGGCTCTGATCCGGGAGATTACGAGAGTGCCGGAGCTACGTTCAGCGGCATCAGCGCGGATCTTACCACCGGTACTGTGAATGTCGATTTGGCCCCCGGTCAGTCGACTTGGTTCTCGCTCGAAGAGGCGTTGGCCATAACTGATATCACCACCGGAACTGCCGGCACCGGCCCTAGTGGAGTTCCCGAGCCCGCTTCCATCGCGCTGCTCGGCATGGGGCTTTGCGGACTCGGCCTTCTTCGCCGGACTCGCAAATCGTAAGCAGACCAAAGCCTGTTAGTCGGGGCGCGCCGGAAATTCGGGGCTGGCGCGCCTGGACTGCTTGTTTTTCGTAACCACCCTCTCCCCGCCTTCCTACTTCCGCTACCCTTAGTCTTTACCCCACCCGGAGAACCCATGCCCCTACAACCAAACGACGAAGCACTCGACATCCTGTTTCGCAAGGCTCGAACTCATAACCTATGGCTCGACAAACCGGTGAGCGATGACCTGTTGCGCCAGGTCTACGATCTGATGAAATGGGGGCCGACCAGCGCCAACACGTGTCCCGCGCGAATCGTGTTCCTTCGCACGCCCGAGTCGAAGGAGCGCCTGCGGGCCGCCTTGTCTCCCAACAATGTCGACAAGACTATGAAGGCGCCGGTCACGGCCATCCTCGCCTACGACCTGAAGTTCTTTGACAAGATACCCGAGCTTCTTCCTCACAATCCCGCCGCCCGCGACTGGTTTTCGAATTCACCGCAGCTCGCGGAGATCACGGCCTTCCGCAATGGCAGTCTCCAGGGCGGCTACTTTATCCTGGCCGCGCGCGCTCTCGGGCTGGATTGCGGACCGATGTCGGGCTTCGACAACGCTAAAGTGGACGCGGAGTTCTTCGCGGGGACCTCGGTGAAATCCAACTTCTTATGCAACTTGGGCTACGGCGACACCGAGAAGTTGTTTCCGCGTAATCCGCGGCTGGACTTCGACGAGGCCTGCCAGTTGCTGTGAGGCTTGTGAAACTTCACGAGATTCGGTACGCAACCTGGCGATTTGTCCGGTAGCGACTCTTCTCCGACCATAATTGTAATCGCGAGGAAGTGGCTCGCATCTCCCAAGTCGGCGCGGAATCGAGCAGCAAGCTGCGCGCGCAGACACAGGTTCTTGAAGAGATGGCCGCATTGTTAAGTAAATGAATTTCGGACCGGCTTGATAGCGTCGTCGCGGCTGCAAACGCAACAGAGTTGACCACCTTCTTGCCTTGATCCAAGCTTTCTCGTAATCTGAAATCGATGGAAGTACATTTCACGCCCGACGTTGAAAAGAAGCTTCACGACCTCGCCGCGCAGAGTGGACGCGGGACCGACGACCTTCTGCAAGATGCATTGGCCGGATATTTGGACGAGCTAGTGAGGACACGGGATATGCTCAACAGCCGCTATGACGACCTGACAAGCGGCAGCGTGAAACCAATCGACGGCGAGGAGGGCTTGGGCCGCCTGAAAGCGAAAACCAACGCGCGGCGCAACCGCTCGGCATGAGCAGCGGCTTCGCGCTCCACCCGGAAGCCTTCGCCGACCTCGACGACATACGCGATTACATTGCACAGGAAGACCCGGATGCAGCCGACCGGGTCATGTAGGAGATTTTCGATGCTATTCGCCGGCTCTTGTCCTTTCCCCATCAGGGGCACCGGCGCCCGGACCTCACCTCCCGGCCTTTGCGGTTCGTGCTGGTCCGCGATTATTTGATTGCCTATGCGCCCGACGAAAATCCCTTGTGGATTGTCGCGGTAATACACGGACGGCGCAATCCCCGCGTCATGGCCGCGATACTAAGAGGCAGAGAATAACCCTGGCTAAAGTTTTTTCAAACGCCGTGGGGGGGGCACGCTACGCTCTACTTTATAATCGCCGCGCGCATGCTCGGTCTAGATTGTGGACCCATGTCGGGCTTCGATAAGGCCTGTCAGTTGCCGTGAGTACCCAACTTCAGTACAGTGGCTATGAACCTTGGAGCAACTGTGAAAACTCTCGCGATTGCGCTTCTTTCGCTGGCAACCGTGCTGGCTCAAACCAGGCGGCCGATGACGCCGGACGACGTGATGGCGGTGAAATCGGTCAACAATGCCAGAATTTCGCCGGACGGAAAACTGGTGCTGTATGAACTGGCCTATCCGGATTTAAAGGACGATCAGGGACGCAACGAAATCTGGATCGCTCCAGGGAGCGCTCCAATGGCAGGCCTGGCGAAGCCTCGTAAGTTCACTAGCGGGAAGGATGACCGGTCGCCGGAATGGTCGCCGGACGGGCAGTCGGTGGCGTTTCTCGGATCGCGCGGCGCTTCGACGAGTTCGACTGCGGGTTCGGCGCCGGCTTCTCCTGCCGGTGAACGGCCGCGCGCTCAGATCTACGTGATGCCTGCCTTCGGCGGCGAAGCGGAAGCTCTCACGGAAGCAAAGGGCGGCGTCACGGCATTTCAATGGTCGCCGGATTCCAAGCGCATCGCCTTCGTCGCCCAGGTCCCCCTAACCGATGCCGACGACAAAAAGCAAAAGGACAAGGACGACGCGCGGGTAGTGGATCGCGATTATCGTTACTCGCACCTCTGGGTGATCGACCTCGAATCGAGAAAGGCCAGCGAAATCGTAAAATCCGACGCGGTGCTGGCGGATCCGCAATGGTCCCCCGACGGCGCGCGGCTGGCGTATGTTTCGAGACCCACTCCCAAGGCGGACGATGGATCGCTCAGCGACATCTATATTGCGCGAGCCGACGGGTCCGGCGCGCCTCGGAAATTGTTCGAGAATGGCGGCCCCGATCAAGATCCGCGCTGGTCGCCGGATGGAAAATCGATCGCGTTCAATAGCCTCGACATACGCAATGGCGTGCTCGGCGTGATGCGCCTGTATGTCATTTCGGCGGAAGGCGGCGCTCCGCGGCAGCTGATTTCCGATCCGGATTCCACCGCGGCTGAAGGCCAGTGGACGCGCGACGGCTCGGCGGTCTACTTCCGCAGCGAGCATCACACCACGGCGCAGATTTATCGCGTTCCCTCTTCGGGTGGCGTTCCCCAGGCCATCACCCGCGATGAAGCGGCGATCAATAGCTTCAGCGTGTCGAGCGCGGGCGATCGCGTTGCGTTCACGCGCAGCGATTTTCAGCATGCCCCGGATCTTTATGTTTCGACCTTTCCGAAAGTCGACGCCCAGCGCGTGACCGATCACAATCCGCAGGTTGCGCAATTGGAGCTGGGCCGCAGCGAAGTGATTCGCTGGCGCGGCAAAGACGGCATGGAGATCGAGGGCATCCTACTTTATCCCGTCGGTTACCAAGCGGGGCAGCGCGTCCCGCTGATCGCCTCGATTCACGGCGGCCCTTCCGGCGTCTGGTCGCAGGCGTTTCCTCACAGCGGCAACGGATATCCGCACGTATGGGCCGGCCATGGCTGGGCAGTTTTCATGCCGAATATTCGCGGCAGCTCGGGCTACGGCGAAAAGTTCCAACTGGCCGATCTCAAAGACTGGGGAGGGATGGATTATCGGGATATCCAGACCGGCCTCGATGAACTGGTGAAGCGCGGCATCGCGGATCCCGATCGCATGGGGCAAAGCGGCTGGAGTTACGGCGGCTACATGACGGCCTGGACGCTCACGCAAACTAATCGTTTCAAAGCGGTGATGGTGGGAGCGGGCCTGACCGATATGTTCTCGATGTATTCTACTAACGATCTCCAGCGTGCACTCGAGGGCTATTTCGGCGAGACGCCTTGGAACGACCTGGAAGCGTATCGCCGTGCTTCCGCAATGACGTTCATCAAGCAAGCCAGGACGCCGGCGCTCATTATGCACGGCGCCGCCGACACCCGCGTTCCCATCAGCCAGGCACAGGAACTATACATGGGCCTGAAGAAAAACAATGTGCCGGTGGAGATGGTGGTCTATCCGCGCGAGAATCACGGCTTCACCGAGCCGCTGCATATCCTGGATAAAATGAAGCGCGAAACCGAGTGGTTCCAGAAGTACCTCGGGCAGCCGGCGAGCGCTCACGCGGACGGGCCCGCCACGCAGAATTAGGCGGAAATATATCGGAGACCTGTGGGGCAGGCCCGTAGTGTTATCTTGAAATAGAACCCCACCAAAACCGACATGCTTGGAACCAAAATTGACACACCGGCAGATGCCAATCCACAGGAAACCACCGAATGGCTGGAGTCGCTCGACAGCGTTGTGGAAGAGGGCGGCGCCGAGCGCGCTTCCTATTTGCTGGAACGCTTAGTTGACCGCGCTGCCATCTACGGCATCGAGTCGCCGCACAAGCTGAATACGCCGTACGTAAACACCATTCCCGCCGAAGAGGAAGAGCCCTATCCCGGCGACCGCGCCATTGAACGCCGCATCAAGAGCCTGATCCGCTGGAATGCCATGGCCATGGTGGTGCGCGCCAATAAATACGATGCCGGCATCGGCGGCCACATTGCCACCTACGCGTCGCTGGCGACGCTTCAGGAAGTGGGCCACAACCATTTCTTCCACGGCCGCTACGACGACCAACCTGGCGACTTCATCTATTTTCAAGGCCACGCTTCCCCCGGCACTTACGCCCGCGCGTATTTGGAAGGCCGCTTAACCGAAAAGCATCTCGAGAACTTCCGCCACGAGCTGCGTGAACATCCCGGTTTGTCGTCTTACCCGCATCCCTGGTTGATGCCCGACTTCTGGCAGTTCCCAACCGTGTCCATGGGGTTGGGCCCGATCAACTCCATTTATCAGGCCCGCTTCATGCGCTACCTGGAAAATCGCGGGATCATTCCTAAAACCCCGCGCAAGATTTGGGCCTTCGTCGGCGACGGCGAATCGGACGAGCCGGAGACGCTGGGCGCCATCACTCTGGCCTCGCGCGAGCGCCTGGACAACCTGATCTTTGTGGTCAACTGCAACCTGCAGCGGCTGGATGGCCCGGTGCGCGGCAACGGCCAGATCATCACCGAGCTAGAGGCGGCTTTCCGCGGCGCCGGCTGGAACGTGATCAAAGTGCTGTGGGGCGCGAGCTGGGACGATTTGCTGGCCCGCGACACGACCGGCCTGCTGGTAAAGCGCATGGGCGAGGCTGTCGACGGCGAGTATCAGGCCTTCAAAGCCAAAGACGGCGCTTACGTGCGCAAGGAATTTTTCGGCAAGTATCCCGAGCTGCTCCAGCTGGTGGAGCACATGACCGACGAGGAGATCTTTGCTCTGCGCCGCGGCGGGCACGATCCGCAGAAGGTTTATAACGCCTACAAACGCGCCGTCGAACACACCGGATCGCCCACCGTCATCCTGGCCAAGACCATTAAAGGCTACGGCATGGGCGAAGCCGGCGAAGGCCGCATGGTCACGCACCAGCAGAAGAAAATGAACGAAAAGGAGATGGTCTACTTCAGTAAGCGCTTCGAAGTCCCCGTCACTGAAGAGACCGCCCACGCCGGATCGTTCTTCAAGCCGGCCGAAGACAGCCCTGAGATGAAGTACATCCGGGAGCGCCGCGAGGCCATGGGCGGGAGTTTGCCGGCCCGTAACGTTCCTAAGATAACCATCGAATCGCCGCCCGTCGCGACGTTTGCCGAGTCGCTAGCTGGTTCGCAGGGTCGTGAAGTTTCCACCACGATGGCGTTCGTCCGCGTGTTGACGCTGCTGTTGAAAGATCACGAGTTGGGCAAATATATCGTGCCCATCATTCCCGACGAAGCACGCACGTTCGGCATGGAGTCGCTATTCCGCCAATATGGCATCTACGCCAGCCGGGGCCAACTCTACAAGCCTGTGGACGCTGAGAATTTTCTCTTCTATAAAGAGACTCGCGACGGCCAGATCATTGAGGAAGGCATCACGGAAGCCGGTTCGATGGCATCCTTCACCGCCGCCGGCACGGCCTATGCCAACTATGGCGTGCCGATGATTCCATTCTTCACCTATTACTCGATGTTCGGGTTCCAGCGCATCGGCGATCTTATCTGGGCCTTCGCCGATTCGCGCGGCAAGGGATTCCTGATGGGTGGAACCGGCGGGCGCACGACGCTCTCGGGCGAAGGTTTACAGCATCAGGACGGCCACAGCCTGGTGTTGTCCAGCACGGTGCCCACTTGTCACAGCTACGATCCGGCTTACGCGTATGAGATCGCGGTTATCATTCAGGATGGCATTCGCCGCATGTATCAGGAGATGGAAGATCGCTTCTACTATCTGATGATCTACAACGAAAATTATGCCCAGCCGCCCATGCCAGAAGGCACGGCGGAAGGGATTCTGCGCGGTATTTACCGGTTCAAGCAGGCCGAGAACGGTAAGGCTAAGATTCAGTTGTTTGGCAGCGGGCCCATTCTGAACGAAGCATTGCGCGCGCAAAATATCCTCGCCGAAAAGTATCAGGTTTCGTCCGACGTCTGGAGCGTGACCAGCTACAACGAGCTGCGCCGCGACGCGCTGGAAGTAGAGCGCTGGAATCGTCTGCATCCCGCCGAGCCGGAGCGCAAGCCTTACCTGCTCGACGCGCTGAAAGGCGTCGAAGGACCGATTGTCGCTTCCACCGATTACATGAAGGTGGTGGCCGACCAGATCGCGCCCTGGCTGCCAGGCCGCTTGACCGCGCTTGGTACCGATGGCTTCGGTCGCAGCGAAAATCGCGAACATCTGCGCATGCATTTTGAAAATGGCGCCGAAGCGATTGCCGCCGCGGCGCTGTCCCGATTGGCCCGGGACGGCAAGTTTGACAAGAAACGCGCTCAGGCCGCTATTACAGAATTGGGTCTTGATCCCGAATCACCTGACCCGGTGAAGAAGTAGCTGAACGACCAATCAGTCACCGACGCGACTTGGATGAGTTCATCGATGAGTTCCGCGGCCGCCGGGAGAATATCGTACCGCCATTTTATTTCCTTTAACTACGAACAGGAGACGGCACTGTACACCCTGCAAAGCGTTGCCGTCCGCACCGTAAGGTCGGTGGATTTACCCGACTGAGTTCGGGTTACGGCGGCGAATTCCACAGAGAGCCGCCAAGCCGGTGGCGAAGAGAGCGAGCGACGCCGGTTCCGGCGCGGCCGTTGTCGCTACAACGTTCAGGTTCGTGAAGTTTATTGTTTCACCCGCAATAGCGCCGAAGGAAGTGAGGTCGAGGCTGGAACTTCCCGAGAGGCCGGACTGCTGATAAAGCAGGTTGTACGCGATGCCATCGGTAGAATACTCTGCCGAGAACGTGCTGCCGGACCTGATTAGCTCCAGGAATAAGGGGCCGCCAGTATAGCCGGACAAAGTCTGGTACACGGGAGCGTTGTTGTTGAAGCCGTACTGTTCCGCGAGTCCGGAAGCACCAACGCCAAGCCCGAAAAATCCGCTACTGGTATCAATAAAAAACCCACCAAATGTGCCGGAGAACGGGGTGGCTAATGAGGTTGTTATCTGAACGTTTGCTATAACCTGATCGGCAGCAGCCCCGAGGTAAAGGCCGTTGTGCGGCCCATCTGTCAGCGTAGAACCATTTGAAATACTAAGTAAATTGGTCGCCTGACTATTTGTCCACCCGGGTGGCACGCCAGGGACAAAATTCGTGCCGTTATTGTAAATTGGCGTAAGCGTGGTTAGGTCGATAGGGCTCGCGCCAGCCCCTGAGGCGGAGACCAATGCGATTGAAGCGCACATGAAGCTTCGCGTGATTATTCGTCCGAGCTCTACCTTCATAGTCCGTTCCCTTCCGATATCCTGTTGTCCAAGACATGTTCTTGCAGTCTGAACCGGAATTTCCACTTTGGCTTCCGAACTCAGTGTATTATACATCCAAACCAGTCGCCTGCTTGCATTTATTAACATGCTTTATCTTGCTCAACCACCGGGCCGACTGAAGCGCCATCGCTGACGGTCCACGTAAGCCCAAACCCAGGGAACGGCCTTTGGTTCAGGCGATCTCTCGCACACCTTTCCGTCCCCCTGCGTTTTTCGCCCAGGTTTTTGGTCTGCAAACCCGCCAGCCCCTACCCCACCGTGTCGCCAACGCATCTATTCTCCGCACCATGCTCCCAAATAGCCGCCTCGTCCGATGTCTCTCCGCCAGCAGCAACCAGTCGTAACGGGCATGCTTCACCAATCGCCCGCCCGTCGTTAGCAGCCGTTGCTGCAAACTCGTCAGCGACCAGTTTGTTATCCCCGACACTGTGCGCAATGGGCGTTCGGTCGACTTCTTCTTATGGAAGGGATCACCAAATCCAGCACTGGTGCAGAGAATCGCGGCCTTAGCAGCCGTTTTGTTAGGGATTAGAATGTTCCGCACCGGATTCGCGAAGCCACAGTAAGCTACTCGTCGAAACTCAAGGCAGAAAGAGCCTTCGCGAACAGTTAAAGGCGGGCTATCGAGCCAACGCTGACCAGGATCTTGCGATGGCAGCGGAGTGGTTCCCGCTTGAAGAAGAGGCTTGGCACTAAATCCACTTGCATTTGTTGTGGCCATCGCCCCGACCCGAGCCAATGGCTTGTCGGTACCGTCGAAGATCCATCTCGGCCAGATCCGATCCGTAGACCGCCAGAGGCTCGTAAAGCGCCTCGGGATGGTCGACCCGGCCATCATGAAAAGGGTTGATGACGCCCTCAAGATCAGTTTGGGGCTGGTGGAAATCTGAAAGCGTAGTTGTTCGGCGCGGCGCTTTTTAGCATTCCCGGTGGGATAATGGCGATATGCGCTGCTTCGTCATTGCCCTCGCCTGCGTTTTTCCAATCCTGGCCGCTGACCAAGTCGATCTAGCTACCGTCAATAAAATCAAAGCCGAGGCTTTCGAGCACTCCAAAGTCATGGAGCATCTCGAATACCTCGCCGACGTTTACGGCCCCCGCCTCACCGCTTCGCCCGAGTTCAAGGAAGCTGCCGACTGGGCTCTCAAACGCCTCCAGGAATACGGCCTCGACAACGCTCACCTTGAAAAATGGGGACCCTTCGGCCGCAGTTGGACTCTGGAAAAATTCGCGCTGGAGATGACCGAGCCGCGATACTCGCTGCTCGCGGCTGCGCCTCTGGCTTGGTCGGCCAGCACGAATGGACCCGCGAGCGGCGAGCCCATCTTCGCCCCGCTCGCCGCTAGTCAGGCCGTCGGGAGGGCCGAACGGAATCTCGAACAATATATGGAGAAGTACAAGGGCAAGCTGCGCGGTAAGGTAGTGCTGATCTCCGAGCCCGTGCATAATGTCGCCGATGCCGAGGCGAAGCCGGAGCTGCGCCGCTACACCGATGCCGAATTGCAGGAGCTCGCAACCGCGCCTCCACCAGTTGAAAAGATGAAGATCGACTCTGCCAATCTCGACCCGCCCGAAGAGCTCGAAGCGCGACTCCGTTTCTTCGCCAGCATGCCGCCGTCTGTACTGGATGAGCTGCGTCATCGCCGCGAGGAATTGTCGGCCAAGCGCACCCAGTTCTTTCTGGACGAAGGCGTGCTCGCATTAATGCAGGACGACCGGCGCGCGCGCGATGGTATCGACTTCGCCGAGGCCGCCGGTTCCTATGACCCCAAGAAGCCCGTTCCCCCGCCGACCTTCGTCGTCACCTCCGAGCAATACAATCGCATCGTTCGCCTGCTCGATAACAAGACTCCAGTCCAGATGCAGGTGAATCTCAAAGCGCGCATTTCCGACAATGCCGTCGACGCCTACAACCTGAGCGCCGAAATTCCCGGAGGCAGCAAGAAAGATCAAATTGTGATGGTCGGCGCGCATTTCGATTCCTGGCACACCGGCACCGGCGCCACCGATAACGGCGCGGGAAGCGCGGTGATGATGGAAGTGGTCCGCATTTTGAAAGCGCTCGATCTGAAGATGGACCGCACCGTTCGCATCGCCCTGTGGAGCGGCGAGGAAGAAGGGCTGCTGGGATCGAAAGCCTATATCAAGGAGCATTTCGGAGATCCCAAGACCATGAAGCTGACCGCCGCGCATGCCAAGTTGTCGGGCTACTTCAACCTCGATAATGGCAGCGGCAAGATCCGCGGCGTTTATTTGCAGGGCAACGACGCTATGCGCCCGCTGTTCGAACAGTGGCTGGCGCCCTTCCGCGACTTGGGCGTGACCACCATCACCATCCGCAACACCAGCGGCACCGACCATCTGTCCTTCGATGCCGTCGGGCTGCCTGGTTTCCAGTTCATCCAGGACCCCCTCGATTACACCACGGTCACGCATCACTCCAGCATGGATGTGTATGACCACGCCATCCCCGGAGACCTGATGCAGGCTGCTGCCGTTATCGCTTCGGTGGTTTACGACGCGGCCACGCGGCCCGACATGCTTCCGCGTAAAGCGTTACCAAAGGCGGAAGAGGTTACCTCGACGAAGTAGTCAGTACTCCACGGACATGAGGCAGAGTCCACGCGCCGGAGCAGTCGGACCCGGCGGAATCGTACAGCCAGGCTGCAGCCGCTCGATTAAACTGGCAAGATCCACGTTGCCCTTTCCAATTTCAAGCAGCACGCCGACCACATTTCGCACCATGTGCTTCAGGAATCCGCTGCCGGTGACGCGATAGATCAGGCGCTCGCCTTGCTGCACCAGCGTTGAACAAAAGATCGTCCGCACCTTGGAAGCTCCCAGTTCATCGCGATCGTCCGCTGCCGCAAAGGCCGTGAAATCGTGCTGGCCTTCGATCAGCGGCGCTAGATTCGTCATTTCCACCAGCGCCAGCGGATACGGATGATGGTAGACGTAGCGGCGGTCGAATGGAGAGCACGTCTCGCCGCGGAAGATTCGATATTCGTAGGTCTTCGCCTTGGCCTGGAAGCGCGGATGGAAGTCGATTGTGGCTTCTTCGACCCGAGTCACGCGAATATCAGGCGGCAGAAGACGATTGGCGGCCCTTCGCAAATTTTCCAGCGGAATAGGATTTTCCATCGACAACGCGGCCACCTGCGCGATAGCGTGAACGCCGGCATCTGTGCGGCCCGATCCGGCCACTTGCAAGGCGCGGCCTTCGATCTCGCCGAATACTTGTTCGAGAGTTCCCTGGATGGTCGCTAAACCGGGTTGCACCTGCCAGCCGTGATAGTCCGTGCCGTCGTAGGAAACCTGGATCTTAATTCGTCGCATGGACGGGCCGCGAGCCCGGCTTCACCACCGGACTGCCCGCGCGGCACAGCGGACAATCGTCGGGAGGATAGCTCACCACTTGCATGGTCTTCAGAGCCACGCGCGGAACACCCAGATCGGCGGCGCCTCCGCTGCGGTCGATGATCGAGCCCGC
>Ga0182024_10008853_pt1 | contig 21036 bp, 20 predicted proteins | sample P32metaG_FD_120480 | JGI IMG/M metagenome (GOLD analysis project Ga0182024, IMG submission 120480) | Permafrost microbial communities from Stordalen Mire, Sweden - P3-2 metaG (Illumina Assembly) | ecosystem: Environmental > Terrestrial > Soil > Wetlands > Permafrost | place: Sweden: Stordalen...
CCAGACGAACTTCGTGCAGATCGACGTCCGCGACCTCGGCCTCAACACCAACGACGCGCTCGCGCGGAGCGCCGACGCGGGGGTGCTGTTGTCGGCGACTGTACGGCCGGGAGTGATCCGCGCGCTCACACACCTCGACGTCGACGATGGCGACATCGACGAGGCGATCGATCTCGTCCCCCGCGCGCTCCGCGCGTAGGCGGCGGGCCGGGCACCATCGTCAACGCGGGGCAAGCTCGGCCGGCCGACCCTCGGCGTCGACCAAAGCAGCGCTCCGCAGGCGCCGGCGGTTTGCGTGAGTCGCAATGACGAGCAACCCGACGACCAGCAGCCCGGCGGCGGCAAGCAGGGCGACACCGTATCCGCGGGCGGTGGCCTGCGCCAGCACGCCGTGGTGTGAGGCGAGCAGAGACCGCGTGTGCGCCGCCGCGACGACGGTCAAACCTGCGAGCCCGATCGAGCCGCCGACCTGTCGGCCGGCGTTGAAGAGTCCCGACCCCAAGCCCGAGTGCTCGCGCTCAATCTCCGACGTCAAGAGGACGCTCATCGAGAAGAAGCAGATCGACGCGCCGAGGCCGACCACCATCGATGGGAACACGACCTGGGTCAGGATGCTGCTATGCGCCCCCCAGCGCGACAGCCACACGATCCCGGCGGTTTCGACCACGACGCTGACGAGGGCCACGCGGCGCGGCCCGTAGCGCGTCGCGACCTGCGAGGAGAAAACCGGCGTGGCGATCGCGAGTAGTGCGAACGGCATCAACAGCAGGCCTGTGTCGAACGGGCTGTAGCCGCGGACCTGCTGCAGATACAGCGACTGGAAGTAGATCGCCGCGGTCATCACGGCGCCGTGGATGGCCATCATCGTGGTGGCCGTCGCAACAGGCCCGCGCCGTAGGATCGCGAACGGGATCAGCGCGTTGGACGCACGTGACTCGATCGCGGCCGTGATCGCCAGCAACGCCGCCGCGACCGCCAGGATCGACAGCGTGCGCGTCGAGCCCCATGAATGGGATTCGCTCTCGACCACGCCGTACACCAGCGCCGTCAGCGCCGCCGTGACCGCGACCGCACCCGCAACGTCGAGTCGCTTCGCGGGACCGACGCGGCGTGCCATCGGTGGGAGCGCGATGGCGCCGAGCACCAGCACGAGTACGCCGAGCGGCACATTCACGAACAGCACGGACCGCCAGCCGAGCACGTCGGTCAGCGCGCCACCGAGGAACACGCCCAGCGCACCGCCACTCGCGCTCGTGGTGCTCCAGACCGCCAGTGCCCTGGTTCGCGCCCGTCGCTCGGTGTACACCGACGTCAGCAGGCTCAGGGATCCCGGCGCCAGGAGCGCGGCTCCCACGCCCTGCACCGCTCGCGCAGCCAGCAACACGCCGCCGTTCGGCGCCACCCCGCCGGCGAGGCTCGCCGTCGAGAAGATCAGTCCGCCGATCAGATAGACGCGCTTGCGGCCGAAGTGATCGCCCAGGCGCCCGCCCAGCAGGATCAGACCGCCAAGCGTGAGCAGATAGGCGTTGATCACCCACTGCAGGTCGGTCGCGCTGAGATGCAGCCCCCGCCGCATCGCCGGCAGTGCGACGTTCACGATCGTGGCGTCCAGCACCACCATGAACTGGCCCAGGCAGGTCGCGGCCAGCGCTGCCCAGGGGGGCACGCGACGCGACGGCGATCCATCAGCCACTTCGGACAACCCTACCTCGCGCGCGAGACGGGGGTGCGACCGAGGCCTGCGCGAATCGGCCGGGCAGGTCGCTGCGAGATCGCTCGCGGGTCAGGACGGGCGAAAGGGTCTGTCAGAGTCTCGCGATGCGCGCGAGAGCCGCAAGAGCGTTCGAACGCGCGCTGCTCGGCGCGCTGATGGGCGCCGTCGCGTATCTCCTGGAGCGGCAGCTGCGGCGGCGGACGAAGGCCTGAGGGAGCGCCCGCCGCTGGCGAGCCACGCGACCGCGCCAAACACGAACATCCCGCCCGCGGCGACGACCGCGACCCGGCGCCCCGCACGCTCCACCGCCTGCTCGAGCCCGTGCGTCCCCGACACGCTCACCTGGATCCCTGCGCCCGGGCGCGCTCCGCTCGCGCGCTCCACCGCCTCGACGAGCCGCGAGCTGCGGAGCATCAGCTTCTGGAAGCTGTAATAGAGACGCTGGGGATCGATTTGCGCCAGCGCCTGGCGCCGCGCGTTGCGCACGAGGAATTTGCTCGCGAGCGCGAACGGGTCGAGCGATGGTGCGAGCTGTGCGACCGCCAGCTGCATCTGCGTGAACGCTTTGCCGCTCAGCGCGAGCGCGGGCGGTAGGCGGATGCTGTGTCGGGTGGCCACCTGGAGGACTCCCAGCAGCATCGCGCCGATGTCCATGCTGGCGAGCGAGTCGCCGCGAAAGCGCTCGATCGCTACCGCCAGCTCGGCGGTGAGCGCGTCACGGTCGACCGGATCGTTGCGCGGCTCATCGCTCAGCATCATCAGCACGTCACCCAGGAACTCGGCGTCGCCGCGCCAGAACGCCAGCAGGAGCAGGATCGTCTTGGCGCGCAGATCACTGTCGAGCTCGCCGACCATGCCTAGATCGAGCAGGTAGATCCGGCCGTCTCGCCAGAGCAGGTTGCCCGGGTGGGGATCGGCATGGAAGAAGCCGTCGATCAGGACCTGGGCGCAGTAGGACTCGAGCAGCTGGCTCGCCGCCTCGACCCGATCCTCGCCCGGCGGAGCGTCGCGGAGCGGACCGCCGTCGATCGCCTCCATCACGAGCAGGCGCTCGCTCGAGAGCTCCCGGTAAACGCGCGGCACCTCGAGACGGCTGAACGGCACGAGCAGCTCGTGCATCCGTTCGAGGTTGTCGGCCTCGCGGCGGAAGTCGAGCTCATGGCGCAGCGAGCTCGCGAGGTGGTCGACGAGCGCGGGCACGTCGAGGGCGTTGCGCAGCCCGGGTCGCTTCATCGCCTTCTCGGCGAACAGCTCGAGCAGGCGGAGGTCGCTCAAGACCTCGCTTGCCTGCGGCCGCTGCACCTTGACGACGACGGCATCGCCGGTCTCGAGTGTCGCGCGGTGTACTTGGCCGATCGTTCCCGCGGCGAGCGGCGTCGAATCGATGCTGGCGAACACGTCCTCCCAGGGGACGCGAAGCTCGCGCTCCATCACCGCGACGACCTCGGCCGTGCTCATCGGCGCGACGTCGTCTTGGAGCTTCGCGAGCTCACTGATGTACTCGGGCGGCAGCATCTCGGGCCGCGTCGAGAGCACCTGGCCCATCTTCGCGAACGTCGGTCCGAGCTCCTCGAACGCCACGCGCATCAGTCGCGCACGCGCGGCGGCCGAGTGCTCTGCCGCACTCGCGAGCGCGAAGCGCGCGAGCACGCGGGCGACGTGCGCTGCGCGCGGGAGCATCGCCGGATCGTTTGCCTCGACAGCCGCGTCTGCGGGCTCGCCAGCCTCGGTGCCCGCCGTCGTCGTGTTGACGATCACGACGGTGCAGCGCGCTGCATGGGAGACCCGGTTGGGGACGTTTCCGAGCAGGAACTCCTTGCGGCCCTGCATCCCGGCGTTGCCCACGACGAGCACGTCCGCAGCCTGCGCCGCAGCTGCCTCCACGATCGCGCCCGCCGGCTCGTCGGACACAGTGACGATCGCCGTGCCGCGCTCTCCTGCGAGCTCCCGTGCCCGTTGCGCGAGGCTGTCCTGGAGGGCGGCGACATCGACGTCGGCGCCGTTTCCCGCCGCCGGCGCGACCTGCAGGAGGATCAGCTCACCCTGTTCGCGCTCGGCGAGCTTCGCGGCCCATGTGACGGCGGCCTCCGCGGTGCTCGAGCGGTCGGTGGCTACGACGACGCGCACGGCGACGCCGGGTCAGCCAGAGCCGCGCGAACCAGCGACGCGATGGATGTCCGCTGGAGGGAGTTCGCCGGGAGCGTCTGGCATTCGGCAATCATGCCAGTTGGTTGCAACGAGTCCGGCGCTCGACGCGACCGGCACCGGTTCGTGTCGCGAGCACTCGCGAGCCGACTTCGTCGGTGCGTCCTGCTGGATGCTTGCCTGCCGGCGCGCTCCGCGGCCTTCAGCTCACCCGGGGGAGCACCTCGCGGCCGAGCAGCTCGATCATCTCGAGGTCGTCGACGAGCAGGTGGCGGAGCATCAAGCGCTCGACGCCTGCCTGCGCGTAGGCGTCGATGCGATCCACCACTTCCTCGACCGTCCCCTGGATAGCGATCTGCGGGTCGGCGAACATTTCGTCGTCGAACGCCGACAGGGCGGCCAGGCGGCGCTCGACCGCGGCGCGGTCCTCGCCGACGACGCAGCGCGTCATCAGCGAGAACGTCAGCGGCTCGCGGCCGGCCGCGCTGCACGCGGCATCCACCACGGCACGGCGGCGTCCGGCCTCCTCGGGCGAGGCCAGGACCGTGTTGTACTCATCGGCGAAGCGCACCGCCGGGCCCACGGTGCCGGGCTTCGCCGAGCCGCCGACGATCAGGTTCACCTTGCCGAGCGGCGTCGGCAGGGGATGCGCGTCGCGCAGCTCGTAATGCTCGCCCGTGAAGTCGAAGCGCTCGCCCGACCAGGAGCGGTGGATGATCTCGAGCTGCTCGGCGAACAGCGCGATGCGCTCCGGTGTCGAGGGGAAAGTGAAGCCATGCTCGCGGTGCTCGACCTCGTTCCAGCCGGCGCCGAAGCCGAGCTCGACGCGGCCACCGGAGACATGGCTGGCGGTGACGACCATGCGGGCCAGGATCGACGGGTGGCGGAAGGTCGCGGGCGAGACGAGCGTGCCGAGCTGGATCCGCTCGGTGATCGCGGCGAGCGCGGTCACCGTTCCCCAGGCATCGAGCGAGCCGCCCTCGCCACCCACGAAGCCGCTGTAATGGTCTGAGCGGAACAGGCCGTCGAGGCCGGCGTCCTCGCAGGCGCGCGCGAGTGCCACCCATTGCGGCCAGGTCACGCCCTCCTGGCCTTCGATCATCAGCGCGAGCCGCATGAACGGCGAAGCTAGCAGCTCGCCGTGATGCCGCCGATGTCGAGCTTGCCCACCAGCTCGGGGTCGTTGAACACGTCGATCGCCACAGCGCGGTCGCGGATGACGGTGAACGCCAGCACCGCGAACGGCCGCTCGCCGTCGAACGCGATCGCCCCGGCGGCGCCGTTGACCAGTGCGGGCCGCACGTACGGCGCGAAGCGCCGCGCTGCCATCGCTCCTTGTGCGACCTGCGCGGCGCCGTGCAGCTCGAGCGGGTCGCCGTCGCGGCGGTGGGCGCGGAGCACGACGCTCGGGTCGAGCACCGCCACCAGCGCCTCGAGGTCGCCATCACGGGCGGCGCTGAAGTAGGCGTCGACGACCGCCCGTTGGCGGGTCAGGTCCGGGTCCGGCTGCGGCGCCGACTCGCGCACACGGCGGCGGGCGCGGCTGGCGAGCTGGCGGGTCGCGCCGGGGGAGCGCTCGACCATCGCCGCGATCTCGTCGAACGGAACCGCGAACATGTCGTGCAGGACGAACGCAATCCGCTCGGCCGGGTTGAGCGTCTCCAGCACGACCTGCAGTGCGATCCCGACCGAATCCGCCAGCAACGCCTCGTGCTCGGGATCGGTGCCGGCCGCCGGGTCGTCGATGATCGGTTCCGGCACCAAGGCGTCGAGTGGCTGCTCGCCACGGGTCCGGCGCGACCGGAGCATGTTCAGGCAGATCCGGGCAACGACCGTCGTCAGCCACGGCTCGAGGCTGTCGATCTGCTCGGCGTCGATCCGCCACAGCCGTAGCCACGCCTCCTGCACGGCGTCGTCGGCCTCGCTCAATGAGCCGAGGATCCGGTAGGCGACCGCGCGCAGCCTGGGCCGCTGACGGTCAAACCTCTCGGCGAGCTCGGGTTCGTCCATTGCTGTCACACCGTTCGCTTCTGCGGGTCATACGGGATAGACCCCCCAAGGCCAACGTACGTGACAGGAGGTGCCAGGTGGCACGCATCAGCGGAGTCAAGCAGGCCGACGCCGGCCTGAAGATCAAGCTCGTCTACAGGCTCGGGCCGAGGATGATGAAAAGGCTGACCGGCCGCGAGCCGCGGACCGGCAGCGGGATCGAGCCGATGGAGATCTGGGCCCTCCAGCCGAAGATGATGTTCGGGATGGGCAAGTTCAACCAGGTAGTGCGCAAGGGCAAGTCGGTGGACCAACGGCTCAAGAACCTGGTCGAGCTGAAGGGCGCGCAGATGATCGGTTGCGAGTTCTGCGTCGACCTCGGATCTCAGATCTGCCGTAACGCCGGTCTCTCCGATGAGGAGCTGCTGGCGCTGCCGCGCTACCGCCAGAGCGACCTGTTCAGCGAACGCGAGAAGCTGGCGCTCGACTACGCCTCCGCGGTGATGCGGACACCGGTCGAGGTGACCGACGACCTGTTCGAACGGATGCGGGAGCACTTCAGCGACGAGCAACTCGTCGAGATCACCGCGCTGCTGACGCTGGTCAATCTTGACCGCTTCAACGCCGCCTTCGGGATCGGCTCGGCCGGCTTCAGCGAAGGAATGGTCTGCGTGCCGCCCGACCGTCCCGCCGCCAGTCCCGCGCTGGCGAGGATCGCCTGAACGCGAGCCAAGCCGCGCTCGCGTCAGGCTGAGCTCGGACCGGCGGCGTCGAGTTCCTCGACCAGCGCCTCGACGCGGCGGGCGATCTCATCTCGCGTCGCTCGCACCTCCTCGATCGGCCGGCCCTTCGGGTCGGGGAGGTCCCAGTCGATGTAGCGCTTGCCGGGGACATACGGGCAGGCGTCGCCGCAGCCCATGGTCACCACGACATCGGCTCCCTCGGCCAGCTCGCGCGTGAGCAGCCGCGGTCTGCGTCCACCGAGGTCGATGTCGAGCTCGCTCATGACCTCGACGACCTCGGGATGCACATGCTCGCCGGGCGTGGTGCCCGCCGAGGCCGCGCTGTGGCGCCCTCCCGATGCGCGCTCGAACAGGGCCTGGCTCATCTGGGAGCGCCCGGCGTTATGCAGGCAGACAAAGAGAACCGCGGTCATCGTTGCTCACCCGTTGGAGATGCGCCCGCGAGCAGTGCCGAGCGCGCGCGTCCGTCGGCGTGTGGGATAACGACCTCCGCGGCGTCCTCGGCGGTGACGTCGGGGTAGAGCGTGCGCAGCAGGATGATCGCGAGGATTCCGCCGGCAAGCTCGGCCAGCACGAAGCCCGGCACCGACGCGGGGGCGATGCCCGCGAAGGTGTCGGAGAACATGCGGCCCACGGCGATCGCCGGGTTCGCGAAGCTCGTCGAGCTGGTGAAGAAGTACGCCGCGCCGATATAAGCTCCTACCGCCGCGGGGGCAGCGTGCGCGCGCCTGGTGCGCGCGAGCGAGAAGATCACCAGCAGCAGCCCGAGCGTCGCAACAGCCTCGGCGAGCAGGTGCGCGGAGGACGCGCGGTGTTTGGTTGAGATGCTGACGGCGGCGGTCGCGAACATGCCGTTGGCGAGAACCGCGCCGGCGACGCAGCCGGCGACCTGCGCCGGCACGTAGGCGAAGGCCCACCGCCAGGAGAGCCCGCCGAAGCTGGCGTCGACGAGCGACACGACCGGGTTGAAGTGCGCGCCGGAGACGGGCCCGAACATCAGGATGATCGTGTAGAGGCCGGCAGCGGTCGCGGCGGCGTTTTCGAGCAGCTCGAGGCCGACGTCGCCCGGCGATAGGCGCTGCGCGGCGACCCCGGATCCGATCACGACCGCGGCGAGAAGCGCCGAGCCCAAGAACTCGGCCAGCAGACTGCGCCGCAGCTTCGAATCGACGCCCACGCCTCAGGCGGCCACGAGCGCGTCGCAGTGCTCGCGGCGCAGGCAGTCGCGCGCCGCTCGGTTTGCCAGTGAAAGTATGTGCGAGCGGACTGGCACGTCGTCGTAGCGGTCGAGGATCGCGTCGGCGCAGGCGCGGATCTCCTCCGGCGAGCGCAGCTCGTCGAACTCCGCCACGAGCGTCGGCAGCATCTTGCGCAGGCGCCACTGATGCGCGGAGCGGTCAGCTTGGATCTCGTCCAGGCGCTCGGTTATGAGTCGCTCCACGTGTTCTTCGACCTGGTCGCGGATCTTGCGGACCTCGTCGATCGGCCGGCCGGCAGGGTCGGCAATGTCCCACGCCTCGACCATCGTCGGGACGTATGGGCAGACATCGCCGCAGCCCATTGTCACCGCCCAGTCCGCATGGAGCTGCATCTCGAGCAGAAGCTTGCGCGGCCTGCGCCCCGCGAGGTCGATCCCGACCTCGCGCATAACGTCAACGACCGCCGGCCACAGCTCACGAGCCGGCTGCGAGCCGGCAGACTCCGCGCGCACGTCGGCGGGGGACTGTCGCTCGAAGAACGCCTGCGCCATCTGCGACCGTCCGGCGTTATGTGTGCAGATGAACAGCACGTATTTCATCGCGGTGCTCCGTCTGTTGGTGGCATGACGCGTGAGCCGAGCGACGGCGCTGGGCTATCGGGCCTCGGGTTTGCGGGCGCGGACAATGGCCGCCCCGGCGTGCTCGTGAACGCGATGGGTGGGGTGGAACTCGACGTCGGTCAACCCGGCGGCCGCGAGCGCCGAGCGGAACTCCTGCTCGCTCAGCGCGCCGGCGATACAGCCGGTCCGTGCCGCCATGTCGGCGCGGGTCAAGGCGTCCATGTCCGGGTCGGCGATGACATCGGAGACGGCGAACCGACCGCCCGGCCTCAGCACGCGCGCGACCTCGGCGATCACGGCGCGCTTGTCGGCGGCCAGGTTGATGACGCAGTTGGAGATCACCACATCGACACTGCCTTCGGGTAGTGGGATGTCCTCGATGTAGCCCTTTAGGAACTCGACGTTCGCGACCCCGGCGGCGATCGCGTTGGCGCGTGCGAGGTCGAGCATCTCGTCGGTCATGTCAAGGCCGATCGCCTTGCCGCCAGGACCAACTCGACGGGCGCTGATGAGCACATCGGCGCCCGCGCCCGACCCGAGGTCGAGCACGGTCTCGCCAGCGCGCAGATCAGCGACCGCGGTCGGCACACCGCAGCCCAGCGACGCCGCCAGGGCGTCAGCGGAAGAGCCTTCGGCCTCGCCTGCCTCGTAGAGCGCTGAGCCGAACACCTGCGTGCCACCCGCGTTGAGGTCGCCGAGCGTGACGCCGCCGCACGCGGGCGCCCCGGTGCCGCCGAGCGCGCGCGCGGCCGCCGCGTAGCGTTGGCGGACCGCCTCGCGGATCCCGCCGGGCTGCGCGCCGGATGCCTCGGCGGTCGTGCCCTCGGCGCAACCGCAGGCACCGCCCTCGGCCGCGGTCTCGCAGCAGCTCGCCTTCTCGGCGGGATCGCAGCAGCCGGCCTGTGCAGCCGGCGGGCAGCAGGCCGCGACAGCGGCGTGATCAGGGCTCAGCTCAGCCATGACGTCAGCTCCTCGAGGGCGCCGGTGGGGATGGAGTAGTACGCCCACCTGTGGCGACGCTCTACGCCGACCAGACCGGACTCGACGAGCTTGCGCATGTGATGGGAGAGCAGCGGCTGGCCGATGTCGAACAGCGTTATGAGCTCGCACTGGCAGACGTCCTCCTCGCTGCGCCGCAGGACGTCGAGGATCTGGACGCGGACCGGTTCGGCCAGCGCCTTGGCGATACCCGCGATGCGCTCGGCGGCGAGACCGGGATTGAGGCCGGCCGATGGTGCGCAGCAGGCGTTGGCGGCTGGTCCGGCGGGCAACGTGGGGAGGGGGGAGGTCATATAAGCAAAGGTTGATGCGACTCGGCGCCCGGAGACTAGCACTCGCGCGCGTTCGCAGAAACGTAGGCTGATGGCACCGGTGCACTCGAGCCCTGAGACGATCGCGACGGTGCTCACCACCACGCACACGTGGGCTGTCGTGGGCTGCTCGCCGGACCCAAGCCGCGACTCGCACCGCATCGCGCGCCTGCTCCAGCAGCGCGGCTTCCGCGTGATCCCGGTCAATCCCGCGGCCGACGAGCTCCTGGGCGAGCGCTGCTACCGCAGTGTCACCGACATTCCGGCGGCTGAGGGCGTCGAGGTGGTCGACATCTTCCGTCGCGCCGATCGGGCCGGCGGGCATGTCGATGAGGCGATCGCAGCCGGGGCGCGAGCGGTCTGGCTGCAGCTCGGAGTGGTGGACGAGGAGGCGGCTCAGCGCGCGCTCGATGCCGGCCTGCTGGTCGTGATGGACCGCTGCCCGGCGATCGAGCTGCCCCGGCTCGCGAGCGCTTAGTATCGCGTCCGCAGTAGGTCGAAGGCACGGTCCCGACTGCAGCCCCGGGCCGCCTCTTCACCAGACGAGGAGAGTCCATGTACAAGATCGTGTTCTTCCTGCGGTTCCGCGCGGACGTGGACCGCGCCGACGCAGACCGCCGTTTCGCGGGCGATCACGCGCAGCTCGCGCTGGCGATCCCCGGGCTGCTGCGCTACGTGCAGAACAAGGTCCTCACGGCGTCAAACAACACCGGCGTCTCACGCGACAAGCCGCTCGTCGACGCGTTCGCCGCGATGTGGTTCGCCGATCGCGGCGCCTACCTCGCGGCGACCGAGTCTCCGCAGTGGCTGCGCGCCGCTGAGGATGCCGCGGAGATATTCGACATCGAATGGCTCTCCGAGGGCTGGGCGGCGGGGATCGAGGAGCGCCTCAAGCGCGAGGGCCTCGGCGCCGCACTTGACGGCGTCGGCACGCCGCCGCGCGGCCCGGTCAAGCTGATCGGGATCCTGCGCTACCGCGCCGACATGACGCGAGAGCAGTGCAACGCCTACTGGGCCACGACTCACGGTGATATCGCGATGACGGTTTCTCAGATCGGTCACTACACCCAGAACCACGCGATCGCGCCGATCGGCTCCGAACGGCTGGCCTTCGACGGCTTCTCCGAGTCCTGGTACGCCGACCAGGCGAGCTACGAGGAGGCGATGGCGTCGGCGCCGTGGAAGGAGCTCGAGGCCGACGGCGACAACCTCTTCGACATGAGCGTGTTCAGGTCGGTGATCGTCGAGGAGCGCGTGCTGCGAACCTGACCGGCGGCGGGCGGCTGTCCTGAGTCGTCCATCAGACATCCTCCTGGCTGCTCGCGATCGCGTCGCGCGCTTGATAGCACCTCCGCACCGTCCACCAAGGGAGCAAGCCATGCCACAGCCGCAAGCCGTCGGCTACACGCCGGTCAATGGCGTGAACATGTACTGGGAGAGCCGCGGCGGCGGCGGTGTACCGCTGATCGTCGTCCACGGCGGCTTCGGCCTGACGACGATGTTCGGCGGGCTTCTGGATGGGCTCGCCGCGCAGCGCCAGGTGCTGGCGATCGAGCTGCAGGGCCACGGGCACACGCGCGACGTCGACCGCGCCTTCAGCTACGAGGCGTTCGGCGACGACATCGCCGCGCTGATCGAAGGCCTCGAGCTCGGCCAGGCCGACCTCCTCGGCTATTCCCTCGGCGCCGGCGCGAGCCTGCGCTGCGCGATCCAGCACGCGGATCGCGTCCGGCGTCTCGCGATCGCGTCGTTCCCGTGCCGCAGCGACGGTTGGCTCCCCGAGGTCCTCGAGGGGATGGCGCGCGTCGGAGCGTCCATGTTCGAGGAGATGCAGCGCTCCGAGATGTACCGCGGCTGGCGCGAGGTCGCCCCCGACGGCGACGCCTTCCCGGCCCTGCTGGACAAGACCGGAGAGCTGGTTCGCCGCCCTTACGACTGGACCGATGAGGTGAGGCTCCTGCGATGCCCGACCCTGCTGGTCTACGGCGACGCGGACAGCATCCCGCCCGCGCACGCCGCCGACTTCTTCGCCCTCCTCGGCGGCGGGCTCAAGGACCCCGGCTGGGGAGGTGCGCCGCCGAGCTCATCGCGCCTTGCGATCCTGCCCGGGCTCACCCACTACGACCTCTTCGCCTCACCCCAGCTTGCCGCGGTGGTCGAAGCGTTCCTCGCCTAGCGCCGTCGCGCGAACGTGTCGCTTGACTTAAAGCGCCCGGCCGCCATACCGTCGTGCCTCGTGTCGACGGATCGCGACCCAGCGCTTTGAGCGCCGCGCTCACAGGCGCCGGGGCGGCGCCTCGCCGCTACCACCTGGGGCGAGCGGGGGAAGTCGAGCCGGCGCCCGCCTGGCCGTCGGCGAGCAGCGGCCTGCGCCGCGCCGAGCTGATCGGCGAGCGGACCGGGTCCGTTCACATGGCGCTCGCCTACGTGGAGCTCGAAGGCGGAGGGCACGTCGACACCCACGTGCACTCCCACGAAGAGAGCTTCTTCGTCCTCGGCGGTGAGCCGATCCTGATCTACGACGGCATCGCTCGTCGGCTGCCGGTCGGTGCCTGCGGTGTTCTCCCGGTCGGCGTCGAGCATGCCTGGCGCGCGGAGCAGGGCTCGCGATGGATCGACATGCGCGCGCCGCGGCCGCGCGCTTCGGACCAGCCGCCCGATACGTTCGTCCTCGCCGCTGCGCCCGAACACGAGGCGACGGCGCTCGACGTCCGCGACCCGCGCAGTCGCAACGTCTTTGTGCTGCGCGAAGCCGACATGGACATCGACGGGCTCAGGGCCGGCGCGAGTGAGTCAGCGCCAACGGTGTCGGCGAGCATGGCCACCGCGGCTCTGCTCTACAGCAGGATCACGGTCAAGATGCTGGTCGACAAGCGGCTGGACGCCCAGCTGCAGACGATGTTCATGGTCGACTACCAGCCCCACGCGGTCGCCCACCCCCACGACCACCCGTTCGAGGAGGCCTACTACATGCTCGAGGGCGAGGTCGACGTGGTCGCTGACGGCAACCGCTACACGCTCGGCCCCGGCGATGTGTTCTGGACGGGGGTCGGCTGCATCCACGCGTTCTACGAGACGCGCGGCGGGCGCGCCCGCTGGCTCGAGACCTCGGCGCCGGGACCACCGGATCGACACTCCTACCGCTTCGAGCGAGACTGGGAGTACCTGGCGGAGCGCACCGGGTGACCGGCGTCTGCAGACCACTCACAGGGAGGGAGGATTCGCGGTGCCACAGCGCGTATTGATCAGGGGCGGCCACGTCCTCTCGCTCGACCCCGCGATCGGCGAGCTGCCGATCGGCGACGTGCTCGTCGAGGACGACCGGATCGCCGCCGTCGCGCCTCACATCGAGGCTGCCGACTGCGAGGTGATCGACGCGAGCGCCACGATCGTCGCCCCGGGCTTCGTCGACACCCACCGCCACACCTGGCAGGCGCCGTGGCGCAACATCGCCTCCGACTGGTCGCTCTTCCATTACCTGTGGGGCATGCACACAGGCCTCAGCAAGTACTACCGCCCCCAGGACACCTACGCCGGCAACCTGCTCGGCACGCTCGAGGCGCTCGACTCCGGGATCACGACGCTGCTGGACTGGTCGCACAACCTGGCGACGCCCGAGCACGCGGACGCTGCGGTCGCCGGACTGCTCGAATCGGGCAGCCGTGCGATCTTCGCCCACGGCGGCGGGGCCGCCCAGTGGGGGGTCGTGCCCGGCAACACCGTCAACCACCCCGAGGACGCGCGGCGCATCCGCGAGCAGTACTTCTCCTCCGACGATGGCCTCGTGACGATGGCGCTGGCGATCCGCGGCCCCCAGTTCACGACCGAGGAGGTCGCGCTGCACGACTGGCGGCTCGCCAACGACCTCGACCTGCGGATCACCGTCCATGTCGGCGACGGCGAGCTCGGCAAGACGCGGCCGATCGACTGGCTGCGCCGCGAGAAGCTGCTCAACGACCGCACCACCTACGTGCACTGCTGCACGCTCGGCGACGACGAGCTGGCGATGATCGCCGACAGCGGCGGAACCGCCTCCGTCGCCGCCGACGTCGAGCTCCAGATGGGCCACGGCTGGCCCGCGACCGGCCGCCTGCTCGCGGCTGGCGTGCGCCCGAGCCTCTCGATCGATGTCTGCACCTCCACCGGCGGCCATATGTTCGGCCTCATGCGGACCGCGATCGGGACCCAGCGTGGCCTCGACAACGCCGCGCGCGAGGCCGCCGGCGGGACCCTCGTGGGTGGCGAGCGGATCGAGCTCACCTGTCGCGACATGCTCGAGTTCGCGACGATCGAGGGAGCACGCGCGGTCGGCCTCGAGAAGCGGATCGGCTCGATCACACCGGACAAGCAGGCTGACCTGATCCTCGTCCGTACCGATTCGCTCGGCATGTCACCGCTCAACAACGCGGCCGGTGCCCTCGTCTACAACGCGCACCCGGGCCTCGTCGACACCGTGCTCGTCGCCGGCCGCGCCGTCAAACGCCACGGGGCGCTCCTCGGCCACGACATCGAGCGCGTGCTCCGCATGGCCGAGGAGACGCGCGACCACGTCCTCGCGCGGGCGCGCCAGGACGATCTGATCGCAGACATCTCGCTGGGCGGCGGCTGGATCCCCCGAAAGCCGCCGCCACGATGAGCGCCGTCGGCCTCGATCGTGCGCTCGAGCGCTTTGCCGCGGAGCTCGGCAGCGAGCACGTCGTCGCCGACCGCGAGGGCCTGCTGGAGTACCGCGACCCGTTCGCCTTCGCCGGTTGGGAGCAGCGCGCCCCCGCCGCTGCGGTGCTGCCCGGCTCGGCGGAGGAGGTTCAGGCAGTGGTTCGCATCGCCGCCGAGCATCGCGTGGTGCTGTGGACGCACTCGACCGGGCGCAACAACGGCTATGGCGGTGCCGGCCCGCTGCTCGGCGGCTCGGTCGTCGTCAGTCTGCGCCGGATGAACCGCGTGCTCGAGCTGGACGGCGAGCTCGGCTACGCGCTGGTCGAGCCAGGCGTGCGCTGGTTCGACCTCTACGAGGCGATCGAGCGGGCGGGGCTCGACCTGATGCTCTCGATCGCCGACCTCGGCTGGGGCGGGCCGGTCGGCAACATGCTCGAGAACGGCGTCACCTACCTGCCCTACGGCATCGACTGGAGCGCCCAATGTGGCATGGAGGTCGTGCTGGCGAACGGCGAGCTGCTGCGCACCGGCATGGGGGCGATGCCCGGCAACCGCGCCTGGAACCTGTACAAGCGCGGGCTCGGCCCGACGCTCGACCCACTCTTCACCCAGTCCAACTACGGCATCGTCACCAAGATCGGCGTCTGGCTGATGCCCAAGCCGGAGGTCTACAGGCCGATCTGGGTTCGGATCTGGAGCGACGACGACATCGCGGCGCTGATCGACACGCTGCGCACGCTGCTGCTCGACGGCACCCTGCGGATGGTCCCGACGATCCTCAACACGCTCAACACCGCGGCGCTGCACACCGCCCGCGCCGACTGGTTCGACGGGGAGGGCCCGATCCCGGAGGCGGAGATCGACCGCATCGCGCGCGAGCTCGACGTCGGCCGCTGGATGATGCGCCTCGCGCTCTACGGGGACGAGCCGGTCGTCGCCCACCGCTTCGAGAAGGTCAGCGCCGCGTTCGAGCGGATCCCCGGCGCGGATGTGCGCTCGGAGCGCAGCTTCCGTCGCGAGGAGTTCTCCCAGATCGAGAACGGCAGCGAGAAGACGATGGCCGGGATCCCGAACATGGCCTTCACCCACATCACGCGCTGGGCGGGCGGCGACTCCGGCGGCCACATCGGCTTCTCACCGGTCGTCCCGATGACCGGCAGCGAGATCGTGCGCGCGCGCGGCGTGCTTTGCGAACAGGTCCACGCCGCCGGCATGGATTACCTCGCCGGCCTGCTCCCGATCAACGCCCGCAGCCTGATTCACATCACGATGCTGATGTTCGACACGGCCGATGAGGTTGGCACGCGTACCGCCTACGAGCTCGCCCGCAAGCTCGTCGTCGACGCGGCGCCCCACGGCTACGGCGAGTACCGCGCGCACGTCGACTTCATGGACGAGGCCGCGGCGCAGTACTCCTTCGGCGAGCACGCCTACCGCCGCTTCTGCGAGACGCTCAAGGACGCCGTCGACCCGGCGGGGATCCTCTCACCCGGCAAGAACGGCATCTGGCCGGCACACCTCCGGCAGCCTTAGCGGGCGCTCAGATCTCCCAGCCGCCGGCGGATGTGCGCTGAGCGGCGGCGATCGCGCGCTCGAGCTGGCGCAGCGCCGCCGGTGCGTGCACCGCCAGTTCGCCGCCGGCGTCGGTCAGCGCCACGCTGCGGCTGGTGCGCGCGAACAGCGCCGCGCCGACGAGCCGCTCGAGGCTTGAGATGCGGCGGCTCAGGGTCGAGGGGGACACACCGAGCCGGGCCGCCGCGCGGCCGAAGTGAAGCTCCTCGCAGAGGATCGTGAAGCAGTGCAGGTCGCGCGTGTCGACGATCGCGGCATCGTTGCAGAAAGCGCAACGCAGCTCGCCACATCGTGCGCTTGATCGCGCGATCGCCGCGACGTACTGTGTCGCCGCGACCGCAGAGTCGCTTTCGGAGGAGGCAGGATGAGCACAGCCATCATCGGATCGGGCGTCGCCGGGCTCCACCTCGGCCTGTTCCTGCGCGAGCACGACATCGACGTCACGATCTACACCGACAAGAGCGCCGAGCAGGTCGCGGACGGGCGCCTGCTCAACACGGTCGCCCACCACCACCACACGCTCGAGCGCGAGCGCGCGCTCGGCGTCCACCACTGGGACGCCGGCGAGTACGGCTACGTCTGCCACCACCACTGCGTCGTCGGCACGCCCGCACCCACGCCGCTGCGCTTCCGCGGGGACTTCGATGCGCCCTCGTCGATCATCGACTATCGCCTCTACCTGCCGCGGCTGATGGCCGACTACGAGGAGCGCGGCGGCGAGCTGCGGGTGCAGGCGGTCGCCGCCGAGGACCTCGAGCGGCTGTCAGCCCACCACGAGCTGATCGTCGTCGCCGCCGGCCGTGACGGGATCGGCGCGATCTTCGGCCGCCGCGCCGACCACTCGCCCTACGAGCTCCCGCAGCGCCGCCTCAGCGCCGGCATCTATCACGGCATCGCCTACAGCGAGCCCAAGGGCGTCGGCGTGCACCTCTCGCTCGGCCACGGCGAGCTGCTCGAGCTGCCGATCTTCTCCCGCGAGGGCTTCGCCACGGCGCTGCTGTTCGAGGCGATTCCAGGCGGGGACCTCGAGGCCCTCGCCGACATCCGCTACGACGAGGACCCGCAGGCCTTCCACGCGACGGTGCTCGAGAAGGTCGAGCGCCACTTCCCGATGCTGCTCGAGCGCATCGATCGCGGCAGCTTCGCGCTGCAGGGCCCAACCGACATCATCCAGGGCGCGCTGACGCCGGTCGTGCGCGAGGACTACGTGAAGCTGCGCAGCGGCCGCTACGCGATCTCGGTAGGCGACGTCCACTGCGTCGTCGACCCGGTCAACGGGCAGGGCGCCAACTCCGCCAGCTACTCGGCCTGGAAGATCGGCGAGGCGATCCTCGCCGACTACGCCTTCGACGAGCGCTTCTGCCAGCGCGTCGCACGCGAGCGCGAGGCCTTCGTCCTCGGCGTCTCCGACTGGACCAACATGATCCTCAACCCACAGCCGCACGTCATCGAGTTGATCGGCGCGATGTCGCAGAACAAGCCGCTGTGCGACGCCTACACGCAGAACTTCAACCACCCCGACCGCCAATGGGATGCGCTCGCCACACCGGAGCGCACCGCGGCTTTCATCGCCAGCCACACCGGCGCCTGAGCCGCCCCGCTCGCCCGCGCCGCGCTAGCCGTCCTGCGGCGCCTGCTCGAGGAACTCGCGCACGTGGGCGGTGTAGGGCGAACGGTCGTAGCCGCGCACAAGCGCGCCGGCCATCCGCACCGGGTCACCGAAGAAGAAGTACTCATACAGCGTCTGGCGTCCGGCGAAGGCGGACATCGAGAAGTCCCAGGCGAGCCGGAACAGCCGCACGCGCTCGCCGCCGGCGAGCGTCGCCGATTGCAGGTAGCGCTCGATGTCCTCGCGGGACTCGCCCTCGATGTCGGCCTGCGTCGGTAGCGCCATCAGCCCGCTCGCACCGAACTTGCGCAGGATCTCGGGGAAGCGCTGCGAGGCCTTCGGGAACCAGTTTCGGCACGCGTTGAGCGAGGCCATCTTCGGCGTCAGCACGCCGAACTCGTTGGGCGCCGCGTCGGCCTCGGCGGCGCGCACGAGCCCGCGGGCGATCTCGAGCGTGACGATCACCTCGGCGATGTCCTCCTGGATGTGCTGGAACTGGTCGATCCCGATCGCCTCGCTGAGCAGCGTCACCAGCCCGAGCATCGCCTCGGTCTTGGCGATCGTGCGCGTGGCGACCTGGTGGGTCATGTGCGCTGCAGCCGTGGTGTCGGTGTAGAAGGCGTTGCACATCTCGGGATGGCCCAGCAGGAAGCAGCGCTCGAACGGGACGTGCACGTCGTCGAAGACGACGACCGAGTCGATCTCCTCGAAGCGGGAGCCGAGCGGGTGGTCGAATGAGCTGCGCCCGTAGTCAAGCGACTCGCGGCAGATGAACCGCAGGCCCGGGGCATCGCAGTTGATCGCGAAGGCAAACGAGTAGGGGGCGTCCTCGGGGGTCCCCTTGAGCACGGTCGAGGGGAAGACCAGCAGCTCGTCGGCGATCGGCCCGATCGTGGCGAGCATGCGCGCACCGCTGATCGTCACGCCGTTGTCGTCCTCGCCCACGATCCTCGCCGTCAGCGCGCCGCCCTGCTGCTGGGCGGCATCCTGGCTGCGGTTGGCCTGCGGGGAGATCAGCGTGTGCGTCAGGAGCAGGTCCTCGCTGCGCACCCGCTCGTAGTACGCGGCGACGTTTGAAGCGAACGCAGGATCAGCCTGAGCGAACCACGGCTGCGCCTGGCTCAGCGCCATCACGCAGCAGTTGAGGTAGTCGCCGGTGCGCCCGAGCGTGCCGAGGCTGAAGTCGGCCCAGGACTTCATCATCTCGCGCCGGCCAACGAGGTCATCGTGGTTGCGCGGCACGATGAAAGAGCGGCCGAAGCGCTCGTCGGAGCCCGGCTCCGCATAGGTCATCGTCTCGCGCAGCTCGGGCTGCTGTTGCATGTCATAGAGCGCCGCGTAGCTCTTGACCAGCCGGCCGAACACCGGGTGCTCCGGGATCGGCCCCGACACGGCCTCGCCGTGGATGTGGACCGACGGCCGCGTCGCCGCGAGCCGCTCGATGTAGTCGTTTCCGCTGCGGGCGCCCATCCTCCCCCTCCTCCTAGAAAAGGTCCTCGTGCCCGAGACGCTCTTCGGCGACCGGCATGAAGCGGCTGGTGAAGAAGCCGAGCGCGTCGCCCTCGCGCGCGGCAAAGTCGGTGACCTCACCGAGGACGAGTGTGTGGTCGCCCGCCTCGTAGCTGCGCCACGGCATGCACTCGAAGTGAGCGAGCGTCCCGAGCAGGCGCGGCGAGCTCGCCTCCAACGACCAGTGCACTTGCACATCCTCGCGCCGACGGGTGAAGTGGCGCGCGATCGTCTCCTGCTCGGCGCCCAGGATGTTGACGGTGAACGGGATCCCGGCCGCGAGCAGGTCGTGGGAGCGTGAGCTCCTGGCGATGCTCACAAGAATCAGCGGCGGGTCGAGTGAGACCGACGTGAACGAGTTGATGGTCATGCCGCGGGGGCCCTCCTCGGCGTTGAAGGTGAGCACCGCGACGCCCGTCACGAAACGCCCGAGGCTGTTGCGCAGCGTGCTCGCCAGCTCCGCCTCGACCTCCGCGCGGGTGCGTACGCGTCTCGTCGACTGCGGCCGCGACATCACGATCAGCCTACTCGTCGGGCGCGTCGAGCGGACTTTCACCGCGGCCGCTACTGTCCAGCCGGTCACCGACGGGGAGGAGGCGACGTGAGCGCGGCTGGTATTGCCGAGAGTGAGTCGGGGTTGCTCGAGCGCACGCGCGCGATCGTTCCTCTGTTGCGGGCCAATGCGCAGCGCAGCGAGGAGGGCCGGCGCGTCGTCGATGAGAACATCGACGCGCTGACCGACGCGGGGGTCTTCCGGATGACCGTCGCCCGCCACTTCGGCGGGTACGAGTCGAGCCTGCAGACCCAGTACGAGGTGCTCGCCGCGATCGCCTCGGGCTGCCCCTCGACGGGGTGGGTGGCGACGATCCTGACGGCGATGTTGTGGAACGCGGGGATGTTCGCCGACGAGGCCCAGGACGAGGTCTTCGCCGACCCGCGCGTGCGCGTCGCCTCCGTGTTCGCCGTCGGCGGCGAGGGGCGTGCGGTCGACGGCGGCGTGATCGTCAGCGGGCGCTGGCCCTTCAACACGGGGTGCCTGCATTCGCAGTGGGCGATCCTGACCGCGATCTTGCCCGACCCCGCCGGAGCGCCCGCCCCGGCGAGCGTGCTGATCCCCTACACCGAGCTGACGGTCCTCGACGACTGGTACGCCACCGGGATGGCGGCGACCGGCAGCAACACGACCGTCGCCGAGGAGGTCTTCGTCCCGAGCCACCGCATCCTGCCGCTCGCGGCGCAGATGAGCCTCGAGGTCCCGAGCGCCCGCAACCGCGGTGCGGACTACTGGCGGGTGCCGACGGTGTCGTTTCTGATCGGGCAGGCCGCGGGCGCTCCGGTCGGGATCGCCAGGGGAGCGCTCGAGGCGTTCATGGAGCGCCTGCCCGGCCGCGCGATCACCTACACCGACTACGCCAGCCAGGCGCAGGCGCCGGTGACGCACCTTCAACTCGGCGATGCGGTCATGAAGATCCACTCGGCCGACGCCCACGGGCGCCGCGCGATCGACCTCGCGGCGGCTGCGCCGGCGGGGGACTTCACGCTCGAGGACCGCGCGCTCGTGCGCGCCCACGCCGCCCACGCGACGACCCTGGCGCGCGAGGCGGTTGACGTGCTCTTCCGCGCCAGCGGCGCCTCGTCGATCCAGCGCGCGGTGCCGATCCAGCGCTACCAGCGCGACATCCAGGCGCTCTCCAACCACGCCTTCCTGACGGACGCGACGAGCCTCGAGCTGCTGGGCCGCGTGTTGTGCGGCCTGGAACCCAACACCGTCTTCATCTGAGCGGAAGCCGAGCGCGCACAGCTCGCGGTTTGCCCGCGGTGCGCGACGGCGGACAGCGTGCGAGCGAGAGGGCCGCCGTGGCGGCCCTCGACTGCGGTACGAAGGTCACGCACGGTCGGATCGCAGGCCGATGCGACCGCCGATCCGCCGGGTCCAGAGGCCGCTCAGGCGGCGGCCTTGGCCCCCCACA
>Ga0182024_10008854_pt1 | contig 21036 bp, 24 predicted proteins | sample P32metaG_FD_120480 | JGI IMG/M metagenome (GOLD analysis project Ga0182024, IMG submission 120480) | Permafrost microbial communities from Stordalen Mire, Sweden - P3-2 metaG (Illumina Assembly) | ecosystem: Environmental > Terrestrial > Soil > Wetlands > Permafrost | place: Sweden: Stordalen...
AACCCGCACGCACGCCGCTGGCTGAAGGCATACTCCCCGCGCACTTGCTCGACAGCCGCCTTCAGGGCTACGAGCTCCAGCCGTTTTTTCGGATCACCGACTGCAGCGCTTCTTTGTCCAAACTCAGATCCGCCACCAGCTTTCGCAGCTTCGTGTTCTCGTCACGCAACTGCTTCGCCTCCTGCGCCTGGCTCACATCCATGCCGCCGTACTTTGCCTTCCAAGCGTAGAGCGTGTGCTTGGACACGCCCACCTCTCGCGCCACGTCTTCCACCTTCCGTCCTGCCTCCACTTGCTTCAGAGCCCCGATCATCTGCGCTTCGGTGTGCCTGCTCTTCGACATACCTTCTTCCCCTTTCTTTCGCACAAATCATACTCAGCTTTGTGCGGAAACTGGGGAGCAGGTCAGTTCCGCGCTGGAAATTACCGAGCCTGCCGATCTGAAAGCGGCAGGTCATCGGTTCAAGTCCAATTGTCGGCGGCACTAATTGACATGACTCGACCATTGTAGTACGGTCGGGCGAGAGGATCAAATTAGTTGCCGGGAAAGAGAGAATGAACCCCGGTGGAAGAGGAACTGAAACGTCTTGGGAACCCATTTTACCCCCCGTTCCAATATGTGGGCGAGGACACTGACATGCTTAAATCGTACCCGTCTTTCTATTGGGTAGTCGGAAAATTCGTCCAGCCCCTCGCTGTCATCACAAGCGATCTGCCGAAGAACAAGCAGATGGACTTGGTTGCGCGTGCGAAGGTCGGGTTGGAGATGTTCCTTGGTCAAGACGTGGCACGCGCGATGTTGCCGCGCTCCATGGAAAAAGCAGACCTATTGTTGATCCTGGTAAATTCGTGGACTAGCCACTTCGCGGGACTGTTAGGCCCGCCGCTCGCACCGATTGAGAGTTTGGCGCGAGCGATTGACGGCCTCACGATTACCATGCAGGACGAGTTGGATCGGCTGCCAACTTTTACGGTCATCGCGAAAGGGAATCTAGACATCCACCGGCTTGTCGCGGGTGCATCCCGAGGGTACCCAAAAGCTGTCCTAGAATTACTTGACGAATTCATCACAGACGAAATTGACTATGCGGGCAAATGTTTGGTCTTTGAGCTCCCTACGTCCAGTGGATTTCACATTCTGCGAGCGGTGGAAACCGGCATGAAGGGATATGTCCATGCAGCGACGGGCGCACTCCCGAAAATGAACCAACGAAATTGGGGAGAGTACATTCGTATCTTTACGGATGCGCAGGCTCACTCAGATGTCATCGACTTGCTGAAAGTTCTTAAGACAAAACGTAATCCGCTCATGCATCCGCAGGACAACCTGACTTTGGATGATGCCATCGGCTTGCTGTGCCTCTGTCAGGCGGGCATTGAAGCACTGATCGCAGATATACGACGGCGAGGTATGGAGATCAAATTCAAAGAATCGTTGAAGCTGCTCCCAACACTATGAAGAGTGAGGCGGAAAAATTCGACAAGGTCGTGCGCAGGTTGCTTTCGGTCTCGCATGAGGAAATCCAGCGTCGCGATAAGGAATGGCATCGCAAACGAGCGCAGAAAAAGCGGGCTAAGACTTCGCCCGCCTCCCGCGCTTCCGGCTCCAAGGCTTAGTGAATCGCGGCGGAACCCTCCTTGCCAGTGACTTGGGCAAAGGTGAGACGCTTGCCGAGCATCTGAGAAACAACAAGGCTGAAGCGGTCAGCGTCATTCAGTGGATTGTCCTTGGTCGCACGATTGTTATAGCGGAACACTTGCTCATCGACGTAGCGGAACAAATGAAACGGCTCAACAGCAACGTAGGTTCCATTCAATCCGCGCTTGAGGAGTGTCCAGAAGTTCTCCATTCCGTTCGTGTGGACGCGGCCACGGACGTATTCCCGAGTGTGGTTCACTACTTCGTGCGCGTAAAGGCTGGCGAGTTCGTTGTATGCTACGGCATCGTCGGAGTAGAGCTTCGCACCCATCTGAACCTGATTCAGAATCTCGTATTGCAGAGTCTCGCGCTTCACGTTCGGTACAACCTTCGCCCGAACTCTGCGGAGATCGCGGTCAAGCATTCCTTGGACGGCAACCCGGCCCATGTGCTTGATGCCGTTCGCGTCTACAGTCTCGCTGCGAACTTTGTCGAAGTGGTCACGCCTGCTCTTGTGTCGATTGCTCATCTTCCCGCCGATGAAAGCCTCGTCCACTTCCACTTCACCGTTACCGTTCGCGCCGAACTTCCGCGCCCAGAGTATCGTCCTGCATCGCAAGCCGGATGCGGTGAAGCATAAACCATGCCGATTTCTGCGAGACTTTCATGTTTTTGGCAATCTCGTAACTGCTGACTCCGTTCTTGCAGTTGGTGACCATCCAAGTCGCCATCATCCACTTGTCCAGCGGGATCGCGGAATCTTCCATGACGGTGCCAACCTTGACAGAGAACTCGCGCTTCGGATGGTGCTTCGCGCAAGTCCAAGTGCGGCGCTTCTCGCTAAATTTCACAGTCTCGCAATCGCAGCTCGGGCACACAACCTTGCCGTCCGGCCAACGGCGGATGGCGAGATAGTCAATACAGTTATCGGGATTAGCAAAGTACAAAATCGCCTCTTGCAAACTCTTGGGTTCCGGGGTCATGGTGACGTTCTCCATGCCTAGAATCTATCAAATAACCGTGGTCGAGTCAAGTCAATTAGTACCCTTTTCAGAAAACCGCTTCCGTATTTCGATAACCTTGGATCCTGCGAGTATTCGCTCCGCGTATTGTGGCTTCATACTTACTAAAAGATCCCCACCGAGCGAGTATCCACTCACATTGAATTTTCTTGCCAACACTGGAAGCCGGTCTAAAGCGGCCATGCGGACCACGGCATGAGGCGCTGAACAAACTAATTCTTTATCTCCACTGCGGTACTGTCTGAGCGACTTGGCCGCACGTACGAATCCGAAAGATTCAAAGAACTTCGTCTTCGATTCCCACAAACTTTCGGGCAGAGTGAAATGAATCTCTTTGGCGAGATGCCGCGTCTCTAAAGTCATTTGAGTAAAGAAAAGTTGTCCGAGGTCCAAATCTTGAAAATCTTAAGTTCATCCGAACCGGTCCGCGCGTCAACTTCTGCCAATCTCACAACTCGGAAGTTGGCGGCTAATGGGAACAATGTATTGGACCGGGTATCACTGTGCTGCTTCAACGTTGCCATTCTCACTCCTCTTTATGTGCTTCGGCCAGTCCGCAAAGAATTTCGAAAGTTTAAGATCCTGGCTACCATATCCCTTCGCTTACTCTTCCTCCTGCTCTGGGGTCAGTTTCGGAGCGCCCTCTGACATCCGATAGAAGATAAGGTTTGCCATTTGTTACTGGTCAGCAAGACTGACTGGAACTTGATGTCCTCGAACTTCAAATATCAAAGGCGTTCCCTGCGTTTTATCCTCCCGGTAAAGTCCGAAATATGGATGCACGAATCCTGCGTAATGTATACGCATCTCTCCCATTGTTTCGTCACTGGCGCGGCAATAGATTGCAACACCCTTAGGGACGCATAGCTTCTCTTTTGATCGCAGGATGTAGAAGATGTCAGGCCTAATGTAAAGCCGATCGTACTCGTCGCTCACTTCTACATCCCAATAATTACAAGGGTTAGGCCTGTCAGCAACCTTCCAGAGAGGAACTGCTTCGCGTTCATCCGATGGAGGTTTCGACCGGAACGCTACCCCTTTGCAGGTCGTTCCGGTCGGATCTCCTATCGTAGCATCGCTCAGATTCACCGTAAGGCTTTCATCCTGATGTTCATGATCGCGAAAAATCGTGTTGAAGAGTTCTTTGGCCTTTATCACGACGGCATCTGGTTTGCCGTAAAAGAATCTGAGCTGAGAAAGCGAGTAATCTGGCTTTACTCTCACGTTGAAAGTGATGGGAGTGATTTCCAGGAACATCACGCCCGAACCCTTCTTCAATCCCTCTGGATCGAAACACTCATAGGTCTTCATCCCATCAGGTGTAGTCAGCCTCGCGACACCGGGAATCGCCGTGTCCCACATCGGATTGACGCCGTTCAGCACGCCGTGGCGCTTTAGCGTGCCTGGGCGGCCTTCGAAAAAGAGAGCCGGCGTTCACATTCGCCCCCGCTCGCCTTCGAATTGTTCGTTTCTGGCGGTTGGTCGACGCCACCAGATGCGGGTTTCGGGATAATTTCTGTCAAAAGGTGTCGACAGCGTAGTAGAATCCCCCATCAGACACTTGGTGAAACAAAAGCTCTGGCTTTCTGCATCCCTGCTAATGGTTGATGGTGTAGTGATGAAAATGCAAGCTTACGTCTCGATTCACGCATTCCGGAGGAACTCGGTCATGGCCAACGTAAATTACAGGCCAAACTCCCAAGGGGGCGAGACTCGCGGCGGTCGAGCGGATTCGAGAAATGGCCAATCGCACGGTAGCCTTTGGGGGATACTTGAAAGATCAAGGATTATCCCAGCCATAAGGTCTCCCGAGCACTTATCACTTGCTTTGGTCGCTCCAGCTTCGGTCGTGTTCTTGATGTGCGGATCTCCCGCAACCATCAGCAGTTTCATCTGGCGATTGAATGATCGCGGAAAAATACCGATCATAAACTTGGATCTGATTTCTGGGTTTGCGCAAGATTCGCATGCGGTCGAATTCCTGGCTGAGGCCGGAGCTGCAGGAATCATTTCCACTCATCAGGATGTGCTGCGAGCGGCGGTTTCCCTTGGCTTAATCGCCGTGCAAAGGACCTTCGCAATCGACTCCGCAGCCGTTGGCAGTTGCCTCAATCGGCTCAAGCACTTTGTGCCCGACATCCTTGAATTGCTTCCCGCGGTCGCTGGTCCGATTGTCCTGCCGAAGCTTAGATCTGCTTATCCCGGACTGCCATTAATTGGCTGCGGGCTTGCAACCACCGTGAAACAAATCGATGAGCTGATTAAACAAGGTGTGACTTCGATTTCCGCCGGAGACCCCGCTCTATGGATTATTTGATGGGTTGATCTTCTTCTGGAATCGCAAGTCCTCAGCGCTCCCACGAATTCAACGAGTGTCCGTTCCAACAGCTTGCTTTGTCGCCGGAATCATTACGAGCGAGCTCGCCGCAACGCGAGGGAACTTGCTTTTTTGGATTTCACTTGACAAGTCACAAAGCTCCGTAGATTATTCATACCCGAGCGGTAGAGTTTCAATGACAACCGCGCCACGAGTTCCACTGTCGCTGTGGAAACTCCGGCGCGTTTTTTGGTGCCCAAAAAGACCCAGGATCGCCGCCGAGGTGTAGCGGGCTCGGTTAATTGCTGGGAAGGAAAGACGGCGGGCGGTTCAGGGACAAACAGCCAGTTAGAGGAGAGCGCGATGTTGATGTTAAGGAGCCTATTGTTCTTGCTAGTACTGGGGGCGCCCGTTTCGGACGAACTTCCCGCAGTTGACGTTTCGTCCGACACAATTCAACGGACTCTTCAGCATGCAGCGACGCTGACAAGGCCGGTGGTTGACATCCCCATTCGCACGGTGGACGCCGGCGGACACCGCATCGGCATCGGCGTGGTTTACCGCCCGAAGGGTGCCAAGGGCGGCGCAGCTTCGCACGATAAAGTGTCTGAAATTTATGACGTCTTGGCAGGATCCGGAACGCTCGTCACAGGCGGCACCATCGTCAATCCGAAACGTCGCGCTGCCGACCAGGAGGAGGTCACTCACATCAGTGGGCCGGGGGTGAGTGGCAAGTCAATCGAAGGCGGTGAAAGCCGCGTGATCAAGAAGGGCGATATTGTCGTCATTCCCGCCGGCACTCCTCATTGGTTCTCCGACGTTAGCGAAACGCTTTCCTACATGGTTGTGCGAGTGGATCCGAGCCAGGTTGTTGCTTTGAAGTAGCTTTGAAACAATGAGGTGTTGCTCCGTGGATGGGGATGCCGTTGCCTTAGGGCATATTGAACAGGGTCTGCGAATCGTCGCTTCGGTGGCGATCGCGAATGAAACTTATTTTTGCGACCTGGACGCTGAGGGAGGAGACGCCGATTTCGGAAAATCGCTTGCTACCGGGTTTCGCGCCATCCTCAATGAGTTTGACCACATCGATCGGTCCGACATCGGCACATTTCTTCTCAAAGTCGGCATGATTTTCTCGGCACATGTTGGCGGTACTTCCGGACCGGTCTGGGGAACAGCGTTCATGCGTGCCGGGAACAGTTCCAAGGGTAAGAAATCGCTCACACTCAGCAATCTCGCGCAAATGGGGAATAACGCGATTCAAGGGATCATGGCTCGCGGAGGCGCGTCTGCGGGGGACAAAACCATGCTCGACGCGCTGATCCCTGCGGTCGCAAAGATCGAGGAATTCTCGAGGAACGATACGGCCGATTTCGGGGAAGCTCTACGAGCAGCATCCCGCGCGGCGAGAGCCAGTGTCGAACAGACCAGGCAGTGGCCGGCAAAGCGGGGACGTCAATCGTATTCATCCGAGAGAACGATTGGAACCCTCGACCCAGGAATTGTCGCAATCGCCTTGATGCTCGAGGCTTTAGTCGCTCAACTGATTGTCGTGACCGAGAGCTGAGGAATCATAATTTCATTACTACCAGAACACGAGGGATCCAGACAGATGAACAAGTTCATGAACGCAACCGATCACTTTGTTGCAGAGATGCTGGAAGGCGTAGCGCGAGCCAACCCAGACAAACTCAAGTATGTGCCGAAGTACAACATCATCTATCGTGCCGACCGGCCTAATGACAATTACGTTTCGATCATTCAAGGGTCAGGGAGCGGCCATGAACCTGCGCACGCGATGTTGGTCGGGCCGGGAATGCTTGATGCCGCGTGCCCCGGCAATGTGTTCGCCGCTCCTCCGGTAGAATACGTTTTTGAATGCACCAAGCTCCTGAATTCCAAGAAAGGCGTACTACACATTATCAACAACTACACCGGCGATCTTATGTGTTGGGACATGGCGCGTGAATTAGGCGAGGCGGAGGGAATCCAAATCGGTGTTGTGTTGGTGGATGATGACGTGGCCGTGACCAATAGTGCTTACACGATCGGTCGCCGCGGAGTAACGGGGAACTTTTTTGTGATAAAAGCCTGTGGCGCAGCCGCCGCCGAGGGTGCCACCCTGGATCAACTGGTGGTGCTGGGAAAGAGAGTCAATCAGCAGGTTCGAACCATGGGAGTCGCCATTTCCGGCTGTACGCCGCCGGGGAAAGATACATCGATCTTCACCTGCGGAAAGAACGAAATGGAAGTCGGAGTCGGTATTCATGGCGAAAAGGGACGCAGACGCGCGGCCATGCCAAATGCGGATGCAATTGTCGATGAGATGTTCGAGGCCGTGGCCGGAGATCTTCCGTTCGAACGCGGAGACGAGATCGGGTTGATGATTAACGGTCTGGGAGGAACGCCGCTTGGCGAACTTTTTGTGCTCTACCGTCGTGCGGCAATCCGGGCGGGTGAACAAGGATTCAAAATCGTCCGCAATTATGTTGGGGAGTACTGCACTGCGCTGGAAATGGCGGGCTTTTCCTTGACTATGCTGCGGCTTGACGACGAATTGAAGAGATACCTTGCCGCCAAGGCCGATATCCCGTGGAGAATTTTCTGATCGGGCCACGCGTACGGGGACAATCGATCGAGGTTGGTCTCGTTGGCGACATTCAACCGCCTGAATAAAACATTCCTGGAACCAACTTTGTGCGGCTCCTTTTCATGAAGAGCCATTCCGTCGTCGAGTGTTACATCGTCTTTCGAGATTTTTTCCAGATCAGCTTCAAAAGATGCTAAGAACGTTGTTGACAGTTGGAATCTCCGTTTGGTATTGTCTACAACCGACGGTAGAGCAGATATAAAACCGCCACGTGGAAAAAGGTCGCGACCTTTTTCCACGTGGCGGTTTTTTTTCGACAACGCCGATTTTGTTGTGGAACAGGAATACCGTCAGGTCACTGTGCGATCGTTTGATCCGCTAGTCAGGGAGGATCCATGGCAATAAGCTGTCTGATCAAGAACAGAATCGTAGTCAATCTGATTGTCTTTCTATTCTTGCTATTCGCGGTTCTTGCTTCCTCTCCCGCAACCGCTCAAGTTGTCGGTGCCACCGTCTCGGGCACGGTAGCCGATGCGTCCGGGAGCATCATTGTCGGAGCCCATATCTCGATTAAGAACAAGGACACCGGCCTAGAGCGCGTGCTGACGACTGATTCCGCCGGATTTTACGCGGCCCCCAACCTACTGCCAGGGACATATCAGATCACAGCAGCGGCCAAGGGATTTTCGAACGAAGCCCGGTCCAACGTTGTTCTGACAGTCGGAGCGCAGCAGTTAATCAATTTTTCGATGAAGGTCGGTTCGTCCGTTGAGACAATCGACGTTGTCGAAACAGCCCCGACCGTTGATTTGAGTTCAGGCACGTTGAGCGCCGAAGTGAGTGGCGAAACGGTGCGCGACCTGCCGCTGAACGGCCGGGATTGGACCCAGTTAGCGAACTTACAGCCAGGCATCAACACCGTTGTCGTACAGGCCAGTACAGCGTCTGCAACGGCGAATCGAGCAAGCCGCGGTTTTGGAAACCAGCTCACCGACTCAGGACACAGTCCCTACGAGAACAACTACCGGGTCAACGGAATCAGTATCAACGACTACACGAACGGCTCCCCTGGGAGCGTGATTGGTGCGAGCCTAGGTGTTGATGCGATAAAGGAATTTTCAGTCATCACTACCGATTACACGGCGGAATACGGCAGGACCTCGGGCGCGATCATTAATTCGATTACGAAGTCGGGCACGAATGACTTTCATGGCACAGGATTCGGCTTTCTGCGCAATGCCGATTTGGACGCAAAGAATTATTTTGATAGTAAGACAAATCCAATTCCTCCTTTTCACCGCTACCAGTTCGGTGGGGCGATTGGGGGGCCGATCATAAAGAACAAAACGTTTTTCTTCGCCGCGTACGAGGGAGTACGACAGGATCAGAGCAGCACGGTACAGATCATTGTTCCGTCCGCCGCTGCGCGCGCTGGAACGCTGTGCTCGATCCCTGTCCTATCCGGACCCGGCGCTTGCGCGACAACGCAGGTTAACGTTTCCCCGGCGGTTGCACCCTATCTCGCTTTCTGGCCTACTGCGCCGGCTAGCGCGGTAACTTCGCCGAACGGAGATACGCAGACCTTCTCGACGAACGGAGTACTACACCTCAACGAGAATTATGCGACCGTCCGAATCGACCACCAGTTCTCTCCATCCGATACTCTGGCGGGCAGTTGGTTCTACGATCGCGGCCCTTATTCCGAGCCGGATGCTCTGTTAAACGTCACTTCGGAGCTTTTCAGTTCCCGAGAAATGGCCTCGTTGGAAGAGACACATGTTTTCAGCCCTACCCTGGTAAACACATTTCGGCTAGGCCTCAATCGGACCGATGGAATCAGCGGTGGTCCCGGCCAAGCGTTAACGCCGGTTGCCGGCGACCTGAGTCTCGGGGCAGTGCCCGGCATGGCGGCGCCGATCATTGCCGGTGCCGGTCTTACCACAACGAGTTCTCTGGGCAGCGCCTCGCAGGTGTTTCTGGTGCAGAACTCGTATCAACTGTACGACGATGCATTCCTCATCCACGGCAAGCACACATTGAAATTTGGATTTTCCTTCGAGGATATACAGTTCAACGACCTTTCCGCGAAATCGCCTACTGGACAGTTCTCCTTCTCTGGTCTCCAATCGTTCCTGGAGGACACGCCAACGAGTGTCCAGGAGCTGGCGCCACAATCAAGTAAGGAGGTCGGATCACGACAGAAACTGTTTGGGTTTTATGTGCAGGACGTTTGGCTTGTGCGCCCACATTTTGCCGTCAGCGCCGGAGTTCGTTACGAACCGACGACGCTTCCTACCGAAGCGAATAACGGATTCTTGATCCTTACGGCCTTGACCAATTCGACTTTGACGCCCGTCCGCAGTCTGTGGGCGCACAATCCGACGCTCAAGAATTTCGAACCGCGCTTCGGCTTCTCTTGGGATCCGATTGGAAACGGAAAGACTGCGATTCGCGCGGGATTCGGGCTCTTTGATGTTCTGCCGCTTCCGTGGATTTATACGGCCGTGAATGCCAATGCGTACCCATTTCTAACACTCGCAAGCGCCAATAATCTAGTCCAGGGTGATTTTCCGATCGTAAAATCGACTTCCCTTACCTTGCCTTCTGCGCTTGGCGTTCTGTACGTGGATCAGGACCCTCCCACCAGTTACACAATGAACTGGAATGCCAATATACAGAGGGAAATCACCCCGAACCTGTCTTTGACGGTCGCATACGTGGGCTCTCGAAGCGTCCACATGCCAGATCTCATTGACAACTCCAATTACCAGTTGCCGACTTCCACTCCTGCGGGCTATCTCTTTCCGGCGAGCAGCGTGCCCAAGCTGAACCCGAACTTCGGCGCAATCCGCTCGCGGTTCTTCAATAACGATGCTTGGTACAACGGGCTCCAGATTGGAGCTACGAAGAAGCTTAGTCGGGGCTTTCAATTCCAGGGAAGTTACACCTGGGGAAAATGTCTCGATACTGGCTCTAACCTTGAGCCGAACGATCCATTCCAAAACTCGCTTCCCGACTACAACTATTACGCGCACAGCACGACAAAGGGATTGTGCGATTACAATGTCTCGCAAAACGGAGTTCTCAGTCTGATCTGGTCTATTCCTTCCGGTTCCCGTTCGAGCGGTGTTACGTCTCGTATCCTCGGTGGATGGCAAGTCGGCACAATCCTTACCGCACAATCGGGGACGCCTTTTACTCCAGTCATGAATGGCGACCCCTTTAATCGGGCGTCGGGCGATGCAAACGTGGACTACGTAAGCCGTCTCTCCGGGTGCAACCCCATCAACTCGAATTACAAATCGAATGGACTGCAGTATCTGAACCTAAACTGCCTCAGTCCGCCCACGGCGCCGTCTTCCATGGCATCGTTGTGCACGCCGGGATCATTTCCGAATGCGTCCGCAGCTCCGGCCGGGCAAGTCTATTGCGCGAATCTGTTTGGCAACAACGGCCGCAACCAAATCGTAGGGTCCGGCCTTTTTGATCTCGATTTTGCGACCTTCAAGAATGTGGACATCACGGAAAGGGTCAGGGTGCAGTTCAGGGCGGAGTTCTTCAATGTGCTCAATGATGCGAATTTCCTAGTGCCATTTATGAATGAGGCAATTTTCAACGCAAATGGATCGTTGGTGCCGAATGCTGGAAAACTCAGCGCAACTTCAACGACTTCTCGCCAGATTCAGTTCGGAATGAAAGTGACCTTCTAGGCTTGCCGGCGGCAGAGCAAGCCGCTGAGACAGCAACGATCTAAGGAGAAGCATGGGAGAGAGAAAGGCTAAGCAGTTTGCACTTTGGGGAGCCGCCTGTCTGCTGTTTTTCGTGGTGAGTGCGACTCGATTGGAGTCGAAATCCGAAGCAGCCCGGGCCCAATACAAAGTAATTGAGAACTGGGCTAACCTGCCAGCCGGACGCACGTGGGGGTCGGTGGCCGGAATTACGATCGATCGCCATGGCAACATCTGGGTCTTCGAACGTTGCGGAGCCAACAGTTGTCTCGACCGAACAGAGAACCCGATCTTGGAATTCGACCCTTCCGGGCAGTTGCTCCGGCAATTTGGAGCCGGGTTACTTGTTTTCCCCCATGGGATCTTTGTCGACAAGAACGGCAATGTCTGGGTTACCGATGGACAGGGAAGCGATGGAAAGGGGCAGCAGGTACTCGAGTTCAGTCCAAACGGAAAGATCCTCATGAAACTGGGCAGGGCCGGGGTGGGCGGCACTCAGCCGGACACATTCAATCGCCCCTCTGGCGTGGTGGTCGCGCCGAACGGCGACATCTTCGTTGCCGACGGCCATCACGAAGACGATTCAAACGCGCGAGTCGTCAAGTTTTCCAAGAGTGGAAAATTCATCAAGGCTTGGGGCAAGCGAGGGAGTGCTCCCGGGGACTTCAATGATCCTCATGCCATCACGATGGATTCGCGGGGAAGAATTTTCGTCGCCGACCGGGGAAACAACAGGATCCAGATTTTCGATCAAGACGGTAAGTTCCTGCAGGAGTGGACCCAGTTCGGCCGTCCAAGTGGTTTCTTCGTCGACAAGAACGACGTCATTTACGTGTGCGACAACACGGACACGCGTTATCCCGACTGGAAGAGAGGAATCCGAATCGGAAGTGCGAAGAATGGCCATGTCGAGGACCTCATCCCCGATCCCGATCAAGATTTCGCCCATGAACTCTATGGCGCGGAGAGTGTCGTGGCCGATGCGAACGGCAACATCTACGCCGCGGAGGTGAAGCGCAAAATGGTCAAGAAATATCTCAAAGAGTGAGCGTCGATCGCACTGCTGTGCACGAACAAAGTAACAGGCCCAATCCACTTTCACCGTTTCAGGAGCCGATTGTGAATAACGCGATTCGTATTCCGTTTCTAATTTTACTGTCGTCACTCATGGCCGCACGGGTTTTCGGGATAGACGCTTCCGGAAAAATTGCTTTGACCGGTACCGTAAGTTCAGAAGCCGAAGGGCCCATGGAAGGCGTGTTAGTGACGACGAAAGCGCCCAATAGCACGATCAGCGTGACTGTGGTCACGGATGCAAAAGGCCTTTACAAGTTTCCGGCTAGCCGAGTCGCACCAGGGGCTTATGCAATTAGCGTCCGGGCCGCGGGCTATGATCTTGGAAGTCCTTCCACGACGGAAATTGTTGCCGAAAAAACAACTACAGTTGATTTGAAGCTAGTTAAGACGAAAGACCCGGCTTCACAACTTATGAGCGCAGAATGGCTGGAAAGCGTGCCTGGAAGCGCCGATGAGAAGAAGCGTCTGTTTCAATGTTCTGCTTGCCATCAAATCGACCAGCCAGCCCGAAGTACGTACGACACCGAAGGCTGGAAGACAACCCTGAACCGTATGCTGGATTACTGGGAAGGTCCGAGCACGTTGAGTGCTCCTGTTCCGCCGCCCTACCCGCCATCGAAGGTCTATCCTCCCGATCCAGTGCTCATAAAGTATCTCCCCACAATCAATCTTTCTGGCGGGAAAACCACTTGGCCTTACGAACTTAAGACCTTGCCGCGGCCCAAAGGAGAAGCGACAAAGGTTCTTATTACGGAATACGACCTGCCGCGGTCGGGAAGCCTTCCCCACGATGCGATGGTTGACGAGGAGGGAATGGTCTGGTACCAGGATTTTCACCGTCCCTATCTCGGGATGCTCGACCCCCGAACAGGTAAGGCAAAGGAATGGGAGATGCCCGTTCTTCGTCCGGGATTCCTTCCCGGGACGCAAGGCCTCCAAGTCGACAAGGGAGGAACTCCATGGATTGCGCGATGGTCTCAAGGATGTATCGTCGCACGATTTGACAGAAAGACAGAAAAGTTCCAGACCTGGAATATTCCGAGCGAGTGGGACCCGGAAAATCGAGCACGCTGCGGCTTTCTTGCCGTTGGCGAGCCTGGCCGACCCGTCTGGATGGTTGATCCACAGAATGCGAGAATCTTTCGACTGAACGTTGAAACCGGTCAGTTTGAGAAGTTTGAGATATGGCCCGGCTATGTCCCGAAGAGTACCGAATACGATCACTACCACCATGGAAACGGCGGCAGTGGCCAGGCGCATAAGACGTATGACATCGCAGAGGATTCGAAAGGCAACGCTTTTATCTGCGACATCTCGGGAGGTGCCATCGTCGAAATTGATGCGAAAACCGGGAAATCGACTTCGTACCCCATCCCAACTCCGGACTCCGGACCACGTCGGGACTATATGGATCCCGAAGACCGCCTTTGGTTTGGTGAATACTATGCCGGCAAGATCGGGATGTTTGACACCAATACCAAGCAATTTAAGGAATGGGCTGCTCCTATTCCATGGAGCGGACTCTATCCAGTCAAGACGGACAAGAATGGTGAGGCGTGGTCCGGGGGGATGAGTTCAGACTACGTCTTTCGACTCAACCCGAAGAATGGAGAATGGAAGCTATATCTACTTCCCACGTGGGAGCCTGAAATCCGGGGTATCGATGTTGACGACTTCAATATCAAAGCTCCGGTTACGGTATGGATTCCGGAACTCCATCGCGGGAAGCTCGCAAAAGTAGAACCTCTCGATTAGAGCGTGTGGTGGCCGCAAATGAGTGACGCGGGTCGATTCCCCCCACAAACGCATCCAATTTTTCCCGATAGATTGCTGCAAAGACGTTGGCATGATGACGTCAAGACGGGCTTCGAGAAGTTTTGCTGAAGTGGAATGTTCGCGTTCGTTTTAGCAGTTTTAGGGGCTTGCTTGGGGTCACAGCGAAGGGTGAGGTGAACAATATGCCAGTTGTATCTATGAAGGAAGTTTTGGATGCAGCATTTCACAACCGTTACGGGGTAGCCGCTTTCAATATCGTAAGCGAGTCTACGATGTCCGCGATCCTCGATGCAGCCATGCAAATGAGGTCGCCCGTGATTGTCCAGGTTTCAGTGAAAACGGTAAAAGTTATGGGCGCCAGATTGATTCAGCTGATGTTCGCAGAAATGGCTTCGAAATGTGCGATACCGGCAACCTTGCATCTTGATCATTGTCCGGACATCAAGGTTATCCAGAGTTGTCTCGATGCGGGATGGAATTCGGTTCTTTTCGATGCGTCGAACCTGAGCTATGAGGAAAATCTTAAGCAGTCGACTGAAGTAGTGAAAATTGCTCATTCGTATGGCGCTGCGGTCGAGGGAGAATTGGAATCCGTTGTTGGAGTTGAAGACGGAGTGGGAAGCAACGAAGGCTCTGCGATCGTTCCGTTGGACAAGTGTCTCGCGTTTTTGGAACAGACAGGAGTCGACTCCTTTGCGCCGGCGATCGGTACTGCGCACGGTTTATACAAGAGTGCTCCACATATCGATTTTGATCGCGTGGAGAAGATTGTCGCCGCCTATCCCACCCCCATCGTTCTCCACGGGGGTACGGGCCTTTCCGATGAAACATTCAAGCGGCTGATAGCCGCGGGGTGCGCGAAGGTCAATATTTCGACCATGCTGAAGATCGTCTATTGCGACAGCTACCGGAGCTACCTGGATGCAAGGCCAACCGAGCACGATCCTTTGAAGGCCATGAACCATGTTCACAGCCAAATCGTAGCAATGGCGAAAGGTTACATGCAAACCTTCGGTAGTGCCGGCAAGGCAAGTTAGCCATGCCACTGCGCGATGACAAACGGCGGGCATTGATATTCGATTGCGATGGCGTGCTTGCCGATACGGAATTGCATGGACATCTCGTCGCATTTAACGAGATGTGGTCGAAACTTGGAGTGCCGTGGCGATGGTCGAGCGGTCAATATGGGGAAAAGCTGAAGATCGGCGGCGGAAAGGAACGGATCGCCAGCCTCTTTGACGATGCGGAGTTTCAGCGCAAAGTGGGCCCTCCGGAGGATGAGGCGGAGCGCAAGACCCTGATCGCCACGTGGCACAAGGAAAAGACCGCCATCTACAAGGAGATCGTGCGATCCGGAAGAGTCTCGCCGCGGCCGGGCGTCAAGCGTCTCGCGCGCGAAGCGATTAGCGCCGGCTGGCGTTTGGCAGTTGCTTCCACATCGGCGTCCGACTCAGTAGCCGCGGTATTGAGCTGCGTAATGGAAGAATTGGCACCGGAATTTCTCAATGTGTCCGGCGATGCCGTGAAGGCGAAGAAGCCCGCTCCGGACATCTACAAACTGGCAGTCAATCAACTCGGCGTCCCTCCTGAGTTGTGTATTGCGATTGAAGATTCCCGTAACGGACTTCTCGCCGCCGTTGCCGCGAACATTCCTGCAATCATCACGACCAGCGAATACACGGTGAACGAAGACTTCGTCGAGGCGTGCTTTGTCGTGAAGTCCCTCGGAGACCTCGACGGTCCTCGAGCCACTGTCTTGGCGAACCGTATCGGAACGCGGATCGGCGCCTTTGTCACTCTCGACGATCTAGAGAATGTTATTCAAACTTTCCTCACTAAAGCGGATCTGCATGTTTGAGTGGTTAGCAAAACTATCAAAGAATGAAATAAGAACGTTCTGGGCATGCTTTGGCGGCTGGGCACTGGACGCAATGGATCTCCAGATCTATTCGCTCGCCATGCCGACATTGATCCTGATCTGGGGGCTATCGAAGGCGCAAGCCGGGAGCCTCGCGACAGCAGTGCTCATTGTTGCTGCCGTAGGTGGGTGGATAGCAGGCGTGTTGGCGGATCGCATCGGCCGGGTACGCGTTTTGCAAATTGCCATCTTGTGGTTTGCCGTTTTTACGTTTCTCTCCGGACTGACGAATGAGTATTGGCAGCTTATGATCACGCGGAGCCTTCAGGGGGTCGGATTTGGCGGTGAGTGGGCTGTGGGGGCCGTACTCATCAGCGAGTCGGTATCGCCGGCGTTACGGGGTCGTGTAGTGGGAAGCATGCACAGTGGATGGGCGATCGGCTACGGGTTCGCAGTCGCGCTGGACGTGTTGACCTTTCGAGCCTTCCCGGAGACTATCGCATGGCGGTTTCTGTTCTTTCTCGGTTTGTTGCCGGCCGTGGCGGTGTTCTTCATCTGGCGCTACATCGAAGAGCCAAAGGTTTTTACGGAGAATCGAAAGACGACTCCGAATCGAGCGTCATGGGAGATATTTTCCGGCCGCTATCTCAAACGCACGATCACGGCGACTCTTCTTGCTACCGGTATCTATGGAGGAAACTACGTTCTTATTACGTGGCTGCCGACATATCTAAAACTGAGCTTGCATCTTTCGGCCACATTGGCAAGCGGATATCTCGCAGTTAACATTCTTGGGTCATTCGCCGGAGCGTTTCTGAACGCATATCTCAGCGACGCAATTGGGCGGCGTTACACGTTCATACTCTGCGCAGTCTGCCAGGCATGCACAGTCGCAGTCTATATTTTCGCTCCGATCAACGCCCTGATGACAGTTCTCCTGGGCTTTGTACTCGGCACATTGCAGTCGGGAACGGCGGCCGGAATGGGAGCAACCTTTGCCGAGCTGTTTGCTACACGGATTCGAGCCACAGGCCAGGGCTTCTCCGCGAACGCCGGAAGGGCCATTGGCGCCGTCTCTCCTACCCTTGTAGGTGTGTTGGCGCCTCGTGCTTCGCTTGGAGGAGCGATGGCGATGTGTTCAATCGTCGCGTACGGCATCGTAGTGTTGGCCGCTTTGATCATGCCCGAAACCCGTGGCATTGATTTGAGGCTAGCAGGTACGGAAGAGATCCATCCGTGAAACCGTTATGTAATGGGGTGAAGCGTGGCTGAGTTCAAGAAAAAGACGGCTGTTGTGGTTAGTGCGCATTCTGCGGATTTCGTATGGCGCTCAGGCGGCGCCGTTGCGCTATATGCCGAATGGGGCTGGGAAGTCACGGTCTTGTGCCTTTCGTTCGGAGAGCGAGGAGAGTCCGCCAGGCTATGGAGAGAAGCCGGCATGACACTGGAAAAGGTTAAGGCAATTCGCAGAGAAGAAGCCATTCGCGCCGCCGAGGTCTTGGGCGCCAAAACAGTATTCTTTGATGTCGGCGATTACCCCATGAGGATCAACGAGGAGAGCTTCTACAAGCTCGTAAACCTATACAGAAACTTGCAACCGCAAATCATCCTCACTCATTCTTCGCATGATCCTTATAACTTCGATCATCCGCTTGCGTCGCATTGCGCCCAAGAGGCTCTTATCGTCGCGCAAGCGGAGGGTCATGAAACTTTGTGCGAGCCGATGGGATTTTCGTCAATATTTCAATTCGAGCCGCATCAACCAGAGCAGTGCGGATGGAAACCGGAAGTCATCCTCGACATCAGCTCCGTCTGGCAGAAGAAGTATGACGCCTTTAAGACGATGACGGCCCAGGAACACCTCTGGGCATACTATGAGCGCGTTGCTCTGCAGCGCGGAGTGCAAGGAGCGCGAAACTCGAATCGCAAGATGAAGTACGGAGAAGGTTATCAACGTGTTTTCCCACAGGTGGTCGAGGTGCTCGCATGAAAGAGCCAGTCGCTTTTCGCAATATTAGTCGGCTTCCCGCAGAGATTGCTGAGGCCTTTGAGGGCTACGGTGTTTCCACGGTTCACGAAGCACAAGGACGAAAGGGTTTGCTGGCGCCATACCTGCGCCCCATCTTCCCCGGGACGACCATTGCAGGTTCTGCGGTTACGGTTTCGGTGCCTCCTGCCGACAACTTGACGATCCACGCTGCAGTTGAATTTTGTTCGCCCGGCGACATTCTCGTCGTCGCACCAACATCCCCATGCTCGAACGGGTACTTTGGCGAACTATTGGCAACTTCGCTGCGTGCCCGGTCGGTGAAGGGTCTGGTGATCGATGCCGGTTGCCGGGACGTCCAGGCGCTCAAGAACATGGGATTTCCTGTCTGGAGCCGCTTGATCAGTTCACAGGGAACGGTAAAGGAATCTCTTGGGTCGATCAATGTGCCGGTGGTCTGCGCAGGAGCCACCGTGACACAGGGCGATCTTATCATTGCCGACGATGATGGGGTTTGCGTCGTGAAACGCGAACAGGTCACTGTCGTTCAACAACAGGCAAAACAACGAATCAAAAGGGAAGGCGAGCTCCGGGAGAGGTTGGCTGCAGGAGAACTCGGAGTTGATATCTACGATTTGCGTCAGAAGATCGCGAAGCTGGGATTGAAGTATATTTGATTGGAGCGAGTCCTGTGGTTGACATGGCACGTCAAGGTCGTGTTTAGATTAACGATCGCTGTTGCGACGTTAGGCGTTAATACTGCGGCAACGGGAATTCGATTCGAACAAGCAAGATGCGACCGCTTCGTGGGCAGAGAAAGCGATACTCTAATGATGCGCCGACAGCGCAAAAGCGAATTGGGTCCGCGCCTTGACGTACAGGAAACTCAAGAGTTTGTGTGTGAGACTAGCCGAGGCACCACTCAAGGTCGAGGAGAGTATCGTCCGTTGACGTAGGCATGCAGACTATTTGGGCGGCTTGAAGTGTGCTGTTTTGAAGTGCGCTGTTTTGGTGTTGGGTTCCAAACGCGAAGACCTGACGGTCGTATTCTTTTCGCGGTGTTGTATCGGCAGGAGTACTCCAGACAAAAGTTAGAACTATCAAGCTGACTTCGGCGGCAGGCGTCGTACCCATCGCATCCTTTTGCCTCTATGGTCGATGAGCGGATTCCGTCCGAAGTCTCGCTCTATCGACAGCGCCCAAGGGCGAGGTTTGGGACGGGGCTTTCGCTGGCATCGAGTATTGAGACAACCTCCAGGCTAGCCTTTTTCTCTTTAGCTGAGGGATAGACCGACGGATCACTTTGACGGAGACGACTGTCCTGACCTAAACTCCGCTCAACGAAAGGGCGGCCTTATGTTCCGCATCCTGCAGCCAATAGGGCGGCCGGCCGTAGTGAGTGTGGAGGCGGTCTTCGTACTCACGAGTGATCGGCGCAGACTCAGCGAACGCCGGCGCGCTTTTGATCGCATCCCGCCAGAGACCGACGTACACTTTCGACTCAGTCCAACTCACCTTCTGAATCCACGCTGGCGAAACCAGTACCTTCTTACCCGGCCACCAATTCTTCGTTACCACCTCAATGTAGCGGATGGCCCAAGTTTCGTCGTCCACGACGAATCCCGCCACATGGCCGATTTCACCATCCTCGGCCTCAATGTGATAACCGGTGACCGCTCCAGTACTCCGTAGATGCGAATCCATCGACTCTTTCCGGATTCTTTCCGCGAGCACGTTCTTGGGAGTCGCTATTCGATTCGACAAGCTCGACGGATAGGCCCCGGGCCCCCATAGGAAGGGTCCGCCCCAGTAATTGGGATAACTGTAATAACCGAGATATTCGGTTTCGTACTGCCGGGAAACGGGCCGCTGCGTGTCTCTGTTAGGGCTATTCTCCACTTGCTTTTTCGTCAGCGCCACATCCAATCGCTTGCCTTGCCAATCCACGTTCGTCACAGAGAATGGTGAGATCAAAACTTCCCGGTCGCTCAGCCAGCCTCCGGTTGCCGCCGTCAGGTAGCGAATCGCCCATGTCTCGTCGTCGAAATATAACTGATCGACAGTTCCGATCTCGCCGTCCGTGGCCCGGATCACAAAACCTTTCATTTGGATAACATTCGTTAGCATCGGTAGCCTCCCTGTTTGTCCTTGTCGTCGACTACTCGAACTTAAGTCGGGTAGTGTCTTCGCTCTGAGCAAGAGTGACCACTTTACTTTGCTTTCTGAGTCGGAGCCGCGCCTTGAGACTGTGCTTTTTTCTGGCCCAACTCTTGGCTGAGCTTGTGGGCATTCATGGAATGCTCGTGCGCCTGTTTGCTGAGCTCGTGAGCAGTGAGGTGATCTTCTTTGCCATGGGCGACAGCTGCCGCCGCGTGCGCGTGGGCCGCAAGGTTGTGGAGTTCTGCAGCTCGCTCGTGTGGTCTCTGTGACATGGCGGTTCTCCTGGTCAGTTCGAATGCGCTTGTGGCACGTGTCCTTGCACTGCATCCCAATTAAGGCGCGTTCTTTCCATCAGTCTTTAGCCAGCGTTGCCCAGGCCTTCGCGCTAGACGGCGTTCCTATATTCTTCCGGGACGTCGTCCTCCGGCACTTGGCGGGTCGTGACCTCTGAGACATCCGGATCTTTGGCATTCTCCACGCCATCGACAATGGAGGCTTCGAAAGCGTTTCCCTCTTCCACTAATTCTTCTACGCTCTCAGAATCCGCCTCGGCCGGGCGCCACATGCCCTGAATGTCGCCAGACTGCCCGGCCGAGGCGGTTTCACGTTTCTCTTCGTCGCGCTCGTTGTCGCGCCGATTATCTGCAACCATAGGTTCTTGCCTCGTTGAGTGAACTCTGCATTTCTGCAGCTCTGGGTACTACGCGGCCACAGGTTCCGCGGTATGCAGTGTGTAATTTGCAGGATTCGTGCTTGCGATGATGTCCTTCGCCTTGGCCACTTCTGCAGCCGTCCCATGGGCGATCAGCAGAAACTGATCTGTCGTGAGCGCCGTTTGGTACTTCACAATGCTGTCCTTGGGGATGCCTATGCTGAAGAGAC
>Ga0182024_10008855_pt1 | contig 21029 bp, 12 predicted proteins | sample P32metaG_FD_120480 | JGI IMG/M metagenome (GOLD analysis project Ga0182024, IMG submission 120480) | Permafrost microbial communities from Stordalen Mire, Sweden - P3-2 metaG (Illumina Assembly) | ecosystem: Environmental > Terrestrial > Soil > Wetlands > Permafrost | place: Sweden: Stordalen...
CGAGACCTGCTTCGACACCGGCAATCTCAAAGCAGCATTGCTGGCCGTCCACAAGCTGCGTCGTGACTTAGGCGCTGCCGTGCCGGCCATCGCGTCCGTCACCATCGAACGGAACGGCACGATGCTGGGCGGTCAATCCATCGACGCACTCTACGCCTCCATCGCGAATCACGACCTGCTCGCGGTGGGCCTGAACTGCGCCACCGGACCCGATCTGATGACCGATCACATCCGGACGCTGCACGAGATGTCGTCGCTGCCCATCTCCTGCTTCCCCAATGCCGGATTGCCGAACGCCGAGGGCAAGTTTGGAGAGACGCCGGAGTCGTTAGCCGCGCAACTGGAGAAGTTCATCGATCACGGCTGGCTGAACATCGTGGGCGGATGCTGTGGAACTACCCCGGAGCATATTCGCGCCATCGCTGAAATGGCTGCCGGCAAGAAGCCGCGCGCACTCCAGCCCTCTTCGCATCGCGCCTACTATTCCAACAAGGAGCTGGTCGAAGCGGAAGAGAGCAACCGGCCGCTGATCGTCGGCGAGCGCACCAATGTGATCGGCTCGCGCTTGTTCAAGAACATGGTTGCCGAGGAGAAGTGGGAGGAGGCATCGGAAATCGCCCGCTGGCAGATCCGCAACGGCGCGCACATTGTGGATGTTTGCCTGCAATCGAGCGATCGCGACGAACTCAGCGACATCCGGCCTTTCTATGAGCGGTTGATCCGCAAAATCAAAGCGCCCATCATGATCGACACCACCGATCCCCAGGGCATCGAGCTGGCGCTGACTTATTGCCAAGGCAAGTCGATCATTAATTCGATCAACCTGGAGGACGGCGAGGAAAAATTCGAGCGCGTCTGCCCCTTGGCCAAAGCGTACGGCGCGGCCGTAATCTGCGGAACCATCGATGAAGACAAGCAGCAGGCGCAGGCGTTCACGCGCGAGCGGAAACTGGCGGTCGCGGAGCGGTCGGTTCAACTCCTCACCGAAAAATACGGGCTCGCGCCCGAGGACATTATCATTGATCCGCTGGTTTTTCCCTGCGCGACTGGGGACGAGAACTATATCGGCGGCGCGGTTGAAACCATCGAAGCCATCCGGCTCATAAAGGAAAAGATCCCCTACATCAAGACCATCCTGGGTGTGTCGAACATCTCGTTTGGGTTGCCCGCCGCGGCGCGCGAAGTTATCAATTCCGTGTTCCTCTACTACTGCACCAAATCGGGGTTGGACTTAGCGATCGTCAATGCCGAGAAATTGGAGCGTTTCGCGTCTATTCCGGACGAAGAGCGCAGAATGGCGGAGAATCTGCTCTTCAACACGCCTCCTGCTTACAGCGATCGTGCCGATCTCCTGGCGCCCGAAGACTGGCGCAAGCAAACGCGCGAGCAGAAGATCGCGATCAACCAGTTTCATATCGCCGCGATTACCGAGCATTTCCGGAAGGCCGGGAAGAAGGAAAAGAAAAAGGCCGCCGACCTGCCGCTGGACGAACGCCTGGCGCAGTACATCATCGAAGGCACGAAGGACGGCCTCATCCCCGACCTGGAACGCAAACGCGCCGAGGGCGCCCCGCCGCTGGAGATCATCAACGGTCCGCTGATGACCGGGATGGCCGAGGTGGGCCGTTTATTCAACAACAACGAGCTGATCGTTGCCGAGGTGCTGCAGTCCGCCGAAGCGATGAAGGCGGGGGTGAACCATCTCGAGCAGTTTATGGAAAAAGCTGAAAGCGCCACCCGCGGCAAGATCATCCTGGCCACCGTGAAGGGCGACGTGCACGACATCGGCAAAAACCTGGTCGAGATCATCTTGAGCAACAACGGCTATCGTGTAATCAATCTCGGGATCAAGGTTCCGCCGGAAGACCTGATTCGCGCCTACGAGGAGCATCGGCCGGACGCGATCGGGTTATCCGGTCTGTTGGTAAAGAGCGCTCAGCAGATGGTTGTCACCGGCGGCGACCTGAAGGAGCGTGGCGTGAAAGTGCCTCTACTGGTGGGTGGCGCGGCGCTATCGGAAAAATTCACGCAAACCAAAATCGGACCGAGCTATTCTGCGCCGACCTTTTATGCCAAGGACGCCATGACCGGCTTGCGGCTGCTGAACGAGATCATGGACCCGGCCACGCGCGAGCAGGTCCTGGCGTCGCACATTTTTTCCGAAAGCGGCGAGATCGCGAAGCTTACCTTCGAAGCCCCAGTTCCAATCACGCAAATGCGAAGCTCGAAAGTAAGAGCCGGCCTCCCAATTCCCGCTGCGCCTTACCTCGATCGCCGCGTTCGCGACGTGCCGAATCTCGCGGAAATCTGGAGCTACATCAATCCCTACATGCTCTATGGACGGCATCTGGGCTTCAAAGGTAATTTTGAAAAGCTGTTCGCCGAGCGCGATCCCAAGGCGCTGAAGCTGTTCCAGGATGTCGAGGACGTCAAGCAGGAAGCCGCGCGGTTCATGAAGGTCAGAGCCGTCTGGCAATTTTTCGAAGCCGAGCGCGACGGAAATTCCATCCACCTGTTTGCGGCCGGCGCCCGCACCCCGATCCATTCGTTCCGCTTTGGTCGTCAGCCTCGCGCCGATGGCCTGTGCCTAAGCGACTACATTCTGGACGCCGAGGAAGGGCGGCGCGATCATCTGGCGCTCTTCGTTGTCACGGCGGGTGCTCAGGTTCGCGAGGAGTCGGAACAAGCCAAGCAGGCCGGAGAGTTTTTCAAAGCGCACGCCCTGCAAGCCCTGGCTATCGAGACCGCAGAAGGATGTGCCGAATGGCTGCATCGGCGATTGCGCGAAGATTGGGGCTTTCCCGATCCTCCCACCATGACCATGCAGGAGCGCTTCACATCGCGCTACCGCGGAAAACGCTACAGCTTCGGCTATCCCGCGTGTCCGAATCTGGATGACCAGCAGGGCATATGGAAACTACTTCAGCCCGAAGCTATCGGCGTCCAGTTGACCGAGGGCATGATGATGGAGCCGGAAGCCAGCGTCAGCGCGCTGGTGTTCCAGCATCCCGACTGCGCGTATTTCACGGCCAGCGAAGTGGACGAGCCGGCGCTCGTATAATAGTCCAACCCGCACTCAGATGTTCGCCTTTGGGTACTTCTTCCGCATCCATTCGACAAACGATTCCGGCGCAACCATAGTCGACAGCCGCCCTTGCCGCACCAGCGCCCAATCGTCGAACCGCTTCGATTGTTTTATTTCGGCGAGGGAAACCGGCGGCTCAATCCGCTGCAGGAATTCAAAATCCGCTACCGCCGATTTTGGATTTTTAGGGTCTGGCCGGCCTGCGGAAACAACTTTCGCCAGACCGACAATCGCCGACAGGCCGCCGCTGTGATAGATGAACACCTTGTCGCCCGGCTGCATCTCGCGAATCGCACGCACGGCTTGCGGATTCGTTACGCCGTCCCACACGGTTTTTTGGTCGTGCTCGAGTTGGTCGACCGAGTACGTTTCCGGATCCGTTTTCGCGAGATAATATTTCATGCAGGTTTTAGGATAAATTATTCACGTGCGCAGCGGGATCGGATCGTGTACGATGATTAGACCGATCCGCCTGTGCGGAACGCGCCCGCTGTGGTCTTAATGGCACACTAGTTCCCATCCGCAAGTTCAGCTAAAATGAGAGCCTAGATAGGACGCGTCCGGGGGGCTGCCGTGAAACCGAGCTTGGCGAGAGGACGTCTCCGAAACATAGTTGCAGAGTGGAAAGGAACCCTTCGTAGATGATGTTTCACAGGCGTGGCCGCCTGCGAGCTGCTCTTGTCTCCCCGGCCTTTCTAATCTGTTGGTGTGCCGGTGCTGGTTCGTTAAACGCCGCGCCACAACAGTCTGCCCAGCAACAACAGCAGCAACAGCCGCCTCCCGCCAGACAGCAAAATAATCCTTTTGAGAACGTCCCCACTGCGCCCACGCAGCAGCCGCCCCTTCAAAACGTGCCTCCGCCGCCTTCCGCTGTCCCGAGAGCAACTCAGCCGGGCCAGCCGCCCGAGAACATTATAGAAGCCATCGAATTCCGCGGGGCGCGACGCGTGCGTCAGGATACGCTGCAGGCGCTCATCTATAGCAAGAAGGGCGACAAGTACGATGAAGAGGCGCTGCACCGGGATTTCATCGCGCTCTGGAACACGGGGCGCTTCGACGACATCCGAATCGAACGCGATCCCGGCAAAGAAGGCTGGATCATTCGCTTCGTCCTGGTGGAGCGCCCGGTAATTCGCACCATCAAGTACGAAGGCAATAAATCCGTCACGGTTTCCGATATCCTGGACCGCTACAAGGAGCGCAAGGTCGGCCTGGTGGTGGAGTCGCAATACGATCCCAACAAAATCCAGCGCGCGAAGAACGTGCTCTTGGAGCTGCTGGCCGAGCGCGGTCATCAATACGCCACAGTCGACGCCCAGGTTAAGCGCGTGCCGCCTTCCTCGCTCGAAATCACTTTCAAGGTCGACGAAGGTCCCAAGGTAAAGGTCGGCAAGATCGACATCGAGGGCAACAACGCCTTCAGCGATCTGGAGGTCATCCGCGCTATGAAGAACCTGCATCCCATCGGTATTCCGTATTCCATCCTGTTTGAGAATCTTTTCGCCAAAACGTATGACCCCGGCAAACTGGACGAGGACAAGAGCCGCGTCCAAGTGTTCTATCAGGATCACGGATACTTCACGGCCCGCGTGACCGACTCGACTGTCACCATTCGCAGAGTGGGCGGAGAAGGTTGGCATATTCCCCTGATTCATCCCAACCGGCTGGGAACCGCCGCCGACCTTGTGCTTACGGTGGAAGAAGGCCGCAAGTATCATCTCAACAACATCACCTTCACCGGCGTCAAATTTTTCCGCACGCCCGAAGCTCTCATGACCCCGCTGTTCGGAATGGCGAAAGGGGACATTTTCTCTACCAACAAACTTCGCAAGGGCATCGAGAATATGCGGAAGCTGTACGGCCAGTTCGGTTATATCGATTTCGTGGTGGAACCCTCTTTCGATCCCCTTGCCAATGCCGATCTGATCGACCTGTCGCTGGCCGTCGACGAAGGCAAGCAGTTCTTTGTGCGGCGCATTGACTTTTCGGGAAACACCACCACGCGCGATAAAGTAATCCGCCGCGAACTCCTGGTCGACGAAGGCCAGATTTTCAACGACCATCTGTGGGAGCTGAGCATCTTACGCTTGAACCAACTCGGTTATTTCGAGCCGTTGAAGGCCGAGGATGCGGCCGATATCAAGCGCGATACCAAGACCGACACGGTCGACATCACGCTCAAGGTCAAGGAGCGCGGAAAAAATTCCATTCAGCTCAATGGCGGCGTCTCGGGAATCGCCGGAAGTTTTGTCGGCGCATCCTATTCCACCAACAACTTTCTGGGGCTCGGCGAAACGCTCAGTCTCAGTTCCCAATTGGGAACTCTGCAGCGGATGGTGCAGTTCGGTTTTACGGAACCGTATTTGTTCGATAAACCGATCCAGAGCGGCTTCACGCTGTACGTCCGGCGCTTTAATTACGATCAAGCACGGGAAGCGTCTGTTCTGTCTGGCACCAATCTCATCCCGCTGTATAATCAGCTCGGTGCTCAAAACCTGCTCAACTACGTGCAAAATGGTTATGGAGGCACGGTTTTTGTCACCTACCCTCTTAAACGCACCTTCGCCCGTGTCGGATTAACGTATGGCTACGATATTTCCAACCTCAAAACCCTGACCGACGCGGCTAGCACATATTTCAATTACATCGATTTCGAAGGCGTCGGCGGTCCCAATCAACTGAGTGGCATTCGAACCAGCAAGATTACTCCATCGTTCACCTATAACAGCGTGAATCATCCCATCACGCCCACGGCCGGGAAAGAATTCTTTGTTTCCCTGGCCTTCGCCAGCAGCGCCTTAGGCGGCAACGTAAACACTATCAATCCCACGGTCGAAATGAAATATTTTCACAAGGGACTAAAGCCGACGCACGTGATCGGACTCCATTTCATGGGGCGCGAAATTATGGGCTTCGGCGGCAAGGTAGCACCGCCCTTCAGCCGTTTTTACATGGGCGGCGATTATGACATTCGCGGCTTTAATATTTGGGGAATCAGCCCGGTCGTGTTCCTGCCCACCGAAGCTTCCGTCAATGTTTTCAACCCGGACGGAAGCCAGCGCATGCAGAAACAGATCATCAACGGCGTAACGCAATTTTCGCCGGTTACCATGACCATTCCGTCTTATCAGCTCACCTTCCCTGGTGGCGACACCAGCTTGGTCGGAAATGTGGAATATCGCATTCCCATTGTTGGACCGGTCACGCTGGCTCTCTTTGGAGATGTCGGGATCGACAAGCTGGCGCTGCCGAATCAGCTTAAATTGAATCCCGGGCGGATTACACAGCTCAATTCCGAGTTCCCTCAGGCGGGGTTTACCGGCAATGCCTACATCGCTCCCGGGACTCAGCAGATGCGCGCCTCAACCGGCTTGGAAATCCAGGTTCTCATGCCGGTCGTGAACGCTCCGTTCCGAGTGTATTTCGCGGTGAATCCGGCCCGCTTTGACGGCAACCTGCAAGCTCCAGTGGTGGCCGACCGTTCTTATTTCCCCAACAACGCGACCTACCAAAATGCCATCAGTTCCATCGGCTCGCCGCTGCCGTTCGATGAGAAACTTACGACCATCCGTTTTTCGGTCGGCCGGACCTTCTGAGCCGCACCATAATGTGGTTAGAATAGAAATGATTTCGTGGGTTAGGAGTTTACTGTGAAAAGCAAGCTATATGCGGGGCTCGTTCTCGTTTTCGCCGCGGCATTCCTCGCACAGGCGCAGACCGCCGGCAAACTCGCCGTGATCAACATTCAAGGCGCGATCATCGGCACCAGAGACGGCCAGAAGGCGGCCTCCGAACTGGAAGCCAAAACTCAGCCGAAGAAAAAAGAATTGGAGCAGAAGCAGAACGAGATCGCTTCCTTGCAGGACCAGTTCAACAAGGGCCAGAATACGCTGAGCGACGCGACCAAGAACGATCTCTATAAGAATATCGAGCTGAAGAAAAAGAATCTCCAGCGCGACGTTGAGGATGCGCAGGCGGAGCTCGAACAGGACCAGCAGAAAATCCTGCAGCAGCTCGGCCAGAAGATGATGGCGGTGATTGAACGCTACGCCAAAGACAACGGCTACACCATGGTGGTGGATGTCAGCAATCCGCAGACCCCGGTCCTGTACGCGTCCCCCAGTATCGATATTACGAAGGAAATCGTGGAGCTGTACGACAAGAGTGTCGCCGCGATGAGCACCCCGGCAGCTCCCGCGCCTAAGCCACCTGCCGCGGCTGCCCCGGCGGCTCCTAAACCGGCCACCAAGTAGCCTGAGAACCTTGGGCGCGAGTCCTGGCCGGGCCATCAAAGTCGAGCTAGCCGGCAGTCGCAGGCTGCGTGAGCGCAATAAAGCCGTCTACCGGATCGCCCATTGGCCCATTTGGATCTTCGTTTTTTTTATCGCGCCCGGCCCATCTACCTTTGATCTGTTCGAGCACGGCTTCAGTGAAGCCAAGCTGATTTGGCTCGCGGTAGTGATGCTCGCGACCGGTGTTGCGGGATGGCGCGGCCGGTTGCCCGGCGTCGAGCCGCGGCCTTACATCATCCGTTTTGTCGAAGACAAACCCAATCCGCTCTACCGGCGGGTTTGCTACACCTTCGCCTGGAGCATCGTGATCGTTTTCGCGGCGCTCAATTTCACCGGACTGCTGATCGCGGTCGCTACCGGCGCGTGGCGCTTGAAACAAATTTATCAATACGGGTATTTTCCGCTGGCGATTACCATTTGGATCTTAGGCGCGCTCGGTCTGCTCCCTCGCGTCAAGCCATCCACGCAAGGCGAAGGGTATGAGCGCCGCTACTTTTACGGAGCGGTGTGGGCCTCGTGCGTTGCTCAGCCTGTGCTGGGCGTCTTGTGGAAAGTGCTGCCGCACTCGCGCGCAGCCGACTTGATCAAGCTGCTGGTCTTCACCGGCCTTTTGGCGACGATGGCGTGGCTGGCCGAGCGCGGAGTGCTGCCGCGCACCCGTCCCATTGTGCCGGGCGAGCTCGCCATCTCGGACTGAGCCGAAGCGGTATCCGGGCCGCGCTTGATACCATCAATAACTCAGACCGAATGGCTGTCTTATCCGGCATACAGGTGATTGACCTCACGCGCGCTCGCGCCGGCCCCACCGCTGTCCGCCAATTGGCCGATTGGGGCGCTGATGTGATCACCATCGAAGCTCCTCCTGGTCATACCGAAGGACCGATTGCCGGACCGCGCGATGGGCCTGATTTTCAGAACCTGCATCGTAACAAACGCAGCCTCACCCTCAACCTGAAGAGCGAAGAGGGCATCTCGATCCTGCGGCGTTTGGCCGAAAAGTCCGACATCCTGGTGGAGAACTTCCGCCCCGGCGTGATGGCGCGGCTCGGCCTGAGTTATGACGAGATGAGGAGGCTGAACCCGCGTCTTATTTACGCCAGCATCTCGGGCTTTGGCCAGGATGGCCCCTACCGCGACCGCCCCGGCTTCGACCAAATCGCGCAGGGCATGGGAGGACTGATGTCCATCACGGGTCTTCCCGGCCAAGGACCGGTACGAGTCGGAATCCCCATCGCCGACCTCTGCTCGGGCATTCTCTGCGCCCAAGGTATACTGCTCGCGCTCCTCGATCGCGAGAAATCGGGCCAGGGCCAGTGGGTCACCACCTCATTGCTCGAAGCCCAGATCTTCATGCTCGATTTTCAGGCGTCACGCTGGCTGAACCAGCACGAAGTTCCGCAGCAAGCCGGCAACGATCATCCGACCATGATCCCTACCGGCGTCTTCCGGACCGCCGATGGGCACATCAACATCGGCGCGAGCGGTCAGAAAATGTGGGAGCGGCTATGCCAGGCGATTGGTGGCGAAGAACTGCTCACCGATCCCCGTTTCCTCACCGAGGCCGCGCGCTCGCACAACCGCGAGCCGCTGAATCGCGAAATCGAGCGAAGCCTGGCAACCGCCGGCAGCGCGCATTGGATCGAGCGCCTGAATGCCGCGGGAGTGCCCTGCGGCCCCATTTATTCCATCGATCAAGTCTTCGCCGACGCGCACGTTCAGCAGCTCGGCATGGTCGCCAGTGTGCCGTCGCCGCATTACCATCCCTTGCGGCTCCTCGCGCAGCCGATGCATCTGTCACGGACGCCGTCGGGCATGCGCCTTCGTCCGCCCGAACTCGGCGAACATAACCAAGAGATCCTGACCTCGCTCGGTTTTGAATCGGGCGAGATCGAAGGACTGCGCCAGCGGGGCGTCATCTGACCAAGGACCCGAAGTGAGCGCCGCCGGCAAAATTCTCTCGAGCATTCGTGACTCCGTCGCCACCCTGACGTTCAACAATCCCGAAAGACACAACGCCGTCTCGCTGGAGATGTGGAGGGCGGCCGCCGAGCCGCTCGAAAACTTCGCGGTCGATCCCGCCGTTCGGCTCGTGATCCTGACCGGAGCGGGCGACAAGGCTTTCGCCTCGGGAGCCGACATCTCGAAATTCGATAGCGAGAGAGGCTCCGCGGATGCGGTGGCCACCTACAACTCCACGGTAGAGCGCCTCCAGCAAACTTTGCTCGATTATCCCAAGCCGACTCTGGCGCTCATTCGCGGCTACTGTATCGGCGGCGGTCTGAGCATCGCGCTCTGCTGCGATCTGCGCATCGCCAATGAAAAATCGCGCTTCGCCATCCCTGCCGCCAAGCTCGGCCTCGGCTATAGCTATTCCTCAGTGCGCCACCTCATGGATTTGGTGGGACCGCAATTCGCCTACGAAATTCTGTTCACCGCGCGCCAGTTCGATGCCGCCGAGGCGCTTCAGATGGGCCTGGTGAACCGCGTCCTGCCGGATTCCGAGATCCAGGCTTACGCGCACCAAATGGCCGAAATGATCGGCGGCAACGCCCCCCTGACCATTCAAGCCGTCAAGCGAATCGTACGCGAAGCCCTGAAAGAAGAGAGCCAAAGAGACGTGGCCGCTTGCGATCTGCTGGTCCAGCGGTGCTTCGCCAGCGCCGATTACGAAGAGGGCCGCCGCGCTTTCTTGGAAAAACGAAAACCTCGCTTCCTAGGACGCTAGATGAGCGATGCCGCTTCCGAGCTTTCGGCGCCGGTCCAAGCGGCTCCTAACGCTTCCCCCGCGCGTATCTTCTGGGTGACCTGGCTTGGCTGGATGCTGGATGGATTCGACGCCACCATTTACCTGTTTGTGCTCGCGCCGGCAGTCACCGAATTGATGACCCGGAATCATATGGCCGCCACCAAGGCCGGCGTGGCGCTCTACGGCGGCTATTTCTTGAGCATCTTCATGCTCGGTTGGGCCTGCTCCATTTTCTGGGGCTGGCTCGCCGATAGAGTCGGCCGCGTCCGCGTCATGAGTTTCACGATCCTGGTGTATTCGATCTTCACTGGCCTGGGCGGATTGGCCACCGGGCTGGTGCTCTTCGGTTGTTCCCGCTTTCTCGCCGGGTTCGGTGTGGGCGGCGAATGGGCGGCCGGGACGACGCTGCTGCAGGAGTCCGTCCCTGAAGCGATGCGGGTTCGCCTGGCTGGTTGGCTGCATACGGCCACTCCGGCCGGTGGACTGCTGGCTGCGCTGGTCTCGTTGCTCTATCCGCTGCTTGGTTGGCGCGGCCTCTTCCTGATCGGCACGCTGCCCGCGCTATTGACCATTTACCTGCGGAGAAACATTCCGGAACCCGAGAAATGGCGGCGTCAGCGCACTCAAATCCAAGCTCCGCGCCCGGGCCTGCTATTCCGGCGTCCACAAGCCCGCGCCACTTGGACCGCCGCGTTGATGCTGTCGTGCGCGATCTTCGGCCTCTGGTCCTCCAGCTACTGGGCGCCGACCTTCATCGTTTCCAAGATCGCCGAAGAAGGCGGGACGCCGGATCGCGGACAGCTGCTAGCATCCCTCAGCGGCCTGATGGCAAACGGCGGGACCATGCTCGCCTGTCTGCTGGCGCCCTGGATCACCTTTCGATTCGCTTCGCGCCGCCGAACCGGCGCTGCGTTTTTTCTGGGAGCCTTTGCGATGGCCGCCCTCACCTACGGCTACGCCGCGCGCATTGCCAACCAAGTCGGCCTATTCATCGCGTTGCTGCCCCTGTTGGCCTTCTTCACCAATGGCGTTTTCGCACTGTACTCGATTTGGCTGCCGGAGTTGTTCCCGAGCACGCACCGCGCATTCGGCTCGGGCTTCGCCTTCAGCTTGGGCCGCGTTCTGGGCGCAGCCGGACCGGCCACCGTCGGCGCCTTGGTCGGCATCACCGGCTCCTATCCGACGGCCATTTTGACCACCTCGGCGATCTACCTCGTTGGCCTTCCGTTTGTTGTGCTGGCGCCGGAAACGGCCAACCAACCTTTGCCGGAATAACGCCGCGAGCCCGGAGGCCAGCGTCGCTGCTCCCAGAAATGCGTTTTCATTAAGAATCCTTTATTCGCACACCTCCCCGCTGCGTCACAAAACGTTATATAATTCACCCATTGTCTAAAGAACCCATTCAGGGGTTACATCAAGGAGATTGAAAATGGAACGAATATTGTGTTTCAAGGGGGCACGTGCGTTTGTTTGCGCGCTGGTCATAGCGCTTCTCATTGGAGGAGCTGGTGCTGTGCGGCTCGCGGGGCAGGGTGCCACGGCTAGCATTCAGGGAACCGTGACCGATCAATCCGGCGCTGCCGTGCCCGGAGCTGAGGTTCAGGTTAAGAATACCGGGACTGGCGCGACGCAGACCGCAACTAGCGATCCGGCTGGCCGATTTAACGCGGCAGATCTGCCGGTAGGAAGTTACGAGTTGCAAGCCTCCAAGATGGGCTTTTCCACCGTCGTACGCCGCGGCGTCACGTTAACCGTCGGCGCACAGGATGTCGTGGATTTTTCGCTGCCCGTTGGCCAGCAAACCCAGACCGTCACGGTCGAAGGCGAAGCCGTACAGGTAAACACCACCAGCGCTGCGGTCGGGCAAACGACTGACCAAAAAGCGATGAGCGATCTGCCCTTAAATGGCCGCGGCTTCGAGCAGCTTATCGAGGCTGCGCCGGGCGTCAGCACCATGGCCCAGGGCAGCGGCGCCTACATTTCCTTCGGCATGCAGGGCCGCGCACCTGAGTATTCGATCGCCGGGTCGCGGCCGGTTGGCCAGCAGCTTCTGCTGGACGACGAGAGCCTGGAAAACTTCTGGGGTAAAGGAATGAGCTCCGTCATGGGCACCTCGTTGGGAATCGAGGCCATCGGCGAGTTCCAAACGTTGACTAACTCCTACTCCGCGCAGTTCGGTGGCAATGGGGGCGTCATCAACGCGGTGAGCAAGTCGGGAACCAATGCCTTCCATGGTTCGGCGTATGAATTTCTGCGCAATAGCGACCTGGATGCCCGCCAGTTCATCGATCCGTCTCAGATCCCGGCCTATCGCCAGAATCAGTTCGGAGGCAGCGTCGGCGGTCCCATCAAGAAAGACAAGATGTTCTTCTTCGTCAACTACGAAGGCATCCACCTGGCGCAAGGCGAGAGCAAGCTGGGCGACGTTCCTGGATGCAATCTGCCGGGATTCGCCGCGAACTGCAACGTCACAGCAGCCAACCCGGCTACTGCTCAGGCTCTCCGGAATACCTTGGCGATCTTTCCCAATGCCACCACCATTGTTAATGGCCAGCCGGAGGCGCTGACCACCGCAAGCCGGAGCGCCCACGAAAACTACATTTTCGGACGCTTTGACTACAATATTTCTGCGAAGGATGCTATCTTTGCGCGCTATATCTCCGACAAGTCCCAATACGTCGAACCCTATGGCGGCGGTGGATTCGGCGGCACATCAGTTGTTCCCTACTGGCCGGAAGACGATTTTGAACACCAGCAATTCGCGACTGTGGAGTGGAGGCGTCTGATTTCACCAACCGTTGTCAATACGGCTCGAGTTGCCTTTTCCCGCCCCAGCGAGAATGAATACACGGGAACAACCGCACCCGCCGGCGTCATCAATGGAACCGATCCGCTGAACTTCTTCCCCGGCTCCGGGCGGCAGGATGCTTCGCTCAGCATCTCCGGCCTTACGACGCTCGGCGGCGCTTTCCAGCTTCCCTTTAATACCACCCCGAATCGCTTCACGGAGGGCGACGACGTCCTATGGACCCACGGAGCCCACAACATCCGGCTCGGGGCTGAGGTGTCCCGGTATGACACCAACACCTTCATGCCATTTTTCCAAGGTGGAAATTGGGCCTTCAACAGCCTGCCCCTGTTTCTCGCCGGAGCAGTGGGTTCCGTTCAATATGTGCCGCTGGGAGCCTACGCCAACCGCGATTACCGCTACACCGGATTTACGCCTTACGTCCAGGACGATTGGAAGATCTCACCGAAGCTGACTCTCAACCTCGGCCTGCGCTGGGAGTTCGTCACCAACGCTACCGATGCGCATAATCAGCTGTATTACGTTCCCGACGTGGCGACCGCGGTAGGACCCAACTATGCAACGCACGTTTCGAACGTCATGGCCACCAATCCGGATTGGAGAAACTTTGATCCGCGCTTCGGTGTGGCTTTCGACCCGTTCTCCGATCACAAAACCTCCATTCGCGGTGGGTTCGGCATCTTCCATGAACCCATTACGCCGCTCAATTACACCGCGGGTTTCTGGGCTTGCCCGCCGTGGGGACTCAGTGTTGGCTTAGGTGTCCAGGCTGTCGGTCCGACGCTCGGCGTTTCTTATCCCAACATTCCGGGGCCGGGATCGCTCAATGTTTCGAAACTTGGTTGCAGCCCGGGTTGGGATTACGATACGCAATCGACTCCTTATCAGGTGCAATACAACCTGAACGTTCAGCGGGAGATTTTCGCCAACACCGTTCTCACGGTGGGTTTCGTCGGATCTCGAGGACTGCATGGCTTCACCGAGCATGAAGCCAATCCAGTTCTGGTATGCAGCTTCGCGCAAGGTCCCGGTTGTTTGGCCCCAGGCAGTACGGTCAAAGGATCAGGAGCCACCTACGCGGCCGGCTTCCAGGGAGGCTATTTTGGATACGGCACCCCGGGCGCTGTAACGGCCAACCCAGCCCTCAACCCCGGCTTGGGCACTTTCCCCAATGTAAATCCAGAAGCGAGCTCCCGATACAGCTCCATGCTGATCAGTTTGGCCCGAAGGTTTTCGCGAAACTTTGAGCTGAACGTCTCCTACAACTGGTCCCGCTGTCTTACCGACGGCGGATGGCTGCCAAGCTTCAACGGCAACGGCCAGGGCGAATACATGAACCCCTACAACATCAAACAAGACAAGGGGCTTTGTCCGTACAGTCAGAGCCAGGTGTTCAAGACCACCGGCGTGTACGCTTTGCCTTTCCACGGCAACCGCTTGGTGGAAGGCTGGCAGCTCAGCGGTATCCTTACCGCCAACAGCGGCCTTCCGTTGACCATTACCGATGGCTATGACGAATCCACTGGTCTCTCCACCGGTAGTCCGATCAACGCTGATCGGCCAAATTATGTCTCCGGCTGCCAGGTGCAGGTGGGAAAGGTCAACGAGTGGTATAACCCAGCCTGCTTCACGCTTTCGGCGCCTGGCACGTTAGGCAATGCCGGACAGGGTGTCGTGATGGGTCCTCATTTCGTGGATACGGACTTTGCGGTTTTGAAGGACATTAGGCTCCGGGAAAGTCTGCGCCTCCAGTTCCGCGCTGAGTTCTTCAATATCCTGAACCATACTAACCTCGGACTGCCTGCGGCCACCCTGTTCACAGCCGGAGGCACTACCGTTAACGGCGACCTCTCCACCTACAGCAACCGCATTCCAACGGCGGGCCAGATTACTACCCAGGCCGGGACGCCCCGCCAGATCCAGTTCGCCTTGAAGCTGATATTCTAAGCAACCCGGAGCGCGGCCCGAACCTCTCGCGCTCCTCGCGCTACCCCAAGATCAGGGCCAGCATCGGGCTGGCCCACCTTGACCGCCCTCCAGAAAAGGGCCTAGAATGAAGAGCAGGTTGTTTCGTCAGGCGGTGATTGCATGAAAATTAGGCTTTTCGTGGTTGGCTGTTCCGTGGCTGCCTGGGGCATCGCTGCCATCGGCCTGATGGCCGCGCCACAATCTGCTCAACCATCCTCGGCGCAATCCGATCAGTCCCCTAGTAAGCCCAGCTCCTCCAGCAAGGAAACCGTCGCCCGGCCAATGACGGAGAAGCAGCGCAAGCGGCAAGAAGAGAAATTGCGCAAAGAGCTCGAAACGCCTTATAAGAAGTGGCTCAACGAAGACGTCTCCTACATCATTACCGACGAGGAAAAGAAGGCCTTCAAACGTCTGAACAACGACGACGAGCGCGAACAGTTCATCGAGAATTTCTGGCTCCGGCGCGATCCCACCCCCGACACCGAAGAGAACGAATATAAGGAAGAGCATTACCGGCGCATCGCATACGCCAACGAGCACTTCGCCTCCGGCATCCCCGGCTGGAAAACCGATCGCGGCCGTATTTATATTGTCTACGGCCCGCCGGACGAAATTGAATCGCATGCCTCGGGCGGAACCTACGAGCGGCCCATCGAAGAGGGCGGCGGCGAAACCTCCACCTATCCGTTCGAAAAGTGGCGCTACCGCTACATCGATGGCATTGGCAATAACGTCGAACTTGAGTTCGTCGATACCACCATGACCGGTGAATATCATTTCACCACCGATCCTTCCGAGAAGGACGCCTTGCTGATGGTGCCCGGAGCCGGTCTCACAATGGCCGAGCAGATGGGCCTGGCCGACAAGACACAACGCTTTCAACGCACCGATGGAACCCACCTCGGCACCGGCAGCCAGCCGCTCCCCGAAAGCATGGATGAGTTCACTCGCTTAGGCCTTGAGGCGAAACTGTTCAAACCGCCGGCCGTCAAATACAAGGACCTGGAGGCGGCCGTTAGCTCCAGCATTCGCTACAACACGCTCCCCTTCAAGGTGAGGGCCGACTATATCCGCATCACTGCGTCCACCGTTCTCACCACCATCACCATCCAGTTCGAGCGCCGCGATCTTCAGTTCCAGCAAAAGGACGATGTGGCCAAGGCCACCGTCAACATCTTTGGGCGGGTGACTTCCATTACCGGCCGTATCGTCAATACCTTCGAGGATCCCGTCACGGTTGAGGTTCCGGCGAACCTGCTCGGGAAAGCGATCGATGGCGCCTCGGTCTATCAGAAGGCCATACCGCTCGCCCCGGGAATGTACCGCTTAAACGTGGTCTGCAAGGATATCGTGGGCGGCAACATCACTACTTATCCCATGGCTCTGAAAGTTCCCACGTTCGACGACGACACTCTGGCTTCCAGCAGCTTGATCCTGGCCGATCTGATTCAGAGAGTCCCCACCAATAGCATCGGTGCCGGTCAGTTCGTCATTGGCGACACCAAGGTCCGGCCCCGGCTCAGCGATGCATTCAGCCGCGACGAGAAGCTCGGAATTTATACCCAGTTCTACAACTTTGCTCCCGACGAAAAAACCAAAAAGCCGAACGGCTCCATTGAATACGAAATAGTAAAGACTGGTTCTGACAAGGCGCTGCTCGACTACACGGAAAACGTAAACGACATACCGGGTGCTTCGGCGCAACAGGTCACGGTGGAAAAGTTGCTCCCCCTGCAGTCGCTCGAGCCCGGCCAATATACTCTGAAGATGAAGGTGGTGGATAACAATAGGAATCAGACCTTAACTCCCACCGCCGACTTTACGGTAAAGTAGAGGGGAGATGACAGGGCGCAGCCTAATAGCCCTTGCACGGCCCAACGTTGCGATTGGCGTGATCTCCGCGCTGCTCATGCTGGCTCCCTCCGTTTTTGGCGGATCGGAAACCTCGCTGTCTGGCAGTATCGCCGGCTACGTCCGCGATTCCCGCGGCACCCCCCAAATGGGCGCCTCCGTCCTTCTGTTCAGCCGCTCCGAGCGCCTGATCCAGCAGGCCATTACCAACGAGCGAGGTTTGTTTGGCTTTGCCGCTCTCACCCCCGATCTCTATTCCGTGCGCGTTTCCCTGGCTAGTTTTGTCCCGGCCGTGAAACAGAAGATCGCCGTGCAGCCGGGTATGCAGAGCCTGCTGTATGTGGACATGGCCAGCGTGCTGAGTTCCATCGAACTGGTTTACGCCACCCCTGGCCAAGGCGCATTGATGAGCGACGAATGGAAATGGACCCTCAAGGCTTCTGCGTCCACCCGCCCCGTCCTGCGGATGCTTCCGCCCGATTATAGTGCCTCCGATCCAACCCATCGCGATAGTGTCTTTTCCGAAACGCGCGCGCTGGTGAGCCTGTCGGCGGGCGATCCTGGATCGCTCGGTGCTTATTCTTCGCAATCGGATCTCGGAACGGCCTTTGCTCTTACCACCTCGATGTACGGCCGCAATCAATTAAAGGTGAGCGGCAATGTGGGCTACAACGCCGGTGCGACTACTCCCACCGCCGGTTTCCGGACCAGCTATAGCCGCGACGGAATCGGCCCCGAAGTAGCCGTCACCGTGCAGCAGATTTATTTCCCCCTGCACGCCGCTATGGGCATGGCGAACAATCAGGGCGATGGTTCGCCCGCGCTCAGAACCATGTCGGTGTCCGCGCACGATAGCTATGCGCTGACCGACAATCTGCGGCTGGATTACGGCGCTTCGCTCGATTCGGTCAGTTTTCTGGACCATTCAAACTATATGAGCAAGTTCGCCCGCCTCAGTTATGATGTGGGCGCGGCCGGTACGTTCCAGGTCGCCTACAGTTCTGGTGCGCCTCCGGTTGCGTTGCTGGTCGCGCAAACGCAGGAATCGCCTTCAGCCGCCGAGACCGAAGCCCTGGCTCAGGATTTGAACGCGCTTGCGATGCTTCCGCGTGTTTCGATGCTGGATGGCCGTATCGCCGTGCAGCGTACTGAAGATTTCGAATTCGGTTACGAGAAGCGATTCGCCGGCACCACCGTGAATCTCACCGGTTATCGCGAGAACGTCATGAACGCTGCCATGACCATGGTCGCTCCCGAGGGAGCCTTTGCCATCGGCGATGTCTTACCGGATATTTCCTCCCGCAGCAGCATTCTGGATGCCGGAAGCTATGAGCGCTCCGGTTTCGCAACCTCCGTGGCTCAGGCGCTCGGGGAACGGGTCCAGGTAGGTGCTTCTTTTGGAAGCGGCGGCGCACTCTCCGCCAGCCCGCAACTGCCGGCCGGAACCGTGGACGAACTGCGAAACCAACTCCAGAGCACCCAGCGATTCTGGGCATCCGCCCGCGCCTCCGCGAAACTTCCCGTCACCGGCACTCAAATCACGGGCAGCTATCAGTGGATGGATTACGACAACACCATCATGCCGGACCATTTCTATCTGACCCAGACTCTCTACCTGGGCGCGGGCTTGAACGTCCTGGTTCGCCAACCGTTACCATCCCTGTTCGGTATTCCCGGACGCCTGGAGGCCACCGCCGAACTCCGGAATGGCTTGGCTCAAGGCTACCTGCCCATCGTGGAGGGCGGCCAGCATGTCACGCTGGTCGAATCCCCGCGAGCGTTGCGCGGCGGCTTAAGCTTCATCTTCTAGCCAGAAGCCCGATCAATTCAAGGAATACTGACGTTCAGCAAGAGCGCCCCCGCAAACCAGCACGCCAGATCGTAGCGGATTTCAGCGGCCACTTCTGGTGCCGATAACGCGAGAACCAGCGCCCGGCCTTGCGCGCCTAGAGACCTGCAGCCCTAGCTCGAAGTGACAGTCGAAAGCTCGGCTACTTCCGCGCGCCCCTGCGTGGCTTCTTCAACCTCGACTGCCGAAGCTTGCCGGATTTCCGCTTGGGTTTGCTGATGATGAACGTACCACTTCCGTGGTACTCCGCTGAATACTGTTTCTCGTCTACCATGAAAGTTCATTGTCGCATGAAACGCTTGCTCCTAGTCCTGCTCCTGGCTGCGCTTGCCCCGCTCGCCAGATCCCAATCGCTGTTCTCCGAAATTCCGGCCATGGAAGACGGCCTCTCTTCCATCACTGGCTTATCATTCAAGTACCCGGTGCCCTATGCGCTGCTCACCAAGGATCAGCTGCGGCGCGATTTCGAAAAGCGCATCAACGCATCGTTCAAGCCCGCCGACCTCCGCGCCGAAGCACTCACACTGAAGCTGCTGGGGCTTGCGCCCGCCGATTTCGACCTGCGCCAAAACACCATCGATCTGTTAACCGAACAGGCCGCTGCCTTCTACGACTACAACAAGAAGAAACTGTTTGTGCTGGAGGAGTCCGGTAACGGCGCTGAGGAACGGATCGCGCTGGTTCATGAGCTGGCGCACGCGCTGGCCGATCAGCATTTCCGGCTCGGCAAGTACGTTCAGGAAGGCTTGCGAAGCGACGATGGCGCCACCGCGCGCATGGCGGTTATGGAAGGGCAAGCTTCCTGGTTGATGGCGGCTTACCTGTACAAACAATCCGGCGGCGGAGACGGCGGCATTCCCGCGCCTATTCTGGAACTCATGACGCAGAGCATTCAAACTTCGGCCGCCGAGTATCCGGTGTTCTCCAAGGCGCCGCTCTACATTCGCGAGTCGCTTACTTTTCCGTACCTCAGCGGCATGCTGTTTCAAAACGCGGTCTTCGAAAAGCTTGGACGCGAATCATTTTCAGAAGTTTTTGTTCATCCGCCCGTCAGCACTCACCAGATCCTGCATCCGGAAACATACCTGGCGCACGCCGGCCCGGTGATCCCCGATTTGCCGCCGCTAGCCGCTTTCAAGGGCTATCGCAAGCTCGGCGAGGGCACGCTCGGCGAACTGGAATATCGCGTGCTGCTCACCCAATACGTCAACGCTGACGACGGCAACCGGGCCGCGGCGCACTTAGTGGGCAGCTCCTACGCGATCCTGGAAGATAAACATGATAAGAGTCCGGCGCTGGCCTTTGCCGCTACCTGGGATTCTGGGGAATCCGCTCGCGCGTACCTCGAGCTGTACCCGCGCGTGTTGCGCGGAAAATGGAAGACGGTCGAATTCAGCTCCCAGACTCCGTCAGTGCTGGAGGGCCACGGCGACACCGGCTATTTCCGCGTCTGGCTCGACGGAGCGACAGTCAACCACCTCGAAGGATCCAAGTCTCCGCTCCATTAAATCTTCGCTACACTAGAAAGACAAGGAGTATTGAGATGCGTTTCCTTCTGGTAGCCGCTCTATTGCTGCCCACGCTGGCGTTCGCGGCCGAGCCCCCGCCCGTTATTCGACATTCCCCCGAGTTCGTGCTTCGTTACAACGACGGACACCAGACGCTGCTGAGCAGTTATCGCGGCAAGGTCATCGCGCTGCTCTTCGTGCACACCACCTGCCCGCATTGCCAGCACGTATCCCAGGTCTTCACAGAGATCCAAAAGGAGTATGGCCCGCGGGGATTTCAAGCCCTCGACGCCGCGTTTAATAACGACGCTAACCAGTTTGTGCCGGACTTCATCAAGAATTTTGGAATCGGCTATCCGGTGAGTTACGCACCTCCGCCGGAAGTGCTGGATTATCTGAAGTTCCCTTTAACCCAGCGCTACGTTGTGCCGCAACTGGTCTGGATCGACAAGAACTTCAATATCCGTTCGCAAACCAGCCCGATGGGCGAGGACAACACCCAGTACACCGAAGGCTACTGGCGCAGCATGATTGAGACGCTGCTCAAGGAACCGGCCGGCGGCGCCAAGAAGAGCATCACCCACACCGGTACCACAACCAAAAAGGCGCCCACCAGCTAAGATCGGCTCGCGCCCGAGTATAATGTCCACAGGGCGCCCGTAGCTCAGTCTGGATAGAGCGTTTGCCTCCGGAGCAAAAGGTCGTAAGTTCGAATCTTACCGGGCGTACCAAATAAGAGTTTTCATTTCATTCACTTCAAGCCGCTGCTGAACCTCCCGCTGCTCTTAGCCTGTTCGTCTGGACTGAACCCCAAGATTGAGACAATCGAATTTGGCACACTTTGCAGGGAAAGGGACTGCGAGTGGCAAAGCGAACGATTGGGCGGTATCCCAAAGCATTCCGGAAGATGGCAGTCGAGCG
>Ga0182024_10008856_pt1 | contig 21029 bp, 17 predicted proteins | sample P32metaG_FD_120480 | JGI IMG/M metagenome (GOLD analysis project Ga0182024, IMG submission 120480) | Permafrost microbial communities from Stordalen Mire, Sweden - P3-2 metaG (Illumina Assembly) | ecosystem: Environmental > Terrestrial > Soil > Wetlands > Permafrost | place: Sweden: Stordalen...
AACCTCTCCGAAGAATATAAGTGGGGTTAGATATCAAGCCGATCCATCGCGGGCAAAAACTTTCTTCGCGTATGCGTGCGCGGAGTTTGTCGAAAGCCTTCATTGCGTCAAATCGGTCGGAACATTCTCGTTCACTTGACCCTTAATCAAATTGGACCGCACACAGGCGCTCCCCTCGGAGCGGGTTATGACCTCGTATTGACGCAGCTGCTCAAACAGAGAGGATCGAGTCGGAGCCAATGAATAGCGATTCAGCATGCCATCCAGATAGTAGGTCACAAACGGAACGACCTGCTCCCACAATCGTCGCGAGCTGAAAAAAAGCAAATAGGAGAATCCCTTGCCGAACGCGTAGAAATATCCGCTCTCTCTTGCCAGCAAATAGCCAGTATTCCGGTAGTAGATCGGAGCGCGGCTGGGATTGGGCACAGTAAAGGTGCCCAGCTCACGGACGTGTACCGTCTGTGCGCGTGCCGGAGGGTGCCGGAACTCGGCATCGAGAGCGGTCGCAACCCGAAGTTTATGTCTGAGTGCGCGCCTCCAGTATTCCACTTCCTCACCCCAAATAAACATTTCCGCCTTGATTTCACCGATGACATCGACCGACGCGGCGCGAATCAGCGTGCCATTCCATGGGTTGATCTCGTTTTCGACCAGGCTTCCACTCACAATCTCTCTTAGCCGGGGAACGCTGGCGACCACTTCGCGGCCCAGTTTGAGCCGAAAGGCAAGGCATTCCGGGTTGTCAATCTCGACCACGAGCGGATTGATAATATCCAGCGTGTTCGTCCGCCCCTCGCCCATCAGTTTCTCCAGGCAATTCGCTGCGGGTATCCCGTCGTCGTCCATAAGCCAAATCCAGTCCATTCCGCAGTCTTTCGCCCATTTCATGCCCGTGAAGAAACCGCCGGCTGATCCCACGTTGTGAAGCATGTGGATCCGGCTTACGCGATCACCATATTCCCGCTCCAGCATGTCGCGCGTGCCGTCGCCGCTGGCGTTGTCGACTACGACGATCTCCTTCGCCGGTCGTGTCTGCGCCAGGACAGCATCTAAACTCCGGCGCAGCAGATCTTTTCGGTTGTAAGTGACAACTACGGCGGCGACAGACTCAGGCATGCAGTACTTCCGACGAGAGTTTCAGAGCGGCAGCCACGGCTTGATCCATATTGTAGTAACGGTATTGCGCGAGTCTTCCCACAAAAATCACGTCTTTTTCAGCCGCCGCCAAATCGCGGTACTGGGCGGCGAGCGCTTCGTTCGCGGCCCGCGGAACCGGGTAGTAGGGATCGCCCTGCGCCTGCGGATACTCGCGCATGATCGAGGTCCCGGAATGCCGCTGCCCGGTCAGGTGCTTGAACTCGGTGATGCGAGTGTAGTCGAAGTCGTTGGGATAATTTACTTGCGCCACCGGCTGGAATTTTTCGATGCCAGCCAGGTGCTCGTGTTCAAACCGCAGCGAGCGGTAGGGAAGCTTTCCGAGTCGGCTTCCGAAATAGGCGTCGAGCGGGCCGGTATAGACCGTCATCGCAGCCTGGATCTTGCTCCGTTCCTGAAAGAAGTCAACGCCCAATTCTACCGTGATGTTCTTATGCTCCAGCAAACGCCGAAACATGGCAGTATACCCATCCTTGGGCATGAACTGGTATTCGTCGGTGAAATAGCGATCGTCCTGATTGGTGCGGACCGGAATGCGTCCGGCGACTCCGGAACTCAACTCCGACAGATCCAGTCCCCACTGCTTCCGGGTGTAGTTGCGAAAGAACTTTTCGCAAAGGTCATGGCCTACGCTGTTGAGGACCAGGTCTTCGCTGGTGCGAATGATTTCGCGCGGCACGCGGACTTTCTCCAGGAATTCGGCTGCCGCCGGCTCATCTAGAGAAAGGCCATAGAGCAGGTTCAGCGTGTCACGGTTGATAGGGAAAGGCAACAGTTTCCCATCTACACTTGCCAGGACCCGATGCTCGTACGGCAACCACTCCGTAAAGCGGGAGAGGTAATCGAAGACTGCCTGATTCTTTGTGTGGAAAATGTGCGGGCCGTAGCGATGGACCATGACTCCGTGCGCATCGCTCTCGTCGAAAGCGTTGCCGCCGATGTGAGTGCGCTTTTCGAGAATCACGACTTGCTTGCCGGCGCTGGCGAGTCTTTCGGCAAAAACCGCACCGGCATAACCCGCGCCTGCGATCAGAACATCGGTCTTCACATCGGCACCTTCTGAAGTTGCCTGCGGCGCAAAATGCCCGCCCGCCAAACAAATGCCATGGTTGCAAGAGTTACTCCTACTTCCACAAAGAAGACGCTGGCGGCCGCGCCCGAAGCCCCAAAATGAAGCACCAGCAAAGAGCACAGGGCTACGTTGACTACTCCGGCGGCGATCAGAATACGGCTGAATTGTCTTTCCATGCCAAACGTAAGCATGGTCTGAACTCCAAACACATTGCTGAGGGCTATCACAAATGGCAACATGGCAATCCAGCGTAGCACCGGGACGGAACCAAGAGCATTGCCGCCAAAAGCGAGAAGAACAATCGGGTGGGCGAAAATCAACAGTGCCATTGAGGGTAACAGCGACGCAAGTCCGATCCAGAACATCGATCGCCGCAAGAAGGCAACTGCGCGTTCCTTAGACTCGCGCGCCATAGCATTGACATGGGGGAAAATTCCTTGAAAGACCGGCCCAAGCAGGCCCAGAGTGGCGCGGACCACTTTTTCGCCCGTGCTGAACAATCCCGCTTGCACGTTTCCGGCCAGCAGGCCAACCAATATCACGTTGGTGTTGGTGTAAAGAGTAATGGATGCGGTCGACAAAAAAAGATGGATCCCCTCCGCCAGTTGTTCTCTCAGCGATCGATAAGTAGGGATTCTGTAATGCAGATTCAGCCGGCGGAGGCAGATCCACAGTCCTGCTACTCCCGACACCAGGACGCCAATCGGCGGCAAAGCGGCGGCAATCAGATAGTCTCGTGAGCTGTGAACCAAAACAAATAACAAACACGCCGATGCGACTTTGGTGATGCCGTTTAGGATTGCAATCGTCCGCATATCCTGAAGCCCCTGGAACAGCCATGTGGGCAGCAAAACACTGCCAACCACGGCAAGATAGTTGACGGCATAAACGTCGGCATCCGAACGGAAATGCGGAGCAAGCGCGAGGATCATCAGCAAAACACCAACACCCACCAGCATGAAAATAAATTTGATCGTAATCACTGCGGAGAAGGTTGACGACACCGCCGCCATATCGTCGTGCTGCTGGGCGATCTTTCGAGTTGCAGAAAGGTTAAAGCCGTAGTCGGTAAAGACTGTAAAGTATCCCGCAAAAGCCTGGGCAACGGAAATCAGCCCAAAAGGCCCAATCCCGAGGACGCGCACAAGATACGGAAGCGTAATCAGCGGAATGATGTAGTTGAGACCCTGCAAGGCCATGAGGCTCGAAATATTCTCGAAGAGCAGCCGCGTGGAAAGATGCGGCGTTCGAGTTTTGGGCACGGCCTCACCAGCATTCGGCAAACCGGCCTCCTTCAGGGCTTCACACATTCTTCCGTTATCCTCGGAGCAGCGCGACGGCCAGGCGCGGTGCCGCATGCTTCACCGCAAGGTTAGCTTCTCGCTAGATTACGTTTCATTTCCCATGCAAAGTGGACGAGTCTTTGCCGGAAAGGGCGCCGCCTAATTTTGTATGCCGCGGGAGTCAGCCCCGCGATTTTGTAATAGCGTTCCAGTAGTCCAGTTTCGAGCAGTTCCGGCTCTTGTGTAAAGAAGGAAAAGTGCGCCACTACCAAACTTCCCACTACACAACCCGGTCGATGAAGGCGCGCCGGAAGGACGGCGGAAATCCACTCTTCTTCATCCACATCCCTTGGGCAGAAATCGGGGCCGAGGGATTTAACATCGGATCCAAAAAAGCCGATGCAGTTGACCGAGAATCTTGAAAGCGAAACCGCGAAGTCCGGGACACAGAATCGATCGGGAGTACCCTGTTCCAATGCTTGCAGAAATTTCTTGTGAAGGGATTCGGCAAAAAAAGGATCCATCCACCCAATTTGATCGAAGCATTGGCAGGTGATCGCTTCTGGAATCTCGACTTGCGAGAAATGTTTTACCAGGAAAGAGGAAACGGCGTTATTAATGACCAGCGGAGACCACCAGATATAACGTTGTTTTTCGGCACTGGCCTTTTCGTAAAGCCGTTGCGCAAACCCCTTGGGGAGATACACGACATCGTCGTCGATTCTGATATAGAAAGCATTTTCGTCAACGCAAAACGCATAGAACTTGTTAATGGAGCGGTTGGTTCCATCCGCACGGTCGACGCGAATGATTCTGACCTTGCTTTCTTCAGAGGCCAGTCGTTCGAGATAGATGCGGTCGTCCTCGGTCCGGCAATTGTCCCAGAGATGCCATTCGGCAATCGAAGGATCGGGGCAAACATAGTGACGGAGTAGTTCGAGATAATGTTTTCTCCCCGCTGGAGTGACCGCGATTATCGTTTCCGCCATCCGGTTTTCTTTCGCTTCCTTTCCTCCAACGTATATGGGCTTAGCGCGCGAGGTCCGCCCACTCTCCTCGCCGCAACTATGATAATCGCCTGATACAAGAACCTTAGGCGGGTGACTTGCTCTGTACCTCGACGCGATTTTGCCTGGCATAGATCAGGCCGCCGAGCACGCCTAGCATCTGCGCGCACCCCCGCGCCGCCAGTAGTACCGGCGAAAGCAGTCCCGCCGCGGGATCTTTCGCCCATGCCCGCAACGCGAACGGCAGCGTACTGACCGCGAATGTAGCCAAGACTAATACTGAGACAGGCAACGCGGGTCGCACCGCCGCATCGAAAGCGAACCCAACCAGCAGTGCCGGCGCGAACAAAAGTTGCAGTTTCATCAACTGCGGCGTGTGGCTGTCCTTCACCGCTTTGCTTGGGGTCTTCCGGACGGCCAGCACTCGCCAGAAAGCAAATTTGTATTTCTTCTTGAGATAACTCGAGAGCGTATTGGGGTGGGTGTGGTACACGATCGCATTGGGCGCGAACTTCATCTTCCAGCCGCGAGCGGACATGCGATAGGAAAGTTCAACATCCTCGGCGCACGCCAAGGGGAACGAAGTGTCGTAGCCCTGGATTTCCAGGAATCGCTCGCGCCGAAAGGCGGCCGAATAGGTGTCGACGAAGTCGATGTATTCAAAGCCCGCCATCACGCGGTATTTATCCTCATACTCGATTTGCACGAAGCGGGCAGCCAGACTCTTCTGGCGAGTCCGGTAGACTCCCTTCGCCCCCACCACTTGAGAATCCTGAAAAGGTTCCAGCATTGCTCCCAGCCAATCTGGCATCGGAACACAATCGTCGTCGGTAAAAACTAGAATTGCGCCGTGCGCCGCCGCTGCGCCGCGGTTGCGGGCCGATGCAGGTCCAGCATTGGCCTGCGTCAGCAGTCCAATGCCAGGATAACGTCGAACCACATTCGCAACTTCGTCCGTCGAACCGTCGTTGACGACTAGGATCTCCGCGTTATGCTTGGTGGCCTGCGGCAGGAGGGCATCGAGACAATTTCCAATGCGCGCTGCGCCATTAAACGTCGGAATGATGATGGATACCGATGGGGCTTCGATGGGATACTCCGCCTGCTAACTTCAATTGTAAGGAAAATCCAATGCAACCTGCCATGGTATAGGCATGGTGAAGCGTTTCAGAAATTCTGGGTAAGCTCGCAACTCCATCCTTTAATGCTATGGCAAGCCTACCGCCGCCGTGGACGCCTTGTGTGGCGTCGCATCTCCGGGAGTGTCGCCTTTCTCATGCCGGCTGCCGCGCAGAAGATACTTCGAGAGCGTGAGGAAGCCTTTTAGGTTGCGCTGTAGCTCGCGACGATCTTTAAGTGACTGCTTTAGTTTGTAATAAAGATACGAAGGGCTCAGGTAGAAGCTGCGCCGCGCCCGGTCACAAAAGCTCACCAATTCCTGGTGGGTAATGTTGGGCAGCGTGACCACGCTGTTGTGCAGGCCATCCTTGGTTAGCCACGCACCCCAATCCTCAATCTGGATGTAGTTGCGCTTCTTGGCTTCCTCATACGCCGTGGTGCCCGGGTACACCATGATCGGAAAGAACTGGGCAGTATCGGGCTGAAGCTTCTTGGCGAAACCCAGTGTCTTCTCCATGCTGGAAGGCGTCTCATTCAAGTTGCCAACCATGAAGCAGCCGTGAACCATGATGCCTGCCTCGCGGCAGCGGTGTACAAACCGATGGGCCTCATCGTGATACTTCTTGTCGCGGCGGTCATCGTTATTCTTCTTCATCCCATTGATGACTTCTACATCGCCGCTTTCGAATCCGACGCAGAACAGGCGCGCTCCAGCTTTGTGCAGGGTTGAAAGCAACTCGCCTTCGGCGCCAATATCGGCACGGCAGTTCGCGTCGAACGGCAGCTTATTGCCGCGGCGGATCAACTCCTGCGCCAACTCCATGGTGCGCGGCTTGCTAATAATAAAAGTGTCATCCTCAAGCATGACCGTTTTAATTTCCGGCATTTCGCGCGAAACATAATCGAACTCGTCGGCCACGTTCGCTACCGACCGGTAGCGCATCCTGTGTCCGCTGAAAGTCTGCGGATAAACGCAAAACGAGCAGTGATACGGGCATCCGCGGCTGGTATCAAAAACTACCAGCGGCCACAGCGAGTGGCCGTAAAAATAATCTGGCGTGTGCAGAAAACGCTTGTAGGACTCCGAAACGAACGGCAGCTCATCCAGATTTTCGATGGCCGCCCGCGGCGCATTGTTCACCATTTCGCCGTTCGGCCTGCGCCATACCAAGCCATCCACTGCGGAGAGATCCGCGCCGCAAGCTTTCGCGGCCAGCCAATCGCGCACCGTGTATTCGTATTCCTTGATGGCCACCGCCTCAAGCGCGCTCGACATGGCGAGCGTCTCGCGCGGTAGCGACGAAACGTGGCGCCCCACCATCAACACATGCAGTGACGGCCTCGCCGCGACCAGCGCCTCGATAACGCTCACGTCGTTCAGGATGCTGGGAGTGGAAGTATCGCAGACTACCGCTTCAATGTTTTTCGCATTGATACGGTCGATGACTCCCTGTACTGTGCAGCCGGCGGCGGGAGAATCCAGCAAATCTACGTCATGACCATTTTTGATCGCAACTCCGGCGGCCGTCGCCAGCCACTTCGGATAATAGAGAGTGCCGCTTTTTGTAACCGCGGGGCTGCGTTGCTCGCGCGAAAAACGCGGGTGAAATGGTGGATTCAGAAACAAAACGCGCATAAACCAGAGTATACCAAAGGGTTCTAATAATACTAGCGAGGCCTTGCCGGGGAGGGTACACGAAGTACTGTAGCTGCCCCTACATCAGGTGCTAAGTCTTTAGTGCACAAGTGCACAAGTGATGGGGCGCATCGCAGCTGAATCACAATGCCGATCTTGAGAATGGCCTTATAACGTTTTCGGCTTCGACTTCCACAGGCTTCTGATGAGCCGCAGGCGCTGCCGATTCTCCGGAAGTTCGGCGGCCACGGCAAAGCGCTTTTGCATCATCACCCAGAACGCAGCGACAAAAAAGGCAAAGATCGCAGATGCGATCACGATCAGAGTCCGCGGGGGAAATGATTTTTTGTCCGGGACGACGGACGCATCCACCACCTGAATAATCGCGCCCTCGCGTGCTTCATCCAGTTTCGCTACCTCGAATTCCTTTGCCAGAAGTTCGAAGACGGTTTCCTGATACTTCAATTCCCGATACCGCCGGACATATTCCATTCCTGCCTGCGTCACCCGGCCTTTGGAAAGGTTGATGTCCGATCCCAGATCTTGCTGCGATCCCGCCACCCGGTCGAGCTGCGCCTGAAGAGCCGTCAATTCTTGCTTGGCGAGCACCAGATTCGGATTATCGTCGGTGGCGAAGGATCGCATGCCTTCAATTTCCACCTGCTTGGCCACCACTTGGGCGCGCAATACCGCGGCGGTTTCGATCATCACGCGCGCCTGGCTGTCGATCTGCAACACGCCCGTGGATTGTTGCGTCTTCGCCATGGCGTTTTCGGCGGCTGTGAGGTTGTCCTTCGCCTGCTGCAGTTGTTGCTCGAAGAACAATCTTCGCCGCGCCGCCTCGGTGATCGCCAACGTAGCTGAAAGTTTGCGGAATTCTTCCACATAGCCGTTGGCCAATTCGGCAGCCCGCTTGGCATCTTGATCTTCGACGGTCAAACGAATCAGTCCGTCCTTGGCCCCAGCCACGGCGGTGGTGCGGCGCTCCAGCACCTTGCGCGTATCCGCCATCTTTTTTTCGTGGTACTCCTGCATCAGTCCGAAGCGCTGGATCATCGCGTCTTCAACGGTTCGGCTGGTCAGTAGAGAGAGATACATGTCCGCCGGGTTCTTAAGTCCAAGGCTTCCCCCGGCAAGCGAGGCCAGAGCCCCCAGCCCGCTACCCCCCCCAAGTTGTCCCATCAACGACGAGCCGATCGACGAATTCTGCGCCGGAGGCATCAGCACAACTTTTCCCTCGTACCGCACCGGCAGCAGGAAGGCCGTCACAATGGCGAGCGCCGTCGCCCCCAGCACAAAACGCGCGATGAATCGCTTTCTCTCGAGAAGGGCAACCACAACGTCGAGTAGGGAAAGCTCGCGTTCGGTCTCGAATGATTCTGTAGTTCTGCTGGCAATGATCGCTTCGGGTTGCGTCTCGGTTCGAATCATCGTGTTTGTGGAATATGGCAAACGGTTGCGGAGCCGCTGTTGACAGCGATTCTATCAGGCTTCTTCAACCTCAAGCTTCTATTTTAAGGCCACAGCGGCCAGCTCGTGGGGGATGGCGGAACCGTTTCGTGCTAGGTTCGAAGAGGTGAAATTCTGATAGAAAGTAACTAGCACGCTGACACCGGTACACGCCATTGCCATCAAAATTGCACTTGAGCCCGATCAACGGTAAATTCATTTTCCTGGAACACTTCCAATAAAGTTGGAATACTTCGAATGCTCAGGAATCAAACTGCATCGCGTTGCCCCAAAGGCTGGACAAAAACCTGGTGGCTTCTTGCGCTGATGGCCGGTTCTGCGCTCCTCGCCGGCGCGCAGACCACGCCGGATGATTCCTCCTCCCACTCGCCATCGCTGAAGTCGGAATCCGACGCGGGCGATACCTCTCTACCGCCAGTCGATTTGAAATCGCTTCCCCGCAATCTTTTCGTCGACCAGAAAAACTTCTGGCTCTCTCCCTTTCACATGACCGAGTCCGATCTGCATTGGGTTGTGCCGGCGGCCTTTGTGGGCGCGGCATTTTTGGCCAGCGATACCGCGATCGAAGGGCATGTCCCGGCAAATCCATCCACGGCTTCACACGCAGTGACCGCTTCAAACGCGGGAGCTGTGGCTCTGGTCGGCGCAGGCGCGGCGATGTTCCTATGGGGACACGTGACCGACGATGACCAGCAGCGCGAAACCGGATTGCTCAGCGGAGAGGCGGGTATCGACGCATTCCTGGATGCGGAAGTATTAAAGTACGCCTTTGGTCGCGAGCGCCCCTTTACCGGCAGCGGCAAGGGGCATTTCTTCAGTGGAGGCACTTCGTTTCCATCGGAGCACGCAGCCGCAAGCTGGGCAATTGCCAGCGTGATTGCGCACGAGTATCCCGGACCCTTGACGGAATTACTGGCCTATGGCGTGGCTGGCGGGGTAAGTGCTGCCCGCGTGATCGGCCATCAGCATTTCGCCACCGACGCGCTAGTGGGCAGCGCCATGGGCTGGTATATCGGCCGCCAGGTGTTTCGTACCCATTCTCACTACAGCGATGCCGACATCGCAAGATACGGAACTTTCCGCAAGAGTGACGAGGAAGACGCCGCCCACCAGGCGGGAAACATGGGTTCGCCATACGTCCCCATGGATAGCTGGGTCTACCCCGCCCTGGAGCGGCTAACCGCGATGGGCTACATCCACACTGGCTTTGCCGGTATGCGTCCCTGGACCCGCATGGAATGTGCCCGCCAGATCAAAGAAGCAGCCGACACCATTGCCAAAGAGGAAGAAGCCCCAATCCGCGAAGCGGAGCATCTCTATCAGAATTTGCAGAAGGAATTTGCCCGGGAAGTCGCTTTGCTGGATGGCGGAGATAATGCCGAGCTCCGTCTGGAATCCGCCTACACGCGGAGCACCGAAATTGCCGGGAAGCCTTTGACCGACGGCGATCACTTCGGGCAAACCATCATCAATGACTTCGGCCGTCCCGAAGAACAAGGCTTCAACAACGTTTCTGGCTTGTCGGGATGGGCGTCCTACGGTCCGCTGACGGTGTATTCGCGTGGCGAATTTCAGCATTCGCCGTCGGCGTCCGCCTTGCCATTGACTGCCCGCGAAGCCATATCCCAGGCAGATTTCAGCCATATCGGCGGTATTCCTACCTCATTTCCACTGCCGCCAGACACCCCCACGCCAGCCTTCAACGAGACCCGCTTCCTGGATGCGTATGTGGCCCTGAATCTCTCCAACTGGCAGCTCTCTTACGGAAACCAGAGTCTGTGGTGGGGACCGTCTCAAGGCGGCCCCTTGATGTTCAGCGATAATGCGCAGCCGCTTCGCATGTTTCGAGTGAATCGGGTCACGCCCTTTACCCTTCCGAGTATTTTCGGATTGCTTGGACCCATGCGGTTGGAGTTCTTTATCGGCCAATATTCGGGATACGAATTTATCTTTGCTCCTTCCGGCCTCGTCGGCCAGTACGGACAATCGCTGAATCCGCAGCCGATTGTTCACGGCGAGAGGATCAGCTTCAAGCCCACTTCGAACCTGGAAATTGGCCTTTCCCGGACCACCGATTACGGTGGCCCCGGTTACCCGTTGACCCTGCATACATTTGTGCGGAGTTTATTTTCTACAGGCAATACCCTAGCCGGCAATGCCGACAAACCGGGAGCGCGCCGATCCGGAATGGATTTCAGCTATCGTATTCCCGGATTACGCGACGGAATGACTTTCTACGCGGAAGGTCTCGCTGAACACGATGAAATTACGCCCATCCTTGGCCCCGACGTCGCCGCTTGGCTGGCAGGAATCTACGTTCCGCGCTTGCCCCGGATCCCGAAACTGGATTTCCGGGTAGAAGGCGGTTATACCGATCCTCCCAATAGTGGTGGCGATGTCGCCTTCGGCGCTTTTTATTGGGATGCTGCGTGGATCACTGGTTTTCAGAATGCAAGGCATCTCATGGGCAGTTGGATGGGTCGGCAAGGGCAGGGCGCCCAGGCCTGGACCACCTACTGGTTTACCCCGCGCAACAAGCTCCAATTTGGATTCAGGCACCAGAAGGTCAGCCAGCAGTTCATTCCCAACGGTGGCACTCTGGCCGATGCCAACGTCCGCCTGGAACTCTGGCCCCGTTCAAGCTTCAGCGTCTCCGCCTTTGTTCAATACGAGATGTGGAATTTCCCGGTGATTGCGACGGGCAGGCAATCGAATGTAACCTCCGCCGTGCAGTTGTCCTTTTGGCCCAAAGGTTTGTCACGCAAGAGTTCCAGTCAATAAAACCGCATCTGCAACTGCCGACACCGTCCGATCTCTTCTCGTACCGATGTGGGAATACTGGCTGGTTCTTCCCCGAAGCATTCCCGTCCGTCGACCCAATGCCGTACCATTGGGAGCAGGCTTATCGCCATCCGTTGCCTCCAAGGTTCATTCTGGCTGAAACTGCTTGACATCCAAACGCCCATCGGCATATGAGTATTGATTAGAAAACAATCCAGAAGGGATCAATGCTCATTTTTTTCGGAGGCGGGAGTTCGCGCCTCTGTGGATATGATCGCCAGTAGCTTAGGTATAGCCAAGGGTACCGTCGTCGGTAGCCGCCACAAGCCCCCGGTTTGTATTTTTCACCTTAATTTCCACGTCCCCAGGGAGTTTTCGCAGACGCTGTGTCGAACGCATGTTTGCATTGGACACCATTGCATTTCTGGCCGATAGATTTTAGCGAGTCAAAATTAGAAGTGCGGGGTTATAACCCTTGAACGCGAAGGCGCATCTAAGCGGTACACGAAATTTCAACGCAAGTTGCGCCCAGGCACGCGATCGCAAGTGTTGTCTTCAAAACTGACTTTTTGTAGGTTAAGACGCTTTGCAGCGAGTTTTTTTGTATGATTCGTAGTCGCCTCAGCTTTGCGCGTTTGTACTTGAGAATTGTTACGCTGTTGCTGCCTGCCTGCGCCTATTTTATTGCCGTCAAAGTCCGTTTCGGATTCAATTTCCTTCTTTGGCGAACTGCGCCGACTGGCCTGCCTTCCTATTGGGCCGTTCTTCTGCTGACCACCATTGTCTGGGCGATCGCCGCTGAAGAATCCGAACTGTGGAACGTGGAGCAGTTGTACGCTCCCGGAGGCAAGAGCCGCCGTTTACTCGAAGCCCTCGCCTTCACTTACGCCGTCGTGATGGCGGTGGGATTTCTATACCGCGAAGCCAGCTATTCGCGAATGGTCATCGCCATCAGCGCCGTCGCCTTGTTCTGCCTGGCGACCACGGCCCGCATCGTGTTCCGGGTGTCGTTGGAATTGCTCCGCAAAGATGCCAGAAATGAAGTCAAGATTCTCGTGGTGGGCACCGACCGCTTCGCACGCCGCGTGGCCACCTCGCTGTTAAACGGAGAGGTTCTGCCCTGCCGTGTAGTGGGCTTCGTGCGCCTGCCTGGACAAGAAATTGCGGTAGAGGGCCCGGTTTACGAGCTCGACCAGATTCCCGCTTTTACCAACGGTCATTCCATCAACGACGTGATCGTAGCCCTTCCCGCAGCCCGGCTTACCGAGGTTCAAACCATTGCGCCCGCTCTTGAGAAGCTGTGCGTTCCCACGCGCGTAGTTATCGATCTGGGCGATGGCGTCGTTCTCCGCGACCGGCTGATTGATCTGGGCGGAATTCGCATGCTCGATCTTCGGCCTACGCTCGCGGAAAGCGGCCCGTACCTGGTTCAGAAGCGCATTTTCGACGTCGCCTTCTCATTCGTCGTGTTGGTATTGACGCTACCCGTTACGCTGCTGATCGCCCTGGCGACTAAACTGAGCAGCCGCGGACCCGTGTTCTTTGTGCAGGATCGCGTGGGCTTGAATGGCCGCGTCTTTCGCATGTTTAAGTTCCGCACTATGAAGGTGGGCAGCCGCGAAGAAGGCGATACCCGCTGGACCTCCGATAAAGATCCCCGCCGCACCGCCGTGGGAACGTTTCTTCGCAAATCGAATCTGGATGAACTCCCGCAATTCCTCAACGTTCTCAGAGGCGACATGAGCATCGTCGGCCCGCGCCCGGAGCGGCCTTTTTTCGTAGAACGGTTCCTGGAGGAGATTGACCGCTACAACTCGCGCCATATGTTCAAGGCGGGAATCACTGGCTGGGCGCAAGTGAACGGCTGGCGCGGCGATACTTCCATTGCCAAGCGCGTGGAATACGATCTCTACTATCTCCGCAACTGGAGTCTTACCTTCGACCTGCAAATCATCACGATGACTCTGCTTCGCATGTTCACCAGCAAGAACGCCTACTGATCGCTCCCCCCGCGAGCATTCCGCTAAAAGCGAACCACCAGCCCGGTCGAGCCTCGGAAGCTGTTTTCCTTTAAGGTTTCAAAGCCGCTTTCCACCACCCCCACGTTGAGTCGCCATCCGAACCGGTGCGTGATGCGGCAATCGAAGCCCGCATCGAAAGTCTCCGCAAATAAAGTCCTGGAATTCGAAAGGCCGGGACCGCTCTCACTGGAATGAACTGCTCCGAAGAGAACCTCGACAAACGGCCGCACTTTAGAGAAGGCATACGATCCTCGAAGCCCGCCCTGAAAAAAGTGTTCGCTCACGCTGCCGTTGACCAGACATTGCGCCTGCGAACCGGGGCAGGGAGTGCTGGCTGGAAGATCTTTCGAGCCGTAATTTCCGCTGAAATCGGCCACGACTCCGACAAACGGCAGGAACTTTTTTTCCGCCGAAACGGCCCATCCGTTCAGATTGGCGTGCTGCCCCAAAATAAGGTTAAACCAAAGAAGAATTTTGCAATTTCTGCTAACTGGTGCGGTGTTCGGCCTCGTCATTTCCTTCGTAACGGTTCCGTCGTACGCCCAAATTGCGCCACAGGGTTCAGAAGACACGAAATGGGATTTCAGCGTTTGGGCTGCGGGCGAGACCGGCGAAGAAATCACCAATTCTTTCTCGGAATCGCAAATCTGGTCAGCCGGAGTTTTTTTCGGCAGAATTCTTACCGACGAGAAGGGAAAAAGTTGGCGCCGCGGCAAGCTCGAATATGCCTTCGACGTGATGCCGCTCTTCGAAACCACCGGCAATCAACATGTCCACGGCTTTGGCTTTGATCCGGTTATCCTGCGCTGGAACTCGGCTCTCCACACGGCTCGTGTTTCACCCTACATCGAGTTGGCCGGCGGCGGCGTGTTCACCAATGCGAATCTGCCTCCGGGAAACACCTCGAGTTTCAACTTTACTGCGAAGGGTGGCGGAGGGCTTTATCTGCGTACCCGCCACAAACAATGCGTCGACATCGGCCTTCGCTGGTCGCACATTTCGAATGCAAACCTGGGCTTGGACAATTTCGAATTCAACGGAATCCAACTCAGCGTTGCTTACCACTGGCTCAAATGATTCACCGGAAGCCGGTACGAGAGCGCGGCCCAGCGAGCAAACGAATCTCCTTTAATAAAAATCGGAGCAGCTCAGATAGAACCCGCATTGCGGACAGCTCAATTTGCAACGGTTGTCTTTTAGTTCTGCAGAGCAGTTCGGGCAGAAGTGTTCCGGATGGAGTGGCTGTTGGTTCGGCCGCGATATTTCGGCGGCGGCTTTTTGTTCAGTCGTGATCATGCGCGCAACGATAATGCGTCGCGTAGGCTGGCGCAAGTGTGAAAGTGTTTACCCTCGGGCTGAGTGCGCGGCGGCTTTGAACGACTTCGAACTCCAGTCGCGCCGTACAGAACGAACAATTTCAACCGCGGTTTGAGCCACCGCTCCGAATAATCTCGCTGGATGAGTTTCTCCGCAACCTGGCACTCCTGCCAAATTCTTTCGCCTTCCACAGGGGATTGTGCGCTAGAATTCAATCGCATTGAGAGCGGTTTCCCACCTGGCCAGGGACGCCGCTCTTGGCCTTCCCCCAGGAGGTAGTAGATGTATCGGCCCTATTCGAGTTCCTTGGCGGACTCTCGTCCGTTCTTGGATGTGCAATCCCTGCTTTGCAATCTTGCCCAGGATTTTGTGACTGCATTCAACACCGCCAACTTTGATCAGGCGGCGGCTTTGTTTGCCCACGATGGCGTGTTCATGGCGCCGCATCACGACCCGGCGTACGGGCCCAAGGCAGTGGAGCGTTTGTTGCGTCAGTTTGGCGATGCCGGGCATGAAGATCTGCGCATGGAAACAGTGCGCGTGGAATCTGCGAGCGATCTCGCCATGGAAATTGGCCGGTATACGATGGCCATTCGACAGCCTGATGGGACGATTCTCGCCGACCGCGGCAAGTACGTGCGAGCCTGGCGGCGCTTGGGTGTGTGGCTGATTGTGGCGGATGCCTGGAGCAGCAATTTGCCCGCGCCACGGTTGGGATAGAGGCCTGCCTCGTACTTGAGTTTCGTCGCTGAAGCCACTCCTTTCCCCTCCCGCATTGGCTTCCTGGCACTTACGTGCTCTGCTAGTGAATTTCCTCGCTACGTGACCCTCAATGGCGCACTACCTTAGACCCGGCTTTTGCGCAGCGCGTTCAGGACGATGATTCCGCCGACCGCGAAGGATAGGACTGCGGCAAGGGCGGCAATTAACATGACGGCGGAGTTCAGGTGAAGAACATCGGCGAGAACGGCTGTGCCGGCGAAGATGACTCCCAGCGCATTGAGCCACAGCGGTCCACGGGAAGACGTTGTGCCGGAGGAAAGCCCGGGACGCAGGCGCAGTTGCAACAGCAGCGCGGCCACGCCGATGGCTGCGATCACCACTAAAGCAAGCGGGCTGAGGAACGCTCCGCGGCTGGTATAGAGAACCACCAGCGCCAGGGCAGCCAGCAACAAGCCTGCGGCGATGATGGTCGCGCCGCGCGGGTGAGGTCCGGGGGTGGGGGAAGAGTCGGGCACAAGTTCCATCATCAGATTTATACAGGCCGGGCCCTGGATTTCCAAGCTGGGAAGTCGGTGTGGTTAAGTGGGTGGCCAGGAAAAACGGCTCAAAGCGGCCTTTCTTTGTTATGGGTTCATTTGGCTCTTCTCTCCCGAGTCTATGACGTAGAGCGCCGTCGCTGAAGTGACTCGGTTCTCTCCCACCTTTGGCTTTCCCCATCCCTGCGCGTCGGCCTCTGGATTTCCACTGCATCCCGGCACTAAACACTCCGAGCTATTTTCAAGCACCCCTAAAGGGCGCCCCTAGCCAATCGGCTGGGTGAGATTCGCCGTGGTTGACGGCGTAGATAACGAGTTCGACGCGGGATGAGATGCCGAGCTTGTCGAAGATGTGGAACAGATATTTTTTGACGGTGTGTTCGCTGAGGTTGAGTTCCAGGGCGGCTTCGCGATTGCTGAGTCCTCCGGCGACCAGAGCGACCACCTGCTCTTCGCGTGGAGTCAGAAGTTCGCCTCCAGTGGAGTTGACCACGCGCAGGGAAGGAACTTCCGAGACCAGATCGAGCAGGAAGCGCATCTGTTCGGTATTGACCCAGACTTGACCTTGCGCAACCCGCTGGATGCAACGGCAGAGCAGGCGGAAGTGAGCGTCGGAGATGCAGAAGATGCCGCGAACCCCGGAGCGGAATGCATTGACGATCAGTTCACGGTCATAGGACTCGACTAGGAGAACTTTGCCCACATCCGGATGTAGAAGATGAACGCGACGCAGCGACGCCATTTGACTGGGAAGGCTGATGGAGCGATTCAGCGAGAAGAGAATGACTTGGGAAGAGTTTGTGGCAATTGCCTGAAGGATGGCGTTGACGTCGATGGCACAGGTGGCAATGCGGAACTCGGGGCGGCGGCGCAGGGCGCTGGTGAGCAGTTGGGCTTGCATCTTGCTGGAGTCGGCGACCAGGACTTGAGTGCAGGCTGAGACTGGGGACGATGGCGAACTCATGGAACGGGGCTCCCGGTGATCCGTTGCTCAAGTGCGATCTTAGGTAGTGCAGGAACCACACTCAAGGTAATGTGGGAGAAAATTTTCGAGCGACTCTCGATTCGGGAAAATGCGGGATCATGTTGTGAAAAACCTGCGCCCCAGGGTTGCGGATTGAGGCTGTTGAAAAGGTCGCAGGAGAATTTTGCTGATATGCGGCTGAAGTGCGCATTTTTCTAGATTGTCTGACGTCGAGGTTGTGATTGCGTGAACATGCAAGTCTACTTTGGTAGGTAGGCCGCGAGCATGACCGCGCGATATCGTTCCGAAAATTACCGCGGTGGTGAAGGCCGCGTCCGGTCCGGGTTAAACGCATTTTCCTCACAAATTTGAGCGGTCTACGTTGGTAGACAGCACTTTCTATGTCTTGCGGCGAAGTCACGCGCGCGATACCTTGCGCACAGTAATCAACATAGCTTGATGAGGGAGCAGATCGGATCGCGCCATGGCACGCTTTGTCGGTTGGTCGAGATTTGCGGGAATGGCGCTGCTGCTGTTGCAACTTTGCGTGGCCGGATTTGCCCAGGAGAAAAGTGGTGAGCAGCACCTGGGAGTGACCGTACAGCCTGCTCAAACCAGCCAAACCGGGACTGGGATGGGGGGCGCGGAAACGACGGCTGCAAAATCCGGGGAAGCGGACGGCGCGGGAAACCTTCAGCTCGGAGGGAATCGCCGTCCGCTCTACCGGCTTAACCGGAGTGATGTGGTGACGCTGAGTTTTACCCTGTCGCCAGAGTTCGACCAGACATTGACGATTCAGCCGGATGGGTACGTGACGCTGAAGGATGCGGGGCCGGTGCTGGCTCAGGGGCTGACGCTCGAGGACTTCCGCATGGCGGTGCGGCGTGCCTATACCGGCTATTTGCACGAGCCGCAGGTGGCAGTGGCGCTGAAGGAGTTTGAGCATCCTTATTTTGTCGCGGGGGGAGAAGTGGGAAAGCCCGGCAAGTATGAGCTGCGCGCAGATACGACGGTGATTGAAGCGGTGGAGATTGCCGGGGGATTTACGCACGAGGCGAAGCACTCCCAGGTGCTTTTATTCCGGCGCGTGAATGACGATCTGGTGGAGGCGCGGGTTTTCGACCTGAAAAAGATGCTGAAAGAGAGAAACTTGGGCGAGGCGGCGCAGTTGCATCCGGGCGATATGGTCTTCGTTCCGCAGAATTCGGTTTCGAAGATTGCACAATACATCAGCAAGCCGTCCATGAGCATGTACGTGAGCTCCACGCAGTTTTAGAAAAGCCAAAAAACGAGTCACATGGCAGAGAGGGATCTAGCGCGCAGGGACGAAGTGTTGTCGCCAACCATGCGGGAGTTGGTGATGGTGCTATTCCGGCAAGGGAAGGTCTTCGCCGGAGTCGCGGGATTGGTGTTGGCTCTGGCGGTGGTTTATGCGTTCGCCGGGGCATCGTATCGAGCGCATCTGCGAGTGCTGGTGCGGCGAGGGAGGTCTGATCCGCCGGCGGCGGCCCAGGCAAATGCTCCTCCGGATTTTTCCCGTGTGGAAGTCACGGAGGAAGAGCTGAATTCTGAGGTGGAACTGTTGAAGGATGATGATGTTCTGCGGCGCGTAGCCCGGGAGAATGATTTGGCGGCACACGACTGGCTGCGCTGGATTCGCGCGCATGAAGAAGAGGCAGCGCGAGTGGAGCGGGCGGCGAAAAAGCTGGCCAACAAATTGAATGTGGAGGCGCTGAAGAAAACCAACCTGATCGCGGTGAGCTATGACTCGGCGGATCCACAGCTGGCGGCGCGGGTTGTTCGGTCGTTGGCAGGCGCTTACATGGAAAAGCATATGGAGGTTCACCGCCCGGGCGGGCAGTTGCGTTTTTTCGACCAGCAGACGGGCGAGTCGCGGCGGCAGCTCGAGGAGGCGGAAGAAAAGCTGAAAGATTTTACCGGCAAGCATGACGTGGTGATGGCTGCGCAGCAGCGCGACCTGCTGTTGCACAAAATGAACGATCTGGACACGAGTTACAAGCAGACCGAGGTATCGATCTCGGAGACCGACGAGCGAATTCAGGAGCTGCGCTCACAGCTGGCGAAGTTGCCGGAGCGAACGACGACGCAGGCGCGGACGGCGGATAATCCGGAGCTGCTGCGGGCGCTGAAGGCGAGCTTGCTGGACCTGGAATTGAAGAAGACGCAACTGCTGACAAAGTTTGAGCCGAACCACCGCCTGGTGCAGGAGGTCGAGCAACAAATCGTCCAGGCCAAGGCGGCGATCAATGCGGAAAGATCCGATCCGGTGCGGGACGAAACGACGGACCAGAGCACGAATTACGAGTGGGCCAAGGCGGAGCTGCAGAAGGCGCAGGTTGCAATGAAAGCTCTGCAGGCTCGGGAGGCGGTCACGGGCGCGCACCTGGCCGAATATCGAGCACAGGCGCGACAGTTGGGCGAGGACGCGATTACGCAGGACGATCTGACGAGCAGCGAGAAGGCTGCGGAGGAAAACTATCTTCTCTATGTCAAGAAACGGGAAGAAGCGCGCATGGGCGACGCACTGGATCAGGGCGGCATTGTGAATGTGGCGATTGCAGAGCAGCCGATTGTGCCTCCGCTGCCCGTGTGGCCGCCCGCAGTCGTCATCGCGGTGGGATTGGTGGCCGCGCTGACTTCGGGAACTGGGGCCGCATTCGCCGCGGACTACATGGATCCGGCTCTGCGAACGCCGGAGGAAGTGTTGGCGTGTTTGCAAATTCCGGTGCTGGCTTCGCTCCCGGAGGAAAAAGACAGGCGGTTATCCGCATGAGGGGGAAAAAATGAGTGCGAACGCGGAAGTGCTGCAGGGCGCGAGACTGATGGAATCGGCGGCAAGAGAAATTTCGCTGCCTTGCGCTGACGCCCCTGGCATGGTTGGCGGATGGAGTCCCCAGAACTTTGCCCGCGAACAGATTCGGGGGTTGGTGCGGCGGGTTTTTTTTGCGAGCGAAGCGCGGCCGGTAAGACAGGTGGTGTTCTGCCCGGTGGAACCGCACAGCGGCATGGGAGCGATTTGCGATCAGGTGGCGCGGGCGCTGGCGTTGGAAACTCACTCCGCTATCGCGGTTTTGAGTCGAGATGTTCCAGCCACGGAGGCCGCAATGCCGTACCCACACCACGATGGAGACGCGATCAGGTCCTGGGCGACGCGCTTGGCGATCAATCTTTGGCGTGTGCCGGAATTCTCCTTATGCCAAACCGGCGAGGAAGCGGGCACGGGATGCTACTGGCGTGCCCGGCTGTCGGAGTTGCAGAACGAGTTTGAGTACACCGTAATTCACGGACCGGCGGCTGGGCTTTCCAGTGAAGCAGCGCTGCTGGGCCAGTTGGCGGATGGAATTATTCTCGTGCTCGATGCCCATAGCACACGGAGAGCGACCGCCCGCAAGACCAAGGAAACGCTGCAAGGGGCGAGCTCGAAAATTCTGGGAACGGTGCTCAGCGAGCGGGCGTTTCCCGTGCCGGAAAGCATTTACCGGCGGCTGTAGAGTCGGCGGAATCAAGCTCGCCGCAGTCGGTCGAAGCAGCCGAAGCTCCGACCTTTGGCTCAAAGATCCACATATCCAGCGCCGGCGCAGTTGGGAAGACGTTGGAGTCGAAGCTCAAACACGGTGGAACAAAGATCGAATTGAAGATGGGACTCAATTGGCGAGAGCTATGGAGTCATTCCTCGGTCGCCTTCGTAGCCGAAGACAGATCCACCAGCAGTGAGACGCCATGCTCGAGTGGTTCGCACTTCAAACCCGCTATCGCTTCGAAAAGAAGGTGGCGGCGCAGCTAAATCAGAAAAGCCTCGAAGCTTATTTGCCGTTGCGCATGGAAAATCATGCGTGGAGCGACCGGCGAAAGTCGGTCGCCATTCCGCTGTTTCCAGGGTACGTTTTCGTCAACATCGATCTCTCGCGCAACGCGCGGCAG
>Ga0182024_10008857_pt1 | contig 21028 bp, 17 predicted proteins | sample P32metaG_FD_120480 | JGI IMG/M metagenome (GOLD analysis project Ga0182024, IMG submission 120480) | Permafrost microbial communities from Stordalen Mire, Sweden - P3-2 metaG (Illumina Assembly) | ecosystem: Environmental > Terrestrial > Soil > Wetlands > Permafrost | place: Sweden: Stordalen...
GAAGATGCGCACGCCGCGATCGGCCCAGAACTCGACCACGGCGCGCAGCGCAAGCCACAGCTCGCTCCAGTTCTCGCAGTCGAAGTTGACGTTGTAGATGTCCTCGTAGCGCTTGGGCGGGTTTTCCGCGTACTTGAGCGTGCCGTCCGGGCGGTGGTGGAACCATTCCGGGTGCTCACGCAGCCACGGGTGATCGGCCGAGCACTGGATCGCGAAGTCGAGCGCGATCTCGATCCCGTGCTCGCCTGCGGTCGCGATCAGCCGGTCGAAGTCCGCGAGCGTCCCGAGTTCCGGATGGACCGCCGTGTGGCCGCCCTCGGCGGCACCGATCGCCCACGGGCTGCCTGGGTCACCCGGGCCTGCGACGAGGGCGTTGTTGGGGCCCTTGCGGCGGGTGCGCCCGATCGGGTGGATCGGTGGCAGGTAGACGACGTCGAAGCCCAGCTGCGCGAGCCGCGGCAGCGCTGAGGCCACTCCGGCGAAGCCGCCGAAGGAACGCGGGAACAGCTCGTACCAGGAGCCGAAGCGAGCCCGTAGCCGCTCGACCTCAACTGTCGCGACAGGGCTCATGCGGGTGGATTCGGCGCGGTCGGGATGGCGCGCACAGGCGTTGGCCAGCTCACCGTCGAACGCGCAAGCGGTCCGCTCGGCGGTGCTCGCGGCCGGATCCTCCAGCAGCGCCGCAGCACTCGCCAGCCGGCGCTGGTCCTCACCGCCCGACCGCGCGGCGGCCGCTCGGAGCAGCAGCGCACCCTCGGCGAACTCGCTCGCGAGGTCCTCCTGCCCGGCCGCGATCCTGCGCCCTAGCTCATCTCGCCAGGTGGCCTCGGCGTCGGTCCAGGCTTCGATCGACCAAGACCACGAGCCCTCGACGTCGACGATCAGCGAGCCCTGCCAGCGATCCTCCCCGCGCTCGATCTCGGCGCGCGCCATCGGCGCCTCGCGCCAGACCGGATCCTCCGGGCCGCGGTAGCGCACCACCGCGCCCAGCGCCGCCGCGCCATCGCGGAAGATCAGCGCGCTCACCTCGACGAGGTCGCCGACGCACGCCTTGCTCGGGTGGCGGCCGCAGTCGACCAGCGGCCGCGGGTCCTCGATCAGGATCCGCGGCGGCGGCGTGGCGGTGTGAGGCAGGGACACGCGGTTGACTCCTGTTCCCTCTTCGGCAAAGGTCCTTCAGCCTGGGTGTAATCGCGCACTCGCGGCAGTAGCGGCCCGCGAAGCATCAAAGGTAGTGTCACATGCCGCGGCGTCTGCGCGCCGCCGACGGCACCGATGTTCGACATCCCGCGATCGAGCGGCGTGCAGCTGCACGTGACCTCGCTACCCGGCGGACGCCTCGGGGCGCCGGCGCACGCCTTCGTCGACTGGCTCGCGGCTGCCGGCCAGTCATGGTGGCAGCTGCTGCCGCTCGGGCCTCCGGACCGCTACCGCTCGCCGTACCGCTCGCGCTCGGCGTTCGCGGCTTCGAGCGACCTTCTCGCCGATCCGAGCGCCGCGGTGTCGAGCGCCGAGGAGGACGAGTTCCGCGCGCGCCACGCCTTCTGGATCGCGGACTGGGAGCGCGCGGCGGGCGGCCGCCGCGCGCTGCACGACCAGATCCGCTTCGCGCGCGAATGGGCGGCGCTGCGCGCCTACGCGGCCGAGCGTGGCATCGGCCTGATCGGAGACCTGCCGATCTATGTTGCACCCCAGAGCGCTGACCACATCGCGCATCCCGAGCTCTTCCAGCGGGGCGCGGTGGCGGGCGTGCCGCCCGACGCCTACACCACCACGGGCCAACTGTGGGGCAACCCGCTCTACGACTGGCCCGCGCTGCGCCGGCGGCGCTACCGCTGGTGGACAGAGCGGCTGAGGCGCACCTTCGAGCTGTTCGACCTCGCGCGAATCGACCATTTCCGCGGCTTCGTGGCCTACTGGTCGGTGCCCGCGGACGCCGCCGACGCCTCCGGAGGGCACTGGAGGCGCGGCCCCGGCGCGGCCCCGTTTCGAGCGGCGCAGCGCGAGCTGGGCAGCCTGGCGCTGATCGCCGAGGACCTGGGCGTCATCACGCCGGCCGTGCGCGCGCTGCGCGACGAGCTCACCCTTCCGGGGATGGTGGTGCTCGAATGGGCCTTCGACGACAGCGGGCGCCATAACCCGCACCGCTTCGAAAACCACCGCGAGCGCAGCGTCGCCTACACGGCGACGCACGACCAGGATCCGATCCGGGGCTGGTGGGAGAAGCTCGACGAGGCGCGACGCGCGCGCGTCGACCAGGCGCTGGCAACCGCGGCGATCTCCGAGCGCGAGCCTCACTGGGGCCTGATTCGCCTGACGCTCTCCTCGCGCGCGCGCCTGGCGATCGTCCAGGCTCAGGACGTGCTCGGGCTCGGCAGCGAGACTCGCATGAACATGCCGGGACGAGCCGGTGGCAATTGGCGCTGGCAGCTGCAGCCCGGCGCGCTCACGGACGCGCTCGCGAGCCGCCTGCGTCGCGCGACCGAGGAGGCCAGGCGGCTGGACCACGGCGGGCTTTTGTTCTGATCCCCGCCTCACGGCGTGGGCGAGCGCGTCCGGCGCCAACGAAGGGACAGGTCGGCCGTGGAAATCGGGATCACATCGACGCGTTCAGACCTTCCGGTGGACCACTACCGGCACGGGCGCGGCCAACCGGACTGTATGCTGCGAGCCATGCGGAAATCCCTTGCAACCACGACACTTTTTGCGACCGCGGCGCTCGTTCTGGCCTCGGTCGCGCTCGCAGCGACACCCAAGGCCAACGAGTACTACCAGGGCAAGACGGCGCACAAGCACTATCTCGTATCGCTCACGACCAGCTGTGCCGCGAAAAAGTGCAGTACCGCAACGAGCGTGAAGATCGAGATCACGGCCGGCTCGGCGTCGCATCGGACCGCCGCCTCGTGCCCCTTTGCGGCCTATGACCTGCCAAACGGCACGGTCAAACACGGCAAGTTCGGCTCGAGCACCCAGTTTTCGGTGGGCACGCAAACGCAGAAGTTCACCGTGTCCGCCACATTCACGTCCGCCACCAGCCTCAAGGGCACCGTGACCGGAGTCAAGGCATGCGGTGGCTCTGACACCTTCAATCTGAAGGGCTCGCCCGTCAAGAAGGTGCCTGTGATCGGCCCCACCGGCGGCTAGTCCGCCGCGGACACACGGAGCTGTCGCCGCGCCAGGCGCGCGCGGAGCCGTGGTGCAGGCGTGTGATCACGCGCCTGCACCGGCGCCGCCCCGCGAGGCCGGAATCGTCCTGGTACTCGGGCGGTAGTGGCGGCGCTCACCGGCGCATCCGCAATCGTCGCGATCCAGACGACGACCCTGGCCGAAAGGCGGGCCGCGAACGTTTTGTCAGCTATTTGCGGCTTTCCGTCGGGAGCGCTCCCGGATACTGACGATGTATAGGGCATGGCAACGCGATCGCGACCACGGCGATCTGCGGGCCGCTCGCTTCGCCGCCCCCAGACCCGCTTGCAGCTCCCGCCGTGCGAGGAAACCCCTGCAAAGAGGGCTCTAGGAGGCACGGCCCGCGCCTGCGGACGGCGCTCGGCCCTCGCCGCTGCAAGGCTTCCGTCGCCACCTCGCGCATTAGGACATCCGTCCAGTCCAGATGTCCAGGCCGGCAAGCCGGCCGCCCTGTCGGCTGGTACGGTGGCGCCGATGCCGTCGCTGATGCGACGCGTACTGGCTGTTGCCGCAGCCGTGTACGCGACGGCTGGCGTTAGCTTAGCGCTGGCCGCCCCCAACCCGTCCCAGAACCTCCCGCTCGCGTATCCGCAGAGTTGCTCGTCGCCGCTTTCGGCGGCGTGCGAGAACGCCGTGGTCAGCGGCCTGAACATTGCCCGCGCCGACCTCGGACTGAGTCCCTACAGACTGCCCGCCGATTTCGACTCGCTGGCGCCCGCCGATCAGCTGCTGATCCTCTCCAACGACGACCGGCTCGCCTACAACCTGCCCGCGATCAGCGGCCTGAGCCCGGCGCTCAACAGTGCCGCGCAGACCGGCGTCGCCGACGACGCGGACCCCAACCCCAGCGCCGAGATCCCCGGCAGCCTCCAGGACTACGGCTGGGATGCCAATTGGGCGGGCGGCTTCCCGAACGCGCCGTTCGCCTACTACGACTGGATGTACTACGACGGCTACGGCAGTCCCAACATCGACTGCGGGAGCCCCGGGGCGGCCGGCTGCTGGGGCCATCGCCAGGACGTCCTGGCGTTCGCGACCGACGGCGCGGTCGTGATGGGAGCCGCCGCCGGAACGGACGGCTCCGGTCAAGCCGGCTTCGCGATGACGCTGGTCGGCACGCAGCAGACGAGCACGAGCTGGACGACGCTGAGCTACACCTGGGCCCAGGCGCTCGCCGACATCAACGGCTCCGGCTCCGGCTCGGGGAGTGGCTCCGGCTCCGGCTCGGGCTCGGGGAGCGGTTCGGGGTCCGGCTCCGGCAGCGGCTCGGGCTCGGGCTCCGGCTCGGGTTCCGGCTCCGGCAGCGGCTCCGGATCGGGTAGCGGCAGCGGCTCGGGATCCGGTAGCGGTTCCGGCTCCGGATCGGGCTCCGGCAGCGGCTCCGGGTCGGGTAGCGGCAGCGGCTCAGGCGCCGGCAGCGGCTCCGGTTCCGCCAAGCCGGCACCGAGCGCCCCGGCACCAGCTCCGAGCGGCTCAACCGGTGCCACCGGCTCGAACTCGGCGGGCGCGGCGCCGGCCACCAATTCCTCGCCGAACTCGAGCATCACCGTCACGCTCGCGCCGCTGGCGCTGATCTCGAGCGTCAGCTCGAGCGGCCACGCGGTCCGCTTCGTGCTCGGCTCTTCCGGCCCTACCACGAGCTTCCAGTGCGCGCTCGTGCACGGCGCGCGCGCGGCGACACGCCATCTGCGCTACAGCGCCTGCGGCGCCGTTCGCGTCTATCGCCACCTGGCGCGCGGCCACTATACGTTCTATGCACGGGCGCTCGGCCCGGGTGGCGTCCACCGCGCGCCCGCGCGGCACTCGTTCTCGATTCGCTGAGCGGGCCTTCGACCGCGGCCCAGCCTGGTCTGCTAACCGGGCCCATGGTGCGTACTCAGATATTGGGCGGCGGCGCGCGCGATCCCGCCGGCGATCGCCTGCTCGCCGCGGCGGCTGTCGGCCAGCGAGGCCTCGGTGGGGTTGGTGATGAAGAGCGGCTCGATCAGGGCTCCCGGCATCTGACTCGGTGATGAGAAATAGCCGTGCTTGGCGGGGCCGAGGATCAGCAGGTGGCCGTAGGCGCGATCGGCGTTCGTCACGGCGGATCCGTAGCCGACGTCGTTGTGGACGCCGTCGTCGGGGATCGCGGCGCCGGCGCCTGCAAGGCGCTCCAGCACGTCCCGCTGCACCAGCTGGGCGAGCGCCACGCTGGAGCGCCAGAACGGCCGGTCCGCGTCGTAGAGCGTGAGGCTGCCCCCCGCCGCGGTATCCGCGCTCGCGTTGAAGTACACGCCGATCAGGATCGACGCGCGGGCGCGGTTCGCGCAGAGGTCCCTCGCGATGAGATCGTTGTGGACGCCCTGCCCGGTGAACAGCCCGCCGCTCAGATCTCCTGGCACCGGACGCGCAACCGCCCCCGCGGTGGTCCTCGAGAGGACGACGCGGTAGCCCTTCGCGCGCAGCAGCGGCACCGTGTCGAGCGCGACGCGGAGGGTCTCGTCGGCCTCGTGGACGGGCTTGCCCGCGAGCGTGACGCCGACGGCGCCGGGGTCCGGCCCGCCGTGGCCGGCATCGATGAAGACGGTCCCGTGGGGGCGCCCCGGAGCGCTGGGAGCAAACGACACGCATGACCCCGCCGCGAAGCGCGCGGCGGCGACCGGCCGCGAGCGCGCGACCGCGTCGGCTCCCGAGCGCGACGCAGCGCCGAGCAGCCCACCCGCGACGGCGACCGCCAACGCCAGGCGCGCTCCGTGCCCAGCCCTCAGCCCTCTGCCTCTGACGCGCCTCATGCCCGCGCTCCTCCCTCCTCCAGGGTCGCCCTTCAGCCTAACCGCGCGCGGCGTCCGGCAGCTGCCGGGACGGCGGAGGCCGCGCGCTATGCTGGCTGTTCAGTCTCGCCCGCCTGCGCGGGCAGTTGTTTTGATCGCGTCGGCGGCGTCGCGTCTCGGCCCCGGGCGGACCGGTCGGGCCAGCCGCTGACTTGCACGCACTCGCCGAACTCATTCATCGACGCGCCCGCACGGTCCTCGTCCTGACGGCGCTCGCCACGGTTGGATCGGGCCTCGTCGGTGCCGGCGTCGTCGGCTCGCTGAGCAACGGCGGCAACCTCGACCCGAGCGCGCCCAGCGTCGTCGCGCAGAACCAGATCGTGGCGGCCACCGGCGTCCCGTCCGACCCGGCAATCGTGGCGCTGGTGCGCACGCCGGGGCCGGTGCTCGCCAGCCACGGACGCGCCGTCGTCTCGCGGGTCGCGCGCGTGATGCGCTCGCAGGCGCCGGTCGCGCGGGTGCTCAGCGCCCTCGACGCCCCGCGTCCATCGCTGCTGCTCTCGCGCGACGGCCGCGCGACTGTCGTCCTGGCCTATATCGCCGCGCGCGCCTCCGACAGCGCCGCCACGAACGCAGCCAAGCGCATCCAACGCGAGCTTGGCGGAGTGCCGGGCGTCACCGTCGGCGGCAGCCAGCTCACCTTCAGCCAGCTCGACGACGCGATCTCCTCCCAGCTGCCTAAGGTCGAGTTGATCGCCTTCTCGATCCTGCTGCTGCTGTCGCTGATCGCGTTCCGGGGGCTTGTCGCCGCCGCGCTGCCGCTGATGGTCGGCGCGATCGCGGTGGCCGGGAGCCTGCTGATCATGCGCGCGCTCGCGCAGGTGACCTCGCTGTCGGTCTACTCGCTCAACCTCGTCACGGGCCTCGGCCTCGGCCTCGCGATCGACTACTCGCTGTTCATCGTGTACCGCTACCGCGAGGAGCTCGCGCGCTGTGGGCATTGCTCGGAGGCACTCGAGCGCACCCTCGGGACGGCCGGGCGGACGGTCGCGTTCTCATCGCTCACGGTCGCCGTCGCGCTGCTCTCGCTGCTGGTCTTCCCGCAGCCGATGCTGTCATCGATGGGAATCGCCGCCGCGATCGTGACCGTCTTCGCGGCGACCGCGGCACTGATCCCGCTGGCGGCGATCCTGACGCTGCTCGGCCCGCGGGTCAACGCGCTCTCGCCCGCCTTCCTGAGGCGGGCGCGCATCCGCAACGAGGGCGCCGCCGCGCAGGGGCGCTGGTACCGCCTCGCGATGGCGGTGATGCGCCGGCCGGCGGTCACGGCGGGCGCAGCAGCGGCCTGCCTGCTCGCGGCCGGCCTGCCGGCGCTGAAGCTGCACCTCGGCTCGACCGATTCGCGCGTGCTGCCGCCCGGCGCGAGCGCGCGGGTCGTCGATGCCACGCTTGCGAGCCAGTTCGCCGCGAACGCGGCCAATCCAGTCGTGGCGCTGGTGCGCGCGCCGCCGCGGGCAGCCGCCGAGCTCGCCCGCTACGGAGCGGCGCTCGCGCGGCTGCGCGGCGTCGCCGCGGTACTCGCTCCGCAGCGGATCGCGGCCGGGCTGTGGCGCGTGGACGTGCTCGCATCCGACCCCCCGTTGAGTGCGTCTTCGCAGACTCTGATCGGCGCGATCGAGGCCGTGCGGACGCGCTACCCGGTCGCCCTCGCGGGCGTCGCGGCAGAGCAGTACGACGAGCATCTGAGCCTGCACTCGCATATGGAGCTGGCGTTGCCGATCCTCGCCGCCACGACCCTGATCGTGCTGTTCATGATGACCGGATCGATCGTGCTCGCGATCAAGTCGCTGATCATGAACCTGCTGACGCTGTCGGCCGCCTTCGGAATCCTCGTGTTCATCTTCCAGGACGGCCGGCTGCAGGGCCTGCTCGGCTACACCGGCACGGGCTCGCTCGAGCAGACCAACATGATCATCCTGTTCATCATCGCCTTCGGCCTGTCCACCGACTACGGCGTATTCCTGCTCGCCCGCATCAAGGAGGCCCACGACAGCGGCGCCAGCGACAGGGTCGCTGTCGCCACGGGGCTCGAGCGCAGCGGCCGCGTGGTCAGCGCGGCCGCGCTCCTGTTCTGCGCGGCCGTCGGGTCGCTGTCGGTCTCGAGCGTCGCCTCGCTGAAGGAGTTCGGCGCCGGCGCGGCGCTGGCGGTGATCATCGACGCGACGGTCGTGCGGGCGGTGCTGGTCCCGGCGTTGATGGCCTTGCTCGGCCGCGCCAATTGGTGGGCGCCGGCGCCGCTGCGGCTGCTCGCCGGCCGCTCCTGGGCGCATCCGGCCGACGCCGTGCGCGAGCGCATCGCCGCCGAGCCGCCGCGCGCGCCGGCGAGATCGCGCACCTGAGCCGCAGCCCACGGGCGCGATCTCAGCCGGCGTGAGCGCCGAAGGAGAGCGACTGGGCCGGGCCGATCCCGGCCGGTGGCTGCAGCCCGCCTACGGGGGAGACTCGCGCGACCCAGGCGCTGAAGGTGCTGTGACCGAAGCCGTCGCGGAAGCTGACGGTGATGACTCGCGCCATGTTCCTGCGCGCGCGCCTACCGTCGCCGATCACGACATACCAGCCGTAGGGCTTGTCGAGCAGCTCGTAGTAGTCGCCGAGACGCACGAAGGCGCCGAAGGACAGGACCAGGTCTCCGTGGCGCACGAGGCCGAAGCGCACCGCCGGCTCGATCGGCTGGGTCGAGACGCTCGCCACGACGAGCCTCAACCTCAGCGTGGCGTGCGACGGGATCACCTGATCGAGGCGGGCAACGATCGCCGCGATCGGCCGGTACTGGTGGACGTGGGAGTCCGCACGCTCGCCGGCGGCGACCGCCGTGCCCACCCCGGCCACGGCGCCAAGGCACGCGAGCCAGGCGAGCACGCCCGCCAGGCGCCGGCCGCGTCCAGACGCTGCGCGCAGCCGCCCTCGCACGCCGGCAAGCGGCTTGGCGTGAAGCGCGACACGGACGCACAGCAGCCACGCCGCCCAGGCCAGGACGAGCCAGACCCACATCCCGAGCAGCGATCCCCACCAGGCGGTGTAGCCGATCGTCGCCGCGAGCAGCGGCAGGGCCGGCGTTTGCGCGACGTTGGCGTCGAGCGCCGCGCACAGCACCAGGCCGATCAGTGCCGCCGCCGCGACATCGCGGCGGCGGCGGACGATCCCGGCGATCGCCACCAGGCCGAGCGCCGCGAGCACGATCAGCGCGGCGGCCACCGCCCCGCCGCCCGGGCTGTGACGCACGTCTGACTTGCGGCTCCACTCGCTGCGGGGCACATACAGCCACCAGGGCGGCACGCCGACCGCCCGCACCACGGCGTTCCAGCCGGTGCCCGCCCCGAGCGTGGTGCCGCGGTCCTCGGTCGTCTGCACGATCAGGCTGAGGTTCCCCGGGCTGTGCTCGATCTCGTCGATGATCGGCGCGGCCCAGCAGAGCGCGGCGACGAGCAGCGCCGCCAGGACCCACCGGCGGGTCTCCGGCGCGCTGGCGGAGCCCAACCGGGCCGCTCGGCGCAACGGGCGCGAGCGACCGCCGCGCGGCGGGGGCTCGGCCGGCGCCGTGGCCGCCTCGCCCACAGGCGGGTCCGCGGGCGCAAGCTCGGCGAGCACCGCCGGGGCGCTCTCGCCCGGCGGCGACTCGGCGGCGGGGGAGCGCGCGCCGCGGCGCGCGCGCGGCGGTCGGCCCCTGCGCGCCGCCAGCAGGCAACCGGCGAGCACGGCGAACATGCCCAGGGTGGGAGTGAGGTAGGTGAGATGGGTCTGCGTCACGAAGCTCGCCAGCAGGACCGCGAGCGGCAGCAGCCGCAGCTCGCCGCAGGCGAGCGACCAGCACACGAAGATCAGCAGCAGGAACGGGAACAGCGCCGCCGCCGGATTCCAGACGTCGTGGAAGCTCTCGGCCGGCAGCGACTGGCACATCAGCGCGATTGCCGCGGCGGCCGCGAACATCAGCGCGAACCCGCCGCGGCGCCTCGCCAGCGCCACGCAGCCGATGATCGCGAGCGTGTTGACGGCGCCCATCCAGCCGGCGACGCCCGCGGTGCTGGCGAAGCGGACCGGTAGCGCCAGCAGCCAGTAGAGAAGTGGGCCGGGGCTGTGGACGATCTGGCCCGTGACGATCCCCGCCTCGGAGTACTGGCCGATCAGCGGCGAGTGCCCGGTGAAGACGTCCCAGGCGCGGGTCAGGATGATGCCGTCGTCTCCTGCCGGCTGCCAGCCGATCGCGACGGCGTGCACGGTGGAGCGCAGCACGGGGATCGCGGCGCCCAGCCCGGCGGCGATCGCCGGCAGTGCCCGGTAGAGCCAGCTCGCCGCTGCTCGCAGCCAGACGGCGGCCAGCAGCAGCGCGATGCCGAGCGCGGCGCGCTGCGCGCCGAGTGCCCGCGAGTGCGCCAGGGCGCCTCGCCGGCCTGGCCGCGCGATGCTCAACTGGGTCGACCTCGCACTTGCATGGTCACTGCGCCCTCCTCTCGCCAGCGCAGTCTCGCCGATGCGCGAGCAGGGTGCGCTCGCACGCGGCGGCAGGTCAACCGGCGCCGCCGAGCCCCGCGCGGGGCGCGGCGGCCGGTCCGCGCGCGAGCGCGTGGCTAGACTGGAGCGAGTGCCGAAGTTCTGCCGACACGGCACGCTCACCGAGCGCTGCCCGATCTGCCACGCGACCGTGGAGGCGGCGAGCACCCGATCGGCACCAGCAGCTTCCCGCCACGGCGCGCGCACACGCACGCAGGCGAGGCCCTCCTCGCGCAGCGGCCTGACCGTGCGCCACGAGCTGCGAGCCCAGGACGACGGCTACCGCACCTCGCTCGCCCCTGGGCTGCGCTCGACGCAGGACGCGCGGCAGCTGGCGGAGGCGATCGCCTTCGCCGCGGGGCGCCTGGCGGCGCTCGGCGCGGATCCACCCGGGCTCTACGGGCAGGTCGCCGCGATCGCCGACATCGAGGAGGCGACGTGGCTCGCGGTGCTGATCGCCTACATCGGCCCGCTCGAGACCGAGCAGCCCTTCGCGGCGATCGAGGACGCGCGCTGCCCGTGGGGCGAGTTGCCGGCGCTCGACGCCGTCGAGACCGGGCCGCGGGGATCGCTGGAGCGCGGGCGCGGCGAGGAGACCCTGTCGGCCTACCGCCGCTTCGCCGATCGCGCCGGCAGCCAGCAGCTCGCCTTCACAGCCGACTCGAGCTGGTCGCCGCAGCAGCGCTTCGAGCGCATCTACGAGCGGCTCGCGCTGCCCGGGCTGCACCGCCGCGCCCGCTATGACCTGCTGATCACCCTCGGCCGCCTGGAGCGCTATGCGCTGGCTGCTCCCGGCCTGTTGCTGACCGAGGACGACCCTGTCACCCTCGCCGCCAAGCGCGTCTTTGGGATCGGCGACCGGCTGACGCTCGAGCGCCGCGCCCGCGAGCTGGCCCGCGCGGCGGCGGTGCCCGTCGAGGCGCTCGACCTCGCGCTTGAGAACTGGGCGCGCGAGGAACCCATCACCTCAGGCTTCCACGGCCTGGGAGCCCGTGGCGCGAGCTTCGCGCAGGTGGCCGAGGCGGCGCTTGAGAGCGCTGTCGCGGCGCTGCGCTGCGGCTGAGGCGGCCCGCAGCGGGCGCTCAGTCGAGGATCAGACGCTCGCCCAGGTGTGCGCCGACCTTGCGCTTGACGCGCTGCAGCGCGTTGTCGACGGTCTTGGTGTCGCAGTCGAGGCGGCGCCCGATCTCCTCGTAGGAGCGCCCGTCGAGGTAGAGCGCCAAGACACTCGACTCGAGCTGCGAGAGGCTCGTCGAGAGACAGCTGACGAGCGAGCGCAGCTCCTCGGCGGAGATCGCCTGCTTGGCGGGGTCGTTGACCGACGGGCTGGCGATCAGCTCCTCGAGCGTCGGCGCCTCGTCGTCGGCGCCGGCGCCGGCGGGGGCCGAGAACGACACGTACTGGTTCAGCGGCGTGTGCTTGTTGCGGGTGGCCGTCTTGACGGCGGTGATGATCTGGCGCGTGATGCAGAGCTCGGCGAAGTTGCGGAAGCTCGACTCGCGGTCGGTGCGGTAGTCGCGGATCGCCTTGTAGAGGCCGATCAAGCCCTCCTGGATGAGGTCCTCGCTATCGCCTCCCGCGAGGAAGTAGGAGGAGGCCTTGAGCCGCACGAAGCCCTTGTAGCGGGTCATCAACCGCGCGTAGGCGGTCGGATCACCGGACTTTGCCAGGGCGATGAGAAAGCCATCCTCAACCTGAGGTTGAGAGTAAGACTGTCTGGAGACTTGGGCCACGAGCCGTTCCTTTTTCATGCCTTTTCAGGCAGGATTGCTCAGTGGCGCACTCCTCCCCTGGCGCCGACTGCGAATATGAGACAAGGTCTTAACCTAAGGTTTAGCCTTGACGATGTGGCGGAAGGTTAACCGCAGTTATGGAGTGCTGTCAAGCCCCTCGCGGCGATGCAACACCTCATACAGCAGCGCGCCCGCCGCGGCGTTGACGTTCAGCGAGCCGATCTTGCCCCGCAGCGGCAGCGCGACGAGCTCGTCACAGCAGTCCGCGACGCGCCGTCGCAGGCCGCGGCCCTCGGCGCCGAACACGATCACGACACCGCCGCTGTAGTCCGGCCGCGTGTACTCGAGCGCCGTCTGTGCGATCGCGGCGCCGTAGCACCAGCAATCCGCCCGGCGGGCCTCGAGCAGGAAGTCGGCGAGATTCGCGGCGCGGGCGATCCGCAGGTGCTCGACGGCTCCCGCCGAGGCGCGGCAGACGGCCGCGGTGACGGCCGCCGCGCGGCGCTCGCAGATCACGACGCCGGTCGCGCCGACGCACTCGGCCGTGCGGCAGATCGCGCCGAGGTTCTGCGGGTCCTGGACCTCGTCGAGCGCCACGATCAGCGGCGCCTTCGCCGCCAGCAGCTCCTGCGTCGAGACGTACGGGTAGCCCGCCAGCTGGGCGCAGATCCCCTGGTGCTCGCACGAGCCGCAGGCGCGCTCGAGCTCCTCGGCCGTGGTGACGCGCAGGCTCCGGCCGGCGAGCCAGGGCTCGCGCGCCAGCGACTGCGAGGAGACGAGGATCTCACCGACAGTCCGCGCGCGGCGGCCGCGGAGCGCTTCCGCGACGGCGTTTCGGCCGTAGACGATCACTGCAGCGGCGTGAGCTCGAACCCGGTCGCGCTGTCTCGCACCGACCACCCCTCGGTCTCGATGCGCGCCCGCAGCTCGTCGGCGCGCGCGTAGTCCCCCGCGCCGCGGGCCTGCTGGCGGGCAACGGCCAGCGCGACCACCGCGTCGGGGGCGCCGGCGACGTCGAAGAGGTTCTCGAGCGCGAGCACGGCGAGCATCTCGCGCAGGTCGCGATCGCCGACCGGCGCCTCGTGGCTGTTGGCGCCGCGGATCCATTCCCACATCGCCGCGAGCGCGCTCGGGGTGTTGAAGTCGTCGGCCAGCGCCTCGAAGAAGCGCTCGCGCAGCGGGCGCAGCGCCAGCGGCGACTCGCCCGCGACCAGGTGGCGCGCGGCGTCGCGGATCCGCGCCACCCCCGCCGCGGCCGCCCGCAGCGGCTCCTCGCCGAAGACGATCGGCTGGCGGTAGTGGCCGCTGGCGAAGTAGAGGATCACGGCGTCGCGGCCGTGCTCGTCGAGCACCTCGTGCAGCGGCGAGATGTTGCCGAGCGACTTCGACATCTTCTCGCCGTCGCCGCTGGCAAGCATGCCGTTGTGCATCCAGTGGCGGGCGAGCTCGCCGCCGCGGGCGCTGCGCGTCTGGGCCGCCTCGTTCTCGTGGTGGGGGAACAGCAGGTCGAGCCCGCCGCCGTGGATGTCGAAGCCGACGCCGAGCAGCCCCTCCGCCATCGCCGAGCACTCGATGTGCCAGCCTGGGCGCCCGCGCCCCCACGGCGCCGCCCAGGAGCTGTCCTCGCCCGCCTTGTGGGCCTTCCACAGCGCGAAGTCGAGCGGGTCCTGCTTGAGCTCGGCGCCGTCGATCCCCTCGCCCTGATCCATCGAGTCGACGTCGCGGCGCGAAAGCGCGCCGTACCCGGGGTCGCGGCGGACGCGGAAGTAGACGTCGCCGCCGGCGAGATAGGCGAAATCGCGCGCGAGCAGCGCCTCGATCTCCTCGACGATCGCCTCGATCGACTCGCTGGCGAGCGGCTCGTGATCGGGACGTCCGAGCTCGAGCCGGTCGGTGTCGGCGCGATACGCGGCGGTCATCGCGGCGGCGAGCTCGACACTCGATCCGTCCTGGGCCGCGGCGTAGATCTTGTCGTTGACGTCGGTGACGTTGATCACGAGCGTGACCGCCAGGCCGGAGTGCTCGAGGAAGCGCTTGAGCAGGCTGAAGACGACGAACGGGCGGGCATTGCCGATGTGGATGCGCGCGTAGACGGTCGGGCCACAGGCGTAGATCCCGAGACGGCCGGGCTCGCGCGGCTCAAGCGCTCGCAGCGAGCGCGTGCGCGTGTCGTAGAGGCGGATGTCAACCATCGAGCGTCGCGATCGCGAGCGCCGCCGCGCCCTCGCCGCGGCCGACGAAGCCGATCGCCTCGCCCGTGGTCGCCTTGACGTTGACGGCCGCCGGCTCCAGGCCGAGCGCCTCGGCGAGACGCTCGCGCATGCGCTCGCGCGCCACGCCGAGCTTCGGCGCCTCGAGCGCCACGGTCGCGTCGACGTTGACGATCGCGTAGCCGGCACTGCGCACGAGCTCGCCGGTGACGCGCAGCAGCTCGATCGAGTCGGCGCCGGCGTAACGCTCGTCGCTGTCGGGGAAGTGCATGCCGATGTCGCCGAGACCGGCGGCGCCGAGCAGCGAGTCGATCACCGCGTGCGTGAGCACGTCGGCGTCGGAGTGGCCGTCGAGGCCCAGCTCGCTCTCAAGCCGCACTCCGCCGAGCACGAGCTCGCGCCCGGCCGCGAGGCGGTGGCTGTCGTAGCCGATGCCGCTTCGCACGCTCATCGGCCAAGGGGCTCCAGGCGCCGCTGGCGCCGCTCGAATACGGCCAGCTCGTCCACGCCGGCGCCCGCCAGCAGCTCGAGCGCCCGCTCGTAGCCGAAGCCGATCTGCTCGGGGAGGTGGGCGTCGCTCGAGAGCGCGATCGGCGCGCCGGCGGCCACGACGCCCTCAAGGAAGGCCGGTGCGGGATAGATCTCGCCGACCGGCTTGCGCAGCCCGGCGGTGGAGACCTCGACGGCGATCTGGGTGTCGGCGATCGCCTCGAGCGCCGGCTCGTAGTAGCGGCGGGGATCGCCGGGCGGAGCGGGCCGCGAGGACCCCCACATCTTGACGAGGTCGGGGTGGGCGAGGATGTCGAAGAGGCCGCTGTGCGCCGCCGCCGCGAGCGTCTCGTAGTAGCGCCGCCAGACCGCCTCAGGGCTGCGCGCGTCCGTCCAGATGTCGTAGCGGTCGAAGTCCACGGCGAGGTCGCCGAGGAAGTGCACCGAACCGACGACGTAGTCGAGCTCGCAACGCTCGATCAGGTTCTGGGTGAGGTCCTCGCGCCCGGGCACGAAGTCGACCTCGAGGCCGAGCCGCATGTCGGTCTGCTCGCGCACGAACGCGCAGTAGGCCTCGATGTCGTCGACGGCCTGCTCGCGCCAGTAGGGGTGATCCCACACCGACAGCGACTGCTGGAAGCGGTGGATGTGCTCGGACACGCCGAGCTCGGAGATCCCGGCCGCTTGGGCCGCATCGCGGTAGCGCTCGACGTTGGCGGCGTTGAAGGTCTCGGCGAAGGTGCCCGCCTCGTCCGGGCGCATGTGGACGTGGTAGTCGGTCAGCACGCGGCCGATTCAATCAGCTCGCGCGGCGAGCAACTGCTCGGCGAGGCGCAGGTCGCGCGGCGTCGTGACCTTCAGGTTCTCGGCCGGCGCCTCGACGACGCGGACGTGCCCGCCGCCCTGCTCGACCAGCCAGGCCTCGTCCGTCGCGGCGGCGACGAGCTCGGCGGGCAGCGCCAGCGCCTGCTCGAGCGCGGCGCGGCGAAACACCTGCGGCGTCTGAACCGCCCACAGGCGCCGGCGATCAAGCGTGCGCACGACGTTGCCGGACTCGTCGGCCTCCTTGATCGTGTCGCTGACGCGCGCGGCCGCGATCGCGCAGTCGGCTTCGCCGAGCGCCTCAAGGACGGCCTCGATCAGCGCCGCGGTGACCAGCGGCCGCGCGCCGTCATGGACCACGACCGGGTCGCCGTCTGCGCGGGCGGCGCGCAGCGCGGCCGCGACCGAGCCCGAGCGGACCTCGGCGCCGGCGACGCCCACGCATCCCGGCGGGGCGCTCACGCCGGGCGGCAGCGCGACCACGATCTGGGAGATCGAGGCGACGCCGCGCAGGGCCTCGATGCTCCATTCGAGCATCGGCCGCCCCGCCAGCGCCACAAGCGTCTTGGGCCCGTTGGACCCAAGACGCTCCCCCCGTCCGGCGGCCACGACCAGCGCGACCGCTCCAGCTTCCATGGCCCGCGCTGTCAGCGCCCGCGCAGCGCCGCGCCGCCGTCGGGCGTGCGCGACAGCAGCTCGTCGAGGTACTGCTCGGCCTCGTCCTCGTTCTTGTCCAGCGCGTACATCAGCTCCGAGGCGAGGATCTTCTTGGCGCGCGTGTACATCTGCTTCTCGCCGCTCGAGAGGCCCTTCTCGTTCTCGCGCAGGGCGAGGTTGCGGACCACCTCGGCGAGCTCGTAGATGTCGCCCGTCTTGATCTTGTCGCGGTTGTGCTTGAAGCGGCGGTTCCAGTTCTTCGGCATGTCCGAGACGTCGTCGCGGAGCACGTTGAGAACCTTCTCGACGGTCTCCTCGTCGATCACCCGGCGCAGTCCGGCGAGCGCGGCGTTCTCGGTCGGGACCATGACGGTCATGTCGTTGTGCAGGATCTTGATCGTCAGGTACTCGCGGCGTTCCCCGAAGATCTCCTTGATCTCCTTCGCCTGGACCTGACCGGCCCCGTGGTGGGGGTACACAACGTTGTCGCCAAGCTCGAACTCGATGTACTCGGCCCGTACGGTTACCTCGATGTCGGAATCGAGATCGGCGTTCGCGTCGACATCGTCGTCGGCCTCAGCGTCGACGTCGACCTCGATTTCCGAGTCTGGATCCAGCTCATCCTCCAGCAGGCGTGCTTCGACTGTTCCGGGAATGGTGTCCTCCTTGGCTTGGCACGCCCATCATTCGTTGCGGGCGACGCTTGTTCAGGTTTGCAAGTAGCGGTCCACGAGGTTGATCTCCTGCAACCGGCGAAGGCCCTCGCGGATGTCCTTCGCTCGGATGTCGCCCACCCCCTCGACGGCCTCGAGCTCGGGATCGCTCGCGGCGAGCAGCTCGTCGAGGCCGCCGAAGGCGCGAACTATGTTCGCAACGATCAGCTTCGGCAGCCTCGGGATCCGCCCGAGGATGCGGTACCCGCGGGGAGCCACGGGATAGTCCAGCGTGTTCAGCTTGCGGTCGTAGCCGAGCAGCTCGGCGAGGCGGCCGAAGTCGAGCAGGTCCTGATGGCCGAGCCGCCCGATCGCCTCCAGCACCGCCGCGAACTCCTCGTCGCTGTCGACGGCGATGTAGTCGCGCACGAGCGCGGCCTTCTCGGCAGCCGTGCCGAGCATCGTCTCCTCGAGGTGCATTTCGATCAGGCGCCCCTCGCTGCCCAGCTCGACGATGTGGCGCTCGATCTCGACAGCCATGCGCGTGACCAGCTCGGCGCGCTGGAGCACGGTGAGGACGTCATGGAGGGTGCCGCCGCCCTCGAACTCGAGCGCGGTCAGCCGCGTCGAGACCTGGTCGAGGCGGGCGCGGTACTTGTCGAGGGTCGCGAGCGCCTGGTTGGCCTTGGCCAGCACGATCGGGATGTCCTCGAGGATGTACTTGGTGCTGTCGACGTAGAGCGAGATCACATCGCGGCGCTGCGAGATCGCGATCACGAGCGCGTCGGTCTGCTTGGCGACGCGCTCGGCGGTGCGGTGGCGCGTGCCGGTCTCGACCGAGAGGATCGTCGGGTCGGGCATCAGCTGGACGTTGGCCATCGCGATCTTCGTCGCGTTGGCGTTGAGCGTGATCGCGCCGTCCATCTTGGCGAGCTGGTAGAGCAGCGCCGGGGTGTAGTCGACCTCGACCTTGATGCCGCCCGAGAAAAGGAATGAGAGATCGTCGGGCTCGCCGACGAGCAGCAGGCCGCCCGTGCGCGCGTGCAGGATGTTCTCGATCCCCTCCCGCAGCGCGGTCCCAGGCGCCACCATCTCGAGCGCGCGAACCAGTTTTGGCTCCTGTCGCGACTCGATGTCGTGTACGTCGTCAGATCGAGTCGCTGCCATGCTCATTGCATTCTAGCGCGGTTGATCGAAAAACGCCCTCATACGGGCGTTTTTGGCCATCGCAGGGCATCCGCGCGCCGTGCCGGCGCCGCCACCGGGGCTAGGCGGCGGCGACGACGCGTGGAGCGCTCGCCGCCGCTGCCGCGAGCGCGGCGCGGAGCGTGCCGACCTCGGTCGCACCGCTACCGGCCGGCGCGAGCACCGGGTCGAGCCCGAAGCGGCGGGCCTCGGCGATCCGCCGCTCGGGATGCGCGACCCATCGCAGCTCGCCCGTCAGGCCGAGCTCGCCGAAGGCCGCGAGCGGCGTCGAGCCCTCGCCGCGGCCGAGCGCGACGCCGCGGGCCGCGCTCGCGACCGCGAGGGCGATCGCGAGGTCGGCGCCGGGCTCCTCGACGCGCACGCCGCCGACCACGTTGACGAACACGTCGGAGCCGCCGAGCGCGACGCCACCGTGGCGGGTCAGCACCGCCAGCACGAGCGCGAGGCGGTTGCGGTCGATGCCGTTGCAGACTCGCCGCGGCGGCACTAGCTCCGAGGTGGTCACGAGCGCCTGCACCTCGACCAGCAGCGGCCGGCTGCCCTCCATCGACGCCAGCACGACGCTGCCCGGCGCGCGCGTCGCGCCCTCGACGAAGCGGGCCGAGGCGTCGAGCACCTCCACGAGGCCGCTGTGGCTCATCTCGAACACCCCGGCCTCGCTGGTAGAGCCGAAGCGGTTCTTGATCGCGCGGACGGTGCGGTAGCTGCGCTCGCGCTCGCCTTCGAATGCGAGCACGCAGTCGACCAGATGCTCGAGTACGCGCGGGCCAGCGAGCGCGCCGTCCTTGGTCACGTGCCCGACGAGCACGACGGCGATCCGCTGGCGCTTGGCGACGCCGACGATCCGCGCGGCGACCTCGCGCACCTGCCCGACCGAGCCGGCGACGGCCGAAAGCTCGCGCGAGTCGAGCGTCTGCACGGAGTCGATCACGCAGACCTCCGGGCGCTCGCGCTCGAGCAGCGCGATGACGTTGTCGAGGTCGGTCTCGGCCACCGCCGGGACGGCCAGGGCCGCCCCGGACAGCCGGCGCGCGCGCAGCGCGACCTGAGCCGTCGACTCCTCGCCGGAGACATACAGAGTGCGGCGCCCTGCGCCCGCGAGATTCCCGAGCACCATGTTCGTCAGCGTCGACTTGCCGATGCCTGGAGGACCGCCGAGCAGGATCACCGAGCCGGGCACGATGCCGCCGCCGAGCACCCGGTCGAGCTCGCCGATGCCGGTCTCAAAGCGCGGCACCTCGGGCGCCTGGACGTCACCGAGGGCGATCGGGGCGGCGAGCGCGCCGCGCGCGCCCTGCCGCGGCGCCGGACGCCCCCGCAGCTCCTCCACCAGCGTGTTCCACTCACCGCAGCCGGGACAGCGCCCGTGCCAACGCGGCTCCTCGTGCGCACAGGCGGAGCAGACATGAATCGTTGACGAGCGCGCCATGCCGGCGACTCTACGGATCGATTGGGACGTTACCCGCGCCGCGCTGCGAGCGCCCGCACCGGCGCGAGTATCGTGGTTACCACGATGGCGGGAGCGTGGCGAAGCGGATTCGTGAAGGGCACGCCGCCCGAGCCGCCCGCGCCCGAGCTGCGCTGCTCCTTCTGCGGCAAGCACCGCGATCAGGTCAGGAGCATGGTGGCCGGCCAGCGCCTGCGGATCGCCGAGGAGACCCGCCACATCGCGATCTGCAACGAGTGCGTCGAGCTCTGCAGCGAGATCTTCGCCGAGCAGCTCGAGCCCGGGCCGACACCCGACTGACGCCACGCCTCGGGGCGCACGAGCGGACCCCACCGACCAACACCGAAGGCGCGCAGCTCTTTCGTCGCAGAGCGACGAAAGGCGAGCACCAAACCGATCAGTCCGGCGTCTCCTCGTCGGCCAGCACGTCGTCGGCGAGCACGTCGTGCACCGGCTCATCGAGCAGCACGTCGTCGTGCCCGGGGCCCTCGTCGGATCCCGCGTCTGCCTCGGGCTCGCCCTCGGCGCCGCTGGCGCCGACGGCAACCGGCGTCTTCGCCTTCTTGGGCTTGACGATCGTCAGGCGGACCTCGCCCTCCTCACCCTCGGGGGCTGGGTCGACGACCACGGTCGAGCCGGCCGGCAGCTGCGAGCGCAGGACGAAGTCGGCGAGCGGATCCTCGATGTAGCGCTGAATCGCCCGGCGCAGCGGCCGCGCGCCCATCGCCGGGTCCCAGCCCTTCTCGACGAGCAGGTCCTTGGCCTCCTCGGTGAGGTCGAGCACGAGCTCGCGCTCGGCCATCGAGTGGCGGATGCGCAGCAGCAGCAGCTCGACGATCTGCTTGATCTCGTCCTTCTGCAGCTTGTGGAAGACGATCACGTCGTCGATCCGGTTGAGGAACTCGGGCCGGAAGACCTTCTTGAGCTCGCCCATGATCCGGTTCTTCATGTCGTCGTAGGTGATCCCCGTCTCGTCGTCTGAGATCGCGAAGCCGAGCGGCGTGTTGCGTGCGATCTCCTGTGCGCCGATGTTGGAGGTCATGATCACGATCGCGTGGCGGAAGTCGACGGTCCGGCCCTGGGAGTCGGTCAGCCGCCCGTCCTCGAGGATCTGCAGCAGGATGTTGAAGACGTCGGAGTGGGCCTTCTCGATCTCGTCGAGCAGCAGCACGCAGTAGGGCTTGCGCCGCACCGCCTCCGTCAGCTGTCCGCCCTCGTCGTAGCCGATGTAGCCCGGGGGCGAGCCGACCAGGCGCGAGACCGCGTGCTTCTCCATGTACTCGGACATGTCGATGCGGACCATCGCCTCCTCGTCGCCGAAGAGGAA
>Ga0182024_10008858_pt1 | contig 21026 bp, 16 predicted proteins | sample P32metaG_FD_120480 | JGI IMG/M metagenome (GOLD analysis project Ga0182024, IMG submission 120480) | Permafrost microbial communities from Stordalen Mire, Sweden - P3-2 metaG (Illumina Assembly) | ecosystem: Environmental > Terrestrial > Soil > Wetlands > Permafrost | place: Sweden: Stordalen...
CAATATGGTTTCGCAGCATCGTCTAAGTGCTTCCAGGAGGAGTGGTTATACGCTTGGCCACACGGCAAGAAACAGGTCTGGTTTGAGCGAGATTATGACGCATTTAAATTCGGAGAGCACCTCAAGGGAGAAAACAAGGTCATCGAGGAAGCCACAAGGCCGAATGCCTTGTTCCTTTCGACCGCCGTACAGCTCAAGCATGTGCAGCTTAGACCAATCTACGTTTGGTTTTCGTCGCTTCGTTCCATGAATCTCCAAGGCGGGCGATTTCCCTTATATCGTGTTCCAAGCGATATTGAGCTAGTTCAATTCACCGAGGCTTTGAATTATCCGACACTGTTCGGGGACGAACGACTTCGAGAAGCATTTCTTCACATTCTCAGAAATGCCGATGGGGCAATTCTGGACGCAAGGTGGGTAAAGGATGATTCCAGCCGAGAAGGTTTTCGAATTGAATTAAAGCATACGAACTCATTTGAAAATGCTTGGTTGCCCCTGGAAGAGGAATCAAATGGAACTCGGACGCTTTTCCGTATGGGGTTGCGGATTGTGCAAGCCGTTCGAGAAGGAAGCCTGCTTCTGGTCGACGAACTCGAAGCGAGTTTGCACCCGTCGCTTGCCCAACAAATCGTTCGTTGGTTCAACAGTCCCGATTTGAATCCTCGAAACGGCCAATTGCTGTTCACGACCCACGACACTAATCTCTTAGGTACGACGCTCGGCGAACCAACATTGCGGCGGGACCAGGTATGGTTCACAGAAAAGGACCCAGAAGGGGCGACAGTATTGTACCCGCTGACGAATTACAGGCCGCGCAAAGCCGAGAATCTTGAGCGCGGCTATCTGCAAGGGCGGTACGGAGCCATTCCATTTCTCGGAAATCTCACCGTGGCGGATGGGCTTTGCAACGGAAACTCCTGACGGATGAGCCATAAGTAATGTCCAAACTTCGTCGCGACAGAGAACGCAGACCGGCGCGCCGGGTCCCGTTCCTTGAACCAAAGCCGCGTATTCTCGTGGTTTGCGAGGGCGAAGTCACCGAGCCACAATATCTCATCGGCTTCAAAAACGCATGCCGTAATTCGCGTGTTGATGTGGAAATATCTCCAGAGCACGGCGTTGACCCGAAAACACTTGTCGAAGACGCGAAAGCGCGAAAAAAGAAGGCGGACAAAGCGGCCGAGAATGAACGGGACGAAAACCTAAAATACGATTCAGTTTGGGCCGTTTTCGATGTGGATGATCACGCCCATATCCCTGATGCCGTCCAGATGGCCCGCGATAATGGAATTGACCTTGCCATTTCCAACCCGTCATTCGAGTTGTGGTTGCTTTTGCATTTCCGAGACAACCCTGGCATGAAAAGCCGCGAAGTGGTGGCCAGACTTCTGAGAACGCATGACAAGGGTTACCATAAACACGTTGACTATCATCGCTATAAGGAAGGCTATTCCCAGGCAGTAAGCCGAGCGAAGAGGTTGGATACAATAGCAAATGACGCCGGTACTCCCGCTTGGAACTGCAATCCAACCACTGGAGTGCACAGGCTCACCGAGTCAATTCGCGACGACTAGGAAGAGGAGAGAAGCAGCATCCTTCGAACGCGAAACGAAGGAATCCGGATACCTCAAAACAGAAACGCGGAGGGGGCTTGTTGCCAGACAAGCCCCCTCTTCGTTATCTTCGCCCGCCGCTCGTCACGCCTTCTTGACGGGACCATGATCATCGCAGTGATCGCCGTGCGGATGATGCAGATGGCCGTCCGCGAGGTAATCGATGTGGTCGCCGTGCGGAACGGCGTCGTGGCCGCAGTTGGGACCGTGTTTGTGGCTCTTGTCATGGCCGTCGCAACTGTGGGCCGAGGTGCACTCGGCCGGGTTGGCCGCGCTGACGGCGAGGGTGTGCTCCTCGACCTTCTCGCCTTCGACGTGATGCAGATGGCCGTCGTGCAGGTAATCGACGTGGCCATCGTGAATGATCGCCGGGTGGCCGCAAGCGGGGCCGTGTTGGTGCGGATGGTCTTCGTGAACATGGGCCATGGTCAATCTCCTTGTTGCGACATTGCGATGCTATGAACGACCGCAGGCGATTCTGCCGTAGCCGCATTCGCAAGAATGCGGGTGAAGCGAGCAATGCCCGCATTCTTGCGAATGCGGCTACGAATTCGTGCGGGCGCACCCTGTGAGATACTCTAACCGCTGTTTGCCGATTGTCAAATCCTCCGGTCGCGAACACTCATTTGGTAATGGCCGGTCGGGAGGGCGAGGCTCCTGCCGAGCCAATACCCCCGAATAGCGCCATGTTTTTGCACAGTTCCGGCTCGGCAGGAGCCTCGCCCTCCCGGCGGAGGCGGGCTGAGTGTCAATGGCGTCTTCGGCGTTTCAGCGTATCCAGCAGCACCGCCCCGAGCAGCACGGCGCCCAGCACGATTTTTTGATTGAACGGATCGACGTCCGTCAGATTCATGCCGTTTTTGATCACGGCAATGATAAACGCGCCGATCAGGGTGCCGAAGATCTTGCCCTGGCCGCCCATGAGCGAGGTGCCGCCGACCACCACGGCCGCGATCACCTCCAGTTCGTACATGAGGCCGAACTTCGGATCGCCGGCCGACAGCTGCGACGCCTGCACGATGCCGCCCAGTCCGGCCAGGGCGCCGCAGATCGTGTACACGGCCAGCAGCATCCGCTGGACCGGCACCCCCGAGAGCCGGGCCGCTTCGGCATTGCCGCCGATGGCATACACGTAACGGCCAAACACCATCCGCGACATCACCACGTGAGCGATGCCATAGAGCAGGATCATCAGCAAGACGGGATGCGGAATGCCGAGGGTCTGTCCCCGCCCGAGCCAAAAGAAGGCCTCGGGCAGCTCCGGAATGGATCGGCCTGCCGACAGACGAAACGCCAGGCCGCTGGCCATCAGCATCATGCTCAGGGTGACGATGAAGGGCGGCATCTGAAACGTGGTGATCATGAAGCCGTTGAACGCACCGGCCAGGGCGCCGACGGCAATCCCCGCACAGCTCGCGAAAATAGCCGTGGCGAGGCCCGCTTCGGAGCCGCCGCCCCAGTCGCGCAGGATCAGGGCGGAGCTCACCGATGCCAGGGCCACCAGCGAACCGACCGATAGGTCGATGCCCGCGGTGACAATGACCATCGTCATGCCAATGGCGATGATCGCGTACAGGGCCGTTTGATTGGCGACGCCCAGCAGGTTGCTGACCTTCAAGAAATCGGGCCAGGTATAGGAAGTGGGCACAACGCACTTCGCCGAGCCGACGGTCGGAAAGCGATCGTAAACGGTCCACTTCGAGGTGACGTCGTTGGCGGCAATGGCGTCGATCCGGTCTCCCTGGGCGAGGATCGACTCGATGGCCTGTAGCACGTCGGTCGCCGAGCCATTGACGTTGGCCAGGATGGTCGCGCCGGCGGACTTCAATCGGTCGGCAGCCGCGGCGGCGAAAGCGAGATCCTCGCCGGTGGCGCGGGTGACGATCAGCACGCGGGCATCTTTGCCATGGCGGGCGATGATGAAATCGGCCACCTGCCGGCCGGCGTCCTCTCCGGTCGGGTGCTGCTCTTTGACGGTCAGCACGCTGAAGAAGGCGGCGAGCAGCAGCAGCACGAACACCATGCCGTAATCACGGATGAACGGATGGTCGAAGCCGGCGAATTTCCCACCATGGACCGACGCCATTCTAGGATTCCTTGTCTTAAGCACCATTCGAGAAATAACTTCCCGATTTTGGACCCCGAAGGGCAACGCCGTCAACGATTTTTACCCCGAAGGGGTTGAATCTCAAAGCCCAGGGTTGCGTACTCGCAACCCTGGGTTAAACGGCAAAAGAGGCGGTTTTACCCCGAAGGGGTTACATCATAGGCCCCCATCGTTGTCGGCTTCCGCCGTTTGATGTAACCCCTTCGGGGTAAAGCCGAGAGCATTACTAAGCCACCGCCAACTCCATGATCCCCTCCTGCGTGGCCGCGGCCACATCGCTGATCTCACCCGTGATACGGCCTTCGTGCATCACCAAAATGCGGTCGCTCATGCCGAGCACCTCGGGCAATTCCGAGCTGATCATCAGAATCGCCTTCCCCTGCCGGGCCAGTTCGTTGATCAGCAGATAGATCTCGTACTTGGCGCCGACGTCGATGCCGCGCGTCGGTTCATCGAAAATGAGCACCTCCGCGTTGCGCTGCAGCCATTTGGCCAGCACGACTTTCTGCTGATTGCCGCCGGACAGGTTGCGGGCGAGTTGATCTTGGTGCGGAATCTTGATTTGCAGCTTCGCCACGTGATCGCGGAACGCCGAGCGCTCCGCCCGCTGACGCACAAAGCCCCACGCGGACAACACCGCTTGCGGCGTAGCGCTCGCGGACAAGTTCGGCAACCCAAAGTTCTCCCGCACGCCGGCGCCCAGTACCAGGCCGTCCCCCTTACGGTCCTCGCTCAGCAGACAGATGCCGGCCCGAATCGCATCGCGTGGACTGCGGATATCCAGCACTTCGCCATCCAGGGTAATCGTTCCCGAGTCCGCACGATCGGCCCCAAATACCAGGCGAGCGGTTTCCGTACGGCCGGCGCCGATCAAGCCCGTGAGTCCCAGCACCTCGCCCGCTCGAATCGTGAAGCTGACGTCACGCACCGCCGAGCCGCGACGGAGCTGATTGACGAAGAGCCGTGTCTCGCCCAGCGGATGATGATGTTTGGGGAACTCGTTCTGAATCGCCCGGCCGACCATCAGCTCGATCATGCGCTGGCGCGACAGGTCGCCGATCGGTCCCGCGCCGGCCACTTCGCCGTCGCGCAGCACCAGCACCCTGTCGGCGATCTCGAAGATCTCACTCAGCCGATGACTGATAAAGATGACGCCGATGCCGCGCCGCTTCAGGTCGCGAATGATATGGAACAACCGGGCGACTTCCGGCGGCGTGAGCGTGGCCGATGGTTCGTCCATGACGATCAAACGTGCATCCTGCGACAGCGCCTTGGCAATCTCGACAATCTGCTGCTGGGCGACGGACAGATCGCCGCAGGGCGTGTCGATCGGAATGGCGACGCCGAGCTGCTCGAACAGCTCTTTCGCCTTGCGCCGCTCCTGGACGCGGGGCACGAACCCGAAGCCGGACTCACGGCCCAGAAAGATGTTCTCCCAGGCTGCGAGGCCAGGAACGAGGTTGAAATCCTGATAGATGACGCTGATCCCCGCCGCGATGGCCTCTCGGGGATTGGCGAGGTCCACGGGCTTACCATCCAGGCAGATCGAGCCGCTGTCCGGCCGATGGGCGCCGCCGAGAATTTTGATCAGCGTGCTTTTGCCGGCGCCGTTTTCGCCGAGGAGGGCGAGCACTTCGCTGCGGTGCAAGTTGAGATTGACGCCATGCAAGGCGCGGACGCCGGGGAACGCTTTGCCGATGTTGCGCATTTCCAGCAAGGGATAATCGGAGGTTGTCGAAGATGTCATGCGTTTGGTGCTCCCGTGACTTCTGCCAGGAATTCCGCACTTCAACAATAGTGGCGGGCGTCGGCTCCCCTCTCCCCCGTACTCGGGGGAGAGGGGATGGGGGTGAGGGGGAGAATCAGCATCCGTGCAAGAACTTTGAGCCCCTCGAGGAATTCTGATTCTTACCCCTCACCCCCGACCCCTCTCCCCTGAGTACAGGGGAGAGGGGAGCCGAAGCATACTGACGATCGTTGAAATCCGGACGCAATCGTTTCCGCAGCTCATCACTTCTTCAGCTCGGGAACCTTGTCGGCGTCTTCCTTGTAGTAGAGCTGGGAGCGGATCAGGATTTCGGGTTCGACGCGGTCGCCGTTGAAGTGTTTGAGAATCTGCTCGATGGTGACACGGCCCATGCGGTCGGGAAACTGGATTGGGTCGCAGACGATCTTGCCGTCGCGAATGGCCTGCTTGCCGATGAGCTGGCCGTCGAAGGCGATGATCTTGACCTGGTCGGCCTTCCCGGCAGCTTCCAGGGCGGCCCGGGCGCCGAGGGCCGACGGATCGTTGATCGCGAAAATCGCGGCCAGGCCCGGATTCGCTTCGATGATGTCCTTGGCCGCCTGGAAGCCCTTGTCGCGCGCGCCGCCGCCGTCGAGCGTGGCCACAATGTCGATCTTGTCGCCGCCGACTTTCGTGTTGTGAGCGCCGATGATTTCGCGGAATCCCTTGACGCGCAGCTGACAGGATTCCGTCTGCGGATAATGCAGAATGGCGATCTTGCCGCCCGAGGGGCCGAGCAGCTTCACCATCGCCTCGCCCGCCAGCTTGCCGCCCTGATAGTTGTCCGTGGCGATGTGGCAGACGACCTTGGCCGCAGTGCCGGCGTACTTGATGTCATTGGTGAAGACGGGAATGCCGGCCTCGTTCGCCTGGGCGATGGCCGGGCCGATGGACTGCGAATCGCAGGGGTTGAGCACGATCGCCGACACGCCTTTCACGATGAATTCATGCACCTGATCCGCTTGCTTTTTCACGTCCTCATCGGCCGAGACGACGATCAGATCGTAGCCCTGCTTCTCGGCTTCGATCTTCATGTTGTCGGCGATGACCTTGAAGAATGGATTGGTCAAGGTCAGCGCGGAGAAACCGATGGTTCCTTTTTCCTTGGCTGTGCCACATCCGGTTATGCCGAGGGCGAGCGTGATTGCGAATAACAATCCTGCGGAGAAACGAGTCATGTTTGGTCACTCCGGATGCCTGGCGCCGACGGAGTTCCGTTACCAGGGGCATCTGCGGGGAAGGGAGAGGATGACGACTCTGATTGGAGATACCGTATTCATGGGCGGAATGGAATTCAAGCCTCGTCGAAGGGGTCCATTCACCATAAATTTGTGTTCACCAAGCCCGCATGCGAGGTACTCCGAGCATGCGGGGTCATTCACCCCGCATGCTCGGAGTACCTCGCATGCGGGCTTGAGGGCGCACCATGAATTTTCTCAGCGAAATCACCGGTTCCTTCGCCCAACCGTGCGCGGAGAATCCGACCGTCGCCATGGTGGAGGCCGCGTATCGCCATCACGGCCTCGACTGGCGCTATGTCAACTGCGAAATCGCCCCGCAGGATCTGGGCGACGCCGTCCGCGGTGCTCGGGCCATGCGCTGGGCCGGGTTCAACTGCTCGCTGCCGCACAAGGTCGCCGTCATCGAATTCCTCGATGGCCTTGGCGCATCCGCCGCCATCATTGGCGCGGTCAATTGCGTCGTTCGCCGCAACGGCAAAATGATCGGCGAAAACACCGACGGCAAGGGCTTCGTGCAATCGTTGTGCGCCTATGTCGATCCGGCGGGCAAGTCGGTCGTGCTGTTCGGCGCCGGCGGCGCGGCCCGGGCGATCGGCGTCGAAACCGCTTTGGCCGGGGCCAAAAGGATCAGCGTGGTGAACCGTTCGCCGCAGCGCGGCAAAGTCCTGACCCAGTTATTGAGCGAGAAAACGCCGGCCGCGGCCCAATTCGTTTCGTGGGACGGCGACTTTCGGATTCCCGCGGACACCGACATCGTCGTCAACGCCACGTCGATCAGCCTATTCCCGGACATCGAGGCCCGGCTGCCGCTCAACCTGGACACGCTGACTCCGCGCATGGTGGTGGCCGACGTGATCCCGAATCCGCCGCGCACCCGGCTCATTCGCGACGCCGAGGCTCGTGGCTGCACCGTGATTGACGGCCTCGGCATGCTGGTCAATCAGGGCGTGATCGGTATCAAGTACTGGACCGGAATCGACGCCGATCCGCGCGTGATGCGGGCCAGGCTGGAAGAAATCCTTCAGGACGCCGCCCGTTGAGTTTTCGTCTCCCACTGGTTACATTGTCATCTTGTTGGTTTCGAGAACCTACGAGGGTCAACAGACTTCCGAAGTCTTAAAGACTTCGGAAGTCTAACGTGCAGCGGAATCGCGCACGGCTATATAGAGAGGAGCATTCATGTCCACCGAGCCGGCGACGCCGAAGCAGCGCACATTCCTGGGCCATCCCATGGGGCTCTACGTCCTCTTCTTCACCGAGATGTGGGAGCGGTTCAGCTACTACGGCATGAAGGCCCTCTTGTTCGTCTACATGCTCAATTACCTGAAGTGGGAGAAAGAAGCCTCCCTGGTCTACAAGCTCTACACCAGCTTCGTCTATGTGACGCCCATCATCGGCGGCTACCTGGCCGATCGCTATCTCGGCAATCGCCGGGCGGTGATCATCGGCGCCGTGCTCATGGCCCTCGGTCACTTCCTGATGGCGTTCGAGGAGACGACCATCTTCTGTGCCGCCCTGATTTTCCTCATCATGGGCAACGGCTTCTTCAAGCCGAACATGTCCACGCAGGTCGGTCGATTGTACCCCGCCAACGATGGCCGCCGCGACGCCGCCTACACCATCTTTTACATGGGCATCAATCTTGGGGCGTTTCTGTCGCCGCTCATCTGCGGCTGGCTGGAGAAAAACACGGTCGGCGGCTACCATTCCGGCTTCACGATGGCCGGTATCGGCATGGTGCTTGGGCTGATCATCTACCTGTTTGGGCAACCATTGATCCGGGAAATTGCCACCCCCGAAAGCACCGAGCAAGTGCAGGAAAACACCGCCCCGCCGGTAGTGGAACTGCACGCGGGGCCGCCGCCGGTGGTTGCCGGCGCTCCCCCCGCCGAGGCCATCGCTTCCGGGCCGCCACCTATTTCCGCGAGTCCTGCCCACGCGGTGCAAGCTGGACCGCCCAAGGTAATCGGCGGCGCCCCAGCCCTGACCGAGGCCGAAGCCGAGCGAACGCCGTCCGTGCTGGGCAAGCTCTCCCTGGCCATGCCCGCCATTCTCTACGTGCTGGGCGGCTTGCTCATCCTGGGCGGCCTGGGTTACATGGGCGTGCAGATCGTGCAAAAGGAAGACTTCTCCGACATCATGAATACCTTCATGGTCGCTCTGGCGGGCGGCTGCACGATCGTGATCGGCTACGTCGCCAGCAAAGTGCAGGGCGGCGTACGCGATCGCATCTTGGCCATGTTCGTCCTGGGCGTGTTCATCATCTTCTTCTGGGCCGCGTTCGAGCAAGCCGGCAATGTGCACAATGTCTGGGCCGACCAGTTCACCAATCGCAACCTCACGGAACCCGCCCATGCCCCCCATGAGAAGCCGCCGGAACACAAGAAGGAAAAGAAGTCGGAGGAACACAAGCGGGAGCCTCAAGGCTATGTCAAGCGTTTCTTGAATCTGTTTCCGAACATGGTCACGCTCAAGGACAGGCCCGGTGAAGACGCCAACCAGAGTTGGATGGACAAGATCACCAAGGAGGTCAACCCGATTCCCACCGCCTGGTTCCAGTCGATCAACGCGTTTCTCATTGTTGTGTTTGCGCCGCTGTTCGCCTGGATGTGGACCACCCTGGCGCGGCGTGGCTGGCAGCCTTCGATTCCCACGAAAATGGCCTTTGGCGTGGGCCTGATGAGCGCTGCCATGGCGGTGATGGTGGCCGCGGCCAAGGTGGAAAACCAGCGCAGCGACATCGCCTGGGATGCGCCGTTGCCCGACGGCATTACCTTGACTGACAGCCAGCAACTGGCGCCCAAGAGCAAAGATGGTCACGCGCACCCCTTCAACGCGGGCCGTTTGACTCTCGACAGCGCTGCCAAGAAACTGGTCATCTTTGGCGTGCTCGACCGAAATGTTTGCGAGAAGATCATCGAAAGTACGGCTCCGAAGGATTTCCAGAAGAAGGTGGCCGAGCTGGAAAAGGAATCCGCGACCATCGACGGCACCACCGTCAAAACAGTCGAGGTCATCTTGGATCAGGAGCCACCGGGCTTCGACCTGGGCTATCCCGGTATGACGCAGTCGGAAGAGGTTCAATACTTCCCGGCCGAGAAAAAACTGGTCGCCTACAAGGAACTGGCCAAGAAGGAAGTGCGCGGCCTGGACCTGGCCGCCGGCGCTCCGGAGTTTCGCGATACCATGTTCAAGCTGTACGTCAAGTCGGCGGAGCATCGCGTCAGCATCTGGTGGCTGTTCTGGAGCTTCCTGCTCGCGACTCTGGGCGAACTGTGCCTGTCGCCGGTCGGCCTGGCGATGGTCTCCAAGCTGGCACCGGCCCGCTTCGCCACCATGCTCATGGGCATGTGGCTCATGACCAGCGCCTTCGCCAACTTCATCGCCGGCGTCATGGGCGAGATCTGGGGAACCTGGGAGCCAATTCCGTTTTTCATGTTCTCGGCCGTCGCGGTCGGCGCGGCTGCGCTGGTGCTGCTCGCGTTGTCCAAGGTGGTGACGGTGGTCATGCACGGCGTGAAGTGATGCCTCCCGTAGGGTGGGTCGAGCAACGCGAGACCCACCATGCCGTGCAGCGACATGGCGTTTCAGACCGCGAATGCGGGGTTATGATTCGGGCGGCTCGGTGAGTCTCGCGTTGCTCGACTCACCACTGTCGCGAAAAGTCGCTAAAACGACTTTCATTTCATCGGAACGGCTTTCATTTCAGGGGGGTGTAGGGGTGTGGATGAAAGACATATTGATGACACCAAGCGTCATCGCCTTCGCCCTTGGGCCTGGCGCGTCGCCGGGGTTGGGGGCGAATCATGGAATCTGCAATCCGATTTGCACCGACGATTATTGAGGGCTGCGCCCTTTCCTCACGCGGAGCGTGAGGACTACACTGGAGGTTCCCATGCTTAGCGCCATCGGTTGTTCAGAGCGTCGTCAGCGTTTCTGGAAATTGCTCGATCCGCCGCCCGAGAGCGATCACGTGATCCTGAGCGATCCGCTTCACCTGACGTACCTGGCCAATTACTGGGTCGATCCGATCAGCCTCGGAGCCGGCTTTCCCGCCTACCTGATCGTGCGCAAGGATGGGCACGCCAAGCTGCTGCACGAGGACCGCGCACCTCGTTCCACGGCCCAGGCTCATGCCGAAGAAACGCGCGTCAGTCACTGGTACGACGGCCAGTCGCCGGGCAAGGGACCGCGGCAATTGGCCTGTCTCGAATCGGTCAATCCGAGCCGTCAGGGGCTGCGCATTCACGATCGGCCCGGCGACGTCTATGCGCCCACCGTCGTCGGCACCCTCGCCCAGATGCGCCGCCAGAAGGACCCGGACGAGATCGCCGTCCTGCGCTTGTGCATGCGTGCCGCGGAGGCGGGGCAGGCCTGGGCATTGGCTCATGTCCAACCCGGCATGAGCGAATTGGACGTCTACGCGGGTGTCGCCGGGGCCTGCCTTCGCGCTGCCGGGATGCCGGTGGTCGTCTATGGCGATTTCACGGTGTGTCCCGGCTCACAGAAGCACGGGGGACCGCCGACCCAGCACATCCTCGAGCCGGGCGAGATGATCATCCTCGATTATTCCGTGGTGATCTTCGGCTATCGCGGCGACTTCACCAATACGATCGTCGTCGGCGGCAACCCCCGGCCCGATCAGGAAAGGCTCGAGCGACTGTGCGTCCAGGCCATGGCCGCGGGCGAAAAGGAGCTTCGCGCCGGAGCCGAGTGCCAGCGGGTTTACGATGCGGTGAACGGCGTCTTCGAGCGTGAAGGCGTCGCGGAGCACTTTCCGCACCACGCCGGCCATGGGATCGGCTTGACTCATCCTGAGGCGCCGTTCCTCGTGCGCCATTCGAATGAAACGTTGCTGGAAGGAGACGTGGTGACGCTGGAGCCTGGCTTGTATGTTGACGGCGTTGGCGGCGTGCGGATCGAGCACAACTATCTCATCACGAAGGATGGGTATGAGAGGTTGAGCAATCACCAAATATCGCTGACGGCCCGCTAAACTGTTCCCCGGCAGTTATTGGCCATGCGAAGCGTTCTCGATCCTTTTGAGCTGCGCCGAACGGTATTTCCCAAGCAGAAGGACCTCTTGCCGTTCCACGAGAACGAGCCCTTGGTCAAATAAGCGAAGGTTCTCCAGATCATCGAAGTCGGCGAGAAGTATCGAGTCGGGCTGGTCCTGTCGGCGTTCTTCCAGCGGCACGAAAACGGTGAATCGCCAAACCAACGCACCCACGCCCATGGGCGGCCGGAGCTCGTCGCTTGCTAGAGCAGCAAGGCCTTCAGGATTGAACGCTCGTTTGGCCATTTTTCTTCGAGTACGAAGCGTCTTCGAAAGGAATGTGACATTTCTTGAGTGCTTCGACATGGTCGCTGCACACGCCGAAGACGTTATCGGGAAAACCCATCCAGGCTTCTCGAACGTCGAGAAATGCTTGCATTGCACGTTTGCGGTCGTCCCGTTCGGGAATACGGATCAAATGAATCGATCCCATTTCGGCCTCCGTCACAAAATGTCGTGATGGAACTATAATACTCCGGTGGATTCCTCATTCGGGATGGCTACCTGTACTTGATTTTAGCGATTATCAGATTTAAGAACAGCAGAAATCAAACCGCGAACAAGGAGCACTCATGGCTGAACCCTCGAAACCCGTCGCCGGCCAGCCCGCCGGGCCCTGTGCCATAGTCATCTTCGGCGCGTCCGGCGATCTCACCAAACGCAAGCTCTTGCCGGCCCTGGTCAACCTGGCCCGCGACAAGCTGCTGCCCAGCAACTTCGCGGTCATCGGCATCGCTCGCCGGCCCATGTCCGACGACGACTTTCGCCGCAAGATCAATCAGGACATGCGCGAGCTGATGCCGCGCGATCTGGAGTTCTGGTCCTGGCTCGAACCGCGACTCTACTATCTGTCCGGCGACCTGCAAGAGCCCGCCACCTACAACGCCTTGAAGGAGCGCCTGGCTCACTGCGACCGCGAGCACGGCACTGGCGGCAACTACCTGTTTTATCTGTCCACGGCGCCGACCCTGTTCGCTCCCGCGGCCCAGCGGCTCGGCGAGGCCGGGCTGACCAGCGAGGAGGCAGGGCATTGGCGGCGCGTCATCATTGAGAAACCGTTTGGCCGTGATCTCGCCTCGGCCCGGCAGCTCAACCGCGATTTACGCAAGGTGCTGAACGAACAGCAGATTTTCCGCATCGATCACTATCTCGGCAAGGAGACCGTGCAGAACATCCTGGTCTTACGCTTCGCCAACGGCATCTTCGAGCCGCTCTGGAATCGTCGTTACGTCGATCATGTGCAGATCACCGTGGTGGAGAGCCTGGGCGTCGAGGATCGCGGCGGCTACTACGACACGGCCGGCGCCCTGCGCGACATGGTGCCGAATCATCTTTTCCAGCTGGTATCGCTCATCGGCATGGAGCCGCCCGCGTCGATGGACGCCGACTCCATTCGCGATGAACAGGTCAAGCTGCTCAAGGCGATTCACCCGTTCGCGGCGGACGACGTCGCCACACAGACCGTGCGCGCCCAGTACGGCCCCGGCTCCATCGATGGCAAGGCGGTGCCGGGCTATCGCAGCGAGCCGAATGTGCCCAGGGATTCGCGCACCGAAACGTATATGGCCCTCAAGCTGAACATTGAAAACTGGCGCTGGGCCAAGGTGCCGTTCTATCTGCGCACCGGGAAACGCCTCGGTTCACGCTATACGGAGATCGTCGTGCAGTATCGGCGGGCGCCGCACATGCTGTTCGAGAACACGGCCATTCCCAGCTGCATGCCGAATCAGTTGGTGATCAACATCCAGCCCCATGAAGGGTTGTCCCTCAGCTTCGGCGCCAAGGTGCCGGGCGCCGTGGTCAAGCTTGGCGAAGTGGCGATGGACTTCGACTACGCCCAGACCTTCGGCAACCATCCCAGCACGGGCTACGAACGGCTGCTCTACGATTGCATGCTCGGCGATGCCACGCTGTTTCAGCGGGCGGACATGTCGGAGCTGGGCTGGAAGGTGATCGCCCCGCTCCAGGAGGCGTGGGCCAGCGGCCGGGAGCCGATTCCCGAATATCGCGCCGGCTCGGGCGGACCGGTCGAAGCGGACCAGCTATTGATCCGCGACGGCAGGAAATGGCGCGATGGCAAACCGTGCACTTGACCCTCATTGGCATGCACTCTTGGCCCGCGCGAAAAGTTCGAGGCAAGCCTTGCGTAGTGGACATTGATCCACTACACTCTCCTGAGGTGTGAGCAATTAACAAGGAGATCGAATGGCCGAAAGAAAAACGGTCTTGCCAAGGAGATCGCAAAGTCACGTTCCGCCGAGCTTATTCTGGGGCGGCGTTCGTGTGGAAAGTGCATCTTCAGCGGGCGCGGAATTTGCAAATAGCCTGAAAAAGGGATCCGATGATTCGTTTTTGATAATAGGTGATACACGGCGAGTCCTTGCTCAAGTACCAGACAACATCTTCCAATGTTGTGTAACGTCTCCGCCCTACTGGTCGCTGCGAGACTACGACATAGCAGGTCAGATTGGCCTTGAGCCTTCGGTTGGCGATTACATTGCTAACCTTGTCCAAGTATTCAACGAGGTCCGTCGCGTACTGCGCGATGACGGAACTCTGTGGCTGAATATCGGAGATTCTTACACCTCGGGAGGCCGAACGTGGCGAGCCCCGGACAAGAAGAACCCGGTTCGAGCCATGGATATTCGTCCGCCAACGCCCGACGGGCTAAAGCCAAAGGATTTGATCGGCGTTCCGTGGCGACTGGCCTTCGCCCTTCAGGATGCCGGTTGGTATTTGCGTGCTGACATCATTTGGAACAAGCCAAATTGTCAGCCGGAGAGCGTGAAAGACCGTCCGACACGCTGTCACGAATACCTTTTCCTTTTCAGCAAAAGTGAGCGCTATATCTACGATCACGAAATCGTTCGCGGCCCCAATGGTCGGAATCTGCGCACCGTTTGGAGCATCAATACCAAGGCCTATCGTCAAGCTCACTTTGCCACGTTCCCACCGGAACTCGTTGAACCGTGCATCCGTTTGGGGAGTCGTGAGCGAGATTTAGTCCTCGACCCGTTCATTGGTTCAGGGACGACCGGGCACGTAGCACTTGATCTGGACCGTCGATTTGTCGGTATCGAGCTGAACCCAGATTACGTCCATATTGCCAAAACGCGATTGAATGGGAAGGTCGCTCATGGTTAGCCATCCGATCGCTGCCCCAGATCCCGGCCGGCAAATCGCGTTTCATCAGCTGCTTGTTTCAGCCAGGAAAACGTGGCTCATGGATGCCCTCGCCAACGCGCTGGGCCGAGTCGATCCAGGGTCGATCAAGGAACAACTGCTCGTTTTTGTCCCAACGGATGCCCAGCGTATACTCGCAGCAGCCGGCATTCGCGACGAGCACGTCTTTCCCCTCCCGATCGTTCTCGAAACAGCGCCATCCTTGGTCGGTTATTATCGTCTTTTGCTGGGCGTCCCACAGAAGACCTTCTATGGCAGCGGAACTGGCATGAGCGGCTTGAAATCCATGGAGGCGCGAGGCATCATGAACCCGCGACAACGAAACATTCTTCCCGAGTTTTGCCGCGCCATGTGCAGTAGCCTCGCGGAAATTGTTCGCCAACTTTCCCCGGCAGTTACACCTCGCGACATCCACGAACTTCCACTGCTAACATTCGGAGCGTTTCTTCAAGGCGCGAATAACGTGATTATTGGCAAGCAAGCGACTGCGAACGTATTTCTTTCCGTCAAAGAAGTCCTGCGGAAAAACATCATTGAAGTTACTTCTCGCAAGATCGTTGTGAAAAATGCATCGGGTCGGACTGTCGTTCTTACTCTGGGGACCGATCCGGACATTCGAGTTGAAGAGGAGTTTTCTGGGACAATGCGCCGAAAGGTCGCAATCGAGATCAAAGGAGGAACCGATCGAAGCAACGCCCATAATCGAGCAGGGGAAGCCGAAAAGTCTCACCAAAAGGCGAAGAAGGAAGGTTTTAGAGATTACTGGACGATCATTGCCAAAAAAGGCATTGATATTGATAAGCTACGGTCCGAATCACCGACAACCAATTCGTGGTTCGATGCTGCCCAGGTTCTCGGTCGTGAAGGAGTCGATTGGGACGACTTCCAAAGTCGCATGGTGGAAGCCGTCGGCATTCCCCTCAAGCCTCGTGAATGAGTGCTTGATTGCAAACCGTGTTCGTAGGGGGCCGACCTGCGTCAGCGCACGCCAACTCCGACGCCGAAGCTCACCGGCAGCGGAGCAACAACCGGTCCAGGGCCATAGACGCGGCTGGGCGGCATGACGACCGGTGGACGCGATTGCATGAAGAGTATCACACGGTCGCTGACGCCTTGCTGCTTGAGGTAGGTAATCTGCTCCGTATACAGAATATACGTCGAGCCGGAGTTTTGAATGTGGGCCATGATTATTTCGTCGCTGAGGCGCTGGCGGGTCAAGTTCGCGATTTCCTCCAGCGAAACCGGCGGATGCTGGGCGGCGTAGATGGCGTCGGCTCGGGCCTTTTCGTAGTTCTGGACGCTGCGCTGCTCGGCCTTGTCCTCGGCATGGCCAATCGCGGCGCCGGTGCCGGCGCCCGCGGCGGCGCCAATGCCGGCGCCGATCAGCGCTCCAAACGGATTGCGCGTCGCCGCCGCTCCGACGAGGGCGCCGGTAGCGGCACCGATCACCCCGCCGCCCACGGCGCCGGCCTCGGTGTTGTTCATCGTGCTGCAGCCGCTCGCCAGTATCAGAAGTCCCGTGGTCCAGATGCTCTTTTTCATGATTCAACTCCTTGGAGGAGATGGGCGGCAGAGGATGCGATTTATTGGCATCCGAGTCAAGGTCGATTTTGCCGACGCTACGCCGCAAGCGGCTTGCCCAGGTTTCCTTGCCTGGGCGGCTCCCTACAATCAATGGGAGTGAGCCAGTTCCATTATCGGCAAACAGGAGACCATCGAATGAATCGCACAATCCACCTCTGCCGGCTTTTCCTATTCTCCCTCGTCATGGCAGCCCTGGCCTCTCCGGCTGGAGGTGCCCAGGAGAAAGCCGAGCCGAAAAAAGTCGTTACCATTGAAGGTATCACGGAATACAGCTTGCCGAACGGCACTCGCTTCCTTTTGTTCCCGGACCCGACCGCTGCCACCGTCACAATCAACATGACCGTTCTGGTCGGCTCGCGGCACGAGGGCTACGGCGAGACCGGCATGGCTCACCTCCTCGAACACATGCTCTTCAAGGGCAGCAAGGGCTTTCCCCAGGCCGACAAGGCCCTCATCGCCCACGGGGCCGGCCAATCCATGAACGGCACAACCTGGGTGGACCGTACCAATTATTACGAATCGATGCCCGCCAGCGACGAGAACCTCCATTTCGGCATCCAGTTCGAGGCGGACCGTCTCCTCAACTGCTTCATTCGCCGCGAAGACCTCGCCAAGGAAATGACCGTGGTCCGCAACGAATTCGAGGGCGGCGAAAACGATCCCGAAGCCATTCTCACCCAGCGCATGAAAGCCATCGCCTTCGAATGGCACAACTACGGCAAGTCCACGATCGGCAATCGCGCCGACATCGAACGGGTGCCGATCGACAAGCTGCAAGCCTTCTATCGCAAATACTATCGGCCCGACAACATCATCCTGATCGTGGCCGGCAAGTTCGACGAGGCCAAGGCGCTCGGCTACATCACCAAGTATTTCGGCCCGCTCAAGAGTCCCGAAACACCTGTGGAGAAGACCTACACCGAGGAGCCGCCGCAAGACGGCGAACGCACGGTGACGCTGCGGCGCTCGGGCAAGGTCGGCGTCGTCGGGGCAATGTATCACATTCCCTCGGCCGCCCATTTCGACAATGCCGTCGTGGATATCCTCGCCCGCGTCCTGGGCACGCCGCCCGCCGGCCGGCTCTACAAGGCCCTGGTCGAAACGAAAAAAGCCACCGCCGTCCGGGCCGAGGGAGAAAGTTTCTTCGACCCGTGCTTGCTGGACATCATCGCGTACGTGGCCGACAAGACCAAGCCTGAGGAAGTTCGCGACATCATGCTTGACGTCGTCGAGAACCTGGCCAAGAACCCCGTTACCAAGGAGGAAACGGACCGAGCCGTCCGGAGCCATTTAGCGGACCGCAAACGGGCGTTGGCCAACAGCAAGCACATCGGCCTGGAGCTGAGCGAATGGGCCGGCGCCGGCGATTGGCGGCTGCTGTTCATCTATCGCGATATGATCGCCAAGGTGACGGCCAAGGACGTCAATCGCGTGGCGGCCAAGTATCTCATCAAGTCCAATCGCACGGTCGGCATGTTCATTCCGACCGACGACATCGCCCGCGTCACGGTGCCGGAGAGCCCATCGGTCACCGATCTGGTCAAGAATTACAAAGGCGGCGGCAACCTCGTGGAGGGCGAGGTGTTCGATCCGACCCCGGCCAACATCGAGGCCCGCGTCAAACGCTTGCAGCTCAAGAGCGGCATCAAGGTCGCGTTCCTGCCCAAGAAGACGCGCGGCGAAGCCGTGCACGGCCAGCTTGTGCTCCGCTTCGGCAACGAGAAATCGCTCAAGGACGTCACCACCGCCTGTGGGTTCATCGGCCCGCTCATGACCCACGGCACCGCCAAGCACACGCGCCAGGAAATCGACGACCTGCTCGACGATTGCTCGTCGGCGCTGTCGCTTTCCAGCGGCACGGCTGCGTTGTCCGCAACCTGGCAGTCCAAGCGCGGCGATCTGCCGGCGTTGCTCGACATCCTGGCGGAGGTTCTGCGCGAGCCGTCCTATCCGGAAAAGGATTTTGACGAGCTTCGCCGCGAACACCGGCAAGAGCTGGAAAAGAGCCTCGCGGAACCCGGTTCGCTGGCCTCCAACAGCTTTTCTCGTCAGATCAATCCCTATCCCAAGACTGATATCCGCTATGTGGCCACGATCCAGGAGCAAATTGATCGCCTCGACAAAACCACGCGAGCCGACGTGGTCCGCGTCTACAAGGAGCAGCTCGGCGGCCAGGTCGGCGAACTCGTCCTGGTCGGCGACTTCGATATGGAAGCCACGCTCAAACGGCTCGAAGCCATCTTTGCCGATTGGAAAACGGAAGTACCCTACCGGCGCATTTCCCATTCAGCCGCGACCAAGGTGGCCGGCAAGAAGGAAAACATCTTGACGCCCGACAAGGAAAACGCCTATTTTCTGGGCGGTTTGACGTTTGCCGAGACCGACACCGATGCGGATTATCCCGCTTTGACCATGGGCAACTATATTCTCGGCGGTAGTTTCTCCTCGCGCCTCATCGACAAGCTCCGGCAGAAGGAGGGGCTTTGCTACAGCGTCGGTTCTCACCTCAACGTCGATTCGCAGGATCCTTACGCGGTCTTTCTGATGAACGCGACCTGCAATCCGGAAGTCATCGACAAGGTCAACCAGGGCGCCGTGGACGAGTTGGCGAAGATATTGAAGTCCGGCGTCACCCCGGAGGAGCTGCAAGCCGCCAAGAAGGCGTACTTGCAAGACCTCATTGTCCGGCGCACCGACGCGGGCATAACCTCGACGCTGCGGCGCGGGTTGCATCTGGGTCGAACGTTCAAGTTCGAAGCCGACCTGGAGAAGGCGATTGCGGCGTTGACCGTGGACGATGTGAATCGGGCGCTGACGGCGCATCTTCAGCCGGGGCGGTTGATCATCGTGCGCGCGGGGGATTTTGGCAAGAAGGCGCCCGAGAAGGGGAAGTAATTGCCGGTTGCGCCTTGCGGCTCAGGGTGAATCTCTCGGCTTTACCCCGAAGGGGTTGAATCTCAAAGCCCAGGGTTGCGTACTCGCAACCCTGGGATGGAAGGAGAGACGAGCTGTGGTTTACCCCGAAGGGGTTACATCAAACGGTCGAAGCCGACAACGATGGCAGCCTATGATGTAACCCCTTCGGGGTAGAGCCGCCTCTTTTGCCGTTTCTACCCAGGGTTGCGAGTACGCAACCCTGGGCTTTGAGATTCAACCCCTTCGGGGTAAGATCGTTCACGGCGTTGCCCTCCGAGGTCCCGGCGTATGATCCAGCATAAGAATAAGTCTCAGGAGGATCACACGATGAAGCTCAAGATCGTCATCCACCGCGAGGAAGACGGTCGTTTCTCTGTTGCTGTGCCGGCTTTGCCAGGGTGCTATTCGTGTGGCGACACCATGGAAGAGGCAAGTACGAACATTCGTGAGGCCGCGGAGGGATGGCTGGGCGCCAACAACGACCGCAATCCGTTCGACGGAGCAGCGACCGCGATCGAGTTGATCGGAGAGGTCGAACTATGAAGATCATCCACGCTTTCGCATCATCTTCCAACCGATCCACCGTACCAACTCCGCGAAAACCAGCACGCTGGCCGTGCCCCCGATCACCCCGAGCCAAACCAGCGGGCCGAGCGGCTCTACCTTGAACGCCTTGCCGCCGAACGTGATGATGGCCACCTGCCCGAGCGCGACGATCACGGCGACCGCGATGAATGTCGGGTTCTTGCGCAGCCCAGCCAGGCCGCTCCGCTCGGGTAACAGCGACCGGCAATTGATCTGGTTCCACACCTGAAAAAACACATAGATCGAGAAGAACAGGCTGACCTGCAAGACCGTGAAGTCAACGCTCGCCTCCTGACCTCGCAGCGCATGTATCGGATAATGCGAGCCAATTCGCCATTTGCCGTCGAAATAATCCAGCTCCGTCCGATCAAGAGCCAGCCGATTGCCGGCCGTCTCCACCGACCAGGGGCCGGGCCCGGCGAACAATCCGGGCGCGTCGGGATGGCCCTTCATGAGCAGCAGCAACAGCAGCATAACGACGACGAAGAAGCTGCCGGTGGTGAAGATGGTGCGCAGCATGGCCGGCGTCAAGATGCTTTCGTCCCGGCGTTTGGGCGGCATGTCCAGCACCTCCTTGCCGGGCGGCTCCGAGCATAGCGCGATCGAGGCCAGCGTGTCCATGATGACGTTGATCCACAAGAGCTGCAAAACCGTGAACGGCGCCTTGATGTTGAACAGCAGGATGCCCAGGAACGTGATCGTCAAGGCGCTGACGTTGATCGTGAGCTGGAACTGCAAGAAACGCTGGATATTCTCATAGCGCGACCGTCCCCAGCGCACGGCCCGGACGATGGTCGAGAAAGCATCGTCGAGCAGCACGATCTTGCTCGCTTCCTTGGCAACCTCCGTGCCGGCCACGCCCATCGCCAGACCGACATCCGCTTTTTTCAAGGCCGGAGCATCGTTGGTGCCGTCGCCGGTCACAGCGACCACTTCGCCAAGGTCTTGCAAGAGC
>Ga0182024_10008859_pt1 | contig 21025 bp, 21 predicted proteins | sample P32metaG_FD_120480 | JGI IMG/M metagenome (GOLD analysis project Ga0182024, IMG submission 120480) | Permafrost microbial communities from Stordalen Mire, Sweden - P3-2 metaG (Illumina Assembly) | ecosystem: Environmental > Terrestrial > Soil > Wetlands > Permafrost | place: Sweden: Stordalen...
GACTGGGTGAGGCCGTACGAGCAGGCCTGGTCGCGGCGCTTCGACCGGCTGGACACCGTGCTGGAAGAACTCGTGCAGCAAGAACTCGCGCAGGGAGAACTCGTGCACGGAGAACTCGTGCAGGGAGAACTCGTGCAGCAAGAGCACAGGGCAGAGGAGGACGGGGAAAATGGCCGTGACGAGTAGCCGCCGGGCAGTGGTGACCCTGCCGGAGGACACGCAGATCCTGATCACGCGGGAATTCGACGCGCCCGCACCCCTGGTCTACCGGGCCTGGACCGAACCGGAGCTGGTCCGCCGCTGGTGGAGCGGGGACCGGGGCGAGGTGACCAGCGCCGAGATCGACCTGCGGGTCGGCGGGACCTGGCGCTTCGTGATGACCGCCAACGCCGGGTTCGAGGTCGCGTTCCACGGCGAGTACCGGGAGCTCGTCCCGGCCCAGCGGGTGGTCTCGACCGAGGTGTTCGAGGGCATGCCGGACGCGGAGGCGCTGAGCACGGTCACGTTCACCGAGGCGGGCGGGCGCACGACGCTTCGCATACTTGTGCAGCACAGCAGCCAGGAGCACCGCGACATGCACATCAACTCCGGCATGGAAGAAGGCATGCAGGAGTCCCTGGCCAAGCTGGAGGAGGTCGCGCGCTCGCTGCGCTGACCGGCGCCGGGGGATGAGCCGCTGCGCGTCGGCCGGGAGCCCGCACGCCGGGGCCGCGCCCAGGTCAGCTGGGTGCGGCCTCCGGGTGCTGGGAGGCCGCCGTCTGGGGGTCGAGCTGGGAGACCCGGAGCAGACGCGCGGGTTCGGGCGCGAACGGCGCCGAGCTGCTGATGCCCAGCGTGGAACTGACGTGCAGCAGCTCACCCGGGCCGAGCAGCCGCCAGCCGGGATCGTCATCCATCCGCTCGCTGGCGATGATCACCGACGGCCGGTCCGCCAGATGGGGAGACTGGGCGTGGATCCGCGGGCTGGCCACGTCGAGAGCCTCGCCGCGGCCGGCCGGGCGGTCCAGGACGTACAGCTCATGGGTGGCCGGGTAGCGCAGCGCCCACAGATCCGTGGCGGTGATGAGCACCAGGTTGAGCGCGTACACGGGCAGATGGGCGCTGATCCAGCCGATCGCCGCGGTCAGGCCGGCGGCGACGTCGCCCCCGTGGCGCCCGGTCTCCGCGGTGATGAGCGCGAAGACCCGCTCGCTGTCGGTGTCGCCGGCCACCAGCCCGGCCGTGCCCAAGTCCGCCAGGCGCTGGTCCAGGTCGCCGAGGCCCTGCACCACCCCGTTGTGGGCGAACAGCCTGCCGTCCAGCAGGAACGGGTGGGTGTTGGCCATCGTGTGCGCGCCGGTGCTGGCGTAACGGACATGGGCCACGAACGTGGTGCCGCGCAGATCCTGCGCCGCGGTCGCGAACTGCGCATCCTCCCAGGCGGCGATGGGCTGCTTGCTGACCTCCGGCCGGCCGCCGGGCCCGAACGTCCCGACCCCGGCGCCGTCAGGATTGCGGTGGCTCTGTGCCGCGAGGCTGTCCGGGGCGTCGATGAGCCAGACCGTGGCCGTCACGTCCTGCGTGCCGGCGTGCAGCCCGAACAATCGGCACATCGTTTTCCCCTCAGCGGGCCACGTTCGAAGGGTGCGGAGGTGCACCCCTGGCTCACCCTATTCGGCAGGTGGCGGGGTCACCGGGTGTCCATCTCGAACCAGACAGTCCAGCCACTCTCGCGGTCCCCCGCCCGCCCCCAGGCGCGGGCCAGGGATCCGATGATCAGCAATCCGCGGCCGCGCTCATCGGTCTCAGCTGACCATAGCCACGGACCGCCGCCGTCGCGGACTTCGACCCGCAGGCCTTTGGTGCTCAGCTCGGCCCGGACCGTGAACTGCCCCCCGGGCTTCCCGGACCGGCTGTGCAGGCACGCGTTGCTGGCCAGCTCGGACAGGCAGAGCGCGGCGTCATCAGCGGCAGGGCGGCCCTCCAGGATCGCGGCCAGGCATCGCCGTGCCTTTCCCACCTGCTCCGGAGTGCCCGGGAAGACCTTGGACCAGGTGATCGCGGCCTGGCCGGCTGGTTCCGGTGCCGTGGGCTCGGTCGGGTATATCACCGGACCTCCTTTCTGGAAATGGCGCCGGGCGCGCTCCGGGGCATCAGCGGGCTCGCCTACAGGCTGTCCCGGCGGCGATACGCTGGGCTAGAGGAAAGGCGCCGCCCGCGGGGCTGTCGGGAATCAACGTGGTCCGTGTCGGGATGCCCTTCCGCGGTGTCGGACCGCTGACGGAAACGGACAGGAACTGAGATGCCGCAGTCACGAGTTCTGGACCCCGGTTCGAGCCTGCTCGCGTTCTTCGGCGCCGAGCTGCGGCGGCGCCGGGGCGCCGTTGGCCTATCGCAGGATCAGCTTGGGCACGCCATCAATTACTCGGCGGCTTTAGTAGGACGGGTCGAAGTCGGGGAGCGCGTCCCCAGCCCGGACTTCGCCCGGCGGTGCGATGATGTGCTCTCCGCGGAGGGGCTCTTTGCCCATCTGCGGGACTCCATGAACAGCGACGTGCACGCGTACCCCACCTGGTTCTGGGAGTTCGTCGAGCGTGAACGCGAGGCCACCAGCATCCGGGAGTTCAACGCGCTGGCCGTGCCAGGGTTGTTGCAGACTGAGGACTATGCCCGGGCGCTGTTCCGGGCTTGCAAGCCCGCCGATAGCGACGAGGAGATCGGCCAGCACGTCGCTGCCCGCGCGGAGCGGCAGCGGATCCTGGACCGGCCCAAGCCGCCCATGCTGTGGGCCGTGGTGGATGAAGGCGTGCTACGCCGGCCGGTTGGGGGTCCGGGGACCTTCCGCGGTCAGCTCGCTCACCTGGCCAGGGTAGGCAAGCGCCCGGGAATCGTGTTCCAGGTCATGCCTTTTTCGGCTGGCGCGCACGCAGGCCTGCTAGGCGAGTTCATCCTCCTCGGCCTGGCCGGTGGGCATGATATGGCCTACACGGAATCGGTCGAGAGCGCCCGCCTGATCGAACAGCCAGATGAGGTAGCCGCCTTCAATCTGGTCTTTGACATGATCCGGGCCGTGGCACTATCGCCCGAGACTTCACTAGACTTCCTAGTACAGGTACAGGGAGAAATCAGCCATGGATCTCGCTCAGGCCGAGTGGCGGAAAAGTAGTTACAGCAACGGCAACGGGGGCGCCTGCGTCGAGGTCGCCCGGAATCTGCCCGGCGCAGTCGCCATCCGTGACTCCAAAGACCCGGAGGGGCCGAAGCTGGCTTTCGTTCCAGATAAGTGGCAGGCATTTACCGCACGCGTGAAGGCCGGCCACTTCGACGTGGCTTGACGTCCCGGGGGCGGTCCAGCCCGCTGCCGTAGCCATAGATCCTTGGCGGCGGAGGTTAGCGAGCCCGCAGGAACCGCGCTGGTGTCTCGTCAAGCGCGGGGGTGGCGCTGTTCCAGCCTGGCTCGATCGCATCGGCCTGGCAGAGCCTACGATAGTGAGCACGCACACCGTGTTCGCGCCCTCTCTGGCGTTATGGGCGTGACCGCCGGAAGGCAACCTGGCACGCCATCATTATCGTTCGCCGTGATCACGGGAGGCAGCTTCGATGGCCGGGCTAGAGAACGAGATGGCAGCAGACAGCGGCCGCGGCCGCCTGCGGGCGTCCCACGCCGACCGCGAGCACGTCGTCGGCACGCTCAAGGCCGCATACGTGCGCGGCTTGGTGACCAAGGATGAGTTCGACGCGAGGGTCAGCCAGACGTTCGCTTCGCGCACCTACGCCGAACTGGCCCTGATTACCGCCGACATCCCTGCCGGGCTGGCCGCAGCGCAGCCTCCGCAACGGCCCGGACCGGCAAAGGCCAGTCCCCGGGCACACGCGAACCTGACGCCGGGCGAACGCGCGATCATGGCCACGGGCCTACTTGCGGCACTGGCACTCGTAGTGGCCCTCTTGGCCGGGGGTCCGGTGGGGGGATTGCTGGCACTGGGGGGGCTCGGCAGTGCTTTCGTGTCCGCGTTCCTCATCGGAGCCCAGGTGCGCAGCAGCTCACGGCGCAACACGCACTCCGGCGGTCAGCTGCCTCCGCCGCGGGCAACTCACAGCGGTCCGGGAGTTGGCCGCCAGGCGGCATCTGCTCCCTCGGCAGAACAGCTCCCGAACCCTGGCAAGCCCCGGCGCAGCGGCGCTGACGCTGCCCTGCGCCATTCTCTGAACCCGCAGTTGTCCAGCTAGTACGGGACTCGCATCCCCGTGGCCACCGGTGATGCGTGATGCACCGATGCCGGACCCGAAAGCGATAATGCGACCATCGGGGCCGGCCGCCTGTAACCCCCGCCATTAGAGATCCTTAGCCGGCTCGCTCAGCGGCGGCCGAAGCCTCCGAACCCGCCGAAACCGTGCCCGTGGCCGCCGCCATGATGCCCGCCCGCGCCCTGGCCGGGCGGGTTGTGGACCGCCCCGCCCTGGGCGCCCATGATCTGGGATCCGATGACTGCGCCGCTCTCGACCACGGCCGTGACCGCGTGGACGGCGGCCGCGACCGCATCCTGGGTACCGGCCACCACGGCGAGGCCCGCGTCGCCCTCAGCCCCGTCCCGGGGTCCGGCCCCCTCCCGGGGCCTCGCGCCCTCCTCGGCCGCCGCGCCATCGCGTGGCCCGGCCGGGGACCCCCGCCCGCTGCCGATGCTCATAGCCGCAGTGGTGTGCGCGATGACTTCCTGACGGGCCAGTTCGCCCATCCGGGCCCGCCGGTCCCGCCCCTCCCGGCCCGGGTACAGCACACCGCCCAGCCCGATCGCGCAGGCCAGGCCGCCCAGGGCCGCCTGGGCAGAATCGGACGGGGGCCCGGCGGCCGCCGTGATGGCATCCAGCCGCGACCGGGCCTTCGCCGCCCGCGGGGACCCGGCGAGGTGGTAGCGGGGGGCACCCAGCCGCCGGGCGGCCTCCATCCGCAGCACGCGGGCCGACACGAGCCGGGCGGCGTAGGCGTCCCTGATGCCGGGCCGGGGGAGGCCCACCCACGTGACCGGCCGGGGCGGGAACGGGGCCGCGATCAGGCTGAGCAGCGCGGCGTCCAGTTCCGGGTCGCCGGTGGCGGTCTGGTCCACGACCTCGATCCGGCCTTCGGTGATCCGGACCCGCCCGGCCGCGGCCAGCCCGACCAGCTCCGACCCCATCAGGCCGAGGTCGATCCGGCCCCGGGTCAGGAGCTTCCCGTCCCGCGGCCGGATCGACAGCACGAACAGGTCCTCGCCCAGGGCGGCGAGCGCGCGGCCGGACTCCGCCGGGTCCATGACGCCGACTTTAACCCCCCGGCCTGCCCGCCCCGTCACGGGCGCGGAGGGCGGATTCTCCCGCCGGCCGGCCGCGTCCCAATGAACGGTTCCGCTCAGGCAGCCGTTACGTCGCCCGTGATGTTGATGGGGCTGACTGCCCGGCCCGGGGAAGTCAGGGCCAGAGCAAAGTGTGGGTCCAGCCGTCCTCGTTCTGCCGGTACTGGACCCGGGTGTGCTGCCGGTCCTTGTCGGCCTGCCAGAACTCGACGGTGTGCGCGGCGATCGCGTAGACCTGCCATTCCGGTGCGACGAGGTCCGGATGGGCTGCGAGTCGTTCCTCGGCGTCCGCGACGGCCTGCGCGCAGGCGGCCGGGTTCGTGAGGGGCTGGCTTTCGCGGCTGGCCAGCGCGACGGCCCGTGCGCTGGTGCCGCGGGATCGGAAATCCGCCGCGCTGAGTTCGGCCGCGCCGGTGAGCACCGGGCCGCGCACCCTTATCTGGCGGGCGACCAGAGGCCAGTAGAACGTGAGCGCCGCCTCCGGGCCGGTGGCCAGCTGGATGCCCTTGACGCTCTCAGCGCTGGTCGCGAACCACCAGCCCTGTTCGTCGAGGTCTTTCAGGATCAGGGTGCGGGCGTCCGGTGCGCCGGTCACGTCCCTGGTGGACAGCGTCATGGCGTGCGGCTCGGGAACGCCATCCTCAACGGCGGCGTGCAGCCATTGACTGAACAGCTCCGCCGGGTCGTCAGGCAGGGCATCGGTATCGAAGTCACGCAGAGTGCCGGCAAACACTGGCAGTGAACGGAGGAAGTCACGCACGAGGCGACGATACCGGCTGCCGGGCCGCCGCCCGGCCGCCACGCGCTGCAGTTAGCGCCGGTCCCGGTGTCACGGCGGCCGGGCTGGGCAGCCTTCTTTTCCCGCAGGTAACTGGGATACCTTCAAAAGAGAGGCGTACAAGCACCCGTGCGCAGAGCATGGGCGCCACCGGCGAAGGCCGGCGCAGACCCGGTGCCGCCACGAGCGGGCCGGTCGAGGAGGAGTGCAGCGTGCGTGATGCGGTGATCGTGGAGGCTGTCCGGACGCCGGTCGGGAAGCGGAACGGCGGGCTGTCGGGGGTGCACCCGGTGTCGTTGTCGGCTCACGTGCTGAAGGCCGTGGCCGGGAGGTCGGGCATCGACCCTGCCGTGGTGGATGACGTGATCTGGGGCTGCGTCGGCCAGGTGGGGGAGCAGACCTTCGACATCGGCCGGAACGCGGTGCTGGCCGCGGGGTGGCCGGAGACCGTGACGGGGGTGAGTGTGGACCGCCAGTGCGGCTCGTCCCAGCAGTCGGTGCACTTCGCGGCGGCCGGCCTGATCGCGGGCCAGTACGACGTGGTCGTGGCCGGCGGGGTGGAGTCCATGTCCCGGGTGCCGATGGGCGCCTCCATCCAGGGCGCCAACCCGTTCGGGCCGGAGTTCATGGAGCGGTACCAGGGCGTGCTGCCCAACCAGGGCGTGGGCGCCGAGATGGTCGCCGAGCGCTGGGGGCTGTCGCGGACCCAGGTCGATGAGTACTCGGCAGGCTCGCATGAGAAGGCGGCCGCCGCTCAGGACGCGGGCCGGTTCGAGGGCCAGATCGCGCCGGTCACCAACGACCAGGGTGAGCTGATCAGCGCGGACGAGGGGATCCGCCGTGGCACCACGGTGGAGGTGCTGGCCGGGCTGAAGACGGTGTTCAAGCCGGAGGGCGGGGTGATCACCGCGGGTAACTCCTCGCAGATCTCCGACGGCTCGGCCGCGCTGCTGATGACCACGTCGGAGAAGGCCCGCGAGCTGGGGCTGACCCCGATCGCCCGGGTGCACACGGCCGTGCTGGCCGGCGCCGACCCGATCATCATGCTGACCGCGCCCATCCCGGCCACCCGCAAGGCCTTGGCCCGCAGCGGGCTGAGCCTGGATGAGATCGGTGCCTTCGAGGTCAACGAGGCGTTCGCGCCGGTGCCGCTGGCCTGGCTGGCCGACACCGGCGCCGACCCGAAGGGGCTGAACCCGAATGGCGGGGCGATCGCCCTGGGCCACCCGCTGGGCGGGTCCGGCGCGCGGCTGATGACCACGCTCGTGCACCACATGCGCGACAACGGGATCCGCTACGGCCTGCAGACCATGTGCGAGGGCGGCGGCCAGGCGAACGCCACCATCCTCGAACTCCTCTGACCAGGAGATCCTGACTTAAAGGCGCGATCGGCCAAAGTCAAAAGCCAACTTCTCCGCAACGAAGACCGCATCCGTGCCGGTCCCTCACCACTGTCCCGGGCAGCGTCCTGCCCGGGACAGTGGTCGTTCCGGGGCCGGCCTGCCCGGGCCGGCCCCGGCGCCCGCGGTCGTGGTCATGGGGCTGCCGTGGCCAGGGCAACAGCGATCTCATGATCAGAATTCGTCCTGTCCGCCCGCAGCGGCCCCCGTCTGCCGACAGAAACATAAGCACATGATATAAATGTCTTATGGACTCAGCGGGGGAGCGGCCGCCGGACCTGAGCGATCCGGCCCTGGCCGCCGAGGTGGCGGCGGGCCTGGAGCGGCTGATCGGGCTGTTCCGCTGGATCAGCCCGCCGAGCGGGCTGTCGCTCACCGCGGCGGCCACGCTGGCCACCCTGGACCGCGGCGGGCCGCGCCGTCTTACCGCGCTCGCGGCCCGGGAAGGGGTAACCCAGCCGGCCATGACCCAGCTGGTGGCCCGGCTGCAGGACACGGGCCTGGTGGAACGCGTCGCTGATCCCGCGGACGGGCGCGTGGTGCAGGTCCGCATCACCGCCGAGGGCCAGGCGATGCTGGCCCGCCGCCGGGCGGTACGGGCCGAGCGGGTGGCCCTGCTGCTGGCCCGGCTCAGCCCGGACGAGCAGGCCGCGCTGGCCGCGGCCCTGCCGGCCATGGACGCCCTGGCCAACGCCCAGCGTGATGAGCCGCTGGTGGGCCAGGCCTGATGAATACGGCCCTGATGAGAACAGCCACCCGGGTCCGGAAGGCCCGGGCGCTTCATACATTCCGAAACGGAGCATCTGGATGAGTGGCACATCCACCGGGGCGGCGAGCCCGTTCAAGCAGCCGAAGGCCGTCTTCGCCGTCGCCTTCGCCTGCGTCGTGTCGTTCATGGGCATCGGCCTGGTCGACCCGATCCTGCCCGCCATCTCACACGAGCTGCACGCCTCGCCGAGCGAGGTCACGCTGCTGTTCACCAGCTACCTGGTCGTCACCGCGGTGGCCATGCTCATCACCAACTGGGTGTCCAGCCGGATCGGGGCCAAGAAGACGCTGATCGCCGGCCTGATCCTGATCGTCGTGTTCAGCGCGGCGGCGGGAGCGTCCCCCAGCATCGGCGCCATCATCGGCTTCCGGGCCGGCTGGGGGGTGGGGAACGCGCTGTTCATCGCCACCTCGCTGGCGGTCATCGTGGCCTCGGCGAGCGGCGGGTTCGCGGGCGCGATCGTGCTCTATGAGACCGCCCTGGGCGTGGGCATCGCGATGGGCCCGCTGCTCGGCGGGATCCTGGGCGAGATCAGCTGGCGCGGCCCGTTCTTCGGCGTCTCGGTCCTGATGGCCATCGCGCTGATCGCCACCATCGTCCTGGTCGAGAAGACTCCCAAGCCACCCACGAAAACGAGCCTGTCCGCGCCGCTGCGCGCGCTGAAGCACCGTGGCCTGCTCACGATGGCGCTGACCGCGCTCTGCTACAACTGGGGGTTCTTCACGGTGCTCGGCTACGCGCCGTTCCCGATGAACCTCAGCCCCATCAGGCTCGGGCTGGTGTTCACCGGCTGGGGCATCCTGGTCGCCCTGTTCGCCGTGTTCGGCGCGCCCCGTCTCCAGGGCCGGTTCGGCATCGCCAGGACGATGTACCTGAACCTGGCCGCGTTCGCCGTGATCGTCCTGGTCATCGCGATCTGGACCACGGACAACGCGGTGCTCATCCCGGCCGTGATCGCCTCCGGGATCTTCATCGGCATCAACAACACCGTCACCACCCAGGCGGTGATGACCGTCTCGCCGGTCGACCGCCCGGTCGCCTCGGCGGCCTACAGCTTCGTCCGGTTCATCGGCGGCGGCCTGGCCCCGTACGTCGCGGGGCGGCTGGTGATCGCCCTCAACATCCACGTGCCGTTCTACATCGCCTCCGGCGCGATCCTGCTGGGCATCGTGATCCTGTTCACGGCGCGCCGCCTCCTCCGCGAGGCCGAGCGGGTGCAGGCCGAGCAGGTCGGGGCCCACGGCACCCCGGCTCCTGCCCCCGCGATCATCCCGGTGGAGGCGACGGCGCCGCAGCCCGCCCGCCGGCCCGGCCAGGGCACGATCCTCGCCGCCGTCGACCAGACCCCGGTCGCCAGCCTGGTCACTGAGGCCGCGGCCCGGCTGGCCCTGGCCGACGGGCAGACCGTCTACGTAGTGCACGCCCGGGAAAGCGCCACGGCGGGGGACGTCGCGGTCGACGCCGAGGACCTGGATACCGCCCGCGATCTGGTCCGCGCGCACCTGGATCAGCTCGCGGCGCATCACGTGCCGGCCGAGGGCCAGATCCTGCTGCACGCGGCCGATCACGGCGGTGCCGGGCGGCTCATCGCCGAGTACGCCACCACCATCCGGGCGACCACCATCGTGGTGGGCGCGCCGAGCCACGGCGGCCTGTCCGCGCTGATGGATGCCAGTGCCAGCCAGGAACTGATGCGGCACACCAGCAGCAACGTCCTGATCGTCAACCCGGCCGCCCCGACGCTTGCCGTCACCTCCGGCCGCTCAGCCGCGGTGGTCATGGCGCAGGGCGGCGAATCCGGGAGTGAGGCGTCCTAGCCGTGCGGGCCGGCAGCCTGGTTCTCGCGGCCTGGTTCTCGCGGCCCGGGCGCTGCGATCGGGGCGGTGCGGGCCCGGGTCAGGCTCGCACGGGCTCGAGCAGCCGGTGCGGGGAAGCCAGGGCCGCGCTCACCGGGTCGGGGCCGGCGGGCTTGCTGGCCAGGCCCGGCCCGGGGGCGACCAGCAGGTCCTGGACCGGCACGGCCTGACCGCAGGTGGCACAGGTGCCCTCGCCGCCGACCGCGCCGCCCTCGGCCGCGTGCTGGAAGACCCGGCGGGGGCCGCCGTCGGAGTAGTGATCGTCACCCCAGGCGAGCAGGCTGCGCACCACCGGCCACAGGGTGAGGCCCTTGCTGGTCAGCACGTACTCGGTGCGGCCGTGGTCGCCTTCTGCGCCGGAGAGCACGCCCTCGCCAGCGAGCGAGCTGAGCCGCTCGGCGAGGACGGCCCGGGGGATGCCCAGGTGGGTCACGAAGTCACCGAAGCGGCGGACGCCGAAGAACGCGTCCCGGATGATCAGCAGGGTCCAGCGCTCGCCCACGATCTCCAGGGCCCGGGCCAGCGAGCACTGCTGGCCGGAGTAGTCCTTGGGAAGTGGCATTCCCGCAGTTTACCCGGTAAGTTCGTTGACTGAACTACGAATCTGTGGCGGCTGGCGCGAACCGGTCCTTGTACCGGGCTGCCCCAGGACGTGTCCCTGACGCGGGCACGGGGAAGGAATCTTCGGTGGGCTGGGTATCCGGGACCTTGGGCGTGATCGCGGCCGCCGTTCTTGCCGGCGGGCTGGCCTCGTGCGGTACGCCCGGCGCGAGCGCTCACCCGCCTGCGGCCGCCGCGGCCAGCGCGACTCCCGCCCCGGTGGGGGTGCAGCCGAACGTCGTCGGCTGGTCCGGGATGGCTCAGCGTCCGGCCCGCATCTATGTGGGCATGGGCGGGGCTCCGGTCGTCCGGCAGCTGGCCTGGCGGAACTGGGGCGGCCCCCGGGCGCAGGCGGTGGGCAAGCTCGACATCTTCTGGCCGCAGCCAGGTCCGATCTCCGGCTGGCACCCGACTACCTACGCGGTCACGGTGCGCCTGCAGGACGTCGCGACCCGCAACGGCCAGGCGTCGTACCGGGAGATGGCGGACTTCTACGTCAACCGCCATGGCGCGGCCAAGAACCTTTCCTTCAAGTTCTCGGTGCTCTCCGGCGGATCCGTCCCGTCTTGGAATCCGGTCAAGCCCCCCGGGCCGGCCGGGCTCACGACGACGGGGGATGGCCTGCGCTGGGTGAGCGGGTAGCTCAGGGCAGCCGGCAGATCAGCCGGGCCCGTGGTTCAGGGCGGCCCGTCGTCCAGGCAGGCCCGTGCTTGGCCCATGGTTCAGGCAGGCCCGTGGTTCAGACAGGAAAGACCAGGCAGTTACTGCTGGCCGTGGCAACGAGCCGCCCGGCCCCGTCGTGGATCTCCGCCGCGGCCAGCGCGACCCGCCGGCCGGGCTTGGTCACCCGGCCGACGGCCACCAGGGTGCCGCTGTCCACGGTGACCGGGCGGAGGTAGTTCACGGTGATGTCGATCGAGGTGTAGCCGATCCCGGCGTCCAGCGTGGTGTGCACGGCGCAGCCCGCCACCGAGTCGGCGAGCGTGCAGACCAGTCCGCCGTGGACCACGCCGATCGGGTTGTAGGCGGACTGGTCGGGAATGCACTCAAACCGGGCCAGGCCCCGCTCGACCCGGGCCAGCGACATGCGCAGCAGCGTGGCAATGGGCGGCGGGGGGATCTTCCCGTCCGCGATGTCCTGCATGAACTCCAGCCCGGACCGCCCGGCGGCCGCGGCGGCGGTCCGGGCCGGATCCCACCACTGCACGGTCCGGCTGCGGGCCGGACCCCAGTCCGGCTGCGGTTCGGGGTTACGCACAAAGGCCTCCTGGGTCTGGAATCTGGACCCAGTGTAGGGACCCGGCCATGATCAGTCCAGGTTCCCGGCTCAGGTCGCCTGGACCCTGGGCAGGCTGAGGAGGGACAGTGCCTGGTCGACCAGCACGCTGGTCGGCAGGGCCTCCCGGGCCGGGTCCCGGCTCAGTTGCGCATGCCTGATCATCGCGCTGCGGATCATGGCCAGGGTGATCCGGGCCAGCAGGTCGGCCACGTAATCCGGGTCGGCCACCTCGCCGTGGGTGCGCTCCAGGCGCTCGCGGATCACCGAGGCCAGGTCGGTCTCGATCTTCAGCAGCGTGCCGGCCGGCATCCGGGAGATCCGGGTCCCGGGCGGGCCGCCCGAGAAGAGCCAGATGGGCGTGGGGCGTGGTGAGGCGGACAGGAGCGCCCCCACGTCCTGGAGGGCCGCGCGCAGCGCGGTGCCCAGGTCCTCGTCGTCCGGGCGGTCCCTGATCGCGTCCAGGAGGACCGGCAGCCAGCCGAGGGCGTCGTCGAGGATCAGTTCTTCCTTGCCGGTGAAGTACCGGAAGAAGGTCCGCTCGGTCACCCCGGCCGCCTCCGCGATGTCCCGGACGGTGGTCGCGCCGTAGCCCCGCTCCGCGAACAGGCGGTCCGCGGCCTGCTGCAGGGCCTGGCGGGTGGCCTGCTTGTGCGCTTCGCGGCGGCCCAGGGTCTGTACCACATGACCAGTATCGCAGATCTGTCAGTAATGTCACCAATAATTTGTCAGGACTGACAGTTTTTGCCATAGTGACAGTCATGACAGATTCCGCGCGCACGGACGCGGCCGCCCGGCCGGGCGCCTGGCCGGGCCCGGGGGAGCCCGCGCCGGGCCGCGGCCCCGGCGAGCCTGCCGCCCCGGGACACCGCGGCGACCATTTCATGCTCAGCCGGCTCGGCCGGCTCGGCCGCTGGTGCGCCCGTCATCCCTGGCCGGTCGTGGCCGTCTGGGCAGTCGTCCTGGTGGGGGTGACGTTCGGCCATCGCGCGCTCGGCGGGTCCTACAGTGATAATTTCTCGCTGCCCAACTCGCCGTCCCAGGCGGGAGCGGCACTGCTGCAGGAGCACGAGCCGCAGGCAGGCGGGCTGAGCGGCCAGCTGGTGTTCACGGTCAGCTCGGGCTCCCTGGCCGGCCACCGCAGCGCGATCGAGAGCTCGGTCGCGAACGTCAGGGCCCTGCCGCGCGTGCTGTCCGCGGGTGACCCGCTGTCGCCCGGCACCACGGCGAAGGATGGGCGGACCGCGTACGACGTGGTCAACTTCGGCGAGAACCCGGCCACCCTCGGCTCCAGCTACGTCACCAGGGTGGACGGCGCGGTGGCCCCGGCGCGGGCGGCGGGCGTCAGGGTCAGCTACGGCGGCACCCTCGGCCAGGCGGCCCGCCCCTCGACCCAGGACAGCAGATCCGAGCTGATCGGCATCCTGGTGGCCGTCGTCGTGCTGCTGCTCGGGTTCGGCAGCGTGCTCGCCGCGGGCCTGCCCATCCTCACCGCCGTGCTCGGCCTGGCCACCGCCCTGGGGATACTCGGGATGGCCGCCGCGGCGTTCACGTTCCCGAGCGTCTCGCCCACGCTGGCCGTCATGATGGGCCTCGGCGTCGGCATCGACTACGCGCTGTTCCTGACCACGCGCCACCGGCAGCAGATCATCGAGGGCGCCGATCCTGCGGACGCGGCCGGCCGGACCATGTCCACCAGCGGCCGGGCCGTGCTGATCGCGGCGGTCACCGTGATCGTCGCCATGCTGGGCCTGTACGCCTCGGGGATCGGCTTCCTCGGCACCCTCGGCGTGGCCGCGGCGATCGGCGTCGCGGTCGGTGCGGTGGGCGCGCTGACCCTGGTCCCGGCCCTGCTCGGGCTGGCCGGCCGGCGCATCGACCGGCTCCGGGTGCGCCGTCCCGCCGCCGAGGCCTCGGCGGCCCACGCCGGCTGGGCCCGGTACGCCGCGGCGGTCGGGGCGCACCCGTGGCGCTTCCTGCTGGCCGGGGTGGTGTTCCTCTGCGTGCTGGCCATCCCCGTGCTGTCCCTCCAGCTCGGGCACGTCGACGCGGGCGCCGACCCGGCCAGCTACACCGACAAGCGGGCCTACGACGCGATCAGCTCGGCGTTCGGGCCCGGGGCCAACGGCACGTTCACCGTGGTCATCCAGCCGGGCCGCGGGGCGGGCAGCGCCCGGGGACACCGGCTCGCGGGCACGGTCCAGGCGGACCTGGCCGCCGCGCCCGGCGTGGCCGCGGTCAGCCCGGCCCAGGCCAGCCCGGACGGGGTCATCCTGGTCATGACGGTCGTGCCCCGCTCGCGGCCGCAGGACGCGGCCACCAGCACGCTGCTGAGCACGCTGCGGGACACGGCGCTGCCGAAGGCGCTGTCCGGGACCGGTGCCCGCGGCTACGTCACCGGGATCACCGCCGAGCAGCTCGACTTCCGCGACCAGGTCGGCGGGCAGCTCCCCGTGGTCATCGCCGTGGTCATCGCGGCCGCGTTCCTGCTCCTGCTGGCCACCTTCCGCAGCCCGGTACTGGCCCTGAAGGCGGCGGCGGCGAACCTGCTGTCCATCGGCGCGTCATACGGGGTGCTGGTCGCGGTGTTCCAGTGGGGCTGGGGCAGCTCGGCGCTCGGCGTGAGCGAGAAGATCCCGATCGAGTCCTACGTGCCGATGATGATGTTCGCCATCGTGTTCGGGCTGTCCATGGACTACGAGGTGTTCCTGCTGTCCCGGATACGGGAGGCCTGGACCCGCACCCTCGACAACCATGCCAGCGTGGCCTCGGGCCTGGCCTCCACCGCCCGGGTCATCACCTGCGCGGCGCTGATCATGGCCAGCGTGTTCCTGTCCTTCCTGCTGTCCACCAACGTGGTGGTGAAGATGCTGGCCCTCGGCCTCGGGGTCAGCGTCCTCATCGACGCCACCGTGATCCGGCTGGTCGTCGTGCCGGCGACCATGTACCTACTCGGCCGGTACAACTGGTGGATCCCGGCCTGGCTGGACCGGGCGCTGCCGCACCTGGAACCCGAGGGGCCGCCCGCCCGGTCCTGAGCAGCTGGCTCAGGGCAGCAGGGCGAGCTTCTTGACGATCTTGTCGACCTGGTTGCGCGGCCCGACCACGCTGAACGCGCAGGTGGGCAGCTCGGCGGGGGGCGCGCAGGAGCGGCAGCCGGTGCGGGGTGTCGGCGGCGGATATAGCTGATCGCCTCCGCGGCGGACGCGGACGGCAACATCACCGGGCTGACGCGGAGCCCCTGATCCGGGCGGCCAGCCCGGCCGGATCGTCCGGGGCGAGCTGCCGGCGGGAGGTCACGCCCAGCTTCCGGAACACCTTCCGGAGGTGGTAGTCCACGGTGCTGGCGCTCAGGTAGAGCTGGGCGGCGATTTCCCCGTTGGTGGCGCCCGCCGCGGCGAGGCTGGCCACCCGGGCTTCCTGCGGGGTGAGCCCGTGGTCGACCTCGGCGGCCGCCGCCCCCACGGTCTCGCCGGCCGCCGACAGCTCCAGCCGGGCACGGGCCGCGAAGCCCTGCGCACCCATCTGGCCGAAGAGCTGGTAGGCCGTGCGCAGGTGCTCGCGGGCGTCCCGCGGCCGGCGGGCGCGCCGCAGCCACTCGCCGTAGACGAGGTGGCTGCGGGCCCGGTGCGCGGGCCCGCGGGTCTGGCCGTGGTGGGTGAGGGCCTCCTGGTAGAGCGGCTCGGCGTCCGCGTCGCTAGCGGTGAGCGCCCGCGCCCGGGCCAGGAACCCGAGGGTCCGCGGCACGGGGCTCGCCACCGCCAGCCCGGCCAGCTGGCCGGCCAGCCGTCCGGCCGCGTCACGATGGCCGGAGCGCTCGGCGGCCTCGATGAGGTCGGGCAGCGCGAACTTGATCTGCGAGCCGTCGCTGATGCCGCCGGTCAGGCTGGCGTAGGCCTGCTCGTAGTGCCCACGCCCGAGCTCGAGGACGCAGCGCGCATAACCGGCGAACGCCAGCTGGTAGCCCTGGCCCTGCCGGGCGGCCTCGCCCGCCACCGCGTCCAGCAGGGTCTCGGCCTGCCTGGCCTGGCCCCGCCAGGCCGCAATGAGCAGCGGGCCGATGCTCCAGTCCCGGCCGCGGGCCTCCTCGATGGCGACCCGCTCGTGGAAGCAGCGTTCCGCCTGGGGCAGGAGGCCGGCCAGCAGCTCCGACACCCCCGCATGGCTGAGCGCGAGAGACAGCGCGATGGCCGCGCCCCGCTCCCGGGCCTGGGCTTCCATCCGCCAGGCCAGCTCGTGCAGCGCGACATCGTCAGCCAGGATGGTGGCGTCCGAGCATGCTGCCGCGAGCCAGCGGAAGGTCTCCGCGGCCGTGCCGGCTTCGTGGCGGGCCGCGCTGATCGCCCGGCGCAGCTGCGGCACGGCGGCCTGGAGGCCCTGCAGCTGCAGCGTGGTGTCCGCGTCCAGCAGCAGGTCACCAACCGTGGCCGGCGAGCCGGGAGGCAGCGGCAGCGACCGGGCGACCCGCGCCACATCTGCCGGGGTCGCGCCGTCCGGGGCGAGCTGGCCGTTGATCTGGGCCTGCACGATGGCCTCGACCAGGATGTCCCGGGCCAGGCGGACGTCGACCGGCCCCAGCTCGGTGGCTGCGTCGATCAGCGCGGCGGTGGCGTCAGCCGGCCGGCGCATGGTGTGCCAGATCCGGCCCTGGACCCGTTCGGCTTGCCCGTGGTGGCGGGGGTCACGATAAGTGGCGGCCTCGTCGAGCATGGCCTGGGCCCGGGCGGGAGTCCCGCCGTCGCAGCTCGCTTCGGCGGCGCTGAGCATCCGCCGCGCCCGGGCCGGCTGGTCCCCGCTCAGCATCGCGGCACGCTTGTAGAACGCCTCGGCGGTGGTCCACCCGCCGCGGCGCCGGGCCCGGTCCCCGGCCTGCTCCAGCTCGGCGGCCACGGCCTCGTCCAGCCCGCTGGCCGCCATGGCCAGATGAAAGGCCCGGCGGTCCGGGTCGGCGGCCGGGTCGGTCGCGGCGGCGAGTGCGGCGTGAACCTGCTGGCGCCCGGCCAGCGGCGCCCCGTAGTACACGGCCGAGCGGATCAGGGGGTGGCGGAACTCGATCCGGTCGCGGATGCTGATCAGCCGCCGGGCCTCGGCGGGCGCCGCCGCGGCCGGGGTGAACCCGAGATGGGGCCCGGCCCGCCAGAGCAGGCCGGCATCGCCGGTCGGATCGGCCGCGGCGGCCAGCAGCAGGGTCTGGGTATCGGCCGGCAGCCCGCGGATTTCCTGGAGGTACCGCTGCTCGAGGCGCCGGCCGAGGGGCAGTGGCTCGGGCAGCGGCGCCTCCCCGGCCAGCTGGTCGCGGCCCAGCCCCTGGGCGAGCTCGATGAGCGCCAGCGGGTTGCCCCGGGTCTCGGCGACGAGGCGCCGGCCGACGGGGCCGTCCAGCCCGGAACCGGCGGCGGAGGCCAGCAGCTGGCCGGCCGCCTGGTCGTCCAGGCCGCCGAGCCGCAGCTCGGGAAGGCCTTCGAGGACCGCAGACCGGGGTGCGGGCTCGCGGACAGCGAAGACAATCGCGATGGAGTCGGCGTACAGGCGGCGCGCGGTGAACGCGAGCGCGGCGGCTGACTCGTGATCGAGCCAGTGCGCGTCATCGACCAGGCAGAGCAGGGGCCGGGTGGCAGCGCGGGCGGCCAGCAGCCCCAGGGCCGCGAGCCCGACCAGGAAGCCGTCCGGCGGGGCGCCGTCCTCGAGCCCGAAGGCCAGCCGGAGCGCGGTGCGCTGCGGCGGCGGAAGCTCGCCGGCCGCGGCCAGGCCAGGCCGGAGCAGCTGGTGCAGGGCGGCGAAGCTGAGCTCCATCTCGCTTTCGACGCCGCCGACCCGGGCGAGCTGGAAGTCCGGGGCCGTGGCGGCCGCATACTCCAGCAGCGAGGTCTTGCCGACTCCGGGCTCACCGCGGAGCACCAGCACGCCGCTCAACCCCTGGCGGGCCTCGCGCAGGACCTGGTCCAGCCGGGCGCATTCGCCGGCCCGTCCCACCAGAGCCTCCACCAGGCCACCCTATGTGGTCACGTAGTGGGTGGCCACGGACGACTATGCGCCGTGCGTGATGCCGGAGGCCGCGTCCCGCGCCCATGCTGGGTGCCATGCCGATGATCGATGTTTACGCCGTCGCGGGGACCTTCCGCGACAAGCACGACCTGGCCCGCGACCTCGCGGCCGCGGTGATGCGCTGGGAGGGCGTCCCGCCCCTGGCGCTGTTCCGGAACAACACCGCCGCCTTCGTCCACGAGCTGCCCGCCGACTCCCTGTCGAACGTGAACGGGGACAGCAACTACGTCCGGGTCCAGGTGCTCACCCCCGTGGGCGTCCTCGACCGGGCCAAGCAGCTCGGCGTGGTGGAGGAACTGACGAAGATCGTGGCTGCCGCGGCCGGTGATCCCACCCTGGATGAGCGGACCTGGGTCCTGCTCACCGAGTCGCCGGAGGGTGGCTGGGGGCTCGCCGGGCACGCCAGCACCGGGGCGGATATCGCCGCGGCGGCCCGCGCGGAACTCGCCGCGCAGTAGACACCCCAGCAGCCAGCCCCGGCGCGCGCCAACCCGAAGAGGAAGGAACGCGCGCCAACCCGAAGAGGAAGGAATGGGACATGAGCCAGCCCCATGTCGTCCTGGTCCATGGAGCGTGGGCCGACGGCTCCAGCTGGGCCGCGGTGATCGAGCGGCTGCAGGCCGGCGGTTACCACGTCACGGCCCCCCAGTTCCCGATGACCACGCTGGCCGACGACGTGGCCCGCCTGCGGCAGGTACTCGCCGTGCAGGACGGCCCCACCATCGTCGCGGGCCACTCTTACGGCGGCCAGATCATGACCGCCCTCGGCTCCGACGCGCCCAACGTGGCGGCGCTGGTCTACATCGCGGCGTTCGGGATCGACGAGGGCGAATCGCTCGGCGGCCTGCTGTCCCAGGGGCCGGTGACCCCGGCGCTGAAGCACCTCATCACCGACGAGCAGGGCTTCACCTGGCTGTCCGAGGACGACTTCGTGCACCACTTCGCGGCGGACGTCGATCCGGTCCAGGCGCGGGTGATGTACGCGGTGCAGCAGGCCCTGGCCGCGTCGTAGTTCGGGGACGTGATGGGGGTCCCGGCCTGGAAGTCGCAGCCGACCTGGTACCTGGTCGCCGCCAACGACGAGGCCATCCCGCCCGACGCCGAGCGCCAGTTCGCCGCGCGGATGGGCGCCACCACCGTGGAGATCCCGTCCAGCCACGTGGCGATGGTGTCCCACCCGGAGGACGTCGCGCGGCTCATTGAGAGCGCGGCCAAGACAGTGCCGGCCGCCGGCTGAGCCCGCCGGCATCGCCCGCTGACCGGATCACCCGGTCAGCGGTGGCGCTGCTCAGGCCCTGGCGCCCCTGGGCAGCTGCCGGTCAAGGAGCGTCAGGAGCAGCACGACGGCGGCGACGCCGACGAGGATGAGCGCCATGTCGTGCAGGCCGGCGTCGCTGACGCGAACGTGGAAGACGATGCTGGTGGTCGTCGCCGCGGCGATCGACCCGATGTAGCCGAAGGTCCGCGAGAGGCCCGAGGCGGTCCCGAGGTTTTCCGGCGGTGACTGGAGGTACAGCGCGGTCTGGTTGCCCACCGACGTCGTGCCGACGACCACGCCGAAGAGGATCATCACCCCGACGAGCGCGATCACCGGGCTGTGACCGGTGATGAACAGCGTGGCGACCGAGGCCAGGAGCATGAAGCACGCGCAGGCGACCAGCGGCCCGCGGACGAGGTTGCGGCGCGACACCGGATGCGACACGAAGGCCGCGACGGCGCCCATGGGCAGCAGCACCAGGCCGGCCTGCTCGGGGGACAGCCCCCGGGCAGCCTCCATCCATTGGGTGATCCCGTACAGCACGACGTACACGCCGAGCAGTGTCAGCCCGAAGCGAAGGTACGTCCGGGTTAGCGCCCGCTGAGATGCGAGCAGCCGCAGGTCGATGAATGGCCTGGCGGCCCGGAGCTCCCAGGCCACCAGGAGCGCCGCCAGTACGGCCGAGATGGCGAGCGCCACCCAGCCGGGGTGGGGCAGCGACATCAAGAACACCAGCAGAGCGGCCAGCATCCCGCCGAAGACCGCGATGCCGCCCAGGTCGATCCGGGTTGCCACCTCCGCGATCTTCCGCCCGGCAGCCGACTGCGCGTCGCGGGGAACCCAGGCGAACGTCATCGCCAGCGCGGCGGCGGCCAGCGGAACGTTGAGCAGGAACGCCGAGCGCCACCCCAGGCCGCCGACGTGGCCGGTGAGCTATTCGGGCTGGGAGACCCCGGGGCCGCCCGACTACGACCCGGCTGGCGAGGCGCGACGGCAACTCGACACGGCCGTCAGCGCCGTCCTGACCCCGCGTGATGCGATTGAGGTCCGGCGATCAGTTATCGAGGGGCATGCGGCGCCGGTGCTCGAGGCCCTCTCCAAGACCGCTGATCTCGTCGTCGTCGGGAGTGACGGCCACGGTGAGTTCGTGGGCATGCTCATCGGCTCGGTCAGCGAGCACTGCGTCACCCACTGCCACTGCCCGGTAGTGGTGATCCCCGGCACGGGACGCCACGACCACCAGTGACCATGAACCCGGTGCCTACTCCCGGGCGATCAGCGTGCCCAGCAGGAGGCCGTGCCGGGCGTGGCTCAGCGGCACTGGTCAGCGGGCGATGCCGATGGGGCGGTGGATGGTCGCCGGGTCGGTGATGATCGCGAGCGTGTACGCGGCCAGGTCCGCCCGGGAGACCGTGACGCCGCGGCGCACGTTGCGGCCGATCTCGGTGCGGTAAGTCCCCGAGGCCGGGTCGCTGGTCAGGCGGGGAGGGCGGACGATGGTCCAGTCCAGCCCGCTTTCCCGGACCTGCTCCTCGGCGCCGCGCATGTCGGCGGCCACATGCCGCAGCAGCGTACCCCGGACCAGCGGCTTGACCAGGTAGCGCATGGCCGGGCCCTCGCCGTCGTCGGTCACGATAGACCCGCTGACCAGGACGAGCCGGTGGGTGCCCTCCTTGCACATGGCCTCGATCACGCTCCGGGTGCCGTCGCGCAGCACGGTGGTGGGCCCGGTGC